>Ga0181596_10004131_pt1 | contig 13300 bp, 13 predicted proteins | sample 041ome_6_FD_148655 | JGI IMG/M metagenome (GOLD analysis project Ga0181596, IMG submission 148655) | Coastal salt marsh microbial communities from the Groves Creek Marsh, Skidaway Island, Georgia - 041402US metaG (spades assembly) | ecosystem: Environmental > Aquatic > Marine > Intertidal zone... | reverse complement strand
GGCTTCGATTATATATATCCTGTTCTCCCGAAGAAGAAGAAGAAGAAGAAAGTTTCTCGGAGGAAGAACCGCCACTGCTCGAGGAAGAAGAAGTCGTCCCATGAGTAGTGTTCCTTTTCCCGTTGTTGTTGATGTTGGGAACACCACCACCACCACCACCGTCTCCGCCGCGGTCTTTCGTCTCGTTGTTCTTCTCCCTCTCGTCGTCGTCGTAGTTGTTCTTAGTACTACTGCTGCTCTTAAAAACGTTCTTCTTCCTGCGAATCCTCGCGTTCCTCGCCGTCGTTCTCTTTGACACCAACGACGCCAAACTGCAATGTTGTTGTTCGCGATGAGAGACGAGCGCACGAGAGGACAAAGAAGAAGAATATGAAGAAGAAGAAGAAGCCATCGTCTCGCGCTCTCTCTCTCACTCTCTCTTTCGTGCTCTTATTATTAGTAGTAGTATTACAGAAAGCGCTGTTGTGTTAAAGAAGAAGAGCGTCCAGAAGAGAGAGAAAAAGTGTAAAAAGTGACGTTTTTAAAGCTTTTTTGAGACACCAAAATGGAGGTTGAAAATACACCAAAAACAACATGTAGCTTTTCTTCGGGTGCTCATGCACGTGCGTAACTTCTCCATCGCGACGAAACGAGAACTGAAAATGAACACACGGAACACTCGTAGCAGTGTGTATCTTTGCGTGTGCATTTTCAGCGATATTTATGTGCACGCGTAGAAGATATAGAGACACAAAACGAGAGCGTTTTTTTGCACCTTTTGTCAGCTGTGTAAAAAACAGCGGAGTAAAGTAAATCTTCTTTTCGTCTCCACTCTGTATATCTGAGACGTTGCATGCGCAGGAGCATCGTCGGCGTTCACAGAGCGGCGTCAAAGTCTTTAGCACATACCACTTTTACGAATACTACTACTCGCGACAAGAGTTTCACGGAAAACACGTTAGTTTTTTCTTTGTGTTTGCGGTGGTTCGCGTCTTCTTCTTCTTCTTCTTCTTCTTCTTCTTCTTCGAGTGCGCAAAGGGAGGAGGGATACAACGCGTCGTCGGGGATTTCATCGAAATCATCGTCGTCGGTCGTACACTGCGATTTGCGAAGAGGAGGAGAGACAAGCGCGAGCAGCAGGTATTCGCATTCCACAGAAACAACACCAACGAGCAGTGGTAAGATAAGGAGTACAAAAATCGTCGACAACATGACAGAAGAACAACCGAAGAAGAAAAATCACGTCGTCTTCGTCCTCGGTGGCCCCGGCGCTGGGAAAGGCACGCAATGCGCAAACATCGTCCGCGACTATAACTTCACGCACCTCTCCGCGGGCGATTTACTCAGAGCACACATGAAATCCGGCACAGAGGATGGAAATATGGTCGCACAAATGATCAAAGACGGGAAAATCGTCCCGAGCGCAGTGACGGTGAAACTCTTATTAAACGCGATGGCAGATTCAAAATCGAATCGATTTCTGATCGATGGGTTCCCGAGGAACAAAGAAAACCGAGACGCCTGGGTCTCGGAAGCCGGGTACGATTGCGATTTCGTCTTAATGTACGACTGCACGGAAGAGGTGATGCTGGAAAGATTGTTAGGACGAAACGAAGGGAGGACGGACGATAACGTGGAATCGATCAAGAAGAGGTTCGTGACGTTTCGAGAGAGCTCCGTGCCGGTGGTGGAGTTTTACGAAACCTTGGGGAAGGTGAGGAAAGTCGACGCGATCGCGACGCCGGAGGAAGTGTACGAGAAAACGAAGGAGAGTTTTGCACAGTTCGAATAGATACAGAAGAAATGAGAGAGGAAAACGAGAGAAAGGGTGAGATGCGTATGAATCTTAATGTAATACATGCTCCTGAGAAGAGAACATCGAACATCTTTAACAACGCGAAGGAGATATTCATTTTTACCGCGCAAAAAACACACTCCTTTCTTTGTTCGTAGTCTTTCGTTTGTGGCTCAAATTCGTGGCTGTCCCCTTTCTTTACACTCGTGTCTACCGTTCTCTCGTGCGATAAAAATAACGTCACTTTCCAACCACAAGAAACAAACAAACACACACACAAACAAAAATGGAGGACGTGGAAAAAGGCAACACCAACATGAAGAAGAGCTCGAGTTTACAAGACGTGCTCGGCTCCAAGAATAACTTGAAAGCGGATTCAGTCTTTCGGTGCGTCGTTTTTTGCTTTCGCTTCTTCTTTGTCTTCTTTCCGTTCGATGATGATGATGATGACAACGGTGCACAAAATGCGCTTTCCCGAAACCAATGAATCTCGACGCGACCGCCGCACCGTGCGCCTCCTCCGTCGCGTCACCATCTCGAAACGAACTTTGAACGATACTTTTACGACGAGGAGTATTGATACACACGCATTCGTGACGTATTTATTCGTGAACTACACGCAAAGGCACTCTTTTTCTCACACGTCGGTTCGTTCATGACGTGACTTGGGAATAACGTCATGTGCAAAGAAAGGAGGGTGCCCACAGTCACATCCGCTGACGCGTGTCTTTTATCTCTCTCTCTTTACACAACACAGGTTCGAAGACGTGCGCTATCGGGTGAAAACGAAAGACGGCGAGACGGAAATCTTGCACGGGATCAACGGGTGCGTTCGATCGGGCGAAGTGCTCGCCATCTTGGGGCCTTCGGGCGCCGGGAAAACGTGTTTGATCGACGCGTTGACGATGGAGATGAAAGGGGGAGATAACTACGGGAAAGTGACTTTGAACGGTCAAGATTTGACTCGCGATGTTTTTACGCGAAATTGCGCGTCGATGACGCAACAGGATAACCACTGGGCGTTTTTGACGTGCCGAGAGACGCTCGATTACGCCGCGGATTTGTGCGTCAACGATACCGAGGAACAGAAGAGAGCGAGGATTGACGCTATTTTGAGCACGGTCGGTTTGAACGATTGCGCGGACACGAAAGTTGGCAACCAGTTCTTGAAAGGTTTGTCTGGTGGACAAAAGAGACGCTTGTCCTTGGCGGTGAGTTTGTTGACCGATCCGAAGGTTTTGTTCTTGGACGAACCGACTTCGGGGTTAGACGCGGCTGCCGCGGCGGCGATTATGTCGTTTTTGAAAGAACTCGCGCAAGCGACGAACATCGCAATCGTGTGTACCATTCACCAACCGTCTACGGCTGTTTTCAACGGTTTCGATCGCGTCATGTTGTTATCGAGCGGGAGAGTCGCGTATTTGGGCACCTCCAAGGACGTCTTGCCGTACTTTGAAAAGATCGGACACAAGATGCCGGCGAATACCAACCCGGCAGAATACATGCTCGATTTAGTCAACCGAGAGTTCACGGACCCGAAACAAGTCGACGACATCCTCGATAGGTACGAGAAATCGTACACTGGGTTACCGTGTGGGAGTTACGAGGACGATTTGAAGGAAACCGGCGGCGTCCCGAACAATGAACATTTGGGCAACTCCACGCTCGCCGAGACGATGACTTTGTTTCGCCGACACGGTTTGTTGGTCTTTAGAGATCCGACTTTGTACGTCGCGAGAGCCGTCATGTTTTTGAACGCGTGCATCTTCTTTGGCATCATTTACATCAAGTCCAGAGAGAGAGAGCAAGACCAAGTCTTTTCTAGAATGTGGCTTCTCGTTTGGCACATCGGCGTGCCAACCTCCTTGGGCGTCGTCGCGGTGTTTAGTTACAACGAAGAATTTGCGGCGATGAAACGTGAAATTAAGAATGGCATGTTGAGACCGTTTTCTTATCTCTTCTCGAACGCGTTGATTCAGCTTCCGTTGATGCTCTTCTTGGGCGTGTGCGCGGTTTCGGTTTCCGGATATGGCATGGCCGATTGGTACGCGCCGCATTACATCCAAGTCTTGTTGGTGTACGCGTTGATGTTGTGGGCGTACGAAGCTGCCGCGCAAGTCTTTTCCATTTGTTTCACTAACCCGTTGATTGGTATGCTCGTTTACATGAACTTATGGTTCGGCGGTTTCCTTTTCAACGGTATCCTCATCGACGAAAAGGACGTCGTGTGGCCGTTCAGGGCGTTTACGTACGTGAACATCATGAAGTGGGCGTTGAGAGCGATCGTGTATTTGGAATACTCCGACGCCACTTTTAAAGCGTGCACTGAATCCGATTTGTTGTGCTTCTCCAACTCCGCCGAAACTATGCTCGGCACGGGTATGAAAGTTCCCGGGTCGGAAGTTTTGGATTCCATGGGCAAAACGTACCGATTGTATTCGAACGAAGACACGGTTGCGTTTGACGCCATGATGGTGTTAGTCATCGGTATGGGCTTTAAATTGTGGTACTTCTACTTGTTCTACACGAAGACGAGAAAAGTGAAAGAGATTTTACCCCCGATTGGAGACGTCGCGAAGTAAATTTTCGCGTATTCTTTTCTCATCTGTGGCGGTGGTTCACTATTCAGACTGTATATATTCTTTCGGTATTTCGTTGTTTATATATATGCTAAATACATTATTTGATACGACACATACCGCACGCATACCCACCACACGCTTTCTTTTTATACCACCTATGAGGAGAGAGAAGAAGCAAGCGTCAGTAGTTATCGTTTTTTTGTACACGTTCTTTTCCAAACTCGCGCGCGCGAATTCTTCTAAACGTTGTCGTCGCCGCTGCGTTTATCTGCTCTTTCTTCTTCTTTTCTCTTCTTCTACTTTTAAACAACAATTAAAATCATTGCGCGCCGCGCGTCATAAAACTCGAGGCACTATTCGCCAAAATATTCAGCGCGCTATACCCGATTGCAAAATACAAAGCTGGCCGAATCAACATCGAAAGCGCGTTTCGCGCGCCTCCCGTTACGCTCGTTCCATCGATTACCTTCGCTTCCTTCTTTTCGCACTCTCCTTCCACGTATTTCACGCTCACTGAATTCACGCAGTGTCTCTCCGCCGTCGCGGTAAACCCTTCGTTTTCAAACACGTGCCCGAGATGCCCGTCGCATTTTGCACAGACGATTTCCACTCTTCGCATGCCAAACGTCTCGTCGATATTCGTCGAAACCGACCCTTCGTAGCACTTATCGAACGCTGGCCAACCGCATCCGCTGTTGAACTTTGATTCCGCGGAATACAAGGCGTTCCCGCACCCCGCGCACACGAAGTGCCCCTCCGACGGGTAGAACTTATCGTACTCCCCCGTTCGCGCGGGTTCCGTGCCTTTCAGTCGTAAGACTTGAAACTGTTGCGCGGTTAAACTCTTCTTCCACTCCGCGTCGGATTTTTGTATCTTTTCTCCGTTTTCCCCACCCGTGCTGCTCATCGTGATGATGCTTCTTCGATTAAACGACGACGAGGTTTTGTTCTTCTTCTGAGAAATCCTCTTTAACGGTGTTGTTGTGTTTGTTCTTTTCTGATGATGACGACGCGTAGAAGTGGTCGAAGTCGCAGTTAAAGGAGCAAAACGCATAATGGATTACGAAAATGGATTAGTGAGGGAAAGGAGTGGGAAAGGATGACTCTAGTATAAGCGCTTTGCGGATCTCTCTCTCTCTCTCTCTCTCTTTCTCTGTTTACTACAAAAAATAAAGTCTAAACTACACTATAACAACTAATTACCCTTATGTTCGCACCCGGGGACTCTGCACGCCCACTTACAGTTTTTCGTCATGAACCCCGGGTTGCGCTCGCACTCGCCGGCGTTGGCCCACCCTTTACATCTCTCGTCCGTATTCTCGCACCCTTCCTTGGGAGGTTTCGGATTTGGGAGTTTATAGTGGAACGGTCTCGCGTGAATCCACTTCGTTGCGGTCCATTTCGTGCCTTTGACGACCGGGCACCCGGCGTGCATGGATTTTTGGTCGATGTCGCCTTCCGGGGTTATGGAGAAGAAGAGCAATCCGTCGCCTCGTTTCGGTTTGAACGCGACGCCGTTCTTGGCGCACTCGGAGAATTTTTGCTGCGCGTATTCGCTCTCCGGTTCAATCCACTCGGAATCCGGGAACGCGGTTTCCCCGCCTTCTTCGGTATCTTGTAAGTACAACAAAACCGTCGCGACTCTTTGCCCGCCTTCCGCGCTCAACTGCTGCCCAGATTTCGTATTCTTCTCTCCCACGTCGTGGTGCGCCGAATACTTCTCGCCGACGCCGTACGAAAGAATCTGCATGTCTTCGCCGTTGTACCAAGGAAGCATGGTAAATCTCGATAACCTTTCCTCCACTCTCGTCACTACCGGATATTTCCCTCGCGCTAAAAAAGTTTGCTTCGACGTTCGAATCGGGTCCGTTTTAATCTCCCCGGTTATCGAATCCACCACCGTGCTTCGCTTCATCATCGGTTTCGCAATTCGTAAAATCTCTTCGCATTCTTCCTCGCTCAAAATCGAATGCAACACGAACGCTCGCGGTTGCCAACTGATAGGTTCCGTCCACGTGCCTAACTCTTTATCTTTGTTTACGGATGGGCGGTGTTTTTCGCCGAGCCATCCGGGGAATCGGTTGGAATCTAACGCTTCGTGTTCGAAATCGATTTTCTTTTCCCCGTTGGAGTCGTCCAATCCGAATCCGATTTTGGCATCACAAAAACACCTTTTACACAGCAATACTACGACGAAAACGAGAAATTTTCTCGATGAAAAGACAGACAAACGCTCAAAAGAGCGCATCATGCGCGTATCACTCCGTTCAGAAAGAGAGATAAAAGTGGTTTTGTGCGTCGTTTTATGTCGTGCATTGGTTGAGATTTAGGGGAAAAAGTCTCCAGAATTGACCCTGAAAATTTCATCAGAATAACGAACGCTACAGAGTCATTCTCTCTCCCGTCTGCGCTCGTTTTTGTCGTTTTTATAGAGTATCATAAGTAGTGCGCGTGATGTCCTCTCCGTCTTCGGCGTCTTCCGCGCGCAAAGGTATAAATACTACCAGAGTAGTAATGCTTTGATTCTTTTCCCGCGATATCTCTCTTGGGATATGTTTTGTTTCTGTTCTTCAATGATACGTACGCGTACGCTTCCTAAAGCATAGCATTCATCGCTAGGAAAGTTTGACGAGGACGAATACTGTTCTTTTTGTTGTTTTTGATGATTTTGTGGATGATGATGTGAGATGCTGACCTCTCTTCTCTCTTCTCTCTTTGATGATTGTGTAAAATACAGTTATCCTGGTCACAGGCTCGACCGGTCGCGTCGGGAAAGAAGTCCTCGCGTTACTCTCGAAACATTTTAGTAAACGAGAAGATGGTGAAGAAAATGTTGAAATTCGAGCAGCGACTCGGGATAAAAGCGCATACGCGATGAAATTAGGCGCGGACGAAACGGTCGAGTTCGATTTAACGGATAAGAAGACGTGGCGGAAAGCGATGGAAGACGTGACGCATCTGTTCTCGTCCACGCAGGATAAGTACATCGCGGAACACATGCAATTCGCGAAGTTTTGCCAGGAAACAGAACAGATTAGGAAGAACTTGAAACATATCGTCCGGATTTCGTGTTTTGGCGCGGATACGAATACGAATAAGTACGATAAGAACACGCACGTTTCGAGAGACAAAAATGCGCAGATTCCGTTGATGTTGCAGCACTACTGGTGGAGCGAAAAGTGTTTCATCGACGCGGGGTTTAAAAACATTTTGACCTCTATTCGAGGGAATTTTTACATGAACCATTTATTGAAAAACGAGCTTGACTCTGTGCGAGAAAACGGGACGTTTACCAGTCCTCTCGGGGAGACGAAAAACTCGTTCGTCTCGTGCAACGATATGGGCGAAGCCGCGTTTACGGTACTTAAAGAAGGACCGGAAAGACACGGGAATAAGTTTTACGACATTTGCGGCGCGGAACCGACGTCCATGCGCGACGTGGCGAGCATCTTAACCGAAGCGTTGAAATCCGACGTCGCGAAAGACTTGGACGTCGCGAAAGACGTGTTCGGAAAAACGATTTCGTACGTTCCGCAAGACCAAAAGAAGTTCGAGGAAGATTTTGGTAAAACGAGAGCGGAGTTCTTCGAGTATTTACAAAACGGATTTTATACGAGATGTTCGCCGGATTTTTACAACTTGACCGGGAAACGACCGCTCACGTATTACGAATACTTGACGCGAAAAGGCGCCGCCGGGGATACCGGGATAGAGGAATTGTTTTCATCGCAAGGCGCGTTGTTCACCAAAGGCGTGGACGAGTTCAAAAATTTAGCCGACGTCGTTCAAAAGTAAGTAGTAGTGAACAAAACTCTGCTCTTGAATGCGGTACGTGTAGTAAAAACGAGCATAGAAGTCATCAATCCGCCCACATTAATGCCCACATTTTTTGATGGTTCTCAACGCAAAAATCCCCCATTAATTAATTACCCACAAAAAGAATAACATCACCATGACATCATCACCATCGCCTGTGTCGTCGTCGCCGACTTCAACTCCATCGAATCTCTGGTTGAACCATCCAACCTTGCGTCCTGGGAAATCAGAGCGCGAGAAAGCGTCCTCGTTGACTCCCATCACATCCCCTACTCATACGAAGAACAAAAAGCGGTTACAAAATCTCCTCCTCGTACTCCACGGGGCGAAGATCAAAACGAAGCGTGGGCGGGAACATGTGAGGGAAATTAAACGCTCGTTAGAGAAGCATGGGATGACTGCAAGTTGTGTGCACGAGAAAGTGACGACAAAAGAGGGGGATTGCATCGCCATCGTGCGTGATTCAATCGTGTTACAATCATCATCATCACACGAGTCGCCAAACCCTAATCCAGTTATCGATGCAATTTTCGTGATGGGCGGCGACGGGACGCTGCGGGAAGCGGTTCAAGGGTACGTGGAAGCGAGACGCGTGAAACCTTTGGGAGTAAAAGAAAACCACGTACCGATAGTCGCTTTGCCGTGTGGCACTGGTAATAATTTTGCGAGAGATTTGAACTGCTTTACGATCGAAGATTGTTTTCGATTGGCGTTTGAAAGAGGCGAGGCGAGGGACGTGGACGCGGTGCAGATTGAAAGTTTCGTAAAAGACGACGACGAGAAAGAAAAGAAGAAACGATCAATAAAGACGATCAGCATTAACGTCGTGACGTGGGGGATGGCGAGAGATGCGGCGGAAACGGCGGAAAAGATGCGCTTTTTAGGTCCAATTCGGTACGATTTGGCTGGATTTTATCACATTTTGAAGAACAAATCCAACGTCGCTTCGTTAACCGCGGAAACGCCTTCAATGCAACTGAAAGGCTCGTGCACCGACGACGATTTCCTCATGCTCTTCGCTCAAAACACGCGCTGTTCCGGTCGAGGATTCCATTTCACTCCCTTGGCGAAACTCGACGACGGTTTGATCGACGTCGTCGTCGCCAAAAAATGCGGGTTGATGAAAACCGTCGCCCTTTTCGACGATACCAAAGAACCAAAGCGCGGCGCGCACGTGGAGAAAAAAGATGACGTTTTTTACATCCAGTGCGAAAAATTGAAAATCGAGACTCACGACAGAGAAGAACTCGTCGGCGTCGATGGTGAGGTCACTTTGAAAACGCCCGTCGAGTTGGAGTGTTTGAGAGGCGCGTTTAGTACTTTCGTTTGATTTCGTTTGATTTTATGACTTTTTGTGCTGCAAAATATCTCCATATAAAATGCACACGAAAGGGGCTTCATCGTCGATACTGCGACGATTATATATACCGTCGTCTCGACTTCGAGGCGTTTATGGACGACGACAAAAACGACTGAAGAAGGCTTTTTTTGCCTCAATCCGAGAACAGCAAGAACAAGAACAGAATTCCATACACATATTCGACGGAGATACGAATTTGCCCCCGTTAGTTCAAACGCGGATTACTCTCACTTGTACGACTCCTCCTCCAGCTCAAAGCGTCGATGACGATTCCCCCTCTACTTGTTCGTACTCCTTGGACGTGGTAAAACCACCCTCGGTGGAAGACTTGTACGACTGGTATACTACTTATAATCAAACGGATAATCCTGATGAATCCTGGGCAAACGTTTGGGAAACTGAAGTGGAGTTGATTCGAAAATACATCGAACGCGACATCGACGAAGAAGCGGCTTCAAATGATAATATAATCATCGAAGTCGGCGCGGGCTTATCCTTCGCCGGTTTACTACTCGCGAAATATTTCCGGAAGAAATGTCTTTTGTTAGATCGGGAACCTCTGGCGTTGCACTGCGCGTTATCGACGGCGAAGGTGAACGAAGTGGAGGTTTCAGCGGTGGACAAATTTGAAGATGTGAAAGGAAAGAATAAAGGTATCGTCGCGGCGGCGATGTTCGATTGGAGCAAAAATGTGACGAGAGAGAGTTTACATTTGAAGAATAAAGCGCGGACGATCATCGGCGCGGACGTGCTCTACGACCCGGAGACGTGTACAGATTTAGCGAACGCGTGCTCGATATTAGGCGAGAAGGTACTCTTGTGCGAGTTGAGAAGAGAACGCGCGATTGGTCTGCAAGCAAAATTTTTCGACGAGTGCGAAAAACTCGGCGCGACAAAGTGTGAGATTGACGAGGATATGTCCTCGGAGGAGTACGTATTTTTAGTCGTAGAGTTTTGAGCGTCGCTTCGCTATTATTAGTTTATTATTAGGATAGAGCTTCTTATTACGGAGACGATAGATTACTAGTAGTACTGGTATTTCTACCGCAGTATTATTATTGCTTCTTGCAGCAAAAGAGCCATTTCTCGTCGTCGTCGTCGTCGTCGTCGTCGTTTTCTTTCTCCTCGTCGTCGTCTTCGACGAAGGGGATCATCCAATACTCTTCCTCCTCGTTTTCTTGTATGCACGTGGTAAACACAGCCGGTTCGTAAAGCTCTACCTCACCTTTCGTCACGCTAAATCGCACCTGATGTCTCTCTTTCCATCGTCTCAACAAGTTAGGATCCGGGAGCATTTGAAACACGTGGTCGCGCATCTCGTCGTTTGAGATTAAAACTGCGTCCTCCCCGGCGACTAACGCGGCGTAGAGCCAATACCAATCGTCGTTCGAGCCGTGCGGCGTGACGAATATCTCTTTGTTTTGTCTCAGTTTGTTTAGTATTTTTTCGCCAAACTGGTGCTTTGCCGCGTGGTCTTTCGTGCGGCGTTGGTGGAGGAAGACGACTGGGCGTTGCTTCGACGCCTCGCTCGCGTCGCTCGTCGAACAAACACAGTATCTCCGTCGACACTCTTCGACGACGTTATCTAATTGGCCGAAATGAAACCTCGAGCCGGCAAAATTCTGGTTCGCCATCCCGACGTTCGCTCCGTCGACGATGCATTGTACCTTCGCCTCTCGCGCCTCCAACCAATTGCAAAAATCGTCAAAGTTTGCGCCGGCTTCGCGTTCTCGAGCGAGTTTCCCGACCGAGGCAATCAGCTCTTTCGATTCGACTTCGTTCAACCCCACTCGTTTCAAGTTGAACGTTTGCTTCTTCTCGCTATTATTACTATTATTATTATTATTATTGTTATTATTATCACTGCTACTACCAATAATAGTGTTTTCGGAGGAGACTTCAAACCGTCCGGAGCTACTCTCCACGTTTTCCACCGTCTCGCACCGCCACGCGTTCGGCTCGGCTTTGAAAAATCTCTCCACGCTTTCAATCAACTCCTTCCCGCACGTTCGTACTTTCGACTTCATTTTCCTCAACATCCTAAACCCATTCTCCTCGCACGTCTTCTTCTCTCTCCCGTACACGCTCATCATCGCCGTAAATTCCATCTCCGTGCACTCCAAACCTTCTCGCTCGATCGCCTCGAACACGTCTTCGGCTCGCTTCCAGTTCCCGCTCTCGCAGAACCCGCGCAAGGAAGGCGCGTACGTCCTCAACTTTGGCGTCAGCTTTTGTTGCGTCTTCTTCCCTCCTCCATCTTTTCCTTTTCCTAAAGCTCCTCCGTTTTTGCACAAATCGACCATCTCGAAACTTTTCTCGAATTCGCCGTTTCGAGCGTACACTCTCGCCATCGCCGTGTAGCTCATCTCCGTTTTCCTTCTCCCTTGTTGATGTTTGTCCTCCTCTTCCTCGGAGTCTTTCATCAAACGAAAGAAAATCTCTTCCGCTCTTTCCTTATCCTCTTCTTTCGTCGAAAAAGAATCATTTTCATCGTTAGCAGAGCAGAGATGCAACAATACGTTCAGCGTGTGCATCGGGAGAGCAATCGCGGGGTTGTTTTTGCTTTCGTCGTAGGTGGTAAACGCTAAACGTCGATCGTTTCGGGAGGCGGCGTCGTCGATTTTTTTTCTCGTTTGGAACGTTAACTGGCGGTTGATTACACCACCATTTACTCCATCAGGAGTATCAGGAGTATCATTAGGTTTGTGACGCTTGTTGTTGTTGTTGTTCATATCGTCGTTCGACGTGAGGAGCGCGTTTTACGAGCAGCAGCAGCGGCAGGTTGTTGTTGTTGTTGAATTGAATTCGTGTACGAATAAAAGTGAGGAAGAGAAGGCTTCGATTTTTGTGTATCTGCGCGTATTTACAAGGTGGTTCGTGTGCTGACTCTAAATGGTATACACTTCAATTCTCTCCTCTCAAACTGCGTTTAACTTCTCTTTTCTCTCGATTATTAACACACACACGCGTTACAGAGAGTATATAATTTTAGTATATCTTAGAACGAATCGGCGTCTTTGGCGACTCGATTTTCTTCGCTCGGGACGAACCCGGGTGGAGGTTCGACAAAGTTTTCCGGCAAATGACTCTCGCCTTTCACGAACGGGTTCTTTTGCGTCGTGCCCATGCTGGAAAACGTGTGGTTGACGTGCGCGTGACTGGCTTCGTCCGCTCGGACGGCGAGTAATACGTCTCGAATGGTCGCGTCTTCGTCCATTTTCCAATACTCGATGGCCAATTTCGGCGCTCTTTCCTTGGCCCATTGCCTGGCGTCGGTTCCTCCGCTGTCGATATCGTTCAACGCGTGCGTGTACGTTCTCACCGCCTCTTCCTCTAAATACCCGACGAATCGGTGGCACGTTCTCGGCGAGATCAAATAACTAAAGAAAAACGCGTTAAAAAACACCCCTTGCGCGGCCAACACGCCCGCTCGGAAGAAAATCGACGGTTGTTTCATGTTCAAAAAAGTCATCAAGTGCATTCGTTCGTTCTCCGCTTCCTCCAACAACGTGTGAATCCACCCGTTATCGTGTCTCAACAGCCTCAACGAGTTCATGTGTCTCAACATTCCCGCCACCATCCCAGGAATCCCCGCCACCGTCTCTAAAAATATAAACCGAAACAACCACTGATCTTTCGTCAAGCTCTTCTCGTGCGAATAGCTCGTGATCGTATCGAACCCTTTCCGAGCGGACCAGACCGCGAACATAGACACGTAATCTCTCGCGCCTTGCGGTGGTCGGTGTTTCGGTTTGAGTTGTTCGATGA
>Ga0181596_10004129_pt1 | contig 13302 bp, 4 predicted proteins | sample 041ome_6_FD_148655 | JGI IMG/M metagenome (GOLD analysis project Ga0181596, IMG submission 148655) | Coastal salt marsh microbial communities from the Groves Creek Marsh, Skidaway Island, Georgia - 041402US metaG (spades assembly) | ecosystem: Environmental > Aquatic > Marine > Intertidal zone >... | reverse complement strand
GTTTCGTGCCGGTGATTTAACGCCTCGCCATCTCTTAACCTCCTGGCTCGATCACTTGCTATTGGCGACTGAGGGCAGACACGTTGAAACCTTGACATTTGGACTGCATCAGGGCGCACTAAAAACCGGAAGCTTCCCGCCATTGGATCCAAAGGATGCTCATTCACTGCTGGACTGCTACTTAAACCGCTATCGCGCAGGTGCCTCGCAATTACTGCTATTTCCATTTGACACCAGCACAGAGATTTTAAAACTGCATGAAAAAGCCTTACCGATAACCGAGATAGGGCTACGTATCGATCAAAAATGGCGCGACAGTGACCGCTGGCGAGAGGCCACCGACCCCTATTGGATGAACGTCATAAATGCGCCCTCGGAGGTTGCTGAGGCACTGCTTGATGAAGCGCTATTGATGATCAAACCGATCTTTGATCACTGGCAAGTGCCATGAGCTTTGACTATTCAAAACCCTTGACCGGTCAACACCTTGTTGAGGCCAGCGCGGGAACCGGTAAGACCCACCTGCTCACGACGCTATACCTGAGACTCATCCTCGGTCGAGGCACCGCTGAGGGGCGCGCGTTACGCCCCCAGGAAATCCTTGTTGTGACCTTCACCATTGCCGCCACTCAAGCACTCAAAGGCCGAATCCGAGCCCGGCTCAATGTTGCCTATCTTGATTTTTCGCGAGGTGTCAGCAAAGACGACGATATTCAGGTGCTCATTAGTAGCAGCCCAGACTTGCAACTCGAAGCAAAGCGTTTAAAACATGCCTTGCTTTGGTTCGATGAAGCGAGCATTTTCACAATTCACGGATTTTGCGCCCGGATCCTGCAAGACAGAGGTTTTGATGCTGGACTGAGGCTTGATTTATCTGTCACCCAACAGTCTGAAGACCTGCTACTGCAAGCTGCTCAGGATGTCTACCGACGACTCGGCGAAGGATTGCCCGTCCTTGAAAAAGCCCTCGCTTTTAATCAATGGGGAACACCCACCGCTCTAGCGCAGGCCATGGCACCACTGCTCAATGCACCAAACCTCAGGTTTCACCCCGAGGCGCACCAAGATCGATTCGAGCCGATGCTCGCTGAGGACATGCTGAAGGCAAAATCGGTCTGGATTACTGAGGATATCAATACCCTCCTCAAGGCCAGCGAACTAAAGAAAAATGTCAAAGCTTGGCATAGGATCGACTCGATGACAGACTTTTGTCGAGATCAAACGCTGTCGCCAGAGAGTCCTTTATGGCACTTATGGGCTCGTGACGCGCTGATCACTGCCGTGAAAAAAGGTACCACACCGCCCGATCACCCGGTCTTCGATCAGTTGCAGGCGATAAGCCGGAGATTGTCCATACAGGATCAGGTTATTAGCGGAATCTGGCAATCAGCCCTTGCAGAGATACGTCACAAACTCGACCAAGCTCAGCGTGCCGGTGAGTTAACAATGGACAATTTACTCACCCTAGTTCAGTCCGCAGTCAGCAGTCAGCCTATGGCAGCCCAGGCTTTGAGTGCGGATTTTCCCGTCATGTTGATCGACGAATTCCAAGATACCGATCACACCCAGTATTCGATATTTCGAAGCATTCACCAGGCTGGAAGTAGCCTAACGAATCTGTTGTTACTCATTGGTGACCCAAAGCAAGCCATTTACCGGTTTCGCGGCGCAGACATCCACACCTATCTAAAAGCCCGAGAGGAGAGTGAGCACACCCACACCCTTGAAAAGAACTGGCGTTCATCGAGGCCTTTGGTCACTGCAACCAATCAGTTATTCGATCAACCGGGATTATTTACTCAAAATGACAGCATCAGGTTTCTGCCATCGGAGGCGCAGAAAGATTATGACGTTTCCGAATTAACTTCAGCGCAAAAGCCTGTGCCACCCATCTGGTTTTTGCGTTCCGATCCAACCTTCGCAATTACCGACAAACCCCGCGATCAACAAGCACTTGCAACGATGCTTGCGAGACAACTTCAAACATGGCTGAGCCCGGACCATGCGCTGAGTATAGAGGGCAAGCCTGTTTGCGCATCACAAATTGCTGTACTCACGAGAGATCGCAATGAAGCGAATCTGATCAAGCAGACCCTGCAAGCCCATGGCATTAAAAGTGTGCTGCTATCCCAGGATCGAATTTTGGATCAACCTATCAGTCGAGCACTCGCAACGTTCCTTAAAGCCGCGCTCAGGCCCAATGACCCTCGCGCCGTGGTATCTGCACTTACCACACCCCTTCTACGGGTCGATATCTCTGAACTACAGGCACTGCAAGACTCAGAACTAGCACTTCAAGCCGCCCTAGATGAATTTATGGGTTACGCCAAGATCTGGCAGCAACAAGGTATAGCTGCTTTGATCATTCGCTTGATCGACGCGCGTGAGTTAGGGCCGCGCTGGCTCGCTGACCCTGATGGCGCTCGGGTGTTAACGGATTTGCGGCATCTCGCTGAATTGCTTCAGCAACAATCGTTGATCATGCCAGATCACGAGCAACTGCTGCGTTGGTTAACCCTCAACCATAATATTGATAACCAAAATTTAGATGATACCCAGCAACTCAGGCTCGACACCGATGGCAATCTTGTCACCTTGATGACATTTCACGGGGCCAAAGGACTAGAGTTCGACGTTGTTTGCTTACCCTTTGCACATTTTGGTCAGCAAACCAAACCTTCTCGGCTAAAAGACTTGCTGAGCCCTATTTTAAACCCCGACGGCCTCTGCGAATCCTGGGTCAACCTAAACCAAGATCCCATGCTTAAAGCGGCAACCGAGCGCGCCAATCAAGAGGAAGACATGCGCCTGATGTATGTCGCCATGACTCGAGCAAAACACTTAACCCTGCTTGGGATCGGGTCGGCAAAAGGCTATCAGCAATCTGTTACCGCGCGCCTACTCCAATACGATGCTGAAAACCCCAGCGTCACCTTTACGTCGATGCCTTCAGACCTTTATCAGGTGGTTGATCCAGACGATATGACTACCAATTCGTTTGTGATGCAAGAGACAGATGCGAATGGCCAATATCTTCCCGCACTCGACAAACCGTCTCCAAAATTGGATTGGCGGATCCACAGCTACAGCGGCATTAAACGGGCGGCGCTCACGGTCAACACGACTGAATTTAACACCCACCATAATAGTCAGACTTTGGCTCAGGGTTTTGAGGACGACGACTGGAGCGATGGAACAGAAGTCCAAACAAGCACTCAAAAGAGCCTTTCTAATTTCGTTTTTAGCGCATTCCCTCGGGGCCCTCTGATCGGTGTCCATATGCATACACTGCTCGAAAAACTTGATTTCACACAATCCATTGAACAACAAGCCATAACGAGTGCAGTTCAAGCGCGTCTGGGATTACCCAAAGACCATGAAGCGCTATTTCTGCAATGGATCAACACCATATTGACGCAGCCCTTAACAGCCAGTGGCCTCACACTTGGAGGGCTTCAGGCGAACGCACGCGCCGACGAGCTGGAGTTCCATTTCCCCTTGGGCGGCAGCCAAATGCTTTTACAAACGGTACAGGATCATGGCTACTTGCCTTATACCCTGCCAAGCCAACTTCGCCTTGACGGCATGATGACCGGCAGCATCGATCTCCTGTGCCGCTGGCAAGGCCGCTATTACATCATCGACTACAAAACCAACCATCTTGGTGATCACTTATCAGACTACAGTCGCGACCAATTACAAGTTGCCATTGACCATAGCCACTATGATCTACAATACTTGATTTATAGCGTCGCCCTCAAAAAGATGTTGGCGCTCACAGAGCCGGACACGGCCTTCGAATCGCTATTTGGCGGAATTATCTATTTGTTCTTACGCGGCATGATCGGCTCAGAGCATCAGGGTGTTTATTTTGATGCCGTCGATTGCAAAGCCATTGCCGCTATTGAAGACTGTCTTCACCCATGACGACTTCCGGCCTTCCAACCTATGCAGCCATCAAAAGACAACTGATGGCGCTCGCCAACAGACTCGCTCCTGGCTGCGAACCCGATCTTCTAAAGCTTATTGGCAAGCTCGTTGACGCTTGGCAGGCAGAGCATAGCTATTTACCCCTCGATGGCCAGGCCCTTAAGGCCTTTGCAACACCCGCCGCATCCCTTCTGATCGGGGCGCCCGAAGACCTGACACCACTCGTATTGCAGGACGATCGTTTGTATTTTAGACGATTGTTTGAACTAGAGACCCGGGTCGCAAAAGCGCTCTATCAGCGTCATGAGGCAATCGTGGGTGTAAACCCCGAGGCAGCTAACGCATCAGAGCCGACTCTACCTGACCACCGATCCCTATCGCCTTCTCAATACCGCGCAGTTGCCCTCGCCCTAAGTCGAGGGCTTGCCATTATTACTGGCGGCCCGGGCACTGGTAAAACCACCGTTATTAAAAGCATCGTGACCCGCGCCACCGCCATGAATCCAGGGATCCGCATTGCGGTAACCGCACCAACAGGTAAGGCGACTGCAAGACTGGAGTCACAATTTCAATCCGAAGATAAGCCGCTACAATTGATGACCCTCCATCGTCTGCTCGGATTCCGACGTAACGGCAAACCGCACTATCACAGCAAACATCCGCTTAATCTCGACCTCGTGATTGTCGATGAAACCAGCATGGTGGATCTAGCGCTTGCGGACGCTTTGTTAGCTGCTCTACCACCGAACTGCAGATTAGTGCTCGTAGGTGATCCAGCGCAGTTACCCTCGGTCAATCTTGGGCGGTTGCTAGCAGACATTACACTTGTAGATGAACCCGTGCTGGAGGGTGCCCATTGTCAACTCACTGAAAATTTTCGCTTCGCCGAAGACACAAGCATCGAAACCTTAGCGCAAAACCTCGAGGCGTTTGATCCGGAATCGAGTGCCAAAACCGGCATCGTAGGCGTAGCCCCTGATGCGCTTTCAGATGCTCAATTGGCTGAGGTCATGTCACCGTACCTGAAAGCCCTTGAGACCTCCTCAGATCCAGCGGTTTTGTTGCACAACTTTGAGTCTGCCAGAATTCTTACCCCACAATACCATGGGGATTTTGGCGTCTATAACCTAAACCGTCGTATCGAGGCGCTGCTGGGTCGTGCTGGCACCCGAGTCAACGAACCTTTTTACCACGGTCGCCCGATTCTTATTGTTGACAACCATTACCAACTCGGATTGTTTAACGGTGATATTGGCCTCTGCCTTGACCCCAGCCAGGTGTCGAAGCCCAATGAACAGAATATACAGACCGTAGACAAAAAAACTTCGTTTAAGGTTTATTTCCCTGGAACCGAAGATCAGCCTCCTCGGTCATTGCCGGTAGCCGCACTACCCAAACATGAGACCTGTTTTGCTATGACGGTGCACAAAGCCCAGGGCTCTGAATTTGATCATGTTTGCTTCGTGCTTCCGGAAGCTGCTGACACCACAATCCAAAACCTACAAAGCCAGGCTCTGGTGTATACCGCGGTCACTCGAGCTCGCAAGCATCTGACGCTCGTCACAACCCAAAACGTCTGGCGTACAGCCTGCAATAGATCCCAGTCACGTCGAAGTAGCCTACCCCAGCAATTGCTAAAACTTGAGGGACGCTCATGAACATTTGGGAGCTAACAACGCGCCAGCTCTTGAGTTTAGCCTCAAGCATTTGGTTTTTTTCTAATCTCGCTTTTTGGTTGACCCTTCTGATCCTTATCAGCCCGCTTAAGCTCATCCCTTCCGAGGCATTACAGCGCCAACTGGTTACCCCCATCGCTCATCTCTGCTATCGGCTCGCAGTCAGGGTGAATTCTTTCTGGATGCAACAGGTCGTTGGTATTGAGCTTAAAGTTGAGGGCACAGTACCGAATCATCCCAACCCCGTTGTGGTTTGCAATCATCAATCCTGGTTTGATATCCCACTGGCACAAGAACTGGTCAGCGCAAAGGGACCCGTGTTGCAGTTCTTGATTAAACGCGAACTGATCTGGGTCCCAATTATTGGTTGGATATGCTTGGTGCTTAATTTCCCAAGGCTGAAGCGCTCTGGCTCTGAAACTGCCCGTGATCAGGATTTATCCGCCATTACGGATGCCGCAAGTGCGTTGACCGAGGCACCAGGCGCTTTATTCATCTTCGCTGAGGGCACTCGCTTTAGCGAGGCTAAGCGCCGTCGGCAAGACGCTCCCTATCCCCATCTGCTGCGCCCAAAAATCGGCGGTTTATCGGCGATACTCGCTCAAGCAGCCCCTGACACCCCCGTCGTCGACATCACTTTGTCTTATGCTGCGGGGACTGCAAATTTCTGGCGGTGCCTTCATGGCGATACCCCAGTTATTCATATTCATATCGAAACCGTTAAGGCAAAAGACATTCAAGATGTCGGCCTCTGGCTTGATGAGCGTTGGCAGCAAAAATCGACTTGGCTTCACTCAAAGCGACATCAGTACTCGTCATGACGTTCTTAAAGCATTGGTTGCGAGCTTGTTACTACCCTATCTGCGCGTTCGTTAACTGACCGACGGATAGCCTTTTCAACATTGACCAGGCCTTTAAAGTCCACGTTAAAAGCCTCCGAAGGCATCGAGGGTTGGCTCGTGTAGATAGGAGTCTAGTGAAGACAAACCCGTCACCGGCGCGGTCGGTTTTTCGCTACCGGGCTCTGGCTCGGCTTCTAACAAAGTACTCAGCACGTAAACATCAAGACCTAGGGTCGCATCCTGGAACAGCGCATAGCTATTGCCGTCTCCATAGAGATCGATGCCCGTTTGAATCGGTGTTTGAGTTCTGACATCCGAGCCTTCAATGATGAGCGCGTCTTCAGTATCACCGTTTATGACAATCACCTTATGATCATTTTCCGGCACGAAAGCCTCTAGGCTGTTGTCTCCTACCAGATCAAATAGCTCTTCAAAAGTCACCGACAGGGTATCGGCTGTGCCGTTTCCAGCCATTGAAAGCTGCTCAAGATTTGAAATCTGATCGAGGCCTGAAAAATCCACATTGCCTGAGAGATTCAATGTGTCGACGCCATTACCGCCATCCATGATGAGATCCGAGGCATCGAAGGTTAAAATGTCGTTGCCATCACCACCTAATTGTCGGTCCCCACCGCCACCGCCATCAAGCACATCGTCTCCAGCCCGCCCGAGCAGCGTTTCTCCCCCCAACGCGCTACCGGTAAGGGTATTATTTTCGCCGTTACCATACTGACTCACACCGCCATTGCTATGAGTTACCGATACCAATACATTTTGATCAAAAAATAACGATACATCGCCGTTAGTGAGTCCCGTAAACAGCTCGGGCTGGTACGTCGTGATCGTTGAGCTACCGGAGGCAGCTACGTCACGAGTCAGCAAATAGCGATCTTCAGCGAACTCAAAATCACCGGTCAACTCAATGGTATCGCCAACGTTACCCTCTACAACCAGACCCAAATCCCCATCTAAGAGCGCGCTTGCCTCATCAACAATACCCCGCAACCCCAACTCATCGAGTTTGAGCGTTTGATTTGACGCATCGTCCATATTCAGCACTTCAATGCGCTCGAAGGTCTGCCCCAGCCAGCCACTACTGGCTCTAAAGTCAAATATTAGATCTCCGCTTACCTCTGGCAACACCAACTGGTCAATCCCCCCGCCACCATCTACCCGACGTACGGTTTCCGTGGATAAAACAAAAACATCGTCTCCTGCTTCGCCATAAGCCGTATCTCCAAACCCGAGTCCGGTAATCAAATCATCCCCAGCCTCGGCTAAATAATGGGTGATCGAATTTTCGTCGAAGTTAAACACTTCGCCTAAACTTGAGCCTTCATTTAATGAGGATGCATCAATAGGCGTCAGGGTCACCGTCGTTGTTGTTTGGTCGATGTTCACCACGGTCCGAGACCCTGAGGTGCTCTGGATTAATCCATCAACAGAGCCAAAGGAACCCACGATCGTCGCCGCACTGGCGATCGTGGCGGTGCTGCCGGCTGCTGAAAATACCGATGTCAAAGCCAGTCGGCCACCACTCAATCGCAAGATTCCGCCGGCGCCACTTGCTTGGGTGACCGTGAGACGATCTGATAATGACGATCCCGATCCAAAAGTTGCATCGATGGTAAGGGTGCTGCCCGCTCGAAGCTCGACTTCTGACCCAGCGCTCACCAGCAGTTCTCCAGTCCCAGCAGTCGTGAAAATATTATCCGGGGTCTGCGTGACCGTGTCCCCAATTGCCAGCACTCCGTCAATCTGCAGCTTAGCGCCTGATGCACTGGCATCGACCAACACCGAGCTCGTTCCGTTGGTTGCCAAGTAACCCCCAGAGGCGATCAGAAGCGTATCCGAGGCCCCCAAGGTTAAAGTTGGACTCGTACCGCTCAAATTTATAATGCCGCTCGATTCGTGGTTGACCCCCGCTTGGGTCGCATCTATCTGCAGGTGCCCGCTCACCTCCAGTAAACCCGAATTCATAAGTGCTAGGTCAAAGGTCACAACCCCAGTTCCAGTGGAACTACCATAGACGAACAGCTGGCCTTCGTTGGCGAAGGTTCCTGCTGCCCCCGACGAGCCCACCGTGACGGAATGACTTTCGCTACCCAAGCCTATATAAACATTGCCGCCATTGGTAACGTCGTTGGCAAGCAACACCGCAGTTGCCCGCTCGGCTGAACTAGCATCATAACCAATCGTTACATTTGCGCCTGCCTGAAGCAGCACCTCACCGTTAACCGTCACGCTATCGATTAAATAAACGTCACCATAACTCGCACTATTGTAGGGATCTGCCAAGCTATACAGGTCACCATCAATAACGCTTGTGCCTGATATTGTGAGCACAGAGATTTGACCTGTCTCAGATTGACTATCGGGCGCGTTGGCGAGCGCCACGCCTGCATCCACGGTAAGGTTGTTCAAGCGCAGCGTGCCGGCATTTACCAGTCCAGCCGCATCAAGGGTACCGGCTGACAACCTGATGCTATCGGCCGAACTTGCGTCCAGCGTTAACGAGGCTTGATCATTGGCATCAACAAAATCGACCCAGCCGGTGAGCTCGAAATTAACATGACCCGCAACATCTAAAGTTGCTGAACCAGAGACATTGGTTGTAAAAAACGTCGTGTCGTCGCTGTTGATCGTTAACTCGCCGCCAAACCAAAAATTGCTCGTAGTATCGTCTGCTACGGAGACAGTGATCGGATCGCTAGAACCCGAATTCCGTACGATCGTCGCTGTATAAGTAATAGAGCCATCTGAGTTGACCGTGCCATCTGAGAGCGCAGCTGACGTACCGCCCTCAATGGTTCCACCTGCAACTTCAACAAAAACGTATGCATCGCTGCTTGCAGCATCACTGACTGTCGCGGTCAAAGTGTAGGTCCCCGCGCTACCTCCTGCAGCTGCAGACAGAGCGACGGTCCTTACCGGTGCAGTAAACATGGTATCTTGAAGCTGAATCAGCCCTGGGGCAGCGGCAGTCGCTCCGCCTTGAAGGGTTAGACCGTACGTATCATTCGTACCAGAGTCCGCAAAAAGGCCGAGCTCGCCCTGACGCGCATCCAAGGTATTATTATTGAGGATAAAGGTGCCTGCTCCGAAGCTTGACGCCAGCAACTGACCGCTCGACACTACAGCAACGCCTGCATCCTGCGCGACCGTGAAGTCACCCGAGCTACCACTACCAAAGCGCAGGTCCATCACCCCGCTGTTGATCACATCAACCCCAAGGGCCACACCATTATAAACCGTTACGTCAAACGCCCCTGCATTTTCAACTTGTCCGCTACCAGAGATACCGTCACCTGCCTCGTAACCACTCCAAGAGAGCTCACCTCCCCTTGAAATTTCTAATGTTAGATTAAGCGTGACACCATCAAATATTGAGGCGCGACCGGATTCGGTCACAACAATTTTCCCCTCACCAGGCTCGGCGGACGAGACAGTGAGCGAAGAGCCCATCGAAAGCGCTCCATGAATCGTTAACTGATCGCCTAAAATCAATTGCGCCGTATCCGTCGATGACGAACTACCCAAATTCATCGAGCTACCCTCGGCCACTGCAGAGGTCGATGCGAGCGTCAACGACGCATTTTCAACAACAGAATCCGAGTCCGAATATAACGACAGAGAACCAGTGCTTGTGATTGTGGTCGAGCTAGTCGTGGTAGTTGTAGTCTCTATTGACAGCGAATTCAGCGAGACACTTTCTCCCGGTTGAATTTGCAAGGCATGGGTTATTCTAACATCGTCTAAACGCCCAGCCTCTGGGGTAGTCATGGTCGCCCCCACCAACCAGCTGGTGGGATCACTTTCCACCGAGAAAGTCACCGAAGTTTCATCGATAACTGTCACTGAACCAAAAAATGATTCACCCTCGCTGTAGTCGGCGCTATAAATTGATACCGTCTGGCCCGTAGTCAACCCATGTGGCGCTGCCACCACTACAGTCGCAATACCCCCGTCCCAGCTTACGGCAGTTACAGTTAAATCATCGCTGTAATAGTTGGTGACACTTAAATTGCCGAGTGTATCTGCAGAAAATGTTGGCGCACTTGATTCGCTATAAGTTACCGTGCGCTCATCAACGATTGTCACCGTCCCAGAATAACTGTAAGCGCTCACGGAGTCATAAATATAGACCTCGTCTCCAGCTAACAGCCCATGGGGGCCGAGGGTGGTCAACGTAACCACCCCATCGCTCCAACTGGCATCACTGACAGCCAAGACTTGTGGGAGAGAAATTAACTGATCAGAAAATGTTACGGTCGAAGTCGATGAGCTCGAATCGTACGAGCTTTCAAACTCCATATCATCAGTCACAACGACTTCGATGGTTTCTACAGAGGTACCAGAACTGGCCACCCTTTGAAGCGACACCTCGTAGCCCGCCGCGAGATCCGAGGCAACACTACTGAATTGGCTATCGGCCGATTCGATTACTGAGCTGAGCACCATAAAGCTTTTGGCAGTACTGCCATCAAGTACTTCGTAAATGCCGGAATCAGTAAACTCTAGGTACAGCGCACCTAGATCATTTGGGGTTGCGGCCTCTCCGCGGATCCCTCCACTGTTTGAGATATAGAGGCTAGAGGACAGTGAATTCGGATCAATTTCCATCCTTAACAAGCTGGTTACACCCAGCACTAAATCTCCCTCTATATTGACATACGCGCCGCCAGTCGAGCCATTACCATCATTGTCATAACCTGCCGTATCGATGGTGAGCGTACCCCGATTGGTAAGATCGCCATCCACGTAGATCTGACCATCCAAAAAGTTAAGCGCGCCGCCCGCTTCATTGACAATATTGCCACCGAGATAGATCCATTCATCCGAATAAGCATCTATCGTTGTCACTGCTGGATTAGACCCAGTAATAGAAAAGTTACCCGAATTCGTAAGGCCAGCGTCTGCAGTTAATGCAAGGTCAAAGACTGAAAAAGACCCTGAGCTGCTGAGCGAACCAGGATCATCTGGCAACAGGACGCTAAAGCTATCCCCATCAATTACCTCAACTTCGCCAAATAGTGAGGAGTAAACCCCAGATACCACACCCGACAAAGAAACTACATCTCCCGACACTAGGCCGTGGGGGCTTGTTGAATCAATCAGCAATACTCCTGAATCCCAAGTGACACCCACAATTCCACCGTAGCCAATGCTTATCTCATTGGCTGATCTGGGGACTAATTCAATCGTGAGATTACCACTATTACTGAGTGCGCCACCCAATGCCAAATGAGTCGATTGATCTATGTCCGCCGCTTCAACAATCGTGATCAAGCCTTGCTCACCGATTTGCGTGCTGCCGTTTAACGAACTGACACCCCCACTCACCGTCAGACGACCATCCACCTGAAGATCGGTATTGACGGTTTCATTATCAAATGTCAGCGCATCTAGCGCACCAATTGTCAGACTACCGCTTTCACTTCCGGACATCGGATTAAAGGTCACCGCGGCAGATTCAAACCTAAATTCCGACTGAAACTGGGTTGTCGACACTGATCCATCCAAGGTCACCGTTGTCGTTGCGCCACTTCCAGACAAGGTTTCGCCTAGAACGACCGTTCCTCCGTGGCCTAGGAAAGATGATGATTCGCCTAAGATCACTTCCCCCCCGGCCACCAACATGTCAGTGCCAGGGAAAAACGTCACCGTGCCTGCCCTTAAATCTAATAACTGGGCGGGATTGTTAAAGATGAGATCGGACTGAACCTTGATCTCTCCAGTTAACTCCAAGGAACCAACATGGATGTCGTTGAGATCAAGGGAATTTAACGAGCCACCTTCATAATTGGATATGAGTACACCCTGTTCGGTGTAACTGCCTTCAACGAACAAGTGACCGGCAAGACCAGCGCCAGATAAAACCTTGCCGTCATAACTATTATTGGTCAAAGTCAAGACACCAGAATTAACCAGCGATCCAGCACTCAGTTTGCCACCTGACTCGAGGACAATTCTGCCATTATCACTTTGTATTAACGCGGTAAACGTGCTTCCTGAGTTAATTTCTAGTAATGACGGCTGGGAAATTGATCCACCCGAATATCCGGTAATCTTAATGTTGCCATCGTTAACTAAAGAAGCCAGTACCACGTAAGGCGCCGCCGGATCGTTATCAGGCGTCAGCCGGATCTCGCCGGTGACCGTTTGCGTCGCATCACCAATAATCAGAGGCTCGCCTCGGGTAATACCGACCACACCAGCGGTAGCATCATCAAAGGCATCCCGTGTGCCTGCGCCACTCGAGGTAAGCTGCACAATCCCTTGGTTTTGCAGCTGAAATGCGTTTGCCCCCGGACTCGCTAAAATTAACGTTTGGTTGATCAAAGTATCAGACCCACTGATGCCACCAAAACTGAGATTAGATATGCTGCCGCGAAGGGTGATAACGTCTGGTCCAGGACTATCACTCAAAGTCAGCAAGGCAGCCCCATCAACCGTGAGTGTCGCGCCGGAGGTTGAATAAACGCGGGTTTCAACATCGCCAAAAACCGTTAACCGATCGCTGCTATCGGTCGGTTCCCAAACATTCACATAAACGCTACCCGAGTTACTTGCAGGATCTATATAAACCGCCGCATAGTCACTTTCACCGGATTGAAATTCATAGATAGCATCAACGGTAGTCAATACCGGCTCGCTGCGGACGCTGAGAATAAATCGATCCGAAAGCGGCGTATTATCGCCATCGGATACGGTGGCTTCTAACAGATAGTCCCCGACTGGCGTCGCCAGCTGAGGTACAAGGTCGATAGAAAAAGTAATCGATGATGCTGGACCATCATTGGAAATGCTCAGCGTACGACCATCGGCGGTTGCCGGGGTTGCCACCACAAACC
>Ga0181596_10004122_pt1 | contig 13308 bp, 7 predicted proteins | sample 041ome_6_FD_148655 | JGI IMG/M metagenome (GOLD analysis project Ga0181596, IMG submission 148655) | Coastal salt marsh microbial communities from the Groves Creek Marsh, Skidaway Island, Georgia - 041402US metaG (spades assembly) | ecosystem: Environmental > Aquatic > Marine > Intertidal zone >... | reverse complement strand
CCATGGGTCATGAAGACGAACTTCCTGACATGGCTCATTTGTTCGAACAGGATTTCTCGTGGTGGACGAAGGTGTACCCGCCGGGTTTTGACCTGCTCCCTGAACCTTGGCGAGAACCGATTGAAGCGACGATTCGGGACGCTTTGCCCCTCATGTCAGTGCCCTATGCCTTGCATGATGTGAACCATTTCGGTGAGTGAAGCATAATGCTGGAAATGCCCCGCAGCCTCCAGTCAATGCAACATCTCCATAACCGAGATGGAGAACCAACACCGCATGAGGTGGCCGTTCCGCAATAAGGCCGCTTCAAACAAGGAAGAAGCCCGCCGTTTCTATAACGCCAAGGACTACGAAAAGGCCGAGCCGTTTTTGCATGCGATGCTGAAAGAAAAACCGAACGACGCATGGGCGATGGATGTCCTCTCCCGGCTCTATATGAACACGGCACGGCATAGCGAATCAATCGACCTGATTCGTCGATTGATTTCCAGAAAACCAGACCCCGATTTGTATCGTCGATTGATTCGTGCGGCATGCGTGGAAAATGACGATGATTCTGTGTTCCGTTTCGTGAATCGAGTCGACTGGAAGAATTCAGACGAAGACCTCCTTTCCAAAATTTATGAATCGTTTTGGCCAGATGAGAGGTGTGTTGCTTTCTTTTCAGAGACGAGGTGGAGTAATGAAATCCCATTCCCGACCTATGTCAAGGCTGAACAGTTATATGAACAGGGCGAGATAAGACAAGCCATTGAATTGCTGACATCTTTGGTCTCAAGAGAGGTCGTTAACGAATCAACCTTGATGTTTGCACGCCAAATTTGTTTCACGCTTGGACAGGTGGAAATGGCACACAATTTGTGGGCAAACTACCTTCGGCATATCGATGGCGAATTCTCTCGAAAACGCTCTCTTGCAAAACGGCTGCGATCTTCTAAACGATACGAGGAAGCGCTTGAGATTGCAGTCATGGTTTTGGAGGAAATTCCCGACGACCTTCAGATGTTGGACTTGATGACGGAACTTGGGCAGTATGTTGAACAATCTATGGCAGCGCTGGAAGCATATCATCGGTTGGACGGTTTGGGCCAGGCTAAACTGTACCACCTACGTCGTTTTGCGAAAACGGCTATCAAAACGGCATCGGTTGATGACATGCTTTTTGCTGTTCAACGATTGGTGGGGCTCGATGTTGATGCCAATGCCACCATTAGGCGCGTCTACAACAGATTTTGTGATTTGAAGCAGTACGAGATGGCGGCGAAGGTTTTGGATCTTATACGAGGCACCTTACTTGAAATCGACCTCAAAGCCGCTCGGGCTCTTGAGGAAGGCGATCCAGAAGGAGCAATGATAATCTTAGATGAGGGGCTTGCCGAATCTCCAGAACACATTTCATTTTTGATGAGGCGAGGAATCGCTCTCGAAGTGAAGGGAGAATTGAGCAATGCCATCTTAATGTTCGAACAAGTTTTGGACCTCAATCCTGAACATCAATCCGCTTCCCAACGGCGATTGAAGTGTGGGTTGAAGATCTGGCCAGAAGAGAAATACTTCAATGAGATAACCCAAGCAACCAATCGTTTTCCAGAAAACATAAACCACCAATTTGCACGGTTAAATTACGTACTTAGCGTAGAGAAGGATTATGATTTGGCAATTGAAATTGTACACAAATGCCTCCATCACCACCCAGATCACCAGCGCTCCCATCTTTACCTTGCTTTGATCCAATCGTGGAGAGGGGAACACGAAGCCGCTCGCTCATCCATCAGCAAATCACTGCTTCGTTGGCCGGCCTCTAACGATGTCCACATTACGGCATCTCAAATTGAGAAAAATGCGGGAAATGCATCAATGCAACTCGAGCACATAAATGCCATGTTGGCGTTACATAACCTTCAACCGGTTCATTCCTCATCCCCAACCCATGCGATTACACCTGAATATCTCTCTACAGCCTTAACGGCTGGACTAAAGGACAGCCGTTTGGTTTCAATCATCATGACGACTTACAAACGAGATCCGCTTTTGGATGCAGCTATTGGTTCGATTCTAAACCAGAGTTATCAGAACATTGAACTCGTTATTGTGGACGATTGTTCTCCAGATGATAATTTCACCTACCTAAAACAACTCGCAGAAAATGACGCTCGTATTCGAGTGTTCCAGATGAGTGAGAACGGCGGCACCTATCTTGCCAAAAATTTCGGTATGACCCAAGCCCATGGTGAGTTCATTGGTTTCATGGACAGCGATGATTATTGCCACGCACAGCGGATTGAGTATCAGGTTGCCTCTTTAGACGCTCATCCAGAAGTTATGGGTGTAACTCATGATTATTTCCGCATCGATGAATCCTCTGACATTGAATTCAGGGGCATTGGAGCTTTGCGGATGGCCTGCATCTCGTTGTTGATTCGAAAAGAGGTGGTTGATGAAATTGGTTTCTTTGATTCTCTTCGTGTCGGAGCCGACACGGAATATATTGAGCGCATCGAAGCCCATTATGGGAAAGATTGTCGATTGCGCCTTCGGATTCCATCCATGTTCATGATGTTGCATTCAAGTTCGTTGACAGGGGGTGGGCCGTTCCATATTTCGTGGAGGTCGGTGGCTGGTCATCGATTGCAACACCATCGCTCGTTCCGTGCCTGGCACAAGAAAATCAAGGCTGGATTGGCTAGACCGTATGTCCCAAGGGAGATTCACTTACGTCCTTTTGATGTGCCGACAGAGATGAAATCGAAACATTATGTTTGGGAAAACGGTATGCCGCTCTTCTCCGAAATGATTCAAAAAAGAAACTATGATTGGTGGAAAGGGAAGAAGGATATCAAAGAGAAATTCATTTCTAAAAAATTGATCGGCGAGAAATATGCATTATCGCATGGTGTTCCGGTGGTACCGAAATTTTTCGTTACAACTGACTATGATGATCCTAGATTCTCTGATCTACCAAACACTTTCGTTCTAAAATCAAGTGTAGGATATAGTGCAAAGCAGGTTTTCCCAGTTGATAGTGGCATAAATGTATTTTCGGGTGAACCAATCGATGTAGAACTCATCCTTGATAACCTAAAATCTGATGAATTTGTCCAGAATCAAGAACACTCTTTGATAGTTGAGGAATTGATTGAAGATGAATTTGAGTATAAAATCCCACTTGATTACAAATTTTATATGTTTGGCGAAATAATCGCTGCAATTCAAGTCATTGACCGTTCTTCAAAGATAAAAAAAGAACAAGCGCAAGGTTTCTATGATGAAAAATGGAATAAGATTCCTCTAGATATATTGCCAATTCGTAAGGAAGTTGATAAATTTTTGAAACCCACTCAATTAGACAACATGTCTAAGGCCGCTAAGAAATTAGGTAAGGCACTAGGAATGTTCATGAGGATTGATTTTTATGCTTCAAAGAATGCTTTTTACCTCGGGGAATTCACTCCCACGCCAGAAGGAGGGAAAGGGTATTCTGTAGAAGGAGACAAATTCCTAGGTTCATTTTGGAAAGGCGAGGAGGGTGTTGAATGATTGATAGCGACGCACAAGATTCAGCTGAAGGGTTGGCTTCTGAAGAGCGGACAAACGAAATTTCCCCAGCAAAGATGAAGCAAAAGAAACAACAACTTCGTCAAAACCAACTTATCCGTGAAAATCGCCGCCTGCGAAATTCAGCCTCTTTCCGTGTCGGTAAGCTGTTCACACGTGCGGCGACGAAGCCCTGGCTTCTTCCTCTTCTTCCCTTTTCGATCCTGTTCCTGGTGTTCAGCATCGGCATGGAGCGATTGGGACGATGGCCGGTGCCGGTTGACGAGAAGGGCACCACAACTGTTCAACACGAAGAATTGCGAGATTGCGTGATGTTTTTTCCAACCAACGGTGTTGGCTTCGGTCATTTCACCCGAATGTATGCGCTCGCCAAGCGCTTCAAGAAATACTCTCCATCGACAGAAATTGTCTTTTTCACAACCATGCCAACCCTTCACCTGCTCTACAACGAGGGCTTCGTCACCTACCATATCGCTGGTCGTAAAAAATTTCAGGATGTTTCGGCGAGTGAGTGGAATGCGTTGGTTGAAGAGCACCTTTCATTGGCCTTTGACCAGCACAAACCTTCTACGTTCATTTTCGATGGTGCCTTTCCCTATCGCGGTATGTTGAACGCTATCCGGGGGCGGGTCGCAACGCGAAAGATTTGGATGCGTCGAGGCACGTTCAAGAAAGGCAGTCGTATTCCAGTCGATAGCATCGCTCATTTTGATACGATTATCCATCCTGAAGACAGCGTCCCACTCGCCCCGAATGAACTGGAGCATGGTGTGGAATCGATCACCTGTGCTCCCATCGTCTTGCTCGACGAAAGTGACTTATTGCCCCGAAAGGCTGCACGGCGACGCCTCAATCTTCCTCTCAAAGGACGTGTGGTGTATGTTCAGCTCGGTGCTGGAAGAATCAACGACATCGGTTCGGAGATCAGGCTGACCGTCGAGGCGCTCTTGCAATATGACGATGTCACGGTCGTCATCGGGGAATCCATGCTGGGTGAACGAGTTGACATCAATCTCAACCGTGTGGTTTTGCTCCGGGATTATCCCAATTCAATGTACTTCAATGCCTTTGACGCAACCGTTCAAGCAGGTGGCTACAATTCATTTCACGAAACTCGAAAATTTGGACTACCCACCTTGTTTTATCCTAATATGAACACTGGCATGGATGACCAACTTGCCCGATGTAAGATTGCAGAGGCCGAGGGTTGGGGTTTCGTGGTTGAAAAAAGAACGAAATCAACGATTTTTGAAGGCATCAGGAATCTACTAGCGGGCAACGAAAAATCCCCCGGAATCAAGTCTGTCAACGGTGCAGTCGAGGTTTATTCAGAATTGACTGGCCATAATCCCAAGGGATTTAATGAAGGTTGGATGATGCCAAAGGCAGCAATATCTTGGATTGAGCAAAACATAGAGAAAGGGTCGACCATTTTGGAATTTGGTAGCGGTGATGGGAGCGAGAGACTTGCCCGTAAATACAATTTGTATTCCATCGAACATGACCCAGCATATATTGGGAAGACAAAATCGAATTATATCCACGCATCAATCGTTGAGAATGGTACTTCAACCTCAAAAGGCGAGCAGGGGTGGTACGATCCAGAATTGTTCCAAGAAATCCCTGAATCATTTGACTTGATTATTGTTGATGGACCACCGGGAGTTATTGGTAGATCCGGCCTATTGGAATTTCTACATCTTATGCCAAATTGGAGCTACATGCTGGTGGATGATACAGACCGAATGGAGGAACGAGAACTGGCGACCGAGTTATGCGAGCACTACAACTGCTCTTCCTTGAGAATAAAGACAGATCAGTTCAAGGCAAATGGAGATGTTCGGATGTTCGACATCCTTGAGATCAGGTGATGAAATTGAGTGGTTCTTGGGAGTCAAAAATCCCCCCGATGATCGGCTGTGGAAACGATTGGACGTTGTTTGAGCATGAGGTCGCTCAGCGTTTTGAGCGGCGCAATCCGGAGGCTTACACCCGCCCAGTCTCTGTCATCATACCCGTCTACAACCGGCTGGAAAAGCTCGGAAAAACCATCGCGGCGCTGACGCATTCAACCTACCCGCTTGAGTTGATGGAAATCGTGATTGCAGATGACGGATCATCTGACCACCCAGAACAACTTGTTGATCGATTTTCTTCCTACTTCCCCGTGAAATATGTTGGACAATCGGATAAGGGATTCCGTGCCGCACGTATCCGAAACAAAGGCGTAGCGACCGCTTCGAACGATGATTTGATTTTCCTCGATTGTGATATGCTCCCCGAACCAACATTAGTTGAGGCGTTCATGAAATACTTACATGTGAGCGACCGATTGGTTTTGTTGGGTGGACGAAGATATGTCAATACAGACCATTTTTCGATTCAGGATGTCATTGATGAAATCCAACCTGTCCTCGATTTGCCGAGCCAGTGTGCAGACACGGGGCGCGGTCCCGAAAAAGACGAATCACCGACAGAAGACTGGCGCTATGCCATTTATCGAGAATCGGATCATCTGAAGAACATAAAGTATCCTTTCAACACCTATTGTGCTGGCAACATCGGATTGTCAAGAAGTCTCTTTGACCAAGTTGGAGGATTCGACGAATCCTTTGTTCATTGGGGCATGGAGGACACAGAAATTGGCTATCGACTTTACAGAAACGGAGCGTGGTTCATTCCCGTAAGAGATGCGAAAGCCTTGCATCAGGAACCCCCGGGAGGGTCAAATGAAACCAATCGTACAGAAGGCAGAGAAATTACGGAAGGCCAATTTGTAGAAAAATGCCCGGCCAAGTATCGTCCGTATGTGGCAGGCAGAACCTACGAAGTCCCCAAAGTCTCCGTTTATATCCCGGCTTACAACTGCGAAGATTTCATTCGCGAAGCGGTAGAGAGCGCACTGAATCAAACCTATGACGATCTTGAGGTCGTGGTTTGCAACGACGGCTCTACAGACAAAACCGGTAAGATTCTGGATAACCACTACTCTGAAAATCAGCGCGTGGTCATTCTTCATCAAGCGAACCAAGGTATTTCGGCGGCAACCAACGCAGCTATCCGGTCTTGCCGTGGTGAATATATCCTGCAGCTTGATGCAGATGATGTGCTGTTGCCGAATTGTGTTGAATCCCTTGTCGCTGTTTTGGATACAACCGAGCATGACTTTGTCTACGGCGATTCTCATTTAATTGGCGCCGACGGTGAGGATTTGGGGCCTGCATATTCCTGGTCAACTTATTGCCGATTCCGTCTGCTCAACGGTATGTTCATTCATCATCCTCGGATGTTTAGGGCCTCGGTTTTTGCAAGAACCGAAGGGTTCAATGTTGAGTTATCAAATGCGGTCGATTTTGATTTTTATTTGCAAATGTCGCAGCATGCTCAAGGCTATCATCTTCAGCTACCACTTTATCTCTACCGGCAACACACCACAAACACGTCAAAAATAAATCGCCAACAACAGGACAACAACACCCTCGTTGCCTTGGAACGGGCGTTCTTTTCGATGGGGTTGGGTGAGCAGATCACTCTCACTCCTGCACAGGATGATGTCCGGAAATTCAACAAATCCATACCGAAAAACATCGATGATTACGGTTTGAATATGGAACAGGTTTACCGTCGTCTCGGCATCCATTCTCCCTCCAAGGAACGGTTGATGCCGTGGGAATTGAAAAACGTAGTGTCTCAACATCAGCAACGCCTGCACACGCAAACTAGGGCGATGCATGGACAACATGGTCTTCGCTATCTCAGAGTTGGCCCGTTTGGTTCGGTAGACGTTGTTCAATCTGTACGTTCCAGATTAGTAAGGGAATACGATGTGGAGGTTGATCTTCTAACTATCCCCAAGTCAACCCACATGCAATACTTTGCTCTCGTTGTTCAAACTGGAGCTGATGTGTCTTCGGTCGACCTCGCACGAGTGGTTCGGAAAGACACTAATTGGCCAGTTGAAATTGTTCGCAACAAGAATGCACCATTTTACATCCGTATTCGAACTAACAGGGAGTACCTTAGTACCTATTTCAAAAAGGAAAAACCCGGTGATGAAGATGAATCACCCTATCAGGTCGATGAATGTTGGAGCATCGTTAATGATACCTTGATTTTCACATGGAATGACCATGAAGTGTTTTTCGAAATGCCCGGTGACTGGCGAATGGAAGAAACTCACCCCGACCTTTTCCAACTTGCTCATCATCTTCTCGTTGAGCCTTGGGACAAATCAGCCATGAAGAATTGGAAACCTTCCCGTAAGCCGGGATGGCGACCAGGCCTCGCTTTTTCTGGAGGTATTGATTCGGCTGCTGCGATGGCCCTCATGCCAGAAGAGACGGTGTTGTTGTACAACGAACGGTCGGGAATCAGCGGGCAGCTCAATCACACAAATGCGTTGAGGTTTTTTGATAAAATCACCGAAGATAATGGACGTATTGTCCACAGGATTCGCTCAAATCATGAGCAACTCCGTGCACTTCAAGGAAAATCTGTTGGTTTTTCGACGGATTATGCTTGTGCCGTTCAAGTCATACTGCTTGCTGATTACTTTGGCTTGGACAGTGTTGCGACCGGTATGCCACTGGAAAATTCTTATTTGTACCATGGCCACAAGTTCAGAGATTTTTCAACCTCTTGGTTTTGGAAGCATTACTCGCCGATGTTTGATGAGGTTGGCCTTTCGCTTTATCAGCCCGTTGCAGGTTGCTCGGAGGTTGTGAACCTCAACATCGTCACAGCATCAGGCTGGGATGGTTGGGCGCAGTCGTGTTTGAGGTCCACCGAGGGTGGGGAAGTATGTGGAGGTTGTTGGAAATGTTTCAGAAAAAACACACTTCAAAATTTGCCATTTTCAATGAGCAATGAAATCAAAACCTTCCTATCGAAAGAGCCATTGAAGCAAGCGGCAAGTACGCTGTATTCCATTCAACGAGGTGGCGTATCAAAGGAAGGTGTTGACATACGCCAAGAATTCCCGCACCTTGCTTCGCGGCTAAAGATGGATTTTTCATTCCTCGAACGCTATCTTGGGGACGCACTTGACCTTCTGCCCAAAAAATACCGTGGATTTACAAAATCACGATTGGATGAGTTCGCATTACCAATGGACGCGGTAGAGAAAAAACAGCTTTCGGGCATTAACCTCTACGGCGGGTCAACTGCTTGATAGGATTTGATAGACCAAGTTCGTTCGCTTAAACGGTTTTGCAGAAGCCCGCATGGTGCGATGTTCTGAAATAAGGGTATTGAGGGCCATTTCAATTTGGACTGGGTCATTCTCATTCGCAAACAAAACAGCACTCCGTTGCGTTCCTTGTCTGATTTTCCTCATCGTATCATTGTCTGTTTCGTTGTTGTAAACGCACAGGGTCGGGACGTTTGTTTCAAGCATGGCAGCGAGCGCCTCCAAATTCGGTGGTAAGATCGCACCCATCAAATGACGGTTCTCTCGAGCACGTAGCAAGCCTCCGTTCGAATCGTTCCACTCCTTAAGGCCGATGAAATGAATCCCTGATTTCACCATCTTTTCCAAATCGGGTTCTGATTTCTTCCCCGACGCCCGGGAGCCATACAGCCGTGCATCAAGCAACTCGTTTCTGACTTCAGCGCTGATTTGAGTTGAAACGGGTGCAACCAGATTCGTCCCGGTTGGTGAGATTAGATTGAATTCCACAATGTCCGTGAACATGTCGCTCCGTGCCGCCATAACTTCACTTTTCACCCCCTCAGGTCGAACCCAAATCCAATGGGTTGAGTCGGTTAATTGAGCACAGTTGAGCACGCCACGGTAGGGGTAGGGTCCGTCAAAAATAGCATTGGCAGGGCGGTGAGTTTCAAGTATGTTAGAGAGGAGTTGTTCGCACTGGTTATTCCATACACTACGCTGGTCTTTGTCCAATTCTTTAGGGTCGTTAAGCGGATAGACAATCACACCTTTCGGAGCATATTGGTTGGCAGAGAGGTGCGAAGAAATGAGAACGGCCTTTTTTCCTTCTTGTTCTATCCATTCCTGGGCAATGAGGGCGCAGCGCTCCAAAGATGCAAATCCTTCCTCTGTGGTCGAGATCAAGAGCAGACAGTCAGCGTTCGCTGCAGATTTTTGTTCTTCAAACTCTTTTTTTCTCACGTTCCTGTTTCTCAAAAATTCAACATTGAGCTTTAGAAATGATACAGGCAAAATCAATAGTTTCCAAGGCTTCCTAACAAGATCTGTTAACAACAATCCTAGATTGAACGAGTAGGTTTTCCTGATACGATCCAGTTCGTCAGAGAGTTGACGTTCTTTCATCGTCATCCCACTACGCTGTTTGGTCATGTTTTCACCCTTCTAAATCATAGTACGCTTTGATGGAATCTTGAGGGTTTCCTTGGGTGACAATCTTTCCGTGGTCCAATAATACAACTCGGTCACAGATGTCCGTCATAAGTCCAAAACTGTGCGAAACAATGACCACAGTGCTTGCGCCATTGACCATGTTCAAAATTTTCTTTTTCGATTTTTCTCGGAAATTTGGGTCGCCTACGCCAAGCACCTCGTCAATCAACAGGATGTTGGGGTTGATGGCTGATGCAACGGCGAGCCCGAGACGGGCTTTCATACCTGCAGAATACGTTCGGATTGGTTCATCAATGAACGTCCCGAGTTCACTAAATTCAATGATCTCGTCAATTTTTTCATTCATCTCCCGTTCGTTGTGCCCTAGAATCGATCCATAGAGAAGTGCATTTTCTCTACCGGTTTGGTGCTGCGAAAAACCCGTACCCAAACCGGCGAGAAGTGATATGTCTCCTGCAGCATATACCTCGCCTTCATCGGGAGGATAAATGCCAGCAATCACTCGAAGAAGGGTTGACTTTCCTGATCCGTTTCGTCCGATGATGCCAATCACTTCGCCCCTTTGAATTTCGAGGGAAACATCTTCCAAGGCAACGAACTCAGTCGGCTTCTGTCTCTTGAACAAGCCAAGCAAGATGCGAATTAATCCTCGCTGTTTCGGGAACCTCAACCCAATGTTGCGGAGGACAATCGAAGGATGGCTCATAGGTACTTCACCGCCTGTCGTTCGTACTTTGAGAATATGATCGTGCCAAGAACATAGAATACAAGTGTTATGATCAGGCTTGAGGCAATGATTTCAAACGGGAGTTCGACGCTTTTTCCCTCAATGCCATGGCGAACCATGGTGATTGGCAGAACCATCGGATTCCAGAGTGCGGCCTCTCCCCAGGCTCCACGTTCCATCGCCATTTCCGCCGTCCACATTACGGGCGAAACAAAGAACCCTGCCCTGGTGACGAACCTCATGAAATGCTGCACATCTCGTTGAGCACAATTGAGTGGTGCGAACATCATGCCGATGCCCAGTGCAAGCAGGGCGGAGAGAAACACCCCAACGGGTATCCAAATCAGATGCACGGTGATCGGTAGATCATAGATGGCAACAATTGGAATGAACACAAGGCAACTCATGAGCGTCACGACGAGGTTTGATCCGACGGCGGTGACGGGAAAAATCGACCGAGGGAAATACACCAGATGCATTGTGCGTACATTCCCAACAAGCGAGTTCGTGGCACCCGTCAAGGCCTTGCCAAAACATCCCCAAACGACAACTCCGATCAATACCCACACAGCGTACATTTCGTCGGGGTTTCCACTCAGCATGATGAACAAAAACCAGTACACCAAAGCAAACAAGGCCGGTTCAATGAACGCCCAAGCGTACCCGAGGAGTGCATTCCTGTACCGCCCGCGTACTTCCCTTCTGACAAGATTCCTCACGAGAAATCGATTGGCGTTGACTTCAGTGAGCAGATGAAAGGGAGCGACGATCGGGTTTGGTTTTGTCCCAATGGGTCTGAGGCCGGATTCAAGAGCATCTCGCCTGACCATCGCCGCATGCTTGAATCCGCCCTATATGATTGAAGCGGATTATTCGCAAGATGTTGCGTGTTTGGAGGAGTAGTTCAATACCTTCGGCGTCAAAAAACGGTTGAGTTGATAACTTGGAGAGATTTGCAGAGACCATGGGATGGATTCAGCGCTTTGCCTCGCTGGCGTCAAACGCCGACATGACCGTCGGCATCATCGGCTTGGGCTATGTTGGCCTTCCCACCGCCATCGGCTTCCACGATGCTGGATTCACGGTGTGGGGTGTGGATGTGTCTCAGCGGACCGTTGACATGGTGAGGGCTGGAAAGAACCCGACGGGCGACCCGGACGTGGACGACATCGTCCCCGCACCGGGCACCGAAAACTGGCACATCACCACCTCCACCGCCGAGGCTGTGCCGCATTGCGACGTGGTGCTCGTCACCGTTCCAACGCCGATCACCCACGACCTCAAACCCGATTTGTCTTACGTCGAAGCCGCAGGGCGCGCCGTCTTTGAGGCGATTCCAAAAGGCTCGAACACCATCGTGGTGCTCGAATCCACCGTCTACCCGGGCGTGACGGGCCAAACATGGTTACCCATCGTGGAAGGATTGGGTTTGGTGATTGGCGAGGACGTGGAAATCGCCTACTGCCCCGAGCGGTTCAATCCCGGCGATGCCGCTCACGGCGTTCGCAGCGTGGCCCGCGTCATCGGCTGTTCCAATCCCGAGGTGGGCGAGGCGCTGGTCGGCCTGTACAGTCAACTCACGAGCGAGGACGTTCGCTACGTGGGCAAGCTCGAGGTGGCTGAAGCGGCCAAGGTCATCGAAAACGTTCAGCGCGACATCAACATCGCTCTGGTCAACGAATTGGCTCGCATCTTCCCTGCGCTTGACGTGGACGTCGAGGACGTGCTTTCCGCCGCGGCGACCAAGTGGAATTTCCACCGCTACACCCCCGGCGTGGGCGTGGGCGGTCACTGCATTCCCGTTGACCCGTACTACATGATTCAGCGAGCCGCCGACGTGGGCGTGCCGGCAGGCCTCATCACCGCTGCGCGGGCGGTCAACCGCTCCATGCCCAACCACGTGGCGCAAGTCCTCGTCAACCTGCTCTGGAAGGAAGGCCTCACGGCAGGAAACACCCGTGTTCTTCTGCTTGGTTGGTCCTACAAGGCTGAAGTGGGCGACCCGCGTGAAACGCCGGCAGAACCGCTGGCCCAGGCGCTTCACGAGAAGGGCATCCGCGTCGGCGTGTACGACCCGCATCTGGAAGCCGATGGCATGCCCGATCACGTGGAATGGGTGGACGACATCACGGCCGTTGAAGGCTATGACATGGCGGTACTCGTCACCGCCCACAAAGCCTGCGTCGATATCGATTGGAGCTCGTTGCTGTCCCGAATGAACCGCCCGCTGTTGTACGACGGACGTCGGGTGTTGGATTTGGACGCCTTGGCCTCGATGGGTTGGACCACCCATGCGGTTGGACGGCCGGTTTGAACCGGCGAATCCGCGCAGGGGCCTTCCCGAAACGCATGCCACATTGGCGTGGTGAAGACTTAAACGCACCCTTGAATTCAAGGGAAATAGAGCCATTTCCATGGCAAGGTGAAAGAATGAAGTATCAGCTCAAATGCTTGAAGACCAACCAACTTCTCAACGATGAGTACACCCTTCATCATGCCGACAACGCCCTGTTGCAGTCCGTCTACCATCAACCCCTGGAAGTCCAGGACGTGGAAGGAATGTGGCAGTTCGAAGACTGGTTGCCCGTATCGCAAGCCAACGAACTGGTCGCGGGCACCTTGACCTACAAAGCAGAGGCCCTTGGCGAAGCGTTGGGCTTGTCCAACCTCTGGGTCACCTTCCACG
>Ga0181596_10004093_pt1 | contig 13366 bp, 9 predicted proteins | sample 041ome_6_FD_148655 | JGI IMG/M metagenome (GOLD analysis project Ga0181596, IMG submission 148655) | Coastal salt marsh microbial communities from the Groves Creek Marsh, Skidaway Island, Georgia - 041402US metaG (spades assembly) | ecosystem: Environmental > Aquatic > Marine > Intertidal zone >... | reverse complement strand
CAGCGGTCAGCCCGCGTAAAATCAATAACCAGACAGCATAAATCAACCCAGTCGCCCATCATATTGGCGAAGCATTCGGTCATCGCTGCTTCGTCACCCCAGATAAAGGTGTGGTAATCGAGCGGATTCGCCAAATGCACCAGCGGGCCTAATTTATCAGCCAGTCTGGCTGCATTATATTCCGGCAGCTCTGGCCAGCTCAGATCCTGGGTGACCGACATGTCAGCCAGCAGGCCAGCCTCTCCGCCGGAACAGCATAAGGCGCTGATACGGTTGCCGGGCAGGGCGCCAAACAGATGCAGTATTTTCAAGGTTTCGATCAGCGCATCGAGACTATTGACTTCGATCACACCGCATTGTTGCAAAAAAGCCGAGGAAGCGGCGGCGTCGCCGGCAAGTGCGGCTGTATGCGCGCCGGCGGCCTGTTGCGATGCGGCTGTTTTGCCGGCCTTGATGGCGACAATATATTTGCCATTTTGGCGGGCGGCATATGCCATTTTGGCAAATTCGCCGGCGTCATGAATGCCCTCAATATACAGCCCGGCGGCGGTGATTCGCGGATCCGCCAGCAACGCTGCTGTCATATCGGTGAGGCTGGTCTGCGCCTGATTGCCGACACAGCCGACATACCCGACCGGCAGACCACGCGCCTGCATACCCAGATTGATCGCAATATTCGACGATTGGCTGATCAGTGCCACACCGTTTGTACAGCGACGACCGCCATGCTGGTCAGGCCATAGCAATGCCCCGTCAAGATAGTTGATAAAGCCGTAACAATTCGGGCCAAGTAACGGCATATCGCCGGCCGCGGCGACCAGCTGTTGCTGCCGGTCAAGCTGGCCTGATTCGGCAAAACCAGAGGCAAAGCACACCGCGCCACCACAGCCGATTGCTGCCAGTTGCCGAGTGACTTCGATAACAGCGTCACGATTAATGCCAAGAAACGCCACATCGGGAACCCCCGGCAGTGCCGCAACCGACGCAAAACAAGGCACCCCGGCAATGGTTTTGCGTTTCGGATGCACCGGCCAGATATCCCCGGCAAATCCCATTTTCTGGCATTGGGTGATCACATTTTCAGCCCAGCCACTGCCAAACACAACAATCGAGGCTGGTTGGAATAGCCGTGACAGCCGGGGCAACTGCCTATCCCCCTAATGGCCGCAACAAATCACGGCTGATGATATGTCGCTGGATTTCCGAGGTGCCGTCCCAGATTCGTTCCACCCGGGCATCGCGCCAGAACCGCGCCAGTGGCAGATCATCCATCAACCCCATGCCGCCGTATATCTGGATCGCCTCGTCGGTTACCCGTGCCAGTAATTCGGTGGCGTATAATTTGGCTGATGCGATTTCACGATTGGCTGGCAAACCTTCATCGAGCCGCCATGCCGCCGCCAAAGTCAGCCAATCAGCCGCGTCAATTTCCGTGACTAAATCAGCCAGCTTGAAACTGACACCCTGAAACTTGCCGATCTGTTTGCCAAATTGCTGGCGTTCAGTGGCATAATGCAGGGCGTAATCGAATGCCCGACGGGCGCGGCCAACGGCCATGGCGGCAACGGTAATGCGGGTGGCATAAAGCCAGCTATTCATCACCTCAAACCCGCCATCGACGGCACCCAGAACCTGCTCATCCGGCACCCGGCAATTTTCAAATTTCAAAATCACATTGGGATAGCCGCTATGCGATACCGACTGATAGCCGGGCAAAACAGAAAAGCCGGGATGACCGCGATCGACCAGAAAACAGGTAATCCGTTTTTTCGGGCCATGCGCCGTTTCATCAACGCCGGTGGCCACAAAAACGATAAAGAAATCGGCATGATCCCCGCCGGAAATGAAATGTTTGGTGCCATTGATCAGCCAGTCACCAGCATCGCGTTTTGCTGTGGTTGTCATGCTGCGCACATCGGATCCGGCATCTGGTTCGGTCATCGCCAGCGCATCCATTTTTTCACCACTGACGGCAGGTGCCAGATAGCGTTCGATCTGCGCCCCCTCGCAGGCCATTAGAATATTTTGCGGGCGGCCAAAAAAATGTGTCAGCGCCATCGACCCGCGGCCAAGCTCGCGTTCGAGAAGGGCAAATTCAACATGATTGAGACCGCCGCCACCAACTGCTTCGGGAAAATTCGCCGCATAGAATCCCATCGCCTTGACCTTGGATTTGATGTCATCGGCAATGTCTTTGGGTACATAGCCAAGCTTCTCAATTTTATCTTCAAGAGGATAGATTTCCTGTTCGACAAAACTGCGCACGGTTTCGACGATCATATCCTGTTCGGGTGTTGCACCAAATTGCATCTTCAGAAACCTATCAGCTGTTGCGTTTGTTGTGTCTATCGCGTCATGCCAACAGCGCGGCCCGCCGCATCAGGCATTGCAAGCATGGCATGACCAGCTGCCATTTTAGCTAGTTTTGCGGCCACCAATGCTGTTGGCTGGCTGGCCCGCCGCTGTGTCATATCCACATGCAGCAGCATATGTTCACCGGTGGCGAGAAGCGTGCCGGACGTATCATAGAGCCGGTGAAACAGCCGCATTTTTTTGCCAGCGACAGACAGAATTTGGGTGTCGACATAAATCGGCGCGCCAGCCATCACCTCGTCGATATGGCAAATATGCGTCTCTACAGTGAAAAAACTGCCACCGGCGGCGATATAGGCATCGTCAACACCGGCTTGCCGCATAATTTCATCAGTGGCATGGGAAAAACACTCAAGATAGCGATGCTCGGTCATGTGACCATTATAATCGACCCAGTCCTGTGGCACCGTTGTTTCATAGCTGCGGATCAGCGGCGTTGGATCAGGCATGCTGCGGATGGCGCTTGCATTTAACTGCTCCTGCCAGCTGCGGACAGTTTGTCCGGCACCCCAGTTACGCTGTTCCAGCTGCCGCAAAATGGCCACCAGATTATCATCCCTGATCTGTTCAAGCTGGCGTATTGAATAGGCTGCCGATTGGGCATCCGACTGATCGGCAATCCTATTGACCAGTTCGTCTGTCAGATCCGGCACATCGGTTAATTTTGTCCATGGCCATTGCAGGCAGGGGCCAAATTGCGCGATGAAATGCGCCATGCCTGCCTCGCCGCCGGCCACCCGATAGGTTTCAAACAGCCCCATCTGCGCCCAGCGCAGGCCAAAGCCATATCTGATGGCGTCATCAATTTCCGCTGTTGTGGCAACGCCGTCATTGACCAGCCACAGGGCTTCGCGCCACACAGCTTCGAGGAAACGATCGGCAATAAACGCCGGGATTTCGGTGCGGACATGAAGCGGGTGCATGCCAAGCTGCCGAAACATCTGACTGGCCTTGTCAATCGCCGAATGGCTGGTTTTGGCGCCGCCGACAAGTTCAACCAATGGCAGCAGATAGACCGGATTAAACGGATGCGCCACAAGCAGTCTGTCTGGCTGCGCCATATGCGCCTGTAAATCACTGGGAAGGATGCCGGATGTTGATGACGCAATCAGCGTATCAGCCGCCGCCGCCTCAATATCGTGATAGACGGATTGCTTGATATCCAGCCGCTCGGGCACCGCCTCGATGATCAGATCGGCGCCGTCAACGGCACTGGCGATCGAGTCGGCAAACCGCAGCTTGCCTTCGGGCGGCACCAGACCATCAACCAATTTGGCAAACGCCATTCTGGCATTGACCATGATCGCATCAATTTTGCGCGCGGCGTTCGGGTCCGGATCATATAAATTGACGGTGATTCCGTTTAACAGGCAGCGTGCCACCCAGCCGCCACCAATCACCCCGCCGCCAATCACCGCAACCCGCTGTAAATCATTTGTTGATGTCATGTGTGTGATGTCCTCATGTCATCGCTTTGAAAAAAGCGTGTTGGCTACTTTGCGGCGATCAGCGTGGCTTTGGCGCCTGTTTCACCAGCCCGAGCTGTTGACGCACCGCCTCCGGGCCAATCAATGACGCCCCCATATTGGTGGCAACCGTTGCGGCGCGCTCGACAAGCTGGGCATTCGTCGCAAACACACCGCGCGAGAGATAGATGCTATCTTCCAGACCAACGCGGATATTGCCACCAGCTAAAATCGCGGCTGCCGGATAGGCGGCAGCATTGCGACCAATAGAAAAGGCAGAAAACACCCAGTCTTTCGGCAGATTATTAACCATCGCCATTAATGTATTCAGATCGTCCGGTGCGCCCCAGGCAATCCCCATACAGAGCTGTACCAGAGCTGGCCCTTCGATCAATCCATCCTCGACCAGTTTTTTGGCAAACCATAAATGGCCGGTGTCAAAAGCCTCAATTTCTGGTTTGACACCAAGTGCCCGCATTTGCGCCGCCATTTCGCGCAACATGGCCGGGCTGTTGGTCATGATGTAATCGCCATGGCCAAAATTCATCGTGCCGCAATCAAGTGTGCAAATTTCCGGCAGACAATCGGCTATATGCGCCAGCCTTTCGGTGGCACCTGCCATGTCGGTTCCGTCTGCATCCGGTGGCAATGGGGTTTCGACGCCGCCTAATACCAGATCGCCGCCCATGCCCGCTGTCAGATTCAGCACCATATCAATATCGGCGCTGCGGATGCGGTCGGTGACTTCACGAAACAGCGCCGGATCGCGCGATGGCGCGCCGGTTTCCGGGTTCCTGACATGGCAATGCACGACGGCGGCGCCAGCTTTCGCGGCGGCAATGGCTGCATCGGCAATTTCCACCGGTGTGATTGGCACTTTATCTGATTTAGACGTGGTATCGCCAGAGCCGGTAATGGCACAGGTGATAAACACATTTTGATTCATTTCCAGCGGCATTTTCGTCTCCCCAGCCCACATTTCCCCCGGGTGCTGCCTATGTTAGCAATGAGGTCATTTATGACGCAGAAATCCGATTACGATCAGCGTCAATAGGGCTACTGTTGGCGATGATGATGGAATCAGTCAAGCAAAACCATAATGATGGAAATGGCCAGCAAAGCAATCGCCGCAAATTCGACCCGGCTGATGCGTTCTTTAAAATACAGAACCGAAAATCCAACACTGAATAACAGCTCAATCTGCCCGACAGCACGCACCGGCGCAACGCTGTGCAAGGCAAACCCGGCAAACCAGAAAATACTGCTGGTAGCGGCCCAGATACCGGCCATAGAACATTGCCGCCAATGCGTAAAACTGGCAATAAATTGGCCGCGGCTGACGATAAAAATATAGATGCCGAAACACACAGCCTGAATTGTGGCACCGATGGCCGCGGCGTAAATTGCGTTGCCGATGACGTCGCCACCATTCATGGATTTGAGCGCCGCACCGTAACATACCGTGCAGAATCCCAAAAAGGCACCGGCCCCCAGACCAATCGCCACCTGCCGACTGAAAATGGCGGCGCGCAAATTGCCCAGTGCCAGCTTGGCCTTGGCAAAGCTGAGAAGGACGGTGGCAAAAACCCCCAAAGCAATGGCAAAGCCCGTTTGCACAGTCACGATAACACCGAGAATCAACGCCTCAAAAATAGCGGTTTGCAAAACCTCGGTTTTCGAAAAGGCGATAGCGGCAGCGAATGACCGGTGACTGAAAAGCTGACCCAGTAAAATTGTGAAAATAACCTGCGTCAGGGCTGCCAAATTAATCCAAAACCAGAATCCGGTTGGCAGTTCCGCCACGGCGGCGCCAGTGCTGCTGATATAGATATATAGAAATAACCAGGCCAGCGGGAAAGCATAGGAAAAGCGGATATAGCTGGCACCTAAATTGCCAAGTGTCGGCGTCATGCGGCGTTGCACGGCGGTGCGTAATGCCTGCGTCGCGGCGGCGGCTACTGCAAAAACAACCCAAAGTTCCATGCCTAGTTATAACCGGTCTTGCGCTATCGCCAATATAAGATTTAACGGTTTTTGTGTTTCCGATCACAACAATGGTCATTTTACCAAGCTGCCTGGTCTTGCGCCTGTGCCAAAATGCGTTAATCTGGGTAAGTGTTTTCATGGAAAAGCAATCAAGGGTTGGGGGCGGCCGCCGCCAGCCAAATGGGGTAGGCGATGACCGACATGCATTTTATTCAAGGCGCGACTTTGGCAGGCACCAGCGGCCGCTCACAGGACGTGTTCAATCCGGCAACTGGCGCGGTGGTGGGAACCGTGCCACTGGCGAGCACCGGCGAAGTTGATGCCGCCATCGCCGCTGCGAAAGCCGCACTGCCGGGCTGGGCGAATACGCCGCCGGCGAAACGGGCGCAAGTTATGTTTAAATTCCGTGATCTGATTATCCGGGATTTGGATAAGCTGGCCGGGCTGATTTCGGCGCAACATGGAAAAACGCTTGATGATGCCCGTGGTGAAGTGGCACGCGGGCTAGAGGTGGTTGAATTTGCCTGTGGTATCCCGCATCTGCTGAAAGGCGAATATTCGGCGCAGGTGGCGAATGCGGTTGATAGCTATTCTTTGCGTCAGCCGGTTGGTGTGGTCGCCGGCATTACCCCGTTTAATTTTCCGGCAATGGTGCCGATGTGGATGTTTCCGATGGCGCTTGCCTGCGGCAACACATTTATTTTAAAGCCGTCGGAGCGTGATCCGGGTGCGCCTTTATATCTGGCGCAATTGCTCAGCGAGGCAGGCCTTCCGGACGGCTGTCTGAATGTCGTCAATGGCGATAAGGAAGCTGTAGATGCAATTTTGGATCACCCGGATATTGCGGCTATCAGCTTTGTCGGTTCAACCGCAATTGGCAAATATATCTACAGCCGCGGGTGCAGTAATGGCAAACGTGTGCAGGCGCTATGCGGTGCGAAAAATCATATGATCATCATGCCTGATGCCGATATGGGGCAGGCGGTTGATGCGGCGATGGGCGCCGCTTACGGGTCTGCTGGCGAACGCTGTATGGCGGTGTCGGCGGTATTGGCGGTTGGCGACGACACCGCAGATCGTTTCGTTGAACAGCTGGCGCCAAAAGTGCGGGCATTGAAAATTGGCCAGTTTGACGAGCCGGGTGTTGAGATGGGGCCGGTGATCACCAAAGACGCGAAAGACCGTATCATTGGCTATATCGATCAGGGCGAATCAGATGGCGCCAAAGTTGTCGTTGACGGGCGTAATCTGTCGCTGCAGGGATATGAAAACGGGTTTTTTGTCGGCGGCACTTTGCTTGATCATGTGACCCCGGATATGTCGGTTTATCGCGACGAAATTTTTGGCCCGGTATTATCGGTTTTGCGGCCGCAATCTTATGACGAGGCAGTGCAGCTGGTGATGTCGCATGAATATGGTAATGGCACCGCTATTTTTACCCGTGATGGCGATGCGGCGCGTGAATTTGCCAGCACGATAAATATCGGCATGGTTGGGGTGAATGTGCCAATACCAGTGCCGGTGGCCTATCACAGCTTTGGTGGCTGGAAGGCCTCGATGTTTGGCGATCATTCGATCCATGGGATGGAAGGCGTCAGATTTTACACAAAGCTGAAAACGGTCACTGCACGCTGGCCAAGCGGTATCAAAGATGGGGCGGTGTTTAACTTCCATTCCGGATCTGAAACCAAATAGCTTTTTGCCAAACTAAAATGCTCACATAACATGATGGTCGAAAATGACCAGTGATCAGCAAACGGCGTTGCCCCCCAGCAGCGCCGTTTTTGTCAGCCCTGTGCCATCAATATATTAGATATAAATTATTAATTGCCCGAAAGATGCTGCTCAAACGATTGTAACAACAGCCAAATAGGGCGATCAGGTGCGAATCAGCTGCCGGTTTATCGGGGGGATATGCGGGGTGATCATGCCGGTAATAGTACCAGCGGTTCCTGGACAAGCAGCCTGCAGGGTCAGACATTTGATGGGTTGGTGATGCCTGTAGCGCGCCCGGGGTTTGTGTCTTTGCGACACCCATTTCAGGTCAGGTGGCTGGCATTAACAGCCGCACCTGTACCGGCACCGGCGGCGGGTGCAGCACGGATAATCATCCAAGCGTGGCGATCAGCCCGGAAATTGGTCTGCAGGCGAAAACCGTAACGGCAAATGCGGCGACGGCAACGCATGCTCTTTTCGGGCGCACCGCCATTCGTGATGCCCGTGCGACCTCGCCAGCAGCCATACAGGCAGAAGACAGCGATCAGCAATTGCTGGTTGCACAATAGCAACGCTGCGCTTGCCGGCATCATCAGCCTATCCGCTAAAGCCGGATTTCTGCATCAAATCGGTGGTCATCATCTGGTGGTTTCGCAGGAGTGCCGTCGTATCCATGGTCTGCAACTTGCCATCTGCCACAACCACCCGGCCATTGATGATTGTATAGGCGGCTTTGCCGGGGCCGCAAAATACCAGAGCGGCGAGCGGGTCCCAGGCGGCACCGGCAAAATCAATGCCGCGGCAATCAAAGGCAACAATATCTGCGGCATAACCGGGTGCCAAAACACCAATGTCATCCCGCCCCAGAACCGCGGCACCACCGCGCGTTGCCACCGCCAAAGACTCGCGTGCGCTCATCGCGTCACCACCCTGCATCACCCGTTGCAACAACATGGCCTGTCTGGCCTCGTTCAGCATATGGCCGCTGTCGTTGGACGCCGACCCGTCAACCCCAAGCCCCACTTTGACACCGGCATCGAGCATCTGTCGAACCGGGGCGATGCCGCTGGCAAGCCGCATATTTGAACAGGGGCAATGCGCAACGCCGGTGCCGGTGCGGGCAAACAGATTTATTTCTGCCGCATCCAGCTGCACACAATGGGCATGCCAGACATCCGCGCCAACCCAGCCAACCGCCTCGGCATAATCGCCGGGCCGCATACCAAAGCTGGCGAGACTGTAGTCGATATCTTCGCTATTTTCGGCAAGATGCGTGTGCAAGCCGACACCATAGCTGCGCGCCATTTTAGCCGTTTCACGCATCAAATCCATGGACACCGAAAACGGTGAACAGGGCGCCAGCGCCACCCGTGTCATGGCATAGCGGCCGGGGTCATGATGCGTTTCAACAAGACGCTGACAATCCGCCAGAATCACAGCTTCGGACTCGGTCAGGTAATCCGGCGGCAAACCGCCTTGTGATTCGCCAATGCTCATGCTGCCACGGGTGCCATGAAACCGCACCCCAATGGCTTTTGCCGCGGCCAGTGAATCATCCAGCCTGCTGCCATTTGGAAAGATATAGAGATGATCAGATGATGTGGTGCATCCGCTCAATGCCAGTTCGGCCAGACCCAGCGCTGTCGACCAATAAATATGATCCGGGCCAAGATGCCGCCAGATCGGATAGAGTGTTTGCAGCCATCCAAACAAAGGCGCATTTTGTGCCGCCGGCACAACCCGGGTCAGATTTTGAAACAGGTGGTGATGCGTATTCACCATGCCGGGAATGACAATATGCCCGCTAAGGTCAATGACCGTGTCAGCATGGCGTGGCAATTCCCGGCTTTTGCCGATTTTTTCGATAATGCCATCACGCGCAAAAACACCGCCATCGGTAATTTCCGCGCCGGTGACCTGATGCGATGCTGCCGCATCCATCGTGCATAACAGTCGGACATTTTTTAAAAGCAGTGTTGATGAGGCCATGAACCGCCCGGCATATCCTTTTGGTGTTTTTCACAGCATGTCTGACATGACCGAAAATTTTGCATCCGGCGGGTCAGCTTAGCTGAAATCGGTTCGGGGCAAAAGTGACGAAATTTTTAAGATGGCTATGGCGATACAAGCTATCTTGTGACGGAAAAATACCGTGTTGTGAAAATACTGGCATTTCACCGCAGGAATCATTATCTGCATAAGGTGGCGAGGTCAAAAACACGCGGCGAAGAGACTTATTTTCGCTGCCCCAAGCTGGCCAACGATTTTTACCAAAAGGAGATGAGCATGCGATATGCAATGGCGGCTGCCAAACCAGGCGGTTCAGAGGTGATTAGAAAAATTGAACTGGGTGACATGGCCCCGGCTGCCGGAGAGGTGTTGATCCGGCATGAGGCAATCGGCATCAATTTTCTGGATATTTATATCCGCAATGGTCTGTATCCATGGCCAGTCGAAACAGATCATGTGCTGGGATCCGAAGGTGCCGGTATTATCGAGGCGGTTGGCGATGGCGTCTCGGGTCTGGCGGTTGGCGACCGGGTTGGCTACACGCTGGCCAATGGTGCCTATGCAACGCATCGGGTGATTGACGCTGGCTATGTTGTCAAGCTGCCGGATAATGTGTCGAGCGAACTGGCGGCATCAATCATGCTGAAAGGCCTGACGGTTGCCTATCTGATCCATGATAGTTTTAAGGTCGAAGCCGGCCATACAGTATTATTCCATGCCGCCGCCGGCGGTGTTGGGTTGATTGCCGGGCAATGGCTGAACGCGCTGGGCGCGACGGTGATCGGCACGGCCGGTGGTGCGGAAAAATGTGCATTGGCAAAAGCCAATGGCTATCATCATGTGATCGATTATACATCGACTGATTTTGAAGCCGAGGTGATGCGGCTGACCGATGGCAAAGGTGTCGACGTCACCTATGATTCGGTTGGCAATGACACCATGGCGCGCAGCCTGACATCGACCAGACGTCATGGGACGATTATCGCATTTGGCCAGTCTTCCGGTGCCTATCTTGATTTCAAGATTAGCGATCTTGCCAAAGGGTCATATAAATTGAGCCGGCCGACTTTGTTCCATTTTGTGGGTGAGCGCGACTGGCTTGAGGCGAATTCGGCAAAGCTGTTCACCGCGGTGACCGATGGTACGGTGGATATTTCGATTAATCAGAAATTCCCGCTTGCCGATGTGGCCAAAGCGCATGACGCTCTAACCGGTCGTGCCACAACCGGCAGCACGATTCTGACGGTGTAGCCGGTTTGAAATCGAGGTCAAAAAAAACAGCCGCCCGGGGGCGGCTGTTTTGTTATCTGATAGATCGGCCGATCAGGCGCTGGTTTGTGGCCGCATATCATTGCGATCAATGCCGGCAACACTGACCGGCTTCTTCATCGCATCGCGGCGGAATGGTTCGCCCAGCTCCTGATTGAGCATGACTTCGATAAAGGTTGTCACACCATTATTCATTTGTGCATCAACAGCTGTTGCCAGTGCGTCGGTCAACTCATCCATGCCATAGACAGCCACACCCTCAACGCCGCAGGCCTTGGCAATGTTTGCATATGACACTTGTTGATCCAGCTCGGTGCCAACAAAATTATCTTCAAACCACAAGGTTGTGTTGCGCTTTTCTGCGCCCCACTGATAGTTGCGGAAGATAATCATCGTGATCGGTGGCCATTCATTCCGGCCAATGGCTGACATTTCATTCATCGAAATGCCAAAGGCACCATCCCCGGCAAATCCAACAACCGGAACATCGGGCTGTCCGATTTTGGCACCCATGATTGATGGCAGACCATAGCCACAAGGTCCAAACAGACCCGGGGCCAGATATTTACGGCCAGCTTCAAATGTTGGATAGGCATTGCCGATGGCGCAATTATTGCCAATGTCCGATGAAATAATGGCATCCTTTGGCAGGGCTGACTGAATCGCCCGCCAGGCCATACGTGGCGACATTTTCTTTGGCTCACGGGTGCGTGCCCGCTCGTTCCATGTTGTGCCGGGATCATCATCCTCATGGTCAAGCGATGTCAGCTCCTGTGCCCAGGCTGATTTTGTTTTGGCAATCAGCTCTTTGCGGGCGGCGCGTCCAGTATCGCCAGCTTTTGGCCCAAGCTTGTTCAAAATGCTGGTTGCGACTTTTTTGGCATCGCCAACAATACCCACCGTCACCGGCTTGGTCAGGCCAATACGGTCAGGGTTGATATCGACCTGAATGATTTTTGCATTTTTCGGCCAATAATCGATGCCATATCCGGGCAGCGTTGAAAATGGATTCAACCGTGTGCCTAGCGCCAGCACAACATCCGCCTTGGCGATCAGTTCCATACCAGCCTTTGACCCATTATAGCCCAATGGCCCGGCAAATAACGGATGTGATCCGGGAAATGCGTCATTATGCTGATACCCACAACATACCGGTGCATCAAGACGTTCGGCCAATTTCATCGAGGCGTCGATGGCCCCGCCAATGACCACGCCGGCGCCATTCAACATCACCGGAAACTCGGCGTTGCTGAGCATGTCGGCGGCGGCGGCAATGGCATCATCGCCACCAGATGGACGCTCAAATTCAACGATGGCTGGCAGCTCAATATCGATCACCTGTGTCCAGTAATCACGCGGAATATTGATCTGCGCCGGCGCTGAGGCGCGTTTCGCCTGCAGAATCACCCGGTTTAATGTCTCAGCGATTCGTGACGGGTCACGCACTTCTTCCTGATAGGCCACCATATCTTCAAACAGCGCCATCTGCTCGACTTCCTGAAACCCGCCCTGACCAAGTGTTTTATTGGCGGCTTGCGGGGTCACCAAAAGCAATGGTGTGTGGTTCCAGTAGGCTGTTTTCACCGGCGTTACGAAATTTGTGATGCCCGGGCCGTTTTGTGCCACCATCATCGACATTTTGCCGGTGGCACGTGTAAAGCCATCAGCCATCATGCCAGCGTTACATTCATGCGCCGCATCCCAAAAGGTGATACCCGCCTGTGGAAACAAATCAGAAATTGGCATCATGGCGGAACCAATGATACCAAACGCATGTTCAATCCCGTGCATTTGCAGAACTTTTACAAATGCTTCTTCAGTTGTCATTTTCATTGATGTTCACCTTATTAAAAAAGTCTTCATTCGGTTTCAGTAGAAAGTCGTCACTCAGACGGGCCGCCTGACGCGCCTCGAAGACCCTTTATGTACTATCATTTTTCAGCCAAGCCAAGCCAACTTTGGAACCAGTTTTGGTGAAAAATGGGTCCACTTGGCCGGGCTTGCATTTTTGCGCCATCTGGTGAAGATATTTTTGTGAAGATATTTTTGTGGCTGTATCGGACTTGGGGCGCCGCCATGCCAGCCGGGTCGGCACCAATTGGTTAAAGGGTCAGGCAAAGAGCCGGCAAAAGGATCGAGTATTATGAAAGTAACGGCTTTGGCCCCCAGCATGGGCGCTGAAATCACCGATATTGATCTGGCCGCCTGTTGTGATCGCGCCACCGGCAGCATCGACAGCGCGGTAATCGCCGAAATCAGATCAGTATGGCTGGCGCATCAGATGGTGGTGATTCGGGCGCAATCCATTTCCCCGGCAGAGCAATTACAATTTGCCAAAGCCCTTGGTGAACCGGACATTTATCCGTTTCTAAAAGGTCTGGACGGGTTTCCGATGATCACTGAAGTGCTGAAAAAGGAAACGGAAACGGTGAATTTTGGTGGGGTCTGGCATAGTGACACCACCTATCAGCCATGCCCGCCGATGGCGACGGTGTTGTATGCGAAAGAATTGCCGCCATTGGGAGGCGATACGCTATTTGCCAATC
>Ga0181596_10004084_pt1 | contig 13380 bp, 7 predicted proteins | sample 041ome_6_FD_148655 | JGI IMG/M metagenome (GOLD analysis project Ga0181596, IMG submission 148655) | Coastal salt marsh microbial communities from the Groves Creek Marsh, Skidaway Island, Georgia - 041402US metaG (spades assembly) | ecosystem: Environmental > Aquatic > Marine > Intertidal zone >... | reverse complement strand
AGCATTTTTATCTAAGCCCCTCAAGCCAATTTCTGCTTCCCCACGAATTGCAGTCGCTGGAGTACGCAGCTCATGACTCACATCAGCAAGGAAACGTTGCTGCATTTGCTCAGCTTGTTGTAATTGCTCGATAGCATGTTGTAACTGCTTAGTACGCTCAGCCACCTCTTGCTCAACCCTTCGAGTATGATCCTCCTCTTGCTGTTTACCACGTTGCAGTTCCATCGCCATCTGATTAAAACTTCGAGCCAGGGTACTAAACTCAGAATGCCCTCCCTCAGGCAACCTGTGATCAAGCTGACCATAGGCGATTGCGGAAGTACCATGCAGTAGTTGTTGAATAGGCCGGTATAAAGCACGGGATAACAACAATGCCAAGAGGACAGCACAAATAACTCCAACTCCTGCGACCAAAGCTGTCAGAAGCTGTACTCGATTCAATGCATCTTCAGCCTTAGATTCAGCCAAAGCAGAACGGGTTCGCTGCAAATCAATAGATGCCGCTATCAAACGCTTAAGATCAAGACCCTCCAGATTATCGAAGGTTTGGATCAAAATACGCCAAACATCTCCCTCCTCTTTGGGCAACACCTCTTTATTTTTCAGACTACGCTCTAACGCAGCCACGTTCGTTTCAAGGATGGATAGTGATTTAAGTTGCTGACTGATCTCGGCATAATCCTGCTCCTGCTCAGCCAGTTGTTGATCCCGTACCAGCAACTCGTTCAGATTTGTCAGATTTTGTTGCATTTGCAACAGGTAACGATCACGCTCAGCGAGAGGCGCTTCCTTTACTAGCAGATACTGCGCCAACCAGACTTTCAAACGTTGTTTATCTGCTCCCAAAGCAATAAATTCTGCCAGCATTTCGTTAGCAACTCTGCTGCGTTCAACATGATAACGCGCCAGTCCCGAGGCCCAAATTGCCAAAGCGGCCTGTACCAAAGTGATCACCAGGAGCAAGGCAAACGCCTGATAAAGTTTGCTACGAAACATGATATGACCCTCACCTATACAACCCAATCAACATCATATCAGCAACTTGAATTGTTCATCTGATTTTAATCCAGCTGTCGGATTGTGTTCATTGGCACGCTTGGATCGGGTTCATTTGTCTGTTCCATACTCTGTCTCGATAACTAACCAAGGAGATTTGTATGAAGCTATCAACTGCAAGCATCATGATTGTAGCATTGGTAGTCAGCCCGCTGACTATCGCATCGACTGTTGTTAATACATCAATAAGTGCAGAGGAGCTTAAAGCTGCTCAGGATGCATGGGGTAAAGCATTGATTCAAATTAGCTCAGCGAATGACAAAGGTGGTCAGAAACAAGCCACTGAAACAGCAAAACAAGTTCTGGATCAAGCTTATGGCTACAAGCATGGTGCTGTTTTGTTCAAGCCTACTTTAGCCTCTGGTGAGCAGACCTTCAGAACAACCTACGACGGAGCCTTGTCCTATTTCGTTGGCGGCAACAGCAAGTTTCCAAATGACAGTGGTTTCGCTCTCAAAGGCTGGACAGATTACAAGTATGAAAACGCTGCTGTTTACATGAATGGAGACTTGGTATTAACAACAGGAAAAGTTCACCTGACAGGCAAAGACGGCAAAGTGACTACTGTTGATAAAACTTGGGGTTTTAAGAAAGACGATGAAGGCAAGCTACGGATAGTATTGCACCATTCATCTCTGCCTTACAGCTCAAAATAAACATCCCCCCTTTGAGGTAGTTCCCTGTTTTGCCCTGCGTATTCGCGCAGGGCTTTTTTATCGCACCAATCCTACTTTAGAAATGGAACTGAGCACGAAACGCTAACACTTCAGGCTTGTCTTTGGTTTGATCCGGTAAGGTGGCATCGACAAAAATCAGGTTACCCATGAAACGTATCCTTTCCGTCAGATAGTAGTTCACGCCCAACGTGATATTTTGTTGCTCACCGCCAATCACCATCCGGTCCGTCAGGTTAGTATCGCTGTAGCGAACAGCCAGCTCCCAGGCACCCGCTGTGCTGTTCGGTTTTACTCCACCTAAAATAGCATTTTTGTATGCGCGACTCTCACCAGTTAAAAAGTAACTCGCTTGCAAATGCATACCATCGAAGCTCAAATCTCCAGTCAGATCGGAATTAAGATCCAATTTAATGTATTCAGCTTCTGCAGAGAATGGGCCCTGACGCATCGCAAGCTCTAAGCCGTAACGCGCTGTTGAATCGACATCGTCTAAGCTACCGGTATCAATCAGCCGAATACTATCAGCAATTCGTACCTCAGGACGCTCTCTGATACGAAGCGAGTTGTAGTCACCCATAGTTTGTAAGGCTACAGCGCCACCTATGTGATACAAAGTGTCATTTACAGTTGGGTGAAAGACTAAACGCTGAGCACCACCGGCAGATTGATCTTTCTCATCTCCGTCACTGTCACCCATAGTGCGACCAAACAACATAGATTGCGAGGTCAGATCACCATTAGTGACATCGTAACGTACGCCCAATTTACGATCTAATGTCAGGGCTGCCGTTGGGGAGGCACGTTCCATAAAGGTTATAGAGTTAGCGCTAGTTAACAGATTCAAGCTAAAAGGGACACGCTGATGTCCAATAGTAACAGTACCTGGACCTAAATTACGTCTGAATAACGCATCTGCAGCTTCTGCATCACCATCGTCTCCAAAATCATACTCGATAACAAAGGACCAATCCTGATCCAATTTACCTTCGACACCGATCCGAGCGCGACGAACATTAAAACCATCACCAAATTCAGTTTGGTCTTCATTGTGAACTCCACCATCTAACTGGAATCGACCTCTGGGTTTAATTTCAATATCTGCGGCTGAAACTGCTGCAGAACACAGGGCTGCACCCAGTGCGGTCATCACGATACGTTTTTTCATGCTGCTACCTTTGTCTTTGATTAATCGGTACTTCTAGTTTTGAGCATAGTCAATTTGCCTTAAGAATGGAAATTGACCCAGTACTGCACCACCCATTCATCTATGAGAGTGTTGTTATGCCCCAAAGAGGCCTATAACAATGGCTCGGTTCAGATAGGGCGCCATAGTATGAAAATTTCATGACAAAAATATGACAATTTCATGGCGTTAGTTCAGCGGATACAGGATCCCGTTTCGCAAGATCAAAATCCAGCCCCTGTTGCAGGATACGGGAAGAAGGCCGCCACTGCGGGCTTACCCAACTTTTAGTCAACTTTTGATCCGGATACTCAATACCGGCCAGGTCCAGCAAGGAGTGAAACACATTACTTGTCATCAAAGGTTGCTCACGGCGTTGTTCCGCATAAGATTTTTTCTGGGGATACTGCAGGTTGTAGAGCTCAGAGATCCACAGAAGAGCCGCCACTCTGTAATCCCGCTCTGTGTTATGACCATGACCACTTTTATTGCACTGGCCATCAAAAATATTTTCGCCATGGTCTGAGACATAAAATAAGCTGCTGATACTGTCGGTCTGTTCTAGCTGCTTGATCAGGTTAAACAGAATAAAATCGGTGTAGGCAACACTATTGTCATAGGCATTATTCAGCAACAAGCTAGAGCTTCTGTCATGCATACTGATCGACTGGCCTTTGCCCGATGGCGTGAATAAGTCAAAAGCTGGTGGGTATCGGTCGGCATAACTAAAGTGACTGCCCAGTGTGTGCACTACGATCAATTGTTTTTGCTGGTTTTGCTGTAACACCCGTTCAAAAGCAGGTAACAGAATATCGTCGTAAAATCCTTCTTTTTTATAACCCACAGGATTTAAATACTGCACCTGATCGGCCTCACTGGCATGCAGAGCAATGGAAGAATCATGCACTCCCAACGGACTTTGAGTCGACAACCAGGCGGTGCTAAAACCAGCTTCTTTAAAGGCGGCCACCACCGAGGTCTCGGTGGGAAAATAACGCTGATCCGTGGCACTTTTGCGCGACAGGATCACAGGCACAGACATCCGGGTCCAGGCCCAAGGGCTGACCATATTTGTGTAACTGATCAGATTTTTAGTGCCGGATAACCGCGGAGTTGTGGCTCTGTTGTAACCATTGAGCTGCAATCTGTCGGGGCGCAGGGTTTCCCCTATCACTAACACGTAAATTTGTCGTTGGGCCGGAGCATCGGTCTGGAGGGCAGAAAATTTAAACAAGGCTGTAGATTCAGCAATATCAGCTACGGCTTGTTTTTGTTTCACAAATTCATTGACAGCGATCAGCATATTTAACGGATAAGTGGCATGAAACTTCTCGTAACTGTAGGGCAAGGGACGCTGCACAAAGACATTTTCTTCCGGATTGCTGCGCTGTTTTGCTTTATTGATTTGCTGATATTGCCATTCATTCCAGCTCAGGCTGGCCACTACCCCAATACAAATCAGCCAAATCACCGGCCTTAATCCCTTCTCCCACTGCCAGCGACCTTGCCAGGCACTGCACAGCAGATACCACCACAAAAGTACAATAGCCACTACAGCCAAAGCTAAAAACAGGCCTATCCCCGTTAGATAACCCAAAGCTTCATTCAGATCGGTTTCGGCCACTATCGCCAAGGCATGAGCATCGGTGCTTTTTTGATAGGTCAGTAGATAAAACACCTCCTGCGGCACCAGTAATGCGGCAGGCAATAACAACAGTAGACCCGGCCAGAAAGAGCGGAATAAAGACAACACCAACATGTAAAACCAGACTGCCGCGATCAGCTTCCACTGCAGATAGGGCACCAGATCCTGCGCAGGCCATTGCACCAGCACAGGAGATAACAACAGCAAGCCAAACACGACTAACCCAACAGCACGCAACAACGAATGCACTAACGACTGGTTCACTAAAAAGCCTCCAGGCTCAACATCAATAAACAACAGGTTTGAAAAAGTGGAATTCTGAGCGCATTTTGCAGATTTTACCAGCGCTGTTCTTCAGCCCAAACGCTGCACGGCGCTGATCGAAAAAGAGATGTAAGACCCTTCGCAACAGCCAAATAAAAAATAGCGTCACGTTCAAAGATTTTTGTTACAAATCAATGCATTTTATGCGGTTTTTGCCTCAAAAACTCATTTACAAAAGGTCTGAATTTATACTATATCTAAGACGCCTGTTTTAATGGGTACTACTAATACTTATAAAGAATGCAACTACAAAAATCCAGCTAGGAAGCAAGAAAATATGAATAATAACAAAATTATACAATTAAGCCGCTGCGCTATAGCCGTCGGTGCCGTGTTGTTGAGCGGGCAAAGTTTTGCTCAGCAAGCTCAAGACGGTGACGATGTCGAGCGTATTGCAATCACAGGCTCTCATATTAAAAGAACAGACCTCGAAGGCCCTTCACCTGTCACTATTATCAGTCGCGACGATATCGACAAATCAGGTTTTGACAACCTGCAGCAGTTGCTGGAGCGTTTACCGGCAGCAGGCTCAGGCACATTCTCTACCCGGGGTAATAGTCAGGACTCAACAGCCAATGGTGCAGCCGCAGTCAGCTTAAGAGGTTTTGGTGCCGATGCAACGCTGGTGTTAATCAATGGTCGCCGTGTCGCCAGCAGTCCATTTGCCGAAGGCATAGTCAATAGCTTCGTCGACATCAACAGCATCCCTATGGCGGCGATTGAGCGCATCGATATTTTAAAAGATGGCGCTTCAGCCATTTATGGTTCTGATGCAGTCGCAGGTGTGGTGAACATTATTTTGCGTAAAGATTTCACCGGCACAGACGTCACTGCTGGTTTTGGCGGTACAACAGGCCCGAACTATGACGAAAAAACCTTTTCAACCGTCTGGGGTACTGGAGACGATAAAAGCAACGCCACGCTGATCCTGGATTACTTCAGCAACTCACAAATCGACAACTATGAATTAGGCCGTTTTGGTACATCCAATCAGGCGCCCTATGGTGGTCAGGATCTTCGTTCTTCACGCGGTTATCCAGGTCGTTTTGTTGTGGATGGCGTGGTCACTATTGATCCGGGCTGTCCTGTGGATCAGCGTGCAGGCGCAACTTGTGTCTACGATTACGGTCCATCTTCCATTGCAGTTCCGGAAGCCGAACGTATGGGCGCAATTTTGAGCATGAACCGCGACGTGAATGACTCCGTAGAGTTATTTGCAGAAATTGCAGCGCAACACAACACCTCGGCAGCAGGTGGTGCTGCAACACCATTAGATGAAGGCGCTGGTTTAACAGTGCCAGGCACTCATCCAAATAACCCTTTTGGTCAGGACGTTGAAATCAGCCGTTACCGCACTGTAGATGCAGGTAACAGACGTTGGGATATTACCTCAGATACCTTGCGGGTACTGGCAGGGTTACGCGGCAATATCAATAACTGGGACTGGGAAACTGCTGTGCAAAAAGGCCGCAGCGCATCCTCTCAAACCGGTGATAAGTCACAAGGTTGGGTTCGTACCGACTTCCTGCAGCAAGAAATTAATGCAGGCCGTTACAATCCTTTTGGCGGTGTGCAAAATCCACAATCTGTGATTGATGCTATTACCACTAGTTTAGTGCGTCGCGGTAAATCCCATATGACCTCGGCGGATGCGCGTATCAGTGGTGAGCTGTTTGATGTCAGTCATGGTGCAGTGTCTTTAGCTGCGGGTGTTGAATACCGTAAAGAAGACGCAACCGATACGCCAGATGATCAGTTCCAGCGTGGTTTGATTTTTGGTACTGAATCTGTATCTGCTGCAGCCAGCCGTTCGCAAAAAGCTGCTTATGTTGAGATTTCAGTGCCCTTGCTGGAAAATCTGGAAATGCAATTAGCTGAGCGTTATGACCACTACAGTGATTTTGGTGGCACAGCTAATCCTAAAGTCGCCTTCCACTTTACCCCTACCGATGAGTGGTCACTTCGTGCTTCATGGAGTCAGGGCTTCCGAGCGCCTTCACTGGCACAAGTTGGCTTAGGTCCATCTCAGGAATCACAATTCTTCGTTGATACTTTCCGCTGTCCAACACCTGACGCCAGCAACCCGGCTTGCGCCTCTACCGACTACACCATAGTGTTTGCTGGTAACCCAAATTTAGAAGCTGAGGAATCAGAAAGCTGGAACGTCGGCGCAATCTGGCAGGTCACTGAAGACTTAGATTTCAGCCTGGATGTCTGGAGCATTACTCAGGACAACAAAATCGATGAAGTTCCTTTCGGTGATGTTTATGCGGCAGAATGCGGTAACCAAAATAGCACTATCTGTGTACGCCGGGCTCCGTTACCAGGTCAGACTTTAGGTGAACTGGACAGGATCAACAATACCTTCTTTAACGTCAGTTCTCAGGAAGCGGACGGTATCGACTTATCCAGCCGCTATAAAATGGATTTAGACGGTATGGGTAAACTGAAATTTAACCTGGAATACACTTACCTGAGCAACTTCGAAAAAGATGGTCAGGATTACACAGGTGAATACCGTTACCCGCAACACCGCTGGACTGGAACTGCAGATTGGACCTTAAACGACTGGGGCGCAGCTGCAGTACTGAGTTATATAGGTGAGTTTGAAGATACACCAGATATCAATTTTGATGGTGCTCTGGACTTTGAAGAGAATGAGTCTCGCAAAGTTAAAGCTCAGGTTCTGGTGGATGTTCAGGGTTATTACAACCTGAACGAAAAAACCAAACTCACTATTGGTATCAATAACCTGTTTGATGAAGATCCGCCATTTGCTATAGGCGACGGCGATGGTGATTTGTATGGTTATGTCACCAGTATGTACAACCCTCGTGGCCAGTACATCTACGGTAAAGTGAACTATAAGTTCTAACAACCTACTTCAGTAAAGGGCCTTCGGGCCCTTTTTATTCATCGAGTAACCTAAATAACTCAGCTCTGTTACGACCATTACGTTTAGCCATATAAAGTGCCGAATCGGCTTGCAGATACAATTCCTCAAAATTACTTTCTCCCTGAGTCAAAGCTATACCAATTGACGTGGTTACACATAGCTCAACAGGACCTGCTTTGATTGGAAAGTCAGCCAGCATCCCTCTTATTCGCTCCGCTACATGTAAGGCTGTCGCCGGATCAGTTTCTGTTAAAAACACCGCAAACTCTTCACCACCAATACGGCCAAAAATATCATATTCGCGCAGCGCTTTTTTGATTCTGTTGGCGGTCGCTTTTAACACTTCATCCCCGGCCTGGTGGCCATAGCTGTCGTTGACTGATTTAAAAAAATCTAAGTCCAGCAGCAATAAAGCAGCAGGTTTATCCATACGCTGGCAACGGGCTAACTCGGCTTCGACTGAATCGACAAAGCAGCGACGATTCGCCACCCTAGTCAGCTCATCTGTCAGAGCCAACTCGCTTAACGTCGCGACTTTGCTATGGAGCTGATGCTCCAATACTTTCTGCTTAGTGATTTCTTTGGCTTGGATCAGCATCTCACCCGTTGGCAAAATCTGTTCAGACATTAAAAACCAACGGTCATCCGTTAAATTCACCTCAAATAACTGAAACGGATTTTGTCGTCTTTTTTGCTGCACCTGAGCCAACCATTCATCAATGGTTTCAGTTTCAAAACGTATACCCTTGCCTTCTCTAAAAGACAAACGTATCAGTTGATCAAAAGAAAGCCCCTGTATTTTGCGTTGGTCCTGATAAAAAATACCAGCGAAGCCCTGATTACAACCAAGCATCTTGTCATCGGCAGTTAAAATGGCATAACCATCGTTACAAACTTCTATAAATTCCAATAGCTTTTGCTGAAATTTGTGCTGAGAAAGTGACATACCAACCTCAGGCGAAAGGTATATGGTTAAACACTAGCAGAGGGGGTAAAGAGTGACAAAGGAGATGACAGAACTTAAGTTGAAGCAGAAATTGAATAACCAAAGGGGCCTGCTGTAGCCCCTTTCATCAGAGTCATTAAGCTCTTTTACCAGGCCATGCACTCAGCACAGTTTCAGCCACCTGCTTTAACTCGGCGCAATTTGCGCCACTGGTCGCTTGTACGGCCATCCCCTGCAATACAGCACCTATGTAGCGGGCTAAAGCAGCAGGATCAGAATCTGCCGGCAAATCGCCTTCGTCCTTGGCTTTTTGCAAACGTTCACGCAGAGCCACTTCGCCGGCTCTGCGTTTGATAATCAAGGCCTCTTTAACAAAAGCGGCTGACTCGCTGCAAGCCAGGGCTCCCTGAACTATGACACAGCCCGGTGGGTTATTTGGATCGGCATTGGCACTGGCTGCACCACAGAGCATATGTTTGACGACTTCATAAGAAGTCGCATGCTCCAGAGCCGGATAAAAAAACGCGCAAGGACGATTTTCATAGAGCTCAATGGCTTTTAAAAACAATTGTTCTTTGTTACCAAAAGCCGCATACAAACTGGGTTTGTTGATGCCCATGGCTTCACATAAATCAGGTAAAGATGCGCCTTCATAACCTTTACGCCAGAAGACTTCCAGCGCCTTTTGTAAGGCCTTTTCCATGTCAAAAGCGCGCGGGCGTCCCACTGTTGGCGCTGGTGTAACCGCTGTTGCTGACATTTCAAACTCCGGATTAAAAAGGATGCCCTAGCATAAACCGCAAGGCAACACATGTCCAGCAAGGAATATTTACCAATCGGTACAATACAGTGTAAGCAAGCAACTTATCTTAACAGACCAGTTGCCAGCACAGCTTTTGACTCTGTGACCCAGAAATAGTTTTAGGCAATATTCAGCGGCTTTTAGATATTCAGTAAACACAAGGCCCGACTTATCCTGCACTCAGGTTAACAGCCCTTCGAGCAGTAGCCCCTGCTAACCCATTAACTTCGGCTTATAACCAAAGTTTTTTGTTAAATTCTAAAGATCCTACATTTATTTACCAATCAGTACAAAATAATGATTGACTCAAAACTGGACTTCTATATATTTACCGACCAGTACAAAACTAACAGATGAAACTAGTTTGTACAACAGAAGTTGAAACTAAATCTCTTTATTGATCGAACTGAACGAGGAACATGTCATGAGCAGCAACAGCACTATTCGTACCTTTGTCTTGGGAAGCATCGCCGCCTTAGTGTTATCCGCTTGTGGCAGTCCTGAAGCCGCAGCACCGGGCGCTATGGCAGCACCTGAAATTAATGTAGCGACAGTAGTACAGGAAAAAATCACAGAGTGGGACGAATTTACTGGTCGCTTACAAGCGCCGGAAACAGTCACTTTGGTGCCAAGGGTATCAGGTTATATCGAACAGGTATTTTTCACTGAAGGCGCTTTAGTGAAACAAGGCGATTTGCTGTTTCAGATTGATGCACGTCCTTTTGCCGCAGAAGTCGCACGCTTAAGAGCTGAGTTGACCAATGCTGAAACAGCACAAAAACTAGCAGATAACGATTATCGCCGCGCCGCCGCTTTAAAAAAACAGCGTGCTATCTCTGAAGAAGTATTAGACACGCGTTTAAGCCGCAAGCTGCAATCAGCAGCGACAGTCGCATCTGTTAAAGCCGCATTACAACGCGCTGAACTGGACTTGTCTTTTACTCAAGTGAAAGCGCCTATTTCAGGCCGTGTTTCTTATGCGCAAATCACGGCGGGTAACTTTGTGCAGGCTGGCAGCAGCCAACTGACCACCTTAGTCAGCACCAGCAAAATGTATGCGTACTTTGACGCTGACGAACAGACTTATCTGAAGTATGTGCAGCTGGCGACAGCGGGCAATAGAGCTGAACAGCGCACAGCCCACAACACTGTCTATATGGCACTGGCTGGTGACAGCGACTTTGGTTATGTCGGCAGCATCGACTTTATCGATAACAGCATCAATGCCCAGACCGGTACTATCCGTGCCCGCGCCACCTTTGAAAACGTCGATAACAAATTAATACCTGGTTTATTCGCCCGCTTAAAACTGGTTGGCAGCAATGCCTATCAAGGCATTCTGATCGACGACAAAGCCATAGGCACAGACTTAAGCAACAAGTTTGTATTAGTGGTGAATAACGAAAATCAACTGGAATACCGTCCTGTCACTTTAGGTGAAAAGGTCAACGGCCTGCGCATTATCAGCAAAGGCTTGAATCCATCCGATCGGATTGTGGTGAATGGTCTGCAACGTGTGCGGCCAGCCATGACGATCCAGCCTAAATTGGTGGAAATGGCCACAGCCCAACAGTTAACCAGTTTAAAAGCTGAACAACAGCAGTTAGAGACAGACAACAAGCAGGAACTTACCGCTGCTGCAGAACAAGCAACGGCTAACCAGGGTTAAGGAACGGATATGTTATCGCAATTTTTTATCAAAAGACCTATTTTTGCCGCCGTGCTGTCGCTGCTGATTTTTATCGGCGGCGCCTTAGCCGTCTGGCAACTCCCTATCACTGAATACCCTGAAGTGGTGCCACCTACAGTAGTAGTAACAGCTAACTATCCGGGTGCTAACCCTAAAGTGATAGCGGATACAGTCGCTTCGCCTTTGGAGCAGGAAATTAACGGCGTGGAAAACATGCTGTATATGTCGTCTCAGGCGACTTCTGATGGCCGCATGACCTTGACTATCACCTTCGCTATAGGGACTGATGTGGACCGTGCTCAAACTCAGGTTCAAAGCCGGGTTGACAGAGCCAGACCCCGCCTGCCGCAGGAAGTGCAACGTTTAGGGGTAGTGACTGAGAAATCATCGCCTGACTTAACTATGGTGGTGCATTTAACCTCGCCGGATGACAGATACGATATGTTGTATTTGTCGAACTATGCGGCGCTGAACGTCAAAGACGAATTAGCCCGTATTGAAGGTGTAGGTGCGGTGCGTTTATTTGGTGCCAGTGAATACAGCTTACGTATCTGGCTGGATCCAAATAAAGTTTCAGCTGTGGGCTTATCGCCAGCTCAGGTAGTAGCTGCAATCCGTGAACAAAACCAACAGGCTGCAGCCGGTTCTTTAGGCGCTCAGCCTGCGGGTGACAGTGATTTCCAAATTCTGATCAACGTTAAAGGCCGTTTAACCACGGAGCAGGAATTTGCCGACATCATCGTCAAAGTCGGTGAAGACGGCGAAGTGACCCGGATCCGTGATATTGGCCGGGTCGAATTAGGCGCTCAGTCTTATGCACTGCGTTCTTTGCTGAATAATAAAGACGCTGTGGCTATGCCGATTTTTCAGGCCTCGGGCTCTAATGCGATTCAGATTTCTGATGATGTACGTGCCACTATGGCCGAACTGTCAAAAGGTTTCCCCGAAGGTTTAACTTACGATATCGTCTACGACCCAACGGTATTCGTGCGAGGATCTATTGAAGCTGTAGTGAAAACCCTGCTGGAAGCTATACTGCTGGTGGTGCTGGTGGTCGTGCTGTTCCTGCAAACCTGGCGAGCTTCTATTATTCCTTTAGTGGCTGTACCTGTGTCTTTGGTCGGTACCTTTGCTTTTATGCATATGCTGGGCTTTTCATTAAACGCTTTATCCTTATTTGGTCTTGTATTGGCCATAGGTATAGTGGTTGATGACGCCATAGTAGTGGTAGAAAACGTCGAGCGAAACATAGCAGATGGTTTATCACCTATGGCCGCCACGCAAAAAGCCATGAAAGAAGTGACAGGCCCGATCGTTGCAACTACCTTAGTACTGGCTGCGGTCTTTATACCTACCGCTTTTATGTCAGGTTTAACAGGCCAGTTTTATAAGCAATTTGCCTTAACTATTACGATATCTACTTTTATCTCGGCACTGAACTCTTTGACCTTAAGCCCGGCTTTATCAGCTCTGCTGTTAAAACCTCATGGCGCTAAACCTGATGCCTTAACCCGGGGTTTAAACAAAGCCTTTGGCAGTTGGTTATTTGAGCCCTTTAACCGTCTGTTTAACAAAGCGTCCAAAGGTTATGGCCTGATGGTACGCAAAGTCATACGTTTTGGCGGCATTATCGGTATTCTGTATATTGGCTTAGTCGGCTTAACTGCAGTGCAGTTCCAACAAACCCCTACAGGTTATGTGCCAGGGCAGGATAAGCAGTACCTGGTGGCTTTTGCTCAGTTACCGGACGCCTCGTCTTTAGACAGAACCGAAGCTGTGATTAAAGAAATGTCCCGTATTGCTGCAGAGCATCCTGGTGTGGCGAACTCAATTTCCTTCCCAGGCTTGTCGATCAACGGTTTTACCAATAGCCCGAGCGCAGGCATAGTCTTTGTCGGTCTGGATGACTTCGATAAAAGAACCTCACCAGAATTATCAGGCAATGCCATTGCTGCTGCTTTAAACCAAAAATTCGCCGGTATTCAGGACGCTTTTATTGCGATATTCCCGCCGCCACCGGTACAAGGTTTAGGCACCATAGGTGGTTTCCGTCTGCAGATTCAGGACAGAGCCAACTTAGGTTATGAAGAACTGGCTGCGGTCACCATGCAAGTGATGCAAAAAGCCTGGGCTACGCCTGAACTGGCCGGTGTGTTCTCCA
>Ga0181596_10004082_pt1 | contig 13381 bp, 6 predicted proteins | sample 041ome_6_FD_148655 | JGI IMG/M metagenome (GOLD analysis project Ga0181596, IMG submission 148655) | Coastal salt marsh microbial communities from the Groves Creek Marsh, Skidaway Island, Georgia - 041402US metaG (spades assembly) | ecosystem: Environmental > Aquatic > Marine > Intertidal zone >... | reverse complement strand
TTTGGATCGATGAACCTTTCGGATACATGACAAACATGGAATAGTTTGAAAACGTACTCGAAGTTTGCCAGACCGGCAGTCCATCCTCTTCGATACTTATCGAGCAGGTGACGTTTTTGACATTTGCTGATTCTGTATTGTTATCTTGTTGTTGAAAAAGCGAAGGTCCAAATGGTGAACCACTGAATGGGTCGCTTCTTGTTCGATAAGTGACCGTGCGGCCTCCTTTTTCTTGAGTCGATAAAACAAGTTGAAATCGCCCATTGGGTTTCGTAATGGCGCCTTGTTTCTGGAGAATATCTTCATAGTGGGCTGTGGCGTTTTCATTGAGGCCTTTCCCTTTCTCACCACCACCGGCCCCGGAAATATTCGAGATGAGGGAGACCGATTTGCCACTCAGCGAGATCGAATCCGATGACAGTGAAGCCGAGGAGATGCGTTGCAGGATTGACTCCTCCGGTAACTTGACGGCTGCCAGATAGATTGTGGGTTGTCGAGCGTTTAACGGTCCCAGGTAGAGAATTCGATCATCGATACTAAACGGGATGATGGCTTGTTCGGGGAATTCATAATTCCAGGCGACTGCCTCGCTGGGAATATCGACCAGGTAACGATCATCGAGAAGTATATGGTTCTGGTCGGCAAATTTGAGACTGCTTGTTGGTCGTGGTAAGGGAAAGGATGCGGTCTGTTCACCCGATTCCAGGTTCCAGACATACAGGAAGTTATCCGCACCGCGAACAACGGTGACTGCGAGGGTTTTGCCATCGATATGAAAACTGGCTGCCGTCATTTCTCCGGGGGCGCTCAAGAGTCCTAGCGGCTTACCTGTGCGAGACTCGAAAATCATCACATGATCGCTATCTTGGATGGCCAGGAGCCCACTACCGGGACTGATTCCCGGGACACCAATTTTCTGGATTTCGTAGATCAATTCGCATTCGGGGAGTTTCCACGCGCGTAATCGTTTTTCTCCGGAAAGAGTCAAAACGTGCTCGTCGTCCAGAAATCGAACTGCGGCAATTTGTTGGCTACCGATGACATATTCGCCGTAATCGGAGCGGACTTTGCCTCCAAAACGCTCTCCGGGAGGAACGTCCTGGAAGGGGCGGAATGCAACATGATGGGCTTCTTCTTCCGGGTTCCAAAGATCGAGTCGATCTTGACGTTCGGCATCGCGAGTGGCGACAAGATTTCCCGAAGGGCTGAAGGCAATGGCGTCTGCCGGGTAAGGGAGTTCGAGAGAGCCTTGTTCTCGTCCTTTGGCAAGGTCGTACACATCGACCCAGGCGTTGAACACAATCGGCTCGCCATGAAACCGGAAGCGATTTTCTTGCGTTTTTCGTGCGATCAGTGCTTTTCCTCCCGCCGCATCGGAAAGAAAGAATTGACTGAAATATCCTTCGCGAGACGGCAGTTCGAACTCTAATGTTTTACGAATGAGCGATTCCTCGGAGACAGGCGCAGGATCTGGTTTAACGCTCCAAGCACCTGTTGGTAATTGTAACGGTATGCCTGTTGAGACATTGGCTTTCTTGATGGGTGGCAGGACGGCATCGATGGCAAGTCCCCCTTGAGCAATGACATCTCGTGCTTTGTTGAATAGCTCCACAGGAAGATCGACAGTCAACAACGATGCTCCCTGAAAATCTCCTGCGATACCGACGACCTGTGAACCACTGACGGGCCAACGAAAACTGGTGCCGCTTTCTGATCGAGGAAGAAGGTAGACGAATTGTCCCACCGAGATGTCGACAACTCCATGTCCCTTGATCAACAGGCGCTCCAGATCAGGGAACCATCCAATGCCGGGTTGTACTGAATCGCCAAAGCCTACAATGTCAGTGAACCGGTCAAATTCTTCGGTGAGCGTAATGTCGTGTACCAATTCTCCGGTTTCAAAGTTCCAGACGAATACACGACCTTTCTCGCGTGCTGTGACGACAGCGGCCAGTTGGCGGCCATCAGGCGAGAAGGCGAGTCCATCTGCATCGGCACTGAAGAGATCAAACTGAGGGCCTTTGAGAGTGGGAAGTTCTTTATTGTTTTCCAGGTCGTAAGTTTTAATTTCAGGCGTTCGTTTTCCGAATGAGGATTCCAGTCTTAAAACACTGAGGTATTTCCCTCCCGGACTGATGGCTGTTTGAGAGTTTCCGATATCCGTGACGGGAGGTTCGCTGATCGTTTTTCCTGATGGAATTTCAATCAGTTTTGTTTCATTTTCACCAATCGCAAGCAAATGCTTTTCGTCGGGAAACATAATCTGTTGGACATCGGAGACGAAGATTGTGCCCAGGCTCTCTTTTTCCTCAACATCGTAAACAGCAACGCCGTCCTTTCCAAAAGTTCCGATCGTCGTGGCGAAGTATCCGCCCATGGGGCTCATGGCGGGCTTGGCAAAAAAGTCAAATTTGATCCTCGATTTTGATTTTCGGCTGCCGCTCCGCGTGTCGTAGACAACAAATGAACTGTCGAGTTGAAACGCGATCAGCGGGCTATAGCTCTTCGGCATCAGGATTTCTTTACTGATACCACGTCCCAGTTTGATGTTCAGTTCGTCGACTTTCTCGGAAGGATTGAGGGTAAGTTCTTCCGGGGGCGGATCGGCTGTCGCACGCCAGCCCGCTGGTGCAGAGACAGATGGCTTGTCATCGGAGCCTGCCGAAGGTTCCGTGAGACCTCGTAGTTGATTTTTCAGTTGCGTGAGTGGATTGGTTGTGCTCCCCGGTTTCTCCACCGAGGAGTCAGACTCATTCCCGAACGAGCCGGGATATTCTGAGTCACCGGATTCAGAAAAACCATCGGCTTGGGGACGGGTTGTGTTTTTGTTGGAAGCGGTACGCGATGTCGAGTTCGGAGTATTAAAAGTAGGCTGACCTGGTCTCGTATTGTTTCCGATGTTGGGGCGAGGTGGAGGCACATTCGATTGTGCGACTTGTTGTGATGGGGCATTGTTTTGATCAGAAGACGATGATCCTCTGAGGAGCACAAAAATCAGCAACAGAACGACAACCGCTCCACCCACACCTGCACCAATCGCCCAAGTCGGGACGCCGCTTGATGATGAAGATTGTCCTCCATTTGACCCATAGCGTGGAAGAGTGGGGGTTCCCCCATCATCGATAAACATATCTTCGCCACAGTTTTTACAGGGTAAGAATGTTCCGGCATGATGATCGGGGATACGAAATTTTTTACCACAAGAATCGCATTGGGTAATGATGGGCATTATTCAGTCTCGTTTGGCCGAAATGGGTGAAATCAGGGGAAATTCGAGTGATCACCAGAATCATTGAATGTAAGTCGGTCAGAGCTTCGTATCAACAATTAAATAAGATGGGTTTGGCGACGAATACCAGTCTGAAGATTCATCTCGGTCTAAAAGACTGCGGTTGACCGGATCCCCTGAAATATCCTACAGTTCCGTCGATTCAAAGGAACCAGAAAAGGCATGGATAAGCCGTTGTTGATCTCGCTGTTTTGCTTGGCTCTCATTCTGCGATTGGGGGCGGCGGTCGGGATCCATGCTTGGCTGACTCAGAATCATCGTGAGTATCTGATTGCCGGAGATGCGGATGGCTACTGGCGACTCGGTCAAAAACTGGCGAGCGGCGATGTTTATCAAATCTATGAACCTCCCCGACAAGTGCTACGCATGCCCGGTTATCCACTGTTGATGGCAACTTCCATCAAGCTGTTTGGGGACTCCCGGCTGGCAGTTCGAGTCGTGCAGGCCGTCTTAGCCTCTCTCTCTGTTGTGGTTGTGGCATTATTGGCGAAAGAGTTTTTTGAAACTCGCGTCGCCACCGTTTCTGCAATTCTACTTGCGATCTCTCCGGCGGCTGTCGGGTTTAGTGCTTTGCTACTTTCGGAGACCATGTTTGCAGTGATGTTGCTCGTCAACCTCTGGTTGGCGGTGCGATGGTTGAAAACAGATTCTGCAAAGTGCGATTTCAGAGGAGCGTTATTGACGGGGATCTCGACAACAATGGTTGTCTATGTGCGTCCTACCTGGTTGCCTGCGTTGATTGTTTGGGCGGTTTTGGTGGTCATCATCAAAACGGATAAATCTCGTTGGTTGGAAGCTTCTCTCGTGTTGTTGTCGGGGTTTGTTGTTCTGGTGCCCTGGGCATACCGAAATCATTCGCTCACCGGACATTGGGTGTTGACCACGTTATGGTCGGGGCCGTCGCTGTATGACGGCTTCAATCCCGAAGCGAACGGTGCGAGTGAGATGTCGTTCTTTGACCGAGAACAGGTTATGTCTGCTCAGGGAATGACAGAGTTCGAGATGAATCGTCATTATCGTGATCGATCTCTGGAATTCATCAAGTCCCATCCATCACGGAGCTTCAAACTGATGCTCGAACATGCCAGACGTTTCTGGTCGTTGACGCCTAACGCAGACCAATTTCGGACCTCGTGGCTGATGATACCGCTAGCCGTTTGGAATGGTGGTTTTTTGTTGCTGGGGGCGTTGGGGGCTTGGTCGTTTCGACGCAGAGTGTTGCCGTTGATTGTTATTGCCGGGCCGCTTATTGCGTTTGCCCTTATACACACTGTTTTTATTGGTTCTCTCCGCTATCGGCTTCCCGCTGAATATCCATTTTCGATTGCTGCTGCTGTGGGTGTGCTGGTGTTGTGGGATGTCTGGCAATCTCGATGTGGTCGTCTCTCTGTGGAAGCGGAGGTGACGGGATGAGAATTCGCAGTGTGATCAAGTGGTTTGTGGCAATGTTGGTTTTGGTTGCGGTGGGGGCTGCCGGGACTGTCTGGTGGTTTTGGAATCGCAGTGACCAACTCTTGTACGATCAGCTCGTTGTGCAGCTTTCCGAAAAGGCCCCCGGTTGGAATATTCAACTCGGCGATGCTCATTTCGATTGGCAGAATCAATCTCGCGTTTATTTGACACAATTGAGTTTTCAGGCTCCCGATCAAAACTCCCCACTGATGGAAATTCCGTCAGCCATTGTTTACCTCGATGGGGGATTGTTACGCGACAACATGCAGATTGTCATTCGTAAGATCCTGATTCAGGACTGTCATCTGAATGCGATACGTCATACAGATGGGGCATGGAATCTCGATGCATTCAAAACACTCCAACAATCTTCAACAGCAGAGATGGGTTTTCCAGAAATCCATTTGAATCGTGCATCAGTCAATCTCGAAATCCAACATGCAGAGACGCAAGTGTCGACTCGTTTTTCGACTGAGAACGCGAACTTTCGTTGCATCCCAGGAGGCCAGAAGCTCTATCAGATTATGGGGACCGCAGCCGTTCCTCGTATTGGGACCATGCAACTGAAAGGTGAGTGGGATATTGCACACGGGCGCTGGGAGTTGAATGGCAACGTCAATGGGCTGCCTGCTGATCAAACCTTGCTCGAATTGATTTCTGATGTGAAACCCCAAAGTCGTGAAAAGCTGCTGCGCATCGAGCATCGATTGCACGAGGTCTGTTCGTCTCAGGCAATTCCCCCGGAAATGTCGTTTGACTCGGCTCTCGTCGATGCGCCTTCACCGGCCCTCGAAGGACTGCAGTATGCCGAAATGGTGTCCCACTCAGAGACACCTCCCCTGCTGACAGTGGGACATCTCACTTCCGAGGATGTGTCGACTGATCGTGTTCCCAATTTTGGGCTGTCTGGAGAGATGCAGATCAATTTTCGGTTGGCAAAGTTATCACCCGAAGATGAACTTGATTACAAATTCCTTGTCGAACTGCAACAGGGGAAAATCGATCACGCATTACTACCTTTCCCGTTACGTCAGGTTCAGGGAGTTGTGTATGTGGACCGCCAACAGTTGATCGTGCGTGATGTGACCGCAGTGAATGGAAAAACTCAACTGAATGTCTCTGCAGATTTGGAAATACACGGTTTGACAACTCCAGGGAAGATTCAAGTCTCCGTGAAGCAGATGCCACTGAGTGATGAGCTAAAGCGAATGCTCAAGCCGGAATTACGTAAGATGTATGAGTCATTGAATCCATCGGGCTTGTTGGATGTGAAAGGAACCTTTTTCTACGATGGTTTTGGGAATTGGGAACAGGAAGATGTCTCTTACGAAATTTACGAGGGGACAGCCTCTTTCGATAAGTTCCCGTATCCGTTGCACGCGGTCGCGGGTTCGATCATCCCGCGTAAACACGACAACGGCGATCTAGTTTATGAGTACCGGTTTCGTGGTAAGGCTGGACAACGTCCCGTCACGCTGACGGGGACTACCCGTCCTCGCGAACAGGGAGGTCAGGCAGAGTTTCGTATGTGGTGCGAGTCTCTTCCTCTCGATGAAACTTTTTTAGAAGCCTGCAATCCTGAAGTGCAGCGAGCATTGCGTAGCCTGAACATTCATGGCAAAGCTGATTTGCATGTCTCTTTGTCGAAATCGAAGGACTCTGATCCCGGATATCAGCATCAACTTGAACTGAAGGCGTTTGATGCTTCTCTCGAATACGAGAAATTCCCCTATCCCATTCGAAATGTGGTTGGGAAACTCTCGTTTGATTCGGAGGAAGATGTGTGGCATATCAGAGATGTGCAAGGCAAACACGGCGATGCCGTCCTGACAGCCGCAGGAACAGTCTATCCTCAAAAAGGGAACAATCGTTTAGAGCTATCCATGATGTTGTCGGATGCACCCATCGATCACCAACTGGAACATGCCGTCAGTGGGATTGTTCCTTCGTTGTGGGAAGAACTGTCTCCTTCCGGGCGAGTGACCGCGAAATCAATCATTACGTGGATGCCTGATCGCGACATGCTTGATGTCAAACTACCCAGTATCAGTGTGACCGAAGGGGGGCTGATGCTGAAGTCGTTTCGTTATGCTTTTGATGATGTGAAAGTAGAGATGGCATACGCGAATGGGCATGTGGATATCAAAAAATTCTCGGCCAAACACGAAGACACCAAGATTCGTGGGGTGGCCGAATATCAAATTGAACCGCGCGGTTTATGGACTCTGACGTTTCGTGATCTGATCGTCGAAGACTTGCTTCCTGATCGTCAGTTCCGCAATGCCTTGCCGACAACAATGGCAGAAGGATTAGACTCGCTAGCGCCGGAAGGTCGAGTGACTTTGGAGGCCTCCCTGTTCGAGTTGCGAGGAGCAAACAGGCCGGGACTCCCGATCACGGCCGCTTGGGATTTGACGGGGTTTGTGGCGGGCATGGATATGTTCGTGGGTGTCGATGTGCAGGATGCTCACGGGAAGTTCTCCTCCCGAGGAATTTGGGATGGTCGCCGATCGCATTCAAAAGGAACTGTGAATCTTGACTCGGCATTTGTGCTTGATCAGCAACTCACACAAATTACAGGACCGTTTGCCGTCAACGATCGTGAAATCATGATCGGTGCGGTCCAGCAAGAAGAGAACGCTCAACTTCCTCCTCATATGACCGCCTACTTGCTGGGAGGGAAGCTGTCTGTTGATGCAAAGGCTGTGATTGGTTCAGAACGACGCAATGTTTATGGTCAATTAGTGGGTGAGCCGACTCAATACAAGGCGATTCTCAGGCTCAACGGAGCACGACTTGAGGAATATCTGAGGCGTCAGGGAGGCGGTGCTTCTCGCTTACAGGGAGTGATGAACGGTCAACTCACCCTTGAGGGTAAAGGGCAGGATCCCAAGGATCTTGAAGGTGAGGGGACGGTCGTGATCAAACCTGCCGCTCTTTACGAATTGCCGGTTGTTCTGCAAATCTTCCAACGATTAAATATTGTGGCGCCACCCGATAGTGCCGCGTTTGATGAAGCTTTGATGAAGTTTAAGATTCGCAATGAGCAGTTTGAATTTTCTCAGATTGACCTGCTCGGTAATACACTGAGTTTGCGTGGACGAGGAACTGTCAGATTCGATGAGAAACTCGACCTGGTATTTTTCTCGATCGTTCCCAAGTCGCAGGTTGTGATCCCACTTGTCAGAGAAATCGTCAGAAGTGCCTCTTATGGATGGGTTGCGGTCGATGTTAAAGGTTCGATCAGTCAGCCGCGAACACAAGTGAAGACAAACTTCGTCGTCGATAATGCATTGCGTAACTTTCTGGATACCTTCCAGCCACTACGCCCGGGTGCCAATGGAAACTTACCCGATGCGCAGTCGTCTCAAGGTTTGGTTCCTCAACGGCAATGATACATTTTGTCTCTGAGAGAGAAGAGACAGTATCTACAGACGGCCGATTTCTTCTCGCAAACGTAGCAGGATGCGATACTTGGCTTGTCTGACGGCACCGGCAGTCATGTTGAGTTCTTCGGAAATGACGTTGACCGGCTTTTTGTTGATCGAGAGTTCCCAAAACGCTTTCCAGGTTTCGGGTTCAAAATCGGACTCAATCATTTCTAACGCGCGTTTCAGTAAAATTGACTTGGATCGCTCTTCATCTGGGTCGAAGTCGTAGTTAAGAAGCTTGGGGAAGTTCTCAGATTCGTGAGAGTCTGATTGTTCTAATGCTCCATTGGAGAGTGTATGTGCGGGCTTATTTTTTCGATGCCAATTGTAGAGATGATTTCGAGTGATGACCCAAAGCCACTGTCTAAAACTCTCCATATTGAAGCTGTCGAACGATAACAGGACCGATTTGAAGACTTACTGGACCATGTCCGATGCATCTTGAGGCTGCAGATCGGCCTGACGAGCCCAGCCATAAACCAAAGGGCCATACAGATGAAACAATCGCTCCCACGCATCGGGATCATTTTGATGCGCACGCATCAAAAAGCCGCGAAGAAGTTGACTGTGACTGAGAAGATGTTGATGTGAACGACATGTCACTCAAATATCTTGTAAAAGGGAGAGGCATTGGCCAGCTTTTACAGGATATCATTCAAGAAGAGGCATCTGCAAACTAATTGTTACGGGAAAAACCCTACGAGGTCAGGAAATACTTTCCGGAGGCGGTTATAGGGGTTATCTCTCTTCCGTAAATGGAATAATCGGCAGATCCGCAACATTCCCGGAAAACATACGGGTTACGTTCGTTGGGAGATGCTCGAACGCATTTCTGAGGCTGGATTCTACGAGAAAAGGAGTTCCAAATCGTCGAGTGACATATCTTTCAAAGGGTTCCCTGATTCCGCGTGCAGGATCGAATCTGCCAACTCTTTCTTTTGCATCTGAAGTTCAGCAATTTTTTCTTCAACCGTATTCCGACAGATCAGTCGATAGGCGAAGACTTGTTTAGTTTGACCCACTCGGTGAGCACGGTCGATGGCTTGAGCTTCGACTGCTGGATTCCACCACGGGTCGAGGAGGAAGACATAGTCGGCGGCGGTCAGATTGAGACCGAGGCCACCAGCCTTAAGGCTGATGAGAAACAAACCACAATTCTCGTCGTTTTGGAATCGTTCGACTCTTTGTTCACGATCACGGGTTTTACCGTCAAGATATTCGTAGGTGATTCCCTTTTCGTCCAGTTGCCGACGGACCAGGGAAAGCATGCTCGTGAATTGCGAGAAGACAAGGGCTTTATGATTTTCTTGAATCAACTCTTCAATGTCGGGAATCAGAACATCCAGTTTTGCGCTGGGGGCATCGATATGTTTTTCATCCAGTAAGCCAGGGTGACAGGCGACTTGCCTTAACCGCAGGAGAGCCTCGAGTACGTGCATTTTCGACTTTGAGAAGCCCTGCTCCTGAACCAGACCGAGAAGCGATTGTCGGTAATGATCACGCATTTCATCGTACAGTTCGCGCTGTTTCGATCCCATATCGCAAAGGATCGTTTGCTCCAGCTTGTCAGGAAGTTCGTGAGCGACACCCTTCTTGGTTCTTCTGAGGATGAATGGCTTCAAACCTTTCGAGAGAACCTGCCTTGATTGGGAGTCACCGCTGCTGGTGGCATGTAGCTTGAATAGTGAGCTTCTTCCCAGCATACCTGGGTTCAGAAATTCAAAGATTGACCAAAGGTCTCCCAGGTGGTTTTCGATGGGTGTACCACTCAAGGCCACACGATGATTCGATTTGAGCAGTCGCGACGCCTTGGCAATTTGCGAAGAGCTGTTTTTGATGGTCTGTGCTTCGTCCAGCACGATGTAGTCAAATCGTTGGTCTTTCAGGGTCATCACGTCGCGACGGAGAGTTCCGTATGTCGTGAGGATGATGTCTGTTGTGGGGAAGTCGTCTCGGAGCTCTTCACGTTTCAGTCCCGAGTATTCCATCACAGAAAGGTTGGGTGTAAATCGTTCGCATTCTTGTCGCCAGTTAAACATCAGCGATTTCGGGACGACAATCAACGAGGGTAGCGGCTCCTCTCGTTCACTGGCTCGTTCCTGTAACAAGGCCAGCAATTGGACGGTTTTCCCCAGTCCCATGTCGTCTGCCAGACATCCGCCGAGGTGGAACTTCTGAAGGAAATCGAGCCACCCGAGCCCTTCTCGCTGGTAAGGACGTAAATCTCCCTGGAATATTTCTGGCTCTTCTTTTTCTTCAATGGAATCGTACGAAGCGAATTGTTCCCGCATGTCAAGAAACGCTTTGTCAAACTCGACAGGCTCATCAGACAGCAAGGCGTCGAGAATGGCTGCCTGGTTCTTCGAGAATTTCAAGATGTCGCCATCTTTTTCTCCCAGCCCCGCTAACAGTCCATACTGTTGGAGCCATTCTTCGGGGACGAGCCCCAGCGATCCATCATCGAGTCGAATGGTTGTTTCACCGCGGTTGAGCGCAGCCAGCAATTTGGGGAGTGAAATTCGGGTATCACCGAATTCAATTTCTGCGTCGAGTTCGAACCAGTCGATATTGGTGTTGAGACGGAACTTCGGTTGGCTCCCCTCGCGGATTTGCTTGCCATCCGCCAGAACTTCCCAGTCATTATTGACCAGTTCGCGGACAGCCGGGCCTAATTGACGCGCAGAGATTTCAATGTCATGACCGGCTTTGCGTTGATCAAGTATTCGTCTCATGCCGGCTTCCTGGAGTTGAGCCCAGAGAGCTTCTTCTTTGTCCTGATCACGAATGATACAGCGTTGGCGGTCTCTTTGGACGATGGCCCAACGGCCTGATGAGCCACGAACAATCTCATCTTCGTATTGAAAGAAGACTTCTCCACGCAGCCGCTCAGGTTGCCATTTCAAGGATGTGGGGGTCATCAGAATCAAGCGTGGATTTGGCGTCCCCCGCACTTCTTCGAGTTGTAGCTCTGGAGGAAGATCAATTCTTGGAATGGAGGGCATGTCGAGAAGTTGTTCGACAAGATCGTGCTGATCATCAACCGGAATTTGTAATGAGTGACTCGAATTTAAGTGTTCGACCCAGACAAAAGCATCAAAGTCTCGTAGCAGACTGATACTTTGGCCGTGAAAAACGAGGCCACCGGGAACCAGAAGTTTGACATCCTTCGGAGCCAGAGTTTCCTCTTCTCGAACCAGTGAGGTCCCCACGGTCCATTCGTCACCATGAGGTTTTACGTTCAGACACAGCTCCCAGGCTGCGTTTTCGTCCCATTCAAGTGGTTCGGCGTTGTCAATTGATTCGTCGAGATATTGCACACGTCCGGTGCGACACATCATTGGCAAAATGAGTGTGCAAAGATCGTAAGGGACTCGGTATCGGAACGACGTGGCTTGTGATTCTGACTGTTGAGCGTACCAATTGCTTCTCTCGGGCATACCACCAGAAAGGTATGCCAACAGTTGCCGGTCCTCGGCATTTTCAATTTGATCCAGTTGACCATTTTTTATTTTCAGCGGTTTGACTTTGCCCCATTGACCGTTCGCTCGACGTTGACGCTGTGAAGTTTGTACGACAAGTGTGCCGGTTTCCGAACTACTTTCGACATCGATCTCGTAGACGATTTCTCGTTCGCGTCCACCTTTGGTCGCTCCGGTCGTCATGGGGTCCATTTTTTCGCGGATCGACTTGAGTTGTTCCTCCCAGGCTCGAAGTTTTACATATTCCTGCTGTTGAGGTTTTCTCGTTTTGGTCGCAGTGCGTGATGAGCGTTGCGGCGGAAGAGAGTCGAGAGGATGGTCGTCGTCCCAGTCATCGTCATCAAAGTTGATTTCTGATGAGGTGTAGGTGAAAGGGGGAACGACTCCTTCTTTGACACGGCCGGTGATCAGGTCGCCTTCTTCAACGGAGAGGAGTGTCGCCCACAAATGTTTGCAGTAGACGGGCGCAGTTGCACCCGCAGAGCAACTACAGAAGATTTGTAACTTCTCTTCGACCCGCGAAAGTTGTGTTTGGTAATCGACACTATCGTGGACGACCGCATGGACTTCATCGGGAGTCACACGAATGATTTCCACCCGTTCTGATTTCAGATAGGCTTCTCCGCGAAAGCGGATGTCGGCGCGAAATTTCTCGGCAAGATGGCCCGAGAGCGACATAGGAACTCCATTTCGTGAGCGATAAATGCTCTTTATATAAACATAGTCGATCAGCTTCTGGGAAGTGATCGTGATTGATGCAGTCTGTTGATCCCTCGGAAATCCTCCGAAGCGGAGAATCCGAAAAATCCCGAAACTCTTAATCTAAAATCGGTTGCGGAAATTTGCAATGCGAGACGTGTTCTCGGGTCGGCGAAGTTTCGATGAATTCGCCGATTTGTGGCTCAGTAGCGGATCAGGGGGCAGTTCTGCTATAGAATGTGATGCGATTCGACAATTTTCATTGATTCAAACCAAGTGGGAAAAGCATGCCGGAAAACTTGCCCGTGAAATCAGATGAGGAAATTCGCGAGTGGATTGAATCGAATGTCCCACAAGGGGAATTTCGTGACCAACGGCTGCTGTTGATTATCCCCGATGCGACGCGAACGGCTCCCCTGCCACTGTTGTTTCGATCACTTCACGCTCATCTTGCCGAGATTGCATCGGCATTTGATATTATTGTCGCCTTGGGGACTCACCCGCCAATGAGTGAAGAGGCGATTTGTCAGTTGATCGGGATTTCTCTCGAAGAACGACAATCACAGTATGCGAACGTCGGTTTGTTTAATCACGAATGGGATAACCCCGAGGCACTTCTGGAATTGGGGACTCTCACCAAGGAAGAAACGGCAGAGATCACAGATGGTGTGCTCTCTTTGGAAGTTCCCGTGGAAGTGAACTCGCGAATCAAGGATTACGACCGGCTTATGATCGTAGGGCCGGTCTTTCCGCATGAAGTCGTGGGCTTTTCGGGGGGAAACAAGTATTTCTTTCCTGGGATCTCCGGTGCCAAACTGCTCAATTTCTTCCATTGGCTGGGGGCATTGATCACCAACGTGGGAATCATTGGTGTCAAAGGAACAGCTGTTCGGAAAGTCGTCGATCGTTCCGCGGACATGATTCAGAAAGAGAAGCGTTGTTTGGCGTTCGTCGTGAATGGCAAAGCCGAGATCTACGATCTCTTTTTTGGGACTCCCGAGGAGGCGTGGGAACAAGCAGCCGATCTTTCG
>Ga0181596_10004045_pt1 | contig 13453 bp, 13 predicted proteins | sample 041ome_6_FD_148655 | JGI IMG/M metagenome (GOLD analysis project Ga0181596, IMG submission 148655) | Coastal salt marsh microbial communities from the Groves Creek Marsh, Skidaway Island, Georgia - 041402US metaG (spades assembly) | ecosystem: Environmental > Aquatic > Marine > Intertidal zone... | reverse complement strand
GGTTGTAGTTGCCTGGCACGGCGCCACCCACGTCATGCCAATGCGCCGCCGAGGCCACAAAACACAACAGCTTGTCGCCCTCAAAAATCGGCTTCACCAGTTTGAAGTCGTTGGCGTGCGTGCCGCCCTCGTAGGGGTCGTTGAACAACCACACATCACCGGGCTGCATGCCGCCACGTTCAGCTGCTGCAGCCATGGCCGCGCGCACCGCAAACGCCATGGCGCCCACAAAAACCGGCAACCCCGATTTGCCTTGCACCAAGGTATCGCCGGTTTGGGCGTCGTAAAGCCCATGGCAGGCGTCGTGCGCCTCGGCAATGATGGGGTTGAACGCGCTGCGGTATAGCGTCGCGTCCATCTCGTCTGCGATTTGCTCCAGCCGCCCATTGAGCACGGCCAAAGACACCGGGTCAATCGTCTCAACGCTCATCTGTGGTCTCCCCTGCCATTCGATGCTTAAGCTCGTTCAATAAACCGCCCATGCGCACCCGACGCAACAAAAAATCGGGCACCGCTTCACAAGTGACCGGCGTTTGGCCCTGGCTTTGCAGCGTCCATGGGGTGACGTCTTCGTTGATGCAAAGCGTTTGCCCATCTTGCAAACCATGCACCTGCGTGCACGTGAGCAACAACAAGCCCACGTTAAAGGCGTTTCGAAAATACAAACCGTTGTAACTCGGCGCAATCACCGCGTACAACCCCATGGCCACCAACACCGCCGCGGCTTGCTCGCGCGACGAACCAATGCCAAAGTTGGCGCCCGCCACCAACACGTCGCCCGGTTGCACGCCACTGGCAAAGTCAGGCCGCACGCCCTCAAGGCAGAACGGCTTGATGCCGTCAATGCCCCCTTTCATGGCATGGCCGGGCGCCAGGGCGTCGGTGTCGATGTTGTCCCCCACCCGCCATATGCGACGCTGCACCGTCATGACAGCCACTGCCTGGGGTCGCTGATTTGACCGCGCACCGCTGAGGCCGCCACGGTGTAGGGTGACCCCAAAAACACCCGCGCCTGGGCCGACCCCATACGCCCTTTAAAGTTGCGCGCGGTGGTGGAGATCACCCGCGCGTCGCCCGCAATGGTGTGCCCGTAACCCGCGCACGCCCCGCATGCGCTGGGCAGCCATTGCGCCCCAGCCTCGTCAAGTACCTGCGCCACCCCTTCTTCACGCGCCAACGCCATGTCACGCACGCTGGCAGGCGCCACCATCAACTGCACGCCCCGCGCCACCCGTTGCCCACGCAACACCTGCGCCGCGGCACGCAAGTCCTCTAGCTTGGCGCCGGTGCACGCGCCGATGTAGGCCACCTGTATCGGCTCGCTATCAAAGGCGGTCACCACGTCGCCATTGGCCGGGCTATGCGGCGCCGCAACCATAGGGGGCAGCACCGAGGCGTCATAAGCGTGGTCGTCGCATGCGGCTTGATCGTCGGTTTGCCAATGCGCCAATGCGGCTGGCTCCAAACCCTGCGTCACTCCGGTCTGTTTCAGCCACTCGGCGGTGGTTTCGTCTGGTGCCACCAAGCCCACTTGCGCCCCAAGTTCGGCGGTCATGTTAGAGAGCGTCATCCGTTCGGCCATGCCCAACGCACGCACCGCCTCGCCGGCGTACTCCACCGCTTGGTAGTCGCCGCCGTTCATACCCCAATCGGTCACCATGCGCAGCATCATGTCTTTGGCGCTGACCCCGGCAGCCAAACGCCCACGCCAATTCATGCGAATGGTGCGGGGCACACGCAGCCATATCTCGCCGGTTACCACCACGCCCAGCATTTCGGTCGCGCCTATGCCAAACATGTAAGCGCCAAACGCCCCGCCGGTACAGGAATGTGAATCACCGCCCACGGCGAACATACCGGGGCGAATATGGCCATGCTGCGGCACCACCACGTGGCAAATACCTTGGCTGTCGTACACATGCGGCAGGCGCTGGTCACGCGCCCAATCGCGCGCCAGTTGCACAATACGACGCGAATCATCGTCTTGTGCCGGCACATAGTGGTCCATCACCAACACCACGCGCTGCCGGTCCCAAACCGACGCACCCAAAGTCTCCAGCATGGGCTTAAGCCGCCGCGGCCCTGATGAGTCGTGAAACATCGCCAAGTCCACGGCACAAGTTACCAATTCGCCCACTGCCACGTGCTCGCGCCCAACCGCGCGTGCCACCAATTTTTGAGCCAAAGTTTGAGCCGTCATGCGTGCGCTTGCTTTATGTTCTGGGCCAGCGCCAAACTGGCGGCGCGCCATGGCCCTTGGTCCAACAACGCCAACACATCGTCGCTGGGCATGTGTGCCCCCGGTACCAGCTGTGTGGCCTGCCATACCGTCGCCAGCAAACAAGAGAGCACTGGCGCCTGCCCCCAACGCGGATACGCCGCCATGGCAGCCAGCGTGGGCATGCCCGTACCCAGCAACAACACCGCGTCCAGCCCTTGCGTGGGCAGGCTTTGCAGGGCCTGTAACGCCGGGGCATGACCCAAGCTGTAAATGGGGTGAAATGTGGCATCGGCCGCCTCTGGCTCGGCCATGGCCAGCGCCGCCACCTCAAAGCCACGCGCCTGCCAGTAACGCACACTGGCTTGGGTTAAGCCCTCGGGGTAAGGTGAAACCAACCCAATACGCTTGGCCTGCAACTGGCGCAGCGCGGCCGCACTGGCCAGCGCCGAATTCGTAACCGGGCGTTGCCAACGCGCCGCCAGTTCGGCAAACAATGCGTCTTCGTCGGCTGCACCCAGCAGGTACGACGCCCCGGTGCACGTAGAGGCCACCACCTGCACCGGCGCGGCGCCAAACTGCGCCAGCGTCTCACCCAAATGCAGATAGTAATCGCGCAGCCGCGCCTCAATGCTGGGCTCTTGGCTCACCAGCCTGGCGTTGATATGGCCAAACCCTGGCGGCCACAGCATGGCGCATTCGGGCTCCACGGTGGTGTTGCCCTGTGGGGTCAGCAACCCCACCAAGCCCTTGGCAGCGTAGGCCAGCGTCATGGCCTACGCCAACACGCCTTGCTGGTAGTCTTGTACCGCTTGCATCACCTCGTCGCGGGTGTTCATCACAAACGGGCCGTATTGCACAATCGGCTCGCCCAATGGCTGACCCGCCACCAAAATAGCTCGACTTTGCGCCGGCAGTTCCAACACCACATGGTCGTGTTGATTGGCCAATATCGCCATGCGGTTTTTGGCAACCGTTTGCGCTTGCCCACCCGTTAGCACCGACACGTCCCCAACATAGGCATACACAAAAGCGTTGTGCACCGCCGGCACCGGCTGCGTCAGGGTTAGCGTGCCGCTGGCACGGTTTTGAATATCCAAAAACAAGGGCTGCGTGGCATCGCGGCGCACCAAGCCCGACACCCCTTGATGCTCGCCCGCAATAACACGCACCGTCAGGCCATCTTCGCGGTGGTATTCGGGTATCTCGGCACTTTGAATGTCGCGGTACCAAGGCGCGATCATTTTTTCTTTGCTTGGCAAGTTAAGCCATAGCTGAAAACCATTCATCAGGCCCTCAGACTGCTCCGGCATTTCACTATGAATCACGCCGCGCCCAGCCGTCATCCACTGCACGCCCCCATCTTGCAACAGGCCCTGGTTGCCCGCGCTGTCGCGGTGCCGCATGCGCCCGTGCAACATGTAAGTCACGGTTTCAAAACCGCGGTGCGGATGGTCAGGAAAACCGCCTACGTAGTCCTCGGCTTCTTCCGAGCCAAAGAAGTCCAGCATCAAAAATGGGTCGAGGCGTCGCTGCAAATCTTGGGTCAGTACCCGCGTCAGCTTGACACCGGCACCGTCCGAGGTGCGTTGCCCCACCACCAAGCGCTCAATGGCGCGTCCTTCAGGGTTAATCGTCGTCATAACCCCGAATTATGCGCGGTTCGCGCCAACCCCGAGGCGCCCGGGGTTTAGTGGTAAACCTTGCGCAGCAAGCGGCGCAGGGTGGCCTGCTCGGCAGCCGACAAATGCGCCAGGCTCTTTACCTCGCTTTGCTGCGCCGCGGTGTGCGCCTGCTTAAGCAACGCCGCCCCCTTGGGGGTGGCGTACAGCCCAATGGCGCGGCGGTCTTGCACGTCGCGCCGCCGACTCAGCAGCTCGCGGCGCTCCAGCCGCTGCACCAGTCGCACCACGTTGGGTGGCAGCAAGTTTAGGGTGTGCGACAACTGGCTGGAGGTTGCGCCAGGGTTGTGCACCACCACCGACAGCACCGAAAACTCCACCGGCCGCAGTTCGTAAGGTGCCATGGCCTGCATGAATCCGTCGATCAGGCATAAGGCGGTGCGTCGCGCGTGGTACCCCACCAAATCCTGCACTCCACCCGCATCGAGCGCAGCGTCGGCAACACTGGTTACGTTGGGCGATGCGTTGACGGCCACGGGTTACACCGCACAAATAAGGCCGCTCAAGCTGCCGTTGTACATCGCCTCAACCACATCCGCACGGTGCTGCAACACCGCGCGTTGGTTAATGGACCCTTTATCGGTCACCTCGCCACGGTCAATGGTGGGTGGCTCGAGCAACACGCACAGGCGAGCGACTCGGTTGGCGCTGCCCGTGCTCGCCGCAGCCAAGCGGTTCACCAAATCCTGAAAAAATGTCTGCACCGCAGGCGCCGCCACCACCTCGGCCCACAACGCGCTCTCGGGCAAGCCGGCCAGCTCGCGCAGCCGTGGCGTGGCAAATACCATGGCGCCCACCTCGTGGCGATTCAGCCCTGTCACCACCACGTCTTGCACATAGGGCGCGCCTGCGGCAATCACCTGCGCCCGCAGCGGACCAACACTCACAAACGTGCCGGTTGCCAGCTTAAAGTCTTCTGCAATACGGCCATCAAACCGTATGCCCAAATTGGGGTTTTGGGGGTCGATCCAGCGCACCGCGTCACCGGTGCGAAAAAACCCCTCCTCATCAAACGCCTCGGCCGTTCCCTCGGGGTTACGCCAATAACCGGGTGTGATGTTGGGGCCGCGGTAACGCACCTCGGTTTTACCATCCACCGGGACCAGCTTCAGCTCCAAGCCGGGCGCGGGCAACCCCAAATCACCCGCCTTCACGCGCGGGCTCGGGACAAACACCGCAAATGGTCCCGACTCGGTCATGCCAAGCCCGGTGCCCATCACAATGCGTTGACCCACCTCACGCTCGGCGCTGGCAAACAAACTGTCCCAAATCGGCTGCGCCAACGCGGCGCCCGAGTAGAAAAACATTTTGACGCGACTTAAAAAGTTTTTGCGCAGCGTGTCGTCGGTCTCCATGGCTTTGGCAATCGCTTCAAAGCCAGTGGGCACGTTGAAGTAAACCGAAGGTGAAATTTCTCTTAGGTTGCGCAGCGTCTCGCCCATTAACGCAGGCGTTGGCTTGCCGTCGTCAATGTACATGGTGCCACCGTGGTAAACGACCATGCCAAAGTTGTGGTTGCCACCAAAGGTGTGGTTCCATGGCAGCCAATCCACCAGCACCAGCGGTTGTTCGGCCAACACCGGCATGGAGGTCACCATTTGTTGCTGGTTGGCACACCACATGCGGTGGGTGTTGATCACCCCCTTGGGCAATTTGGTGGAGCCACTGGTAAACAAAAATTTTGCTACGGTGTCACCGTTGGTGGCCGCCATGGCCTCGTCTACAGCCGCTGTGGCCACCGTGGCACAAAGTGTTGCAAAAGATGTGGTCTGGCGCTCGCTCCACTGGCCCTGCCCCAGCACCACTTCCATGCTTTGTGGCACCGCAGCCAAAACCGCAGCCTTGTAGCGCGCATCGGGTACAAACACCAAGCCTGGGGTGACCGTTTGCAGCACGTGTTTGAGCTTGGCGTAGTCTTGGCTTACCAATGCATAGGGCGGCGATACCGGTACAAAGGGCACTCCCGCCATCATGCAGCCCAGTGCCATTTGGGCGTGCTCCAAGCTGTTCTCGCACACAATCGCCACAGGCTTTTCTAGCTCCAAGCCTCGTTCAATCAGCGCCTGGGCAATGGCCCGTGCCGCCTGCCAAGCTTGGGCGTAGGTGAGATGCTGCCAATCACCGCGCTGCCCATTGGGTAAAAGCTCGCGCCGCGCCATAAAAGTTTGTTGCGGCACGCGCTCAGCCCAGTAAGCAAAACGATCGGTTAAGCGCACCGGGTAGTCGCCCAGCGCTTGCGGCGCACGCACGTACTGCACCCCTGCCTCCCCTTGGCGCACCTCCACCTCGGTGACGCCGAAGGTAATCGGCCGATAACTTGGCTCACCCATACAAATGGCTCCTATGTCTTGCTTACTTTGGGCGCCTTGCCCGCCAAAAACGCCTGCACCCGGGCTTTGGCCTCAGGCGCAGCCTGCGCCACCCCCGAAACCAAGGCCTCAGTAAGGTAACCGTGGTCAGCTGGTTGCTCCGCAATACGCGGCAGCACCTGCGTGAGCGCAAAATTGGTCAGCGGCGCGTTACCCGCCACCTTGGTCGCCAATGCCAAGGCTTTGTCCAGCGCCTGCCCAGCCGGCTCAAGGTACTGGGCAAAACCCAGCCGCTCACCATCCTGCGCGTCGTACACCCGCCCCGTTAGCATCATGTCGGTCATGCGCGCCACACCAATCAGTTTGGGTATACGCACCGATCCGCCGCCGCCCACAAATATCCCTCGCGTGCCCTCGGGCAAGGCGTAAAAGGTTGACGCATCGGCCACCCGCACGTGAGCCGCACAGGCCAACTCCAAGCCGCCGCCCACCACGGCGCCGTGCAACGCCGCCACCACCGGCACCGGGCCAAACTGTATGGCCTCCAGCGCCACGTGCCAGCGCCGCGAATGCATCACGCCTTCGCCTGCGTCGCGCTCTTTGAGCTCAGACAAATCCAGCCCCGCGCAAAAATGGTCGCCTTCGCCGTGGATCACCGCGGCGCGCGCCTCACCAGGCAAATGTTCAAACACCGCCCGCAAACCATCAATCAGCCCGTCGTTTAAGGCGTTGCGCTTGGCGGGGCGGCACAAGCGCACCACGGCCACGGCGTCGCGCAACTCAAACGCCACGCCCAGGCTGGCGGCGTGTGTGATGGCCGGATGCAGTTCTGATGTCATGGCAGCGCTCGCAAAAAAGTTGACGATTTTTGGCAGAAGATTATGATTGATAATCAACTGCATGACCAGCCCCTTGGGCCATACCCCGCCACCATGAAACACCAAAACCTCATTGCCATCGACATCCATACCCACGCCGAGGTGAGCTGTTGGAACCCATGGGACAACTACGGCGAAGAATACGACCGCGCGGCCGACAAATACTTTGGCAGCGATCGCCGTCCTACCATCGCCGAAACCATTGCGTACTACCGCGAACGCAACATTGGTTTGGTAATGTTCACCGTGGACAGTGAAGCCAAGCTTGGCCGGCGCCGCATACCCAACGAAGAAATCGCCCAGGCCGCACGCGACAACAGCGACATGATGATCGCCTTTGCCAGCATTGACCCGCACAAAGGCAAAATGGGGGCGCGCGAAGCCGAACGCTTAATTGCCGAAGAGGGCATTAAGGGCTTTAAGTTTCACCCCACCGTGCAAGGCTATCATCCCTACGACCGCATGGCCTGGCCCATTTACGAAGTCATCAACGCGCACAAACTGCCGGCCATCTTTCACACCGGCCACAGCGGCATTGGCAGCGGCATGCGCTGTGGCGGTGGGCTGCGCCTGAGCTACAGCAACCCCATGCTGCTGGACGATGTGGCCATTGACTTTCCCGATATGCAAATCGTGATGGCGCACCCCAGCTGGCCATGGCAAGACGAGGCCTTGAGCGTGGCCATGCACAAACCCAACGTCTGGATAGACTTGTCGGGCTGGAGCCCCAAGTACTTTCCCAAGCAGCTGGTGCAGTACGCCAACACCTTGCTCAAAGACCGCGTGTTATTTGGCAGCGACTACCCGCTGATTACCCCAGAACGTTGGATGAAAGACTTTGAAGTCGCTGGCTTCAAACCCGAGGTCATGCCAGGCATTCTTAAAGACAACGCGGTGCGCTTGCTGGGCTTGGCTTAAACCAGCTGATAAAAACTCAGCAGCACGCCATCGGGCAGCCGCACACCCGAACCCACAAACTGGTGCTGATGCAGCCAAGCCCAAGCGGGTGTGGTGGCCTCAAATCGCGGCTGCGATCGAAAGTACACCGCCTCAGGCGGCACCGGCTTGCCCTCGCGCAACCACTTGGAGTGCTCGGCAGAGGCCACGCGCAGCGCGGTGTTTTCTACCCAAACGCGCGCCCCGTCCTCCATTTCAAGCACATAGCGCGCATCCAAGTGCGCCTCGGTGCCATCGCTGGTCAGCAACTGAAAATCCGCGCCCCCGGGCAACACCTTGCCGCGCATGCGCGGACCGTACACCGTGCCACCGGTTATTGGAATCATGCGGCGCATGCCGCGCGGCGTTTGCCCCACCTCAACCGGTGGTGCGATCTGCACCTGCACATCGGCCACGTGCACCAACGCGGGCGGATCAATGGTTAACAGCTTATCTGCCATCTCAGCCCCTTAGCGCAGCAAAAGCGTGGGCAAAGCCAGGCTGATTTGTGGATAAGTAATCAAAATCCCCAGCGCCACCACCATCGCCACCACCAAAATCCACACGCCGCGGTAAATGGTGGTTAAGCCCACGCCCGGCAGCAAACCGTGAATCACAAACAGGTTCATGCCCACCGGGGGCGAGACCAGCCCAATTTGCACCACCATGGTAATGAGCACACCAAACCACACCGGGTCAAAACCCAAGTCAAAAACGATGGGGAAAAACAGCGGGATGGTCAGCAACACCATGGTCAACTCTTCCAGCACCATACCCAAAGCCACGTACACAAACATCATGGCCACCACCACCATGATGGGTGACAAACCCAGCCCCAGAATCCCATCTTTTAGCTCAAACGGCAACGACGTGAAGTTCATGAAGTTGGCAAACATCAAGGCGCCGATAAGCAAGGCAAAAATCATCGACGTGGTACGCGCTGAATCCGCCAAAATCGTATACAACAAACGCCATGTCAACTTGCCCCGCAGCCAGGCAAACGCAAACGCACCGGCGGCGCCAAAGCCGGCACCCTCGGTTGGCGTGAACACCCCCCCGTAAATACCGCCCAACACCAGCAGCGCCAACACCAGCACGCCCCAAATGCCGCGCAGCGCGCGCCAACGCTCGGCCCAGGTGTAGCGCCGATCGGCTGGAGCGTGTTCCGGGTCTAACCAAGCCATGATGGTGATCCCCACCATGAGCAACGAGGCCGTCAAAATGCCGGGCAACACACCCGCGGCAAACAACTCGCCAATGTTGGTCTCGGTGATGATGCCGTAAATCACCAAAATGGTCGACGGTGGAATCATGATCCCCAACGTCCCGCCGGTGGCCACCACGCCTGAGGCCATGGCCTCGCTGTAACCCAGCTTCTTCATTGACGGATAGGCAACCCGACTCATGGTGGCAGCCGTGGCCAACGACGAGCCACAAATGGCGCCAAAGCCCGCGCAAGCCAGTACCGTGGCGTGCGCCAAGCCCCCTTTGACATGACCGATCATGGAGTGCGCGGCCTCAAACAGCTCCTGCGCCAAGCCCGCGCGCGCCACAAAGTTGCCCATCAACACAAACAGCGGCACCACCGACAAGGTGTAAGCAAACCCGGTTTCTTGAATCACCTGCTCGGCACTGGCCCAAGCCACCGGCCAGCCGCGCATAACCGCCAACCCCACCGTTGCCGAAATCGCCATGGCAAAAGCCAACGGCACCCGCAGCAACGTGAGCAGCACCAACCCACCAAAACCCAGCAGCGCTTCAAACATGGCTGCCCCCGTCGAGCAAATTCGGGTCGCGTATCGCCGAGGGTATCCAAGACAACTCAACCAGCCCCGCGATGAACGAGAAAACCCCCATGAGCTGAATAAAAGGTGCGCGCGGAATCAACAACTGGGCGCTGGTTTCACCGGTTGTGGCCACCTCCACCCCGGCTTGCCACATCACCACACCCATGACCATCAACGACACACCACACACCAGCAACACCAGACTGCGCTGAAACTTGCGCAACGTGTGGCCCACCAGCCAGTCCAGCGTAGAAAAAGTTACGTGTTCCTGCCGCCACGACACCAGCGGCAGGCTAGAGAAAATCACGATCACCATCAACATCTCGGTGAGCTCAAACGAACCCTCGATGGAGTGATCCAAAAACTTACGCCCCAACACGTCAAAAAAGGTCAGCCACATCATGGCCGCCAACGACAAGGCGCTTAGCCCGCCACACAGGCCAACCGTTAAGTACTTAAGCATCATAAAAAGCAAGCGGTAGGACGGCTGACGCCGCCACTACCGCTTGGTTATAAAAAATCCAACGTAGGGTTACTTGACCTTGGCAATTTCGCTGCGGAACTCAGCCAAAACCGCTGACGCGTTCGGCAAACCGGCCTTCTCGGCGGCGGCCGCCCAGTCACGCTCCAGCTTACCTATACGAATAGTGATGTCCTGAATCATGGCTGGGCTGGCTTGCAAGATGGACATCTTGCGCTCTTTGGCATCGGCCATGGCCAAGGCGTCGTACTTGTCCCAGTAGCGCCCAAACAGTCGTGCAGCGTACTCACCCGAGAGTTCATCCACGGCCTTGCGGTCTTGCTCGCTCAGGCTGTTGTACTTGTCTGGGTTCATGGCAAACACAAAGCTGGTGTTGTACAAGCCGCCAGGCACCGTGGTGATGTGCTTGATCAACGTGTTGATCTTAAAGCCCAACATCGACTCTGCTGGGAACAAGGTGCCGTCCATCACACCCGTGGAGATCAACTCATACGAGCTGGGTGCAGGTTTGAGGGTCACGTTCATGTCCAAGCGCTTGCAGATTTCGTTGATCATGCCGCCGCCGATACGAAACTTTAAGCCGCTCATGTCCGCCACCGAGCGCACGTCTTTCTTGGTATTCAAGATCATGCCGGGACCATGGGTAAAGTACGTGAGTACCTTCACCCCTTGCTTGTCGTGTTCGGCACCAAACGCTGGGTACTTGGAGGCCACGCGGTTAAAGGCCACCGATATCGCCGTGGCGCTCTCGCCCAAAAACGGCACCTCGGCCATTTGCGTCAACACAAAGCGTCCAGGCGTGTAGCCATGCACCGCGAATGACACGTCAACCAAGCCTTTTTTAATGCCGTCCATGGTGCCAGGGGCAGGCATGGGGGCCTTGGGCAATATGTTGCAACGCACCCGGTTGCTGGTTTTCTTGGCCAATTCACCGCACCACTCGGCTTGCGCCAAGGAGATCAGGTGTTTGGGTGGCACCCAACTCGACACGGTTAACACCGTCTGCGCTTGCGCTTGCGCGCCCCACAACAGTCCAACCGCTACCGCTGCCATGCCCATTCGCTTCATTGAATTGCTCCTTGTGCGTCAAAAAATCTATTGTCTAATGTAACTAATTCGCTACGCGAAATATTTAAGGGATTTCCCTAGACCCCCCGATTTACCCAGCAAAACCGCGTAAACCCTTATCAAGCCGACTACGATGACCGACATGAATAAACCCGCCTTCAGCCACATCGGACTCTACGTGTTCAACCTGCCACGTATGGCCACCTTTTACCAGCGGCTCATGGGTTTAACAATCACCGACACCGGTCAACTCGACACCCCAAACGGCCCGGTGGATTTGGTGTTTTTGTCGTCCGACCCCACCGAACACCACCAACTGGTGCTGGCCTCTGGACGCCCCGAACAAATCGGCTTTAACGTCATCAATCAAATATCGTTTCGGGTGAACAACTTAAGCGACTTGCGCGCACTGCATCAATCCATGCAAGAGCACGGTGCCACCGATGTACAACCTGTCACCCACGGTAACGCGGTATCGATTTACTTTCGCGACCCCGAGGGCAACCGGCTGGAGGTATTTTTTGATACCCCGTGGTACGTCGATCAGCCCATGCGCGTCGCCATTGATTTGTCGCTAAGCGACGACGAGCTGAATCGCCTTATTCATCAACACGCCAGCGCCTTGCCCGGGTTTTGCTCGCGCCAGGATTGGGTTGAGCGCATGCAGCAACGCATGCAAACCAACCACCCATGACAGCAACGGCCGACGTGGCCATTATTGGGCTGGGTCCAACCGGCGCCACGCTGGCCAACTTACTGGGTGAACAAGGTGTCTCCACGCTGGTGCTGGAGCGCGAGACCCACATCTACCCGCTGCCGCGCGCGGTGCATTTTGACGGCGAAACCATGCGCATTCTGCAAAGCATTGGGCTGCAAGATGCGGTAAAAGCCATCGCGCGACCTGGCACACAAGGCATGCACTTTGTGAGCGGCACCGGCCAAACCTTGTTAATACGCCAGGGCAGTGACCAACCCGGCCCACAAGGCCACCACAACAGCTGGTACTTTCATCAACCCGAACTTGAAGCGTTGCTGCGACAACGCATGGCGCAACACCCCAGCGTGCGCCTTTGCCTTGGGCACCACACCGAGTCGATCGCCGCGGACGCCGACGGCGTAACCCTGCATAGCGTCGATTCGCAAAGCGGCAAAACCCAGCGCCACCGCGTGCGCTACGTGGTTGGGTGCGATGGTGCGCGGTCCGCCGTGCGTGCATCCATCAACAGCCACCTGCAAGATCGCGGGCTGAAGCAAGCATGGCTTTGCCTGGATGTGTTAACCCACCGCGATATGCCCCTGCCCCCCTACACCGTGCAATGGTGCGACCCACGGCGTCCCATGACCATGGTGAATAAAACCGGACGCCGCCGCCGTTGGGAAATCATGGTGCTGCCGTCTGATGACAGCAGCCGACTCACGCAACCCGACTTTTACTGGCCGCTGATTCAGCGCTGGGTAACGCCCAACGACGCCGTGATCGAGCGCGCTGCGGCCTACACCTTTCACTCGGTGGTGGCGCAGTCTTGGCATCAAGGCCGCGTGTTCATTGCCGGTGACGCGGCGCATCAAACGCCACCGTTTCTTGGCCAAGGCATGTGCGCTGGGCTGCGCGACGCCTCGAATATTGCCTGGAAACTCAAGGCGGTGCTCAGCGGGGCGGTGCACCCTGACGTGCTCACCACCTACGGCAGCGAACGACTGAACCATGTGCGTGAGTTCATTGACTTGGCCGTCAGGCTGGGTGCCATCATTCAAGAAACCGACCCCGAGCGCGCCCGACAGCGCGATGCCGAATTCGCCCAACAAGGCGCAACCCTGTTCGCCTTTCCACAACCCCGCTTAGGGCCAGGTGCTTACATGGCCCATCAACCCAGCGCGGGTTTTGTGGCGCCGCAATTCACCCTGCCCAACGGCCGGCTGATGGACGACGCCATGGGTCACCGCTTTGCCCTGCTGCTCAACGCCGCGCCACAGCTCACGCCAGCGGCACAACCGCGCCTGCATCAGGCGGATGTATCGCACGTGGTGGCTGAGCCCCATAGCCCCATGCAACAGTGGCTCACGCAACACCATGCCAGCGCCGTGCTGCTTAGG
>Ga0181596_10004037_pt1 | contig 13465 bp, 5 predicted proteins | sample 041ome_6_FD_148655 | JGI IMG/M metagenome (GOLD analysis project Ga0181596, IMG submission 148655) | Coastal salt marsh microbial communities from the Groves Creek Marsh, Skidaway Island, Georgia - 041402US metaG (spades assembly) | ecosystem: Environmental > Aquatic > Marine > Intertidal zone >... | reverse complement strand
TTGCTTTCCAAGGGAGTTTCCCATTGGGACAGAGGAACATCTCCGCCTAGCACGTTGGGACGGCGCGAGAAACGAATCGTATTTCCTGTTTCCTTGTCTACAAATGAGAAATCATCCTTAGTACCATAGGTTGGATTCTTGGCAAGGACTAGTGCGCCAACTTGAATTACTTCGTCAGCAGCTAATAATGGTCGTGCATTCCCTTTGTCATAAAAATAGCTGGCACGGTTAGGATTCATCCCAACCTCAACCCAGCTTGGAGTCTTGTTTTTTATAATATCTTGAGCCTCTTGGGTAAGGCTGTTTCGGTCTTGGTTGACATAGCCACCGCGCATTCGTGCGATGGTACTTTTGCTCCGTCCTCCAGCAATTTGGAAGGCTTGTTTTGGAGCAGTTGTAAATTCAACCTTTCCGTTCAGATTTGGGTGTCCTTTGATTCTAGCGGCTGCGCCATAAGCTAAAGCGTTCCCTCCTTTGGAGGTTCCGTCGTGCAGAGTAACAATCCAAGAATCGAAATCGGTGTACGCTGGGATATCTAAACGATTACCAACCAATGTTCCATCGGGGATGGTGACATCCTTATCTAGGACTTTCCCTATGGCCTTACCGGCATTTTTGATTCCGCCGGTGTGTGCCTCAATCTCAGCATCGGTTGCTGGAGTAGGAACGCCCCCCTCAATTCCATACTTCTCGCCCAACGTCATAATCGGATCGTTCTCATCAATCCACTGATCGTACTGCTCGTTGGTGATTTCTCCCTGGCGAAGTTTTTCGATTAGTTGGATTCTTTCCTGTTTTAGATCATTTGGTTTGCGCGAAGCCCGAATCTCCGCTTGAATTCCTCCTTCGGCTCTCTCCTTAAATTCTCTATTTTTCCTGAGAATCTCCCCAATCTGGTCCAAGTTTTCATACGTTAACAAGGACTCCTTGTCTTTTTTCCTGACCACAAATTCCGCAATCGCCTTCTGAACATCTTCGGGACTGTTGTAACGTCCGAACAAGGCATAGGCTTGGTCCGCAAAATCCATGTACTTGGTAGACTTTTCCAAACCGCGAGGAGGTTTGTATTGTACGGTACGAGTGGGACGAGGCTTCTCAGGTTGTGGCGCGGATTCTTCAGTTTGCTCCTCTCCTTCCTGTTCAGTATTCTCCTGCTCAGTCTGCTGTACCCCGTTGATGATATCCCCACCACGATCCAAGTAAGCATCCTGCACCTTGAGCATAGCCTGCTTGAGTGCGGTTTCGGAATACTTGCGAAGCCCAAAGAAGGACATGACATTCTGAACCAAGTTCTCCAAGAACTGGACATCCTGCACACCCTTTTCGGCAAAGTTCCGTGCAATATACTCTTCGATTTGTGTATCACGATCTTTGGTGGAGTACGGCTTCCCTTCAGAAGTCTTGAGCCACGCATCAATCTTCTTCCCATTCTTGACCCCAAAGTTCTTAACAAACTTCCCAAAGTTATCTCCCATCAGACCCCGTAGACCAGCGTGGCCCAGTGCCTCATGGAAGGTAACTTCAACCATCCGGTCTACGGCTTCCCGCAGGTTTCCACCTTCAATCTGATCAGCAATCAAGAAGATTTCGCCGGTGCTGGTAATGGTGAACCCTTCATTGCCTTCGTCGTTGGCAAGTTGATCTGCCAGCCGGTTCCGGTTCATTTCCCGCAGCTTGGCCACCGCCTCATCCTTGTTCGCCACCACCGTTACCTTATCCCCGTTGGGGTCCAGCTTCTTGAGTACCGACTTCACGCCTTCCATCGCAGCGTTGACCTGCCGCGCCGTCAACTTCGTAGACGGACCTGCAGCATTGGTGGGGCGGCTGGTGGCAGAGTAGGAATACCGGAGTTCACTTGTCAAATCGGTATCGGTGTCATCATAGTACTGGTTGGAGTCTCCGTATCCTGAGTACATGCCCCCACCGCTGGAATCATCCATCCCGAAATCATCTTCCATTTCTTCACGCTTGCGGCCTTGCACTACATCAGCTTCTCCTGGTGTAGTGTTCGCCATTTCTTCCTTGCCGAACTCAATCAGCTTCTGCGTGTAGACCAGGGGGTCGGCTTGGGACCGCCGGAGTCCAGCATCTTCAAAAAGTTTCTTGGTCCGGCGTTCGGCATTCTGAAGTTGGTTGGGTGCAAGAGTTCCCTTCTTGCCGGTATTCGCACTCAGCTTGTCCCATTCCTTCTGTGCTTTGGTCAGCCCTCGTTCGTAAGCCCGATCTGCCTTCTCCATCGCAGCATCCAGCTTGTCCTCTTCCTTGGTCCCAAAGAGGGATTCATCCATCGCTTCGTAAGCTTGTGTGGCAGCGTCTTTTTTACGGAGGAGATCAGATTTCAGTTCATCGGCAGGAGTGGGTTCTAATGTTTCCTCCGGCAAGCTTTCCGGTAAGGGTGCTGTTTCTTCGATAACAGGATCTGTTTGATTTAATTCAGCAAGGCGTTCATCAATTCTTTTCTTTAGACTTTTATTGGATGCCCGTTCAGCTTTGGTTGGATCTGTTTGAAAAGCCTCATCCATTAGTTGGGCTGCTCTTTCAAGTTTTTGACGATCCCTAGAATAACCGTGGGCACTATAAATAGTGGCTAGTTCTATTTTTCCTTTAGGCGATGTCAGATCAATTTGACTTTCCCCACTTTGCAAGGCTTCAAAAGGAATATCTTCTGATATATACCCGTAGTCCTTGTTGAGGTTACCTTTAAGTAATCTGGCTATTTCAAATGCAGCATTGTCCTGATCGTAAATTTGGCCTACAGAAGCTTGACGATCCGCTTTTAATTTTAAGTTCTCGTCAAGTTTCCCGATGGCTTGGGCTTTACTGGAAAAGATTCCCCTTGGAAAAACTTTGCGCGGGACTACCAAGTTTGGAGCCTGTTCCACCGATGCCAACAACTTGCTCAAGGCAGGTGCAATTTGTTGAACCTGTTCTGGATTGGCTAGTCGGTACGGGTTGATTTCCGCAATCAGTTCTTCCGCACTCAGCAAATAGTTGAAGAACTGCTTGTCAATATTCCGACCTTCAGTATCCGCTTCTTGCACCCGTTGTCGCAACCCAGGGTAGAGAAATTCTTCAATAGCCTTGAGTTCATTCCTGACGGCACTGTTTGCGTTGATTTTATCGCCTAGCAAAGAATGGGAGGCGTGTCCGAATTCATGGGCTAGTAAATATCCGATTCTGGATTTATCTGAATCAAATTCACTACGGCCAGAGATTCCTACTCCTCCATTAAAGTGTCCGGCAGACCAGCTAGTCAATCCTTCAAACACAAAAACGTTTGGAAGAGCCTGAGAGTATCTTGATTGAATCAAACCATCGATACCATCATCTAAAACTGGTTTTTGGTCTTGGTATCCAATCTCCTCAAATTTCTCTCTGACTCTTTGAGGATTAGTGATTATTTCTTCTTCTGTGCCTCCACTGGGACGGGCATTCTCATCAAACGGAGCATCCGGCTCCAAGTCCGGCTGATCTCTCCGGTTCACCAACGTTGGGGCTTCTGGTGGAGCAAATATATTTTTTGGGATTGCTCCAGCAGTATCGTCCGTTACCCGCCCATTGTTCGTTTTACCCTCTTTATTAATTGCAGGTAGAACTGGAGTTTCTGGAGCGACAGTCTCCTGTTCCAGTGGAGACTGAAACGCTGGGCCTTCCTCGGTAGTGGAGGCGCTGGTTTCTGTGGGCACAGGGTAGTTGTACTGCTCCTGCTGCCCGATCTGGCGAGGGGTTGGAGCCGTTGGTTCCACAGGCTGATCCATAGGACCAGCAGGCATTTCAATTGCCGAATCCCGCATGGTGAATTCGGGCTGTGGATCTGGTGCGGGGGCAGGCCGTTCTGGAGCCTTTGGTAGGCGGGAATCAAATCCGCCTTCCTTCATTGTAAAGTCTACATCTTCCCCAGGTTGCTTCTGACGGCCAAACCCGAACGTTGGATCTGTAATCTCTTCGCCGTCTTGCCACAATCCAGACTTTGGAATTCTTAGGGCTTCTGCTTCCCGTTCCCCTGGAAGCTTGTCGTCAGCAATTTGTCGTAGTTCTTCGGCCTGTGGGGTTGTACCATCACCCATTTCGATGGCAGGATCACGCATTGTAAAATTGATCGGATCGGTTTCTTTCCGATAGCGTGCCTGCTCTGACATCAACTTGAGCCGTTCACGTTCAAGTTGAAGTTGCCGTTTCCTTGCCTCGTCCTGTTGGCGGATTCTTTCTTCTTCCTGTCGTAGGGCTTCCTGCCGCTGTGCCTCCAGCCGATCACTTTCTTCTACTTGAGCATAGGCTGCTTCCTGCGAACGTTTGAGGGCAGAAGCTTCTGGATCAACGCGAGAGTCCACCTTTTGATAGTTGGGGTCTGGCAAGGCAACGTCAATAGCAGAGAACGGCAGATCGCTGATGGCTCCAACGATCATGCTGGTCCGGCCTTCCTGATCTAGGAATCGGTTGGCATCCATGTTTCCTGCAGCCTGTTGCTGCACTTCGTACTGTGCGCCTTCCTGCAATCCTTCCAATGCTGATCCAACGCCCATCCTTCGCATCGCGTTGGCCCGTCCGGTAGCCCCACCCAGCAGTTTGCCAGCAGGTCCAGAAAACGACTGAGCAACGTTGTAGCCCAGCAGTTCTGGATTGGCTCCCAAGTTCTGCGTTGCTACATAGTCTGCTTGGCGTCGTGCCTCACGTTCTGCCTCTCTATCGGAAAAGCCTTGTTGCAGCATCTGCTCTTTGACTTGGCTGTAGGTGGTTCCACCTTCCAGTCCAGCGTTCGATGCAGACCCTCCAACAAAACCTCCTCCAATTGCGCTGCCCATCAAGGCCCGTTTGCTGACCTCTTTGCCTCCTGCCCCTAGCAAGGCTCTTGCTCCCAAGAATCCTAGTCGAGCGCCTCCCATTGGGGCAACCATCGCTGGGGCGGAGGCCAAGCCACTTTCCACTGCCATGTTGACGTAGTCGCTGACCCCTGGATCTTCAGAATCATATGCTGGGTCCAGTTCCTCTTTCTCCCGTCGGAACGTTCGGGCCAACGCACCAAAGGGTTCCTTTACGACATCGAGGTCGGTCACATCTCCCAAGTATTCGCCTACTGAGCCAATGTTCTCCACCAGTCCCAGTCCACCACGGGCAGCACTACGAGGGAGTTGTTCGCTGAAGAAACCACCTTCGTTGATGGGTTCATTCCCCAAGTACTCCCGTCGGATACGATTCCGTTCCGTCGGATCTTCAATCCCAATCCGGTCTAGTTCTTCTTCCAGTCTTTCCTGACGGGCACGGTACTTCTTGAGTGGATCTTGGTAGTCAGGGACGTACTGTAGTTGGTTGTCTAGGTAGTTACGGGCATTTGCGTTGATCGGCATGTTTACGCACCTGGAGGAATGTAGTTCATGGCACTACCTGGAACAGCATTCATTTCTGAACCCAGTATTCTGTTACCTTTCCGACGAGACTCTGCTCTCTGGAACAATTCTGTGTTTAGTTGGTAAATCCTTGGAACGATGCTGTTGAGTTTGCCAATGGCTTCATTTTTTTCGGCAGTCGTTTTTGCGGATCGGATTTGTTTGTTGAGACTTTCGGCCTCAACTTGAAGAGAATCAATTTGCTTTTGTAAGTCCTTAAAGATGGGCTTGCCATCAGATCCGGTCAACCGATCTGCATTTTCCAGCAAGGAATCCAGTTGTCCTTGGTATCCTTTTACAATGTCAGGAGTGATAAAGCCTTCGCCCAGTCTTGGTTGCTTTTTGGCGGGGGTTCCCACGCCAAAGTCTGCAGCGGTAGGCGCAGGGACACTTTCTGAGGACTGATTCCCAAATTTGTACCCAGAATAAAGACTGGCAATCTCGTTGTTTTTCTTTCTCAACAAGGCATTATATTCAGCCTTCTTGTCAGGATCGTCTACCAAGTCAGCCATATCAAAGATCCCAAGTTCGGCCATCGTTTCTTCTTGGATTTTTCCTCGTAATTCCAACGCTTGCTTGGGAGTTAATTCAGACTTTCCTTCGGCTTTTTTTCCAAGAAGTTCGTTCTGTAGTCGGTAACGTTCCTTGTCATTCTCAAAAGATAAATTTTCTAATGCTGTCCTATTGGTATATTCGGTATTCATAAGATCACGCCGCAAAGCCATCTCGTCACGCTTTAACTGCAATTCTTCCGGGCTTTTGGCATTTCGGATTTTTTCCAATTCAACTGCAACATCCCGATAAGTTCCTCCACGTTTTTGGATATCCGCTTGAACTGCCAATGCTAGCTTTTCTTTCTCTAATCTTAGCGCACGATCATCGTTCGCATTCTGAACTGCTTGTCCCAATTCGCTCTGAGAAAACTCTGCCGATGCTGTTAAGTCTGCCGTCTTCTTGGCTCCTTCTATTTTTGGAGCCATCGTGAAATCAGTATTCATCTTATTCTGATACTTCGTCTGATCATCGGTCAGTGCATAGGCAGCAGCGGTGGAATCGGGGCTGTACGATCCAGGTTCGTAGTTTGTCAAACCACTGAGCATGTCCCGATCTCGACCCAGATTCCCCAAGAACCCAGACTCTTGGAATCCCTGCATCTTGGTCGTGTATTCGGAGTCAAGATTGGCGATGGCATTTTTGTAGTTCTCATAATCACCACTACGGGGGTCCAGCTTGGCCATCGTGTCGGTCAGCCGTTTGCGTTGGATATCGTAGTTCTTGGTGTACGCTTCTTGGGCCTTGTCACCCATGTTGATGTTGCCCTTGACGAACGCTGCTCCCAGTTGACCCAGTTGACTCCAACGGTCCCGTTCCCGTTGGTTCGCCTCGGCCAACCCGTCACGTTGGGTCTGCATCATGTTGGAGTACAGTGCTTGTGGCAGGAACCCTGCGCTATAATTGATCGCCATTATCGACTCCTTTCCAGTTCTTCAATTCTCTGAGCCATTCTGCCCATTGATGCCATCATCAAGGGGACCAGTCTTCGGAGGTCCACCATCTTCACTCCGTCTTGCGCCTCAACTACCGTAGAGGCCCCTGCCGGAGTCTGTTCCAGTTCTTGGGCCATCACGCCGTAGTGAGTTCCAGGTTGCCCGTAACCCACATGGCTGTACTCAAAGGAGTAGGGCTTGACGCTGGAGATAAAATGATCGATCTCTGAGGTTGCATCCCCGATGTTGGTTTTGACTCTCTTGTCTGAGGCCAAAATGGCTGCTGATGCCAACGGGACTGCCACGCTGGTGAACTTGTCGAAGGCACTTGGTTGGTTGTATGCGGCCATGTTCGATTGCTGCTGCATTCCCATCGATGCCAGCTTGGCCTGATCCATCGCGTTCTGCCTTGCAACGTAGTCCTGCAGTTGTCGGTCATACATCTGGCCCATGAATCCAGCGTTGTTCACCCCCATGCCACCCATCGATGCCAGCATAGTTCCTTGGTTGTTGAGCAACTGTCCTTGGTTCATCGCTGCACCGATCTGGTTATTGTAGAGGTTGCCCATCTGGTTGTAGTTCTGTCCCATCTGACCCAAGGCCCCCAGTTGCTGTCCGTATCCCTGCATCTGGCCACTCAGCATGTTTGCTCTCATCCCCTGGCCTGCCAAGGTATTGTTGAGGAATCCAGCCTGTTGACCCAGCATGTTGCTTTGTGCGCCCAAGTTGCTGCCCATCTGACCCATAAACCCAGCTTGGGCTTGCAGGTCCCCCAATCCGCTGTTGTTGAGACTACCCTGTTGTCCCAGTAGTCCGGCAATCTGTCCCTGTGCGCCCAGCATCTGACCCACCTGACCTGATTCTGCACCTAGCGCATTCAGTCGGTTGCCGATCATGTTGGCTTGGTTGTTCATCAGATTTGCGCGGTTGTTGACCATGCCAGATTGCAGACCCGCCTGCTGTGCGGTCAGTCCGGCGGCTTGGGCTGCAGAAGATCCAGCCTGTCCCAGCAAGCCTGCCTGTTGTCCTGCCAGATTGGCCTGCATTCCCAACGCATTCCCTCGTTGGTTCAGTAAGTTTGCCTCTCCAGCCAACCCTTGCTGTGCGGCCTGATTCAAACCGGAACGTTGGGAAAGGAAGCCTCCCTGTTGTCCCATCATTCCCTGTCGGTTCTGGATGCTCTGATTTGCTGCTGTCAGTTGATCCTGACGTGCCGCTTCGGCAGCCGCCGTTTTTCTTTCTCCTGCGGCTCCAGCCAGCATCCGCTGGGCGTCCCGTGCATCTCCACCCGATTGGGCGATGGCTCTACGTTGGGCCTCTTCGGCTCCACGTTCCTGTCCCTTACGGGCCTGTTCGGCCAGTCCAGCGTACATTCCCTGATCTTGGGTCAGGGCGTTGATGTCTCCAGCCTGGGCTTGGAGTCCTGCTGCATCAGAAATCATTCCCTCCTGCCCTTGCCGCAATCGTTGGGCTACCCCTCGGAGGGCATCGGTATCGCTGTACTGGTCTGCCGCCTGACCACGGAGTTGAGCAATGTCTCCAGCAAGTCCTGCGACCGTCTGTCCTGATTGTCGGACGGTTCCGATGTCACCACTCAGATCCGTGTTGATTCCACGGAGTTCTGCATCCATGCCTGTCATCTGGTTCCCCAGCCCACGATATTCGTTTCCGGCGCTGGCCATCCTTCTGCGGATATCTTCAGACATTCCACTGATATCACCGATGCTTCCTTCCATGTTGTTTATGCGGCCCATGATCCCTGCACGGTTGGCCCCGATGCTATTGACACCACCACTTAGTCCCTGCAGTCCTTGATTCAACCCTTGGTACTGTCCCTCCAACGCCTGAGATCGGTTCCCTAGCCCACCAAATCCTGCAAGAGTCCCTGCCATCTGACCACTGATGTCTCCATACCCTCGGATGCCTGCCCCCATCCCATCCATCTGTTGACCGATCTGGGTGTTCAGTGTTCCATAATTGTCTCGGAGGCCACCCAGCCCCTGTCCATATCCCGCAATCTGGTTACGGAGTGGGGAGTACCCACCCTGCAGCCCCTGCATCTGGTTTATGAATCCCTGCTGTTGCTGATTCGTGGAATCGCCCAAGGCTTGATACTGCTTGAGTAGGTTTTCGCGCTGCTTCAGATAGTTGTCGTATTGCTCTTTATTGTACCCAAGGGCTCCAGCACTGGGTGCATCTGGGGCTTCTTTATTTGTCCCCAAGATATCATTTACGGTCCCTTGGAAGCCCTTGATATTTGATTCCACTACATTTGATAACCAACTCATAATCCTCTTTTATACGGGCGTAGGTTGTTCGGGTTGTTGCATGTCTGTGAGCGTAGTGTCTGATTCAAAGACGGCGATTTCGCCATCCTGGTCAAATTGAACCCACTGGAGAGCGTACCCTCTGCTTCCTGCAGGAAGGTATCGCTTGACGGTCAGGAACTCATCTTCATTGACCTCGGCTTGCAGATTCTGGGTGGAGATGAGTTCGCCATCCAGAAAGACCTCCAGGTCCACAAATCCTTGGTAGGTGATCTGGACTTCGCTGTGATCCCGCAATCCTCGGTAGAATCTTGTCGGTAGTGCCATCGGGGTGGCCCGATGAACCTGCCCTGTGTTCGTATCAATCTTGGTTTGGGAGAGATGAGGGACATACCCCCACATCAAGGGAGGGTAGTAAACCCTTCGGGTGTCCTGCCGTCTCCCGTTTCGGGTGGTCAGTGTGATCTCATCGACTCGGTTGTTGATCTTGCGCTGGACCTCATCCATTGCGAGTTTCAGAGTCACGGTTCCCTCAAACGTCACTTCAAAGTAGTGGTGCAGGATCATTGTGGAGAACTGCTCCACAGGCTCTGTCTCAACAGCAAAGCGTTGGACCGGATACTGATCGAAGGTGGCTTGGTGAACGTAGCCAACTAATCCTGCTGGGAGCAATACCCGTCTTGTCTTGCGAACCGTCTGTGTAGGTAACTGGACTTGATCTACCAGTGTCTGCCCATCGACATGGATGGAAAACTTGGGAGATCCGATGTACTCGACCCGCAAGGCTCTGGCGATAGTTCTTTGCTTAATCATGGCTACCCCAGCGCAATGGCGTAAATGATGGCGTCACTGCTGATGACTGTCGAACCTCCTCCTCCTGCGGATTCGTTAAGTCCATCAAATTCCAGCGTTTGTACCCGCTCTTCCAATTCATCCCTTTGTGCTTGTAAATTGCGAATGTTCTCTGCCATCTGACGCATCACCTCTCGTAAGCCCTCTTCCTTGATCTCTTGGTAGAGATCGAATTCTGCTACCCGTAGTTGACTCACAGCGCCTCACTGTCCACCCTGACTCGTAGGATCTTGTTTGTTTCTGTCTCCTGACAGAAGAGATGCCCCACCTCCCCCTCCGTCATCGCAGGAAAAAAGATCTGGGCCGTATGTACTGCGTTGTTGGGTTCTGCTGCCAAAGGATAGTTTGTGATGACAGAGACTCCATCAATCTTGTAGTCAATACTCAGTGTCCCTGCGTACATCACTTCGATGTAGTTCCAGCGTTGGAGAACCTGCTCTGCCAAGGAATCCATCTCCACTGCCACTACATTGAGACGCCCTGCCCCGTTGGTCACCCGCACCGTAGCCCTTCGTCCGATCTGTGCGTTGGAACACCGGAACATCCGTTCCACGAAGGTTGTGCCAGGGAGCGTAAAGGTGTCGGTGATCACGTCATCGATGAGCAACTGCAGTGTCCCTGTCAGAGACTCTCCTGTGATCTGTACCCCACGGAAAACTTTCAGATCCTGCAAGTTCCCACCATCAAAGTCCTGAGTCAGGACTTCAAAGTTCTTGGTTGCTCCCCCTCCCAGATATCCGTCTTCAGAGTATAACTTGTTCGTCTGACCACGATAGTGCAGGGAGGCTGCTGTCAGCTTGGTCCGGTTGATCCGCACACCCTGACGGAGGTCTACAACGTATCCATCGTTCACGTTGACTGGGGCCACCAGGTAATAGCGGTTGTCGATCACCCCTGCCACGTTCTCAATTAGTGTCTCTGCAGGAAGCCGAAACTCCTCCAGCAATGTCTTTGTCAGGTTGGTAACAGTGGCTCCATCGAAGAAGCAGATTCCGTTTGGAGATACATACAGAACCCCCTGCATGATTTCCTTGACGCATCGATGCAGTCCTGACGGGACACCTTCAACGGTGGGAACCTTGACCTTCCGCATGGAGTCCGCTGCAGAACCAAAAACTCGGTAGACCGAAAAGTCGGTAAAGACCAACAGGTCACTACCACGCTTGCCCAAGGCGGTGATGTTGTTGTCAAAGGAGATGTATCCCGCCAGAGGCCAGTTGTTGGGATCGGCAAAGCGTGAGATGTAGAGTGTGCGGTTGTCTACGCCAAAAAAGAAATTATTGACCTCTGTGACAAAGCGCAGATTGTAGGGAGGCAGTGCCGTGTTGAGGATGGGCTGGATGTCGATCAACGCCCGTGACGGGATGAAGTCGAGAAACAGACCACTGCTGATGGAGTTTGTGGAATCGATGGCATAGCTGATTGGAGTGTAAACTCTTTCAAAATCGTCTCCATCCAGCACGATCTCTACAATGATGTCAATGTAGTGATCGGCTCCAGCAGATCGGGTCAGGGTGAAGCTGACGGTCCCATTGGTGATGTCGGTGTAGTCGGTCACATCACTGTTCAAGCCAGTGGTGTACAGATGCCCATTGAAAGAATGCCAGTTGAGACGGGCCTTTCCTGCAGGAAGATTTGCCAGTGTTAGCGTAAGGTCTGCCGCATTGTTCGTGACCGATCCGGTGATCGTGCTGTCCACATAGACGTTGGCCACCTTCTTGACCACACTGGAAGTCCCTCCGGTGCGGTAGAGCGCATACTTGCCTGTGTCCAGATCCGAAAGGGATACCATCGCCGGACGGTTGGTCGAGGTGCTGTTCTTGAGAAGGTTGCTGGCGCTACTGGCAGGGTCCGAAAGTTCGGACATCCCCGATTCTGCTCCTGTGGCCTCATCATATAATGATAGGCCGTATTGGTACGGGATCGGATAGTACCCACTGGTGGTGGAGTACCATAAAGTGGAGTGGCTGTCGGTACGGAGATTCTGATCTCCTACCTGTGTAAAACTGATTGTGGGTGTGGGGACAGGAAGCCCCATGCGGTAGGTCGAGTTGAGGTTCCCATCCAGAATTCGGATTGGGGCCGCATTCATGGCAATCAAAGTGGAATCGGTAACCGCTGTAGGGGTCTGGTCAATGACAATCCGGTCGGATGCAGGGAAGACTTGTGTGATAATGGCTCCATTGGGAACCAGCGATTCATTTGCCACAAGCTGGTCCCCAATGTGAACCTTGTTCACATCTCCGGTTTCCAACGTCAACTGCTTTGCACCCACGTTCACTCCATTAGCTTGGACACGAATGGAGTAGGCGTCCCGTCCAACGTAGAGATCTTGGGAGTACTCCACAAAGGAGTTGGCTTGGGCAAGGCCCCTTGTCAGTTCCGTGACCGCAATCGTATCCCCTGCGCTGATCTTGTAAATGACTCCAGGGTTGACGATCAGAGGACTGGCATAGGTAGCGTCTCCTGCGCCCGAACCTGCTGTGGTGGTGTCTGTTGACACAATGAGTTGTGTGATTCCGGCAGCAGAACCAAAACCGCTGGAACCTACCCAGCTTTCGCCAGCCTCATAGTAGAAGACCTGACCACCTCCCTCACCACCAAAACTTTCGGTAGGACGTACCGTGTTGTCAAAGACTTCGGCATCGATGAGTGATTGGCTTGCTCCCTCCGGCAGTCGGTTGCCAGGAAGCAGCGTGTTCAGCCCCCCGCCGAAACTCGACTGCTGTTGGATCATTCCATCGCTCTTTGAAGTTCTTGGACTTGCTTGCTTAACTGATTGACCGATTCAATCAGCAAGGGGATCAGGAGTTCGTACCGGACAGCCAGTGTGCCATCAGGACGTTGGATTACCGCTTCGGGGACCACAGACTGCACCTCTTGGGCAATCACACCAACGCTGGATTCTCCTGCGGTTGGATGATCCTCCAGCCACTCAAAGCGGACTCCTCGCAACACTGCCAGATCAGCCAGCGGGTTGGAGGAGATGATCCGTACATTTCGTTTCTTGCGGATATCGGAGGTGTAGTAGGCGGTGACATCTCCATCGCACCGGATCTCAGCACTTCCTCCCGTGACCGTCAGCAGTCCCTGGATTTCCGTACTGGTAGTAAACGTCTTATTGGAGAGGCTTTGGGTATCACTGGTTCCTACGAAATCTCCGGCAGGAACAGCCTTTGCCAAGAACTCCGTACTGAGGGTTCCAGCCGCAGGCGCTAAATTGGCGCTGGCGGGTGCGCCCAGAATAGGCATATTTCCATCGGAGGCCCCGTAGGTCTTGCCATCCACGTTATCTGCGTTGAGATTTGGGACCACCGTGGTGGACGCCACCGTGAGCGGTGCAGTTCCATCGGCAACACTGCTGATCAACTGGGAACCACTGATGTTTCCTGTCGAGGAAACGGAGGCGGCGGTGATGGTTCCACTGGCGCTCACTCCCTGCAGGGAAGTGTTCCCATTGGAATTCAGAACAATA
>Ga0181596_10004000_pt1 | contig 13521 bp, 11 predicted proteins | sample 041ome_6_FD_148655 | JGI IMG/M metagenome (GOLD analysis project Ga0181596, IMG submission 148655) | Coastal salt marsh microbial communities from the Groves Creek Marsh, Skidaway Island, Georgia - 041402US metaG (spades assembly) | ecosystem: Environmental > Aquatic > Marine > Intertidal zone... | reverse complement strand
CCGCTCTCGCCATTGGTGCGATAGCGCGATGCCACCATCGGCATGACCTCGTCGCGGATGAAGGCGCGAAATTCGGCGGAATGGCCTGCCGTGGGATAGCGCTTGAGCAGTTCGGGATGCTGGGTCAGCCCGGTCAGCTCGCGCCGGCGGTCCTGCGTCGCGATGCCGATAACGATCACCGGCTGCGACCGCGCCCAGAGTGCGCCGAGCGCGGTGGTGCCGGTGACGTGGAGGAAATCCTGATCCAGCCCGCCATCGATCAGATACAGCACCGGATAGCTCTTGCCCGATGTCGCATAATCCGCTGGCAGATAGACGTTGACCACCCGATCCTGACCCAGCGGCTTCGACGCGATCGTGTGCGTCTCGCCAATGCTGATCGGCACTGGCTGCGCGGCGACGGGCGCAGCGCAGGCCAGGGCGATACCGATCAGGGTGGCGAGCGGGCGGATCATGCGGCCGTTACTCCGCCGCCTCCAGATGCCCGTGCGGCTGCGCGGCCATCGCCTTCAGGCCCAGCTTCCCGAGCAGCGCCGCATCCTTGTCGTCGCCGGCATTGGGCGCGGTGAGCAGCTTGTCGCCGGTGAAGATGCTGTTCGCCCCCGCCATGAAGCACAGGGCCTGACAGCTTTCCGACATGCTCTCGCGGCCCGCGCTCAGGCGCACCATCGAGCGCGGCATGGTGATGCGCGCGACGGCAACCGTGCGGACAAACTCGATCTCGTCGATCTTGGCGAGTGGCGTATCGGCGAGCATGTCGCCCAGTACCGTGCCCTTGACCGGGACCAGCGCGTTGATCGGCACGCTTTCCGGGTGCGGCATGGTTGCGAGCGCGTGGATGAAGCCGATGCGGTCCGCCCGAGTCTCGCCCATGCCGACAATGCCGCCGCAGCACACGTTGATGCCCGCCGAGCGGACGTTTTCCAGCGTCTCCATCCGGTCCTCGAAGGTCCGGGTGGTGATGACATTGGGGTAGTTCTCGGGCGCGGTATCGATATTGTGGTTGTAATAATCGAGGCCCGCATCGGCGAGCGCGCGTGCCTGCGACGGGGTCAGCATGCCCAGCGTCATGCAGGTTTCCATGCCCATCTCGCGCACGCCCTTGATCATCGCGGCGAGCTTGGGAATGTCCTTGTCCTTGGGGTTGCGCCAGGCGGCGCCCATGCAGAAGCGGCCCGATCCGTGATCCTTGGCTTGGGCGGCTGCCTGCAGCACCGCCTGCACGTCCATCAGCTTGGTCGCCTTGACGCCGCTATCGGCATCCTTGGACTGGCTGCAATAGCCGCAATCCTCGGGGCAACCGCCGGTCTTGATCGACAAGAGGGTGGAGAGCTGCACCTCGTTGCGCGGGAAATTCGCGCGGTGCACGCTCTGCGCCTCGAACATCAGATCGTTGAAGGGCAGATCGAACAGCGCGGTGATTTCCTCGCAGGTCCAGTCGGTACGGGCTGTCATCATCAATTCTTCCATTTCATTCGAACGCATTGACCCAATTGGACAGGAATGCTCCCGTCCCGAGCGTCAGTAACCACATGCAGGCGCCACGCGACCAACTCACCGTGCGGTCGACCGGCTTGCCCTTCATCCGCAGCACGACAACCCGATCGGCGGCAACAATGGCGATCAAGGCCGCCGTTGCGACGATGAAGATCACGATCGCAAGGTTGCGCCTGGACAAGCTACTGTCGGAACCGGACAGCGACAGGACAGCGCCGAGGATGAGCAGCGCCAGCGTCGCGAGATATTTGAGGAAATCGTAGAGCAGCAGCTCGGGATCCCCCTCGCTCGGCCTGACGCCTTCCATTGGCGAATCATCGCTCATTCCGCAGCTTCCTGCAGCGGCGGCATGTTGTGGCCGAGCAACCGCAGTACATCGGCGGCACACTCGACCACATTCGATCCCGGGCCATAGATGCCCTGCACCCCGGCATCGCGCAGATACTCGTAATCCTGCGGCGGGATGACGCCGCCCGCGATCACCTTGATGTCGTTGCGGCCGGCTTCCTTGAGGCCGCGGATCAGTTCGGGGATCAGCGTCTTGTGTCCGGCGGCAAGCGAGGATGCACCGACGACATCGACGCCGGTCTCGAGCGCCAGCACCACCGTCTCTTCCGGCGTCTGGAACAGCGGGCCGGACACGACATCGAAGCCCATGTCGCCAAAGGCCGAGGCGATCACGTTCGCGCCGCGATCATGCCCGTCCTGGCCCATCTTGGCGACGAGCAGCTTGGGTTTGCGCCCCAGACGGCGCTCGACCGCCTTGACGCCATCGACCACCTGCGCCCAGCGGCTGTCGTCCTCGTAGGGCGCGGCGTAGACGCCCTTGACCGGGGTCGGGCGCGTTGCATAGCGGCCGAACACGTCCTCCATCGCCTGGCTGATCTCGCCCAAGGTCGCGCGGGCGCGTGCAGCCTCGACCGCGAGTTCGAGCAGATTGCCCTTGCCCTTGGCGCCTTCGCGCAGGGCATCGAGCGCGGCCTGGCACGCAGCCTCGTCGCGCGCGGCCTTGACCGCGTTGATCCGCGCAATCTGGCCTTCGCGCACCTTGGCGTTGTCGACCTCGAGCGTTTCGAGCAGGTCTTCATTGGCGAGGCGATATTTGTTCACCCCGACGATCACGTCATCGCCGCGGTCGACACGTGCCTGGCGACCGGCGGCGGCCTCCTCGATCATCGCCTTGGGCCAGCCCGCCGCGACCGCCTTGGCCATGCCGCCTTCGCTCTCGACGCGCTCGATGATCTCCCAGGCCTTGTCGACCAGTTCCTGGGTCAGGCTCTCGATATAATAGCTGCCGCCCAGCGGATCGACGACCTTGGTCATCCCGGTTTCTTCCTGGATGACGATCTGCGTGTTGCGGGCGATGCGCGCCGAGAAATCGGTGGGCAATGCGATCGCCTCGTCGAGCGCATTGGTGTGCAGCGATTGCGTGCCACCCAGCATCGCGGCCATCGCCTCGATCGTGGTGCGGATGACGTTGTTATACGGGTCCTGCTCGGTCAGCGACACGCCGCTGGTCTGGCAGTGGGTGCGCAGCATCTTCGAGCGCTCGTCCTTCGCGCCGAGCCTGGTCATCACCCGGTGCCACAGCACGCGCGCGGCGCGCAGCTTGGCGATTTCCATGAAGAAGTTCATGCCGATGGCGAAGAAGAACGACAGCCGCCCGGCGAACTTGTCGATGTCGAGGCCTGAGGCCACGCCGTATTTCACATATTCCATGCCGTCGGCGATGGTGAAGGCGAGCTCCTGCACCTGCGTCGCACCGGCTTCCTGCATATGATAGCCGGAGATCGAGATGCTGTTGAACTTGGGCATCTCGCGGCTGGTATAGCCGAAAATGTCCGAGATGATCCGCATCGAGGGCTCGGGCGGATAGATGTACGTATTGCGGACCATGAACTCCTTGAGGATGTCGTTCTGAATGGTCCCGTCGAGCAGCTTGCGATCCACGCCCTGCTCCTCGCCCGCGACGATGAAGAAGGCGAGGATCGGGATCACCGCGCCGTTCATGGTCATGCTGACCGACATCTGGTCGAGCGGAATGCCGTCGAACAGGATCTTCATGTCCTCGACGGTATCGATCGCCACGCCCGCCTTGCCGACATCGCCGGTGACGCGCGGATGGTCGCTGTCATAGCCGCGATGCGTGGCGAGGTCGAACGCAACCGAAAGCCCCTTCTGCCCGGCGGCAAGGTTGCGGCGATAGAAGGCGTTCGATTCCTCTGCGGTCGAGAAACCGGCATATTGCCGGATGGTCCAGGGGCGGCCCGCATACATGCTGGCACGCACCCCGCGCGTGAACGGCGCAAAACCAGGCAGGCCGGGATCGACCGATACGTCCTCCGCCGTATAGAGCGGCTTGACGGCAATGCCCTCGGGCGTGTGCCAGGTCAGGTCCTTGCCCTTGACCTCCTTGTCGGCCAGCGCCTGCCAGTCTGCATATGCGGGTGTATCGGTCATTCTGGTGTTCCCGTGTGTTGGATCAGCTGCCGGTGAAGTTCGGCTTGCGCTTCTGCAGGAAGGCGATGGCGCCTTCGCGTGCATCATTGGTATCGCCCGCCAGCCGCTGACCTTCGGCCTCGCGGGCGAGCGCGGTGTGGAAATCGCATTCGAGCGCCTCGACCAGGTTCTTGCGCATGATGCCCAGGGCGACCGTCGGCATCGCGGCGAGCCGCTTCGCCAGCGCCATCGTCTCGTCCATCAGGCTGTCATGCTCCACCACCTTGTAGACCATGCCCCAGTCATGCGCCTTGGCGGCGGGGATCTTCTCGCCCAGCATCATCATTTCGGTCGCGCGCGCCTTGCCGACCAACCGGGTGAGCATCCAGCTCGCACCGCCATCGGGCACCAGGCCGATATTGACGAACGCCTGGAGGAAATAGGCCTTTTCGCTGGCCACGACAAAATCAGGCGCCAGACCGATTGAGCAACCGACACCCGCAGCAGGTCCGTTGACCGCGCTGATCGTCGGGATGTTCAGCCGGTGCAGCTTGAGCAGCATCGGATTGTAATGCTGGGTCAGCGCCTTGTAGCTGCCCTGCCCACCCGAGATCGAGCTGTCGCGCCCGCCGGAAAGATCCGCGCCCGAACAGAAACCCTTGCCCTCGCCGGTAATCACGAGCGCGCGCGCATCGCCCAGCCGGTCGAGCGCATCGTTGATGTCGTCCGCCATCTGCAGCGAGCAGGCATTGAGCCGCTCGGGCACGTTGAGCGTGATGGTGGCAATCTGGTCGGCGATTTCGAGCTTTATGGTTTCGTAGGTCATGGTCGCAACTCTCTCCTGTTATTCCCCCCTCCCCCTTGACGGGAGAGGGTTGCGAAGACTTGGCGCTGAAAGCGCCTAGTCGAAGCTGGGAGAGGGTGAGCCCCCCTCTCCAAGGTCCGGTAGCCGACTTGGGTCGGCAACCTCCCCTATCCTCCCCCGCAAGGGGGGAGGAGCAATATCAATGCCCCTCGCCCTTCGGCGTCTCCATGATCTCGGTCAGCACCCCGCCCATGTCCCTGGGGTGCACGAAGAAGATCAGCGTCCCATGCGCGCCGATCCGCGGCTCGCCCAGCACGCGCTTGCCCAGCGCCTCGAACTCCGCCTTGGCCACGTGGATATCGGGCACCTCATAGCAGACATGATGCTGACCGCCGCTCGGGTTCTTCTCGAGGAACGACGCAATCGAGGCATTGCCCGGCAGCGGCTCGATCAGCTCGATCTGCGTCCCGTTTAGCGCGCCGTCCGCACCCGGCGTATCGACGAAGCATACCTTGACCCCCTGCTCGGGCAGGTCGAACGGCTCGTGGATATTGGTCGCGCCCATGACATCGCGGTAGAAGACGATGGCGTCCGCGATCGAGGGCGTAGCGACGCCGATATGGTTGAGACGGCCTAGTTTCATACCTTCACTCCAATCCCGTCATGCTGACGTGGTTTCAGCATCCATTTCTCGTACTTGGTTTGATCCGGCACCAAGGACCCTGAAACAAGTTCAGGGCGACGGCTTTGGGGGTGCGGATCATCGCCTGCATCAGAAGAGCTCACTCATGAATACCGCAGGACCATGTAGATGAAAGCGCCCGTGGCGACACCAAGGGCCAAAACTGCGACGTGCGCCGCGTTTTTGCGTGAGGCATTGTCGTTCAATGGCTGCTCCTAGAGCGGAATATTGTCATGCTTCTTCCAGGGGTTCTCCAGCGCCTTGTTGCGCAGCTTCCTTAGCCCCAGCGCGATCCTCCGCCGCGTCGAGTGCGGCATGATCACCTCGTCGATAAAGCCCTTGCTGGCCGCCACGAACGGGTTGGCGAAGCGCGCTTCATATTCGCGGGTTTGCTCGGCAATCTCCTCGGGCGTCTTGCCGCGGAAGATGATCTCGACCGCGCCCTTCGCGCCCATCACCGCGATTTCGGCGGTGGGCCAGGCGTAGTTCAAGTCGCCGCGCAGGTGCTTTGAGGCCATCACGTCATAGGCACCGCCATAGGCCTTGCGGGTTATGACGGTGATCTTGGGCACGGTCGCCTCGGCATAGGCAAAGAGCAGCTTCGCGCCGTGCTTGATGATGCCCGAATGCTCCTGCGCCACGCCGGGCAGGAAGCCGGGCACGTCGACAAAGGTGATGATCGGAATGTCGAAGCAATCGCAGAAGCGCACGAAGCGCGCGGCTTTCTTCGACGAGTTGATGTCGAGACAGCCCGCCAACACCATCGGCTGGTTGGCGACGACGCCCACAGTGCGACCCTCGATGCGGCCGAAGCCGGTGATGATATTGCCTGCATGCGTCGGCTGGATCTCGAAGAACTCGCCCTCGTCGAGCGTCTTTCGGATTAGCTCGTGCATGTCATAGGGCATGTTGGGATTGGCCGGGATCAGCGTGTCGAGGCTGTTCTCGATCCGGTCCCAGGGATCGGCGGTCGGGCGCTCGGGCAATGCCTCGCGGTTCGACAGAGGCAGGTAATCGATCAGGTCGCGCGCGGCGAGCAAGGCCTCGATGTCATTGTCGAACGCGACATCGGCGACGCCCGACTTTCCGGTATGGGTGATCGCACCGCCCAGTTCTTCCTGCGTGACGACCTCGTTGGTCACCGTCTTCACCACGTCGGGGCCGGTGACGAACATGTAGCTCGAATCCTTCACCATGAAGATGAAGTCGGTCATGGCGGGCGAATAGACCGCGCCGCCCGCGCACGGGCCCATGATGACGGAAAGCTGCGGCACCACGCCCGATGCCAGCACGTTGCGCTGGAACACCTCGGCATAGCCACCCAGGGACGCCACGCCTTCCTGGATGCGTGCGCCGCCGGAATCGTTGAGGCCGATCACCGGCGCGCCGACCTTCATCGCCATGTCCATGATCTTGCAGATCTTCTGCGCGTGCCGTTCGGACAGGGATCCACCAAACACGGTGAAATCCTGGCTGAACACGAACACGAGGCGCCCGTTGACCGTGCCCGATCCGGTAACCACGCCGTCGCCGGGAATGACGGTTTCCTGCATGCCGAAATCGACGCAGTTATGCTCGACATACATGTCATATTCTTCGAAGCTGCCCGGATCGAGCAGCACGTCGATGCGCTCGCGCGCGGTCAGCTTGCCCTTGGCGTGCTGTGCCTCGATCCGCTTGGTGCCGCCGCCCAGATGCGCCTTCTCGCGCCGGGCTGCCAGTTCTTCCAATATGGCCTGCATCGCATCCTCTTGTGCTGAAATCGGGAGGCTTCTTTTCCAGCCTTTGCCCGCACAAGCAAATGTTAAATAGCGAACTTGCAAACCGCGAGTTTGCAAACTAGTCGAGCGGCATAATGTCACGCCGCAAACGCCTTTATGCGGGCCAGCGCGTCCGCGCCGTCCGCCGTCACTCGGGTCTCAACCAGGCCGCGATGGCCGAGGCGCTGGGTATTTCGACCAGTTACCTCAGCCAGATCGAGAATGACGAGCGGCCGATCACGCCGCAGGTGCTTACCGCATTGTCGCGCCACTTCGCGTTCGAGCTGGAGGACGCGCCGGAGGGCGCGCCTTCGCTCAACTGGCAGAGCCTGCTCGACGACCCGGTGCTCGCCGGGGTCGAGGTCGATCCGGTGCGCTTTGCGCGGCTGCGCGACAGCCATCCGGAAATCGCGCATATCATCACCAATCTCTACCAGGGCTATCGCCAGGCGGCAGAGCGTTCGGCGATGCTCGACGACAGCCTCGCGGCGACGGGGCAGCACAATGCGCGCCTGCCCTGGGAAGAGGTGCGAGACTGGTTTCATGAATCGGGCAATTATATCGACCAGCTCGACCGCAATGCCGAGCAGATCGCCGAGGAACTGGGTGAGGACCTGACCCCCGACGGCCTGATCGCGCGGCTGCACCGCGACCATGGCATCACGGTCAAGCCGCTGCGCGCCGCCGATCCCAATGCGCCGCTAAGCCAATATGATGCCGCGAGCCGGACGCTCTTTCTCGCTGAAGGCATTGCGCCGGAATCGCGCTATTTCATGCTCGCGCACCGGCTGATGGCGCACGAGATGCGCTTTGCCATCGCCATCCTCGCCGCCAATGCCAAGCTGAAAAGCGAGCAGGCGCAGAAGCTGGTCTCGGTGGGACTGGCCAATTATGCCGCCGGCGCCCTCGTCATGCCCTATGCGCGCTTCCGCGAGGCGGCGATGGCGTGCCGGCACGATATCGACCAGCTCACGCACCGCTTCGGAGTGAGCTTCGAACAGGCCTGCCACCGGCTCTCGACGCTCCAGCGCCCTGGCGCGCGCGGGCTACCTGTCTTTTTCTGCCGCGTCGATATGGCGGGCAATATCACCAAGCGGCACAGCGCGACCCGGCTGCAGTTCGCACGCTTCGGCGGCGCGTGTCCGCTCTGGGTGGTGCATGAGGCCGCGGCGATCCCCGACCGCATCCTGGTGCAGATGGCCGAGACGCCCGATGGGCTACGCTATGTCTCGATGGCCAAGGGTCTGGTGAAGCCTTCGGGCAGCTATGGCCGCAAGCCGCGCCGCTATGCCGTCGCTTTGGGCTGCGAGGTCGAGCATGCGCGGCATTTCATCTATGCCGACGGGCTCGATACCGCTGCCGCCGGGGCGGTGACCCCGATCGGCATCAGCTGCCGCACCTGCCCGCGCGACAATTGCGACCAGCGCGCCTTTCCGCCGACCGATCGCCCGCTCGTGATCGATCCCGACCGGCGCGGCATGGTGCCGTACCGGATCGGGTAACGTTCAGCGCCGGTACGCTTATTTCATCAGCACCAGCTCTTCGGCCATGCTGGGGTGCAAGGCGACGGTATCGTCGAAGGCCTGCTTGGTGAGCCCGGCCTTGACCGCGATCGCGGCGGCCTGAAGGATCTCGGGCGAATCCGGCCCGATCATGTGCAGACCCAGGATCTTGCCCGAAGGTTCCTCGGTGATCATCTTGTACAGCCCACGCTCGGCACGGTGCGCGAAGACGTTGCGCATCGGGCGGAAATCGGCCGAATAGACGCGGATATTGCCATAGCGATTGCGCGCCTCGCCTTCGGTCAGCCCGACTGAGGCGATCGGCGGCTGCGAGAAGACGGCGGTGGGGATGCAGTTATAGTCGACGGTCTTCGGCGTGCCGCCGAACACGGTGTCGGCAAACGCCTGGCCCTCGCGGATCGCCACCGGGGTGAGCTGCACCCGGTTCGTGACATCGCCCACCGCATAGATGCTGTCGCACGCGGTCTTGCTGTATTCGTCGACCGGGATCGCGCCCTGATCGTCGGTGGTGATGCCGACATGCTCGAGCCCCAGCCCCTCGACATTGGGCACGCGACCCGTCGCCATCATCACGATATCGGTGTTGATCGGATCATGCCCCTTCAGGAACACGTCGAGCGTGCCGTCCTCGCGCTTCTCGATCTTCTCGAACGGGGCCTTGAACTTGAACTCGATCCCCTTGGTCATCGAGATCTGCAGCAGCCGGTCGCGTAGCGATTCATCATAACCGCGCAGGATCGTGTCGCCACGGTTGACCACGGTCACGCGCGTGCCGAGCCCGTTGAGGATGCCGGCAAACTCGTTGGCGATATAGCCGCCGCCCGCAATCACCGCGCGACGCGGCAGCTCGTCCAGGTGGAACATCTCGTTCGAGGTAAGGCAATGTTCCGAACCCGGGAACTCGGGCACATAAGGCCGCGCGCCAACAGCGACGAGAATGTATTTCGCGCTGATCTCCTGCCCGCTGGCGAGCTTCACCCGGTGCGGCGCGATGATCGTCGCGCGTTCCTCGATGATCGTGACATTGTGGTTGTTGAGCGTCGACTTGTACGCCGCGTTCAGCCGGTCGACATCGCCCAGCACGCGGTCGCGCAGGACCTGCCAGCTGAACTTCGTCCCCTCGATCTCCCAGCCGTAATTCTGCGCGTCCTCGAGGTCCTCGGCGAAATGCGATCCGAAGACGAGCAGCTTCTTGGGGACGCAGCCGCGGATGACGCAGGTGCCGCCGACGCGATATTCCTCGGCCACCGCGACCTTGGCACCATAAGACGAGGCGATGCGCGAGGCGCGCACCCCGCCCGAGCCTGCTCCGATGACGAACAGGTCGTAATCATAATCACTCATCGAAAAACTCCTGGGAATTCGGTCAATCGGCCCCTCAGAGACCCGCCGCCTCGATCAGCGCAACGGTGGAAGGGTCGAAATCGCCGGACTGGCGGTTGCCCATGGATTTGGCGATTTCCTTGCCCAGTTCAACACCGAACTGGTCAAAAGGATTGATCCCCAGCAGCATCGCATTGGCAAAGGTACGGTGCTCGTAGAACGCGATCAGCGCACCCAGGCTCTGCGGATCGACATTGTCGAGCAGGATCGTCATCGACGGGCGGTCGCCGGGATAGCTGCGCTGCGGGTCGTCGCTCGCCTTGCCCTGCATCAGCGCAGCGCCCTGTGCGAAGCAGTTGGTCAGCAGCGCGCGGTGATGCGCCTCGTCGAATTCATGTGCGCTGAGGCGCGAGGCGATGAACTCGACCGGCACCAGATGCGTGCCCTGGTGCAGCAGCTGGAACACCGCGTGCTGCGCATCGGTGCCGACCCCGCCCCAGGTGATCGGCGCGCTCGCCCGGCCGAGCGGCGATCCGTCGCGGCGCACGCCCTTGCCGTTGCTCTCCATCTCGAGCTGCTGGAGATAGTCGGGCAGCAGCCGCAGCCGCTCGTCATAGGCGAAGACCGCGCGCGTCTGGCAGGTGCGGACCTGCGCGTAGTAAAGATCAACGAAAGCCGCAAGCACGGGCATGTTGGCGGCGAACGGCGCGGTGGCGAAATGCCGGTCCATCGCCAGCGCCCCGGCGCGGAACTCGGCAAAGCCGTGATTGCCCAGCGCCATCGCAACGGGAAAGCCGATGCTCGACCAGACCGAATAGCGCCCGCCCACGGTTTCGGAGAAAGGCAGGATGCGCGTTTCGTCGATGCCGAACTCCATCGCCTTTTCGGGCGCGGCGGTCAGTGCGACGAGCTGGCCATAGGGATCTTCCACCCCGCCGCCACGTAACCAGTCGATCGCGCTCTCCGCGTTCATCAACGTCTCGGTGGTGGTGAAAGTCTTGGATGCGATCGCGACCAAAGTCTTGGCCGGATCGAACTTGTCCACCGCCTCAGACAGCGCCTCGCCATCGACATTGGCAACGACGGCGACATCATAACGGTCGCTGTCGCGGCACAAGGCATCAATGATCAGCTTGGGCCCCAGCGCCGAACCGCCGATGCCGATATGCAGCACATGCTTGATCTCGCCGAACACGCCCTGGTCGATCGCATCGACCAGAGCGGCCATGCGCTCGTGCAGCCGCAGCGCGTTCTCGACCGAATCCTCGGCGCCCATGCCACGCTCGGCCGGATGCTCGGCAGCGCGATCCTCGCTGGTGTTGATCTTCGCGCCGGCCAGCAGCTGGTCGCGCATGCCCGCCAGATGCATCGCTCCGGCGAGTTCCTCGAACTTGCCGATCAGCGCGGCATCGAGATGCGTCTTGGAAAAATCGAACAGGATGTCGGTACCCGCGAGCGGAATGCGGTGCGACAGGCTTGAGACCCGCGCAGCATCATCGGCAAACAGCGTGGCCAGGGTCGGGCGCGGCATTTCTGCAATCGATTGCCAAATGGCATCGGCTTGGACGGACATCATGTACCTTTCAGGCTGAGAGCGCTGGAGCGGGGTTTAGCGAGCCGATCGTGGCTTGGCGAGAGGCTTTGCCCGCTCGCGATGGGGCTTGACGCCGCATTGCGCGGTCATCAAAGGGGAAAAATGACCGAAACCGCCGCCACATCGCCCAAGCCCAAGTCGGAAACGGCGGACTTTCTGCAATTTCTGGTCAAGCTCGCGATCTTCTTCTTCATTCTGCGCAGCTTCATCGTCTCACCGTTCAATATTCCGTCGGAATCGATGCAGCCGCGGCTGGTGGTCGGCGACTATCTGCTGGTGTCGAAATGGTCCTACGGCTATTCGCGCTACAGCCTGCCGTTCAACCTGCCCTTGATCCCTGGTCGCATCTTCGCCAGCCAGCCCGAGCGCGGCGACGTGGTGGTCTTCAAGGCCCCGCCGGGCGCCAGCGCTGATTATATCAAGCGCGTGATCGGCCTGCCCGGCGATACCATCCAGATGCGCGATGGCGTGGTGTGGCTGAACGGCAAGCCGATTCCGAAGAAGCGTATTTCCGATTTCGTCATCCCGGTTTCGCCCAACACGCGCTGCTATGATCGCAGCTTCGAGCTGCCCCGGCCCGATGGCAGCGCGGTGTGCAGCTATCCGCGCTTCCAGGAAACGCTTCCCAACGGCAAGACCTACAATGTGCTCGATCTCATCGACGCGCCGCGCGACACCACCGAGGCGATCATCGTGCCCGAGGGGCACATGTTCCTGATGGGCGACAATCGCGACAACAGCCTCGACAGCCGTTTTCCCGCCGTCGAAGGCCAGGGCATCGGCATCGTGCCGCAGAAATATCTCGTCGGCCGCGCACTGGTCACGGTGTTCTCGACCGACGGTTCGGCCAGTTGGTTCCTGCCCTGGACCTGGTTCTCTGCCGCGCGCTGGGACCGCATCGGGGAAGGCTTTTGAGCGCTGAGCCCGACCTTGCGGCGCTGCTGCCCATCCTCGATTACAAGCCGCGCCAGCCTGCCCTGTTCGTCCAGGCGCTGACCCATGGCAGTACCGGGATAACGCCCGATTATCAGCGGCTCGAGTTTCTGGGCGACCGTGTCCTGGGAATGGTGATCGCGGAACTGCTCTACACGCGCTTCCCCAAGGCGGCGGAGGGACAGATGTCGGCCTTTCTCAACCGGCTGGTCTCGCGCGAGAGCTGCGCGCAGATTGCCCGCGCGTGCAACCTCGGCCCGCTGATCCGGCTGGGCAAGCAGGCGCGCGACGATGGCGGCGCAGGCAGCACCAACATCCTGGGCGATGTGGTCGAGGCGCTGATCGGCGCGCTCTATATCGATGGGGGGATGGAGACGGCGCGCCGCTTTGTCGAACGACACTGGGCCGACCGACTGAGCGCGATCAGCGAAGCCCCCCGCCACCCCAAGTCGGAGCTCCAGGAATGGGCCGCCGCGCGCAACCGCAAGACCCCGGTCTATACGCTGTTGCGCAAGTCGGGGCCTGACCATGATCTGCGCTTCACCGTGCAGGTCGAGATCAAGGGTCTGGGCATCGCTGAGGCAACCGGTACCAGCAAGCAGGAGGCCGAGACGCTGGCCGCAAAACAGTTTCTCGCGGAGCATGGACGATGAACGAAGACACAAACCCCACCCGCTGCGGCCTGGTCGCCGTGCTCGGCGCACCCAATGCCGGCAAGTCCACCCTGGTCAACCAGCTGGTCGGGCAGAAGGTCGCAATCACCAGCCCCAAGGCGCAGACCACGCGGACCCGGCTGCTCGGCATCGCGCTGGCAGGCCCGGCGCAGATCATGCTGGTCGATACGCCCGGAATTTTCGATCCCGATCGCCGCTTCGATCGCGCGATGGTCAATGCAGCCTGGGAGGGATCGGACGGCGCGGATGTCATTGCGCTGGTCGTCGATGCCAAGGCCAAGCGATCCGACC
>Ga0181596_10003995_pt1 | contig 13525 bp, 15 predicted proteins | sample 041ome_6_FD_148655 | JGI IMG/M metagenome (GOLD analysis project Ga0181596, IMG submission 148655) | Coastal salt marsh microbial communities from the Groves Creek Marsh, Skidaway Island, Georgia - 041402US metaG (spades assembly) | ecosystem: Environmental > Aquatic > Marine > Intertidal zone... | reverse complement strand
ACTCTTCTATTGTTACAGCAAGGGAGAGTGTAGTTACATTGAAGCAAGAGAACAGTTCAGGCACCGTGTACTAGAATCTGACGAATGGTACAATGGACATATCAGAGTCCGTGTACACAAGAGTCAAAAAGTCATCTCAGAATCAAACAAAAACTATGGCAAAAATTGATTGGTCAAGACACAAACTCGTTAGTAAACTCGACAGAGATTATTTTAACGATCCTAAAAAAGGTTTTGACAGCAAATGGCATGAAAAAAGAAACTCTAAAAGACAAATCAAACTAGGCATCCACGAAAAACACAACTGGCAAGTAGTCAAACTAGAATCGGGACCACACACAGGCAAAATAATCTGTAACGATTGCGGAGGCAAATTTGTTACATGGTTACCTAAAGGCAGTATATAACAGCACATAAAAGGCATATAACAGCACATAAGGTTGGCGGGCCAGTTTAGAAATACCGCTGTGGAAAAACTAGCGTAAGAAACTAGACACGTGACACGTTGAGCGAACGCCCTAAGGCTGTAGTTTGATGTAGATTGAATGCTGTCAATCGAAAAACTGCACATTACACATAAAAACTCTTTAGCAACAGGAACGAAGCGAGAGGTAGTTGGAAACAACGATGTCGACGTAGGTTGGGAAAGGTCAGAGCCCATTGTGTAGCAGTATAATAAACACCTACTTCCAATGTCTATGGCTGGGATAACTCGTATGAAGATCGAGCCGACGGAACCCAAAAACAGGTTCCGTCTGACTGAAATAATCTGTATGAATATCGATTAAAAAAAAACAAAACACGAACGTCAGTGAGTGTTTGGATGATCGTAGATCATTCCATTACGGTTGATTGAATCACATAATATGTTATAATATGTAATACACTAAGGTGTAAATAGTCTAGCTAGAAAAAGTTTGTATGAGATACACACATGGATAAACGCACACAAAGCGATGCAGAACATGCATTCATTGAATTTGTAGATAAAATTACAGAACTTGGCTTTAAGTTTGACATATATACTAAGATAGAGCTTACATATGTTAAAGGAGATGCAGCAGAATCTCCTCATAATATGGCTAACAAACTGAATCTAAGAGCTGAAGACTTTATAAAACAAGAAAAATCATTGCTCAATGAAGACGATGATTCTTAGTAAAAAGGCAACTTGGTTTTCTTAGTTGTTTCCAAGTTATCATCGATTATTTCTCTGATAATTTTACGTTCAGCAAGGCTTAGATAACTTGCTTCTTCATAACTCAAACCACCACGCATATACCAGCAGGACTGAAGAAGTTCCCTCTTCAGTGCTATGACCTCTTTTTCCATACCTTCCAGCATCTTAACAATCTGGTCATGAGATAGTGTTAAGAGCCGGATGCGAAAAAATTTGCGTTGTCAAACGTAAATGGAATATTGTATTGATGACCGCAATCGCTACATTTTGCGTCTACGTCATTGCTAGATAGAATTTTTCCAATTTCCTCGATACTCTTTTGAATAAAATCAAAAGTTTTACGATCGCAGTTTCTCATAAACTCATCGATATATTGAGGATTGTCTACTTTTTGCCCTTCAGCAGTTGTAATACTAACAATACCGTTAGTAATAACACCCACAGTAAAATCTGTCATCTTTTTAAAGATAACATTAGTTCTAGCTAGCTTATCATCATCCTCTAAGTCTTCATTTTCAGCAATTTGTATAAGACGCTGTGTATTGAATGTTTCCATGCTGAGTTTATTAATAGTGCTGTAGTCTTGTGGTCTGAATTCAAATGTTAGGCCATTAAACGACCTAGGAGTATCATATACTGTAACATCAACTGTTCTATCTAAGAATGTTCTAAGATCTACACCAAAACTGTTTTCTGCCGAACAAGCAGGACAATTACTATCAAAGTCCATAGTTTCGCCATAGCTAGCAATTCGTATAGCAATAAGAATTGAATCAATATCAGTGCTGGGAATTGCCCAAGCGTTTTTAATGGCTGGGATACAACTTTGTATAACATCTACTACTGCCTGACCGTTAAGTAATGCGTCGGGATTATTAAAGATCATTTCGTCTCTAGCAGTCATGGGAAACACACTGTATTCACCAGTAGGACTCTGATCTAAACTACCCACTGGCCAAAATCTGCCTGCACTGGGTAATTTTACTTGTAATGCTGGTGATCTAAAATGCTTGCTCAGTGGGTTACCACCGGTAGACATGTTAGTTGTATTAAATGTTGTTGCCATCATAGGTGGCTCTGTAGCCATGTGAAATCTCCATATAAATAATATAAGTGTAGAATACTCTGGGTATTTATCTGCGCATATAATGCTGGATTTTTAATTTATGGCTGAACAAGTTACAGGTAAAATAGGCGATCAGAACGTAGTATTAGAAAATGCTGCTAGTGAAGCTACCTTAGAGCGTATTCTACAAGCAATGGGGGGCGGCGGCGCCGGCGCTGCCTCTAAAGTTGAGCAAACGCAAAAGAAATTAGCTGCCGCTACAGCTAAAGCAATACCCTCTATTCAACAGTTAGATAGACAAGCTAATAAAGCAGGCAAAACTTTAGGCGAAACTGTTACAAACATTGCTAATAAAGCTGGGCTTGTAAGTAAAACATTTACTGATTTAGCCAAAGGTGGTCAAGGAGCATCAGATTCTTTAAAAGGATTTACCAAGCAAGTTGGTGATGGTGCTAGCAAGTTCGGTGTTCTGGGCGGCGCTGTTGGTGGATTAATTACAGGTGTTGGTGCTGTATTAGCAGCAGGACTAGGCGCACTAGACAAAACTGACGCTATGTTTAATGACATAGTCAAGTCTGGCGCAGCCTTTGGTGGAAGCCTAACTAGATTTAGACAAGTAGCTACGAGTAGTGGTTATACCATGGAGCAGTTTGCTGGTGCTATTAAAGCAAATACTGCAGGACTAGCAACTTTTGGTGGCAGTAGTACAGCAGGCGCCAATGCTCTTGCTGGCATTATGAAAGCTACTAGGAATACTGGACTAGCGCAAACGTTACAAAGCATGGGCGTTAGCATGAAAGAGCAGCCAGAGTTTATGGCTGACTACATGAGTCAACTAGCAGCAACAGGTAGATCCTTAAAGGATTTTGGTGGTGATTTTAACGCTGTAGCACTAGCTGCCGGCCGCTATAAGAGAGATTTAATAGAACTAGCAGAAATTACAGGCACTAGTGCTGCTGAACAGAAAAAGAACCTTGATGCACAAAAACTTGATGCACAGTTCCAAGCACAGTTGGCTGGAATGAGCAAAGAGCAAGGAGACCAAGTTAGAGCTCTTATGGCAAGTATGAGTCCATTAGAGCAAGAAATGTTAAAACAACAACTTGCTTTTGGTGGATTACGTGGAGAAACGGCCGCTGCTGGTGCTATGTTCCCTGGTTTAGCAGGGCAAGTTGCTGATTTAGCTAATGGTGTAAAATCTGGAGAACAAGATTTAACAGGACTTTACAAACAATCAGGCAGGGCAAGACAAACTCAAATTGCTGGTGATCTTGATCGTAACAGACAAATGATGGCCTTTGGTGCTGGAAATAAAGCAATGCAGGATGCTTACCTAGTATCAATGAAGAAACGGCAAATTGATTACAATAAAGCAGAAGCAAACGGATCAGATCAGCGTAACAAATTAGACAGACAAGCTGCCGCTGCCAACGAAGCTAGGAACAATTTCTTAACATCACTAGAAAGAATTGGTAATGCTCTCATGAGCAATGACGGCTTTATTAAGTTCCTAGAGGTTATGACTACCGCAATCGAGGGTGTAGCAAATACTATTACTGGTTTGATAGGTTATCTAGGCCCAAACGGATTTGCTGGTGCAATTATTGCAGCAACCACTGCACTATTTGCTCTTAAAGCTAGTAGAGGCGCAGGCCTACTAGGCGGAGGCGGAGCCGCAGCTGGCAAAGGTGCTGGAGCAGGGATAGCTGGTATAGGCAGAGGCATGGGCGCAGGACTAAAAGGTATGGCAGTTGGTCTTAAAGCTCTTGCAAATCCAACGGCACTTGTTGGATTGGCCGCTGTAACTCTTGCTGTTATGGGTTTAGCAAAAGCAGCCCAAATTGCTGCACCAGCATTTGAACCCTTGGGTAAAATGTTTAAATCTGTATTTGAAGGACTAGCACCCCTTGTCACTAGTGTAATGGATGGCATTAGTAACTTTGTTTCCAGCGTAGGCGGGTCTATCAAAGGTGTAATAGAAGGTATTGGTAATAGTATTGCTACAGTTGTAGACAGTATTACAAATATGAAAACTGCTGGCGTAAATGCTACAACAGAGCAGATTGAAAGACTATCAAAAATTCCAGCAGGTCAAATGTTTCTTGCGGCAGATGGAATCGAACGAATGAAAGCGGCATTAGAAGGATTTACTCCAGGGTTCTTTGGCGGATTAAGTCAGGGCCTGGGTAGTTTCTTTGGTGGTGATCAAGGTGATAAGATTGTTAAATTAGCTGAGGCAGGTGCTAAACTTAACACTGGTATTGCTACACTAGATATGAAAAAGTTTGATCTAACAGCTGGAATAGAAGACAGATATAAAGTATTTGCAAACGAGGTTGAGCGTGTAGCACGAGCAACCAATAGCATGGACCCCAGTGTTTTTGAAAACGGTCTAAACTTCCTCAGCAGCCTAAATCCATTTAGTAGTGCTCCTGCTCCTAACGCTGCTAGTGCTACAGCCGCACCAGCAACAGCAACTACGCCAGTAGCAGCTAGTATGAGTATAAACGATATACAGGCAAAACAACTTGAACTCTTACAGAGACTTGTTGAAATAACAGAAACCGGATTTGACGAAAACGAGTCATTATTAACTAGAATTTCTAGAAATTAAATGTTATAATAGGGTAAATACTCTATAAGGTGGTAATGAATGTCCTGGAAAAAATATTTTAAAGTAGTTGACGCAAGTCCATTAACAAATGCTGGTGCGGCAAGTTCCACTGGTAGATCTGATGTTGCGTTTAGAAACTATGCTAGTAGTTTGCCAGATGTGTATATTGGCCACCCAAATCGTGTGGAACGATACAATCAATATGAGAACATGGATGTTGACAGTGAAGTTAATAGTGCGCTGGACATTCTAGCAGAATTCTGCACACAGACAAATGTTGAAAATGGAACTGTATTTGACATTTACTGGAAAGAACCACCCAGTGATACAGAAGTTGATACGATTAAAAAACAACTTGTCAACTGGAATAACTTAAACGAGTTTGACAAGCGAGCATTTAAAATGTTCCGCAATACTCTAAAGTATGGTGATCAGGTGTTTATTAGAGACCCTGAAACATTTGCCTGGTTTTACGTAGACATGAACAATGTTGTTAAAGTCATTGTTAATGAGAGCGAAGGCAAAGAGCCCGAGCAGTATGTTATTAAAAACATTAATCCTAACTTTGAAAATTTGACAGTGTCAGCAGTAACAGGCGCAGACGATTATCATAGACCAGGACAACAGCCGCAGGGTTATATTCAGCCTAGTAACGTATATGGTGGCGGCGGAAGTAATACTGGTAGATTTGATCAGGGACAGAATGGGTTTGCTATAGAAGCACAGCATGTCGTTCATCTAAGTCTAAACGAAGGACTTGATGATGTCTGGCCTTTTGGTAACAGTATTCTTGAAAATATCTTCAAAGTATTCAAACAAAAAGAGCTACTAGAAGACGCTATTATTATCTACCGTATTCAACGTGCTCCAGAGCGTCGTGTATTCTATGTGGATGTGGGTAACATGCCCAGTCACATGGCTATGGCATTCGTTGAGCGTGTTAAAAACGAAATCCATCAGCGTCGTATCCCCAGTCAAACTGGCGGCGGTACAAATATTTTAGATACAACTTACAATCCACTTAGCATTAACGAAGATTACTTCTTCCCGCAGACAGCAGAAGGTCGTGGTAGTAAAGTTGAGACCTTGCCAGGCGGTACAAATTTGGGCGAGATTGACGATCTAAAATATTTTACAAATAAACTATTCCGTGGGTTGCGTATTCCCAGCAGTTATTTGCCCACTGGGCCAGACGAGGGTGAGAGATCCTTTGCTGATGGCAGAGTTGGCACAGCATTGATACAGGAATACAGATTTAACGAATATTGCAAGCGTTTACAACGTATGATTGTTCAGCCATTTGACTTAGACTTCAAGATGTTCCTAAAGTGGCGCGGACTTGAGATTGACAACAGCAGTTTTGAATTGCGCTTCAATGAGCCACAAAACTTTAGCAAATACAGAGAAACTGAGATTGATACTGCTCGTATTGGTACATTTACACAGTTAGAGCAGTATCCTTACATGGCTAAACGCTTCCTAATGCAGCGTTTCCTAGGATTATCTGAAGAGGAAATGGCAGATAACGAGCGTATGTGGGCTGAAGAAAACGGCGAAGTTGAAACTGGCAAGCCCAGTTTACGTAGCGTTGGTGTTACAGCCGGCGGTTTAGAAACTGATCTAGATACTTTTGAGCCAGCAGTCGAAGAGCCAGCTGGACCTGAGGCTGGTGAAGTAGCACCAGCACCTGAAGCAGGCGCTGAAGTACCACCTCCTCCACCGGTGGTTTAATAAATACCTTAGGAGAACGTCAGTGTTTTTAAAGAGTTTAATTGAATCAGAACAAGAAAATTATGATGCTAAAGCAGACAATAGCGTTGCTAAAAAGTCTGATACTCGTAAAACACGACTTACACTTGAGCAAATCAACAAGCTAAGACGCTTGAATGATTTAAAAATAACAGAATATAATAAAACTGTAGCACAAGTAAAAAAGCAATATGCAGCACCTAAGGAAGAGGCCGCACCTAGTTTTTAATCAATAAAAAGTGAAAAATTTGGCTGAAATTTGTATATCTTTCGTTTTGAACCAAAAACACAGCATTTAACTCCATTTTTTCTATAAAGGCTAAATAAATTAAATGCCTTATGAATAAAAGGAGCCTTTTTATGTCAGATAAATTTAATCAGCTCATTGAGCTACTAATTGCAGAAGATCAGGAGAAAGCCCAAGAGCTTTTTCATGAGATCGTTGTTGAGCGCAGTCGCTCAATCTATGAGAGCCTAATTGACGATGAGACCGTCGAAGAGGCAGCAGAAGAAGAAGAAGTTGCAGAAGACGAGACAGTTGAAGAAGAAGCTGTTGAAGAGAGTGACTTTGATGAAGAACTAGGCGGTGACGCAGCAGACGATATGATTGCTGATATCGAAGCCGACGAAGAAGGTCTAGCAGTAGAAGCTGAGGAAGGTGACGAAGAACTAGAAGATCGCGTTGTTGACCTCGAGGACGCACTAGACGAGCTAAAAGCAGAATTTGATCGCTTAATGAGCGACGAAGCTGATGATGAAGAAGCAGAAGACGAGATGGACATGGACATGGACATGGACGATGCTGAAGAAGCAGAAGACGAGATGGACATGGACATGGACATGGAAGAGCCAGAAGCTGAGGAAGAAATGGAATCAGCCGAAGACTTCGTTCGTGAGTATAAAGAGCAGGCACCAGCCCCAGTTACAGCAGAACAAGGTGACGGAAAAGCTGGCCCAGTTGCTAAGAAGAACGACATGGGTGGTAAAGCCACAATGAGCAAAGGCGAGGAAAAAAGCGCCAGTGCTCCTAAGGCTGCAAAGCAAACTGATGCTATGGACACACGTGAAGCTGGCAAGGCCGGTATGAAACAGGCATAAGGTAGGTACAATATGAACTACCTTAGAGAACACCTTACTTTCGATCAAGCTAGAATCGTAACAGAGTCTGCCAACGAGGGCAAGGATCTCTATATGAAAGGCATTTGTATTCAGGGCGGGGTTAAAAACGCTAACCAGCGTGTTTACCCTGTCTCTGAAATTTCCAATGCCGTTATGCAGCTCAATGACCAAATCACATCAGGTAATAGTGTACTTGGTGAAGTTGATCACCCGGACGATCTAAAGATTAATTTAGATCGTGTCAGCCACATGATTACTGAAATGTGGATGGATGGCCCTAACGGCTATGGAAAACTAAAGATTCTTCCCACTCCAATGGGTACTCTAGTAAAGACCATGTTGGAGAGTGGAGTAAAGTTAGGCGTTAGCAGTAGAGGTTCTGGCAATGTTCAAGAATCTTCCGGTAACGTTTCTGACTTCGAAATTGTCACAGTAGACGTTGTGGCACAACCCAGTGCTCCAAATGCATATCCTAAAGCAATCTATGAAGGATTGCTTAATATGCGTAACGGGCACACAGTACTTGAAATTGCTAGAGAAGCAAACGGCAATACTAAAGTACAACAATACCTGAAGGATGAGGTAACTCGTCTTATCAGGGATCTAAAGATCTAGGAGACTATAATGCTAGATGCTATCAAACCACTTTTAGATAGCGACCTTGTCAACGAGGATACTAAGCGTGAAATCCAGGAAGCCTGGGATTCAAAGCTAGTTGAAGTTCGCACACAGGTTACGGCAGAACTCCGTGAGGAATTTGCTCGTCGCTATGAACACGACAAATCCGCAATGGTTGAAGCTTTAGATAAAATGGTTACTGAAACTCTATCAGAAGAGCTAGTACAGATTGCTGAAGAAAAGAAGAAGATTGCTGAAGACCGCGCAAAGTTTGTGGCAAAGATGCAAGAAGCTTCAGGCAATTTTGACCAGTTCCTAGTACAGCAGCTAACAAACGAGATAAAAGAACTACGCGAAGACCGTGAAACACAGGCCTCGGTCGTAGCAAAGTTGGAAAATTTCGTTGTAAGTCAGCTAGCTGAAGAAATCAAAGAATTCCAGACAGATCGTCAGGACGTACACAATACAAAGGTTCGTCTAGTTAAAGAGGCTAGAGAACAATTCAATAATCTAAAGAAGACCTTTGTAGAGCGTTCTAGTCGTATTGTTGAGGAAACAGTAGCTAAGAATCTTAAAGCAGAATTAACTCAACTACGTGAGGATATCCAAGCAGCTAAAGATAATACTTTTGGCCGCAAGATCTTCGAAGCATTTGCAACAGAGTTTGGCGCAAGTTATCTAAATGAGAATCAAGAGATTCGCAAGTTAGAAGCACAAGTTGAAGCAGTAAATGCTCAACTAGCTGAAGCTCAGGAAGCAGTTGCTGAGAAGGCAAAGATTATTGAGAGCAAACAACAGGAAGTAAATGTTATTACTGAAAACTATAAACGTAACGACGTAATGGCTGGACTTCTTAAGCAACTCAATAAAGAAAAGGGCGCAGTAATGCGTGACCTATTAGAGAGCGTACAGACTGAAAAGTTACAAGCCGCTTTCGATCGTTATCTACCAGCAGTACTAGATGGTGCTGCACCTAAGAAGGAAAAAGCTGTAATTGCAGAAAGCCGTAAAGAGGTAACCGGAGATAAAGAAGCTAAAACACAACTTGTAGTAGAAGAAGACAGATCAAATATTGTTGAACTACGCAAGTTGGCAGGCCTGAAGTAAGGTACCAAAGGAGACAATAAAATGTCAGATGTACTATTAGAAAGCCGTTGGAGCGAAACAAAAGACGCCCTACTTGAGGGCCTTGAAGGTTCACGCCGCGGTGCAATGAGTGTTGTCCTAGAGAATACTAAAAAGTATCTCGCAGAGGCAGCATCAAACGGTGCAACAGCAAGCGGTAACGTAGCTACACTAAATCGTGTTATTCTACCAGTTATCCGCCGTGTTATGCCAACAGTTATCGCCAACGAAATCGTTGGTGTACAACCAATGCAGGGCCCAGTAGGCCAGATCCACACACTACGTGTTCGTTATGCAGAAGGTGCTAACTCAACAGCAGCAGCACCATTCGATACAGACGTAGCAGCTGGTGACGAAGCACTAAGCCCATTCAAAATTGCAACAGCATATTCCGGTAGTCTAACAACCGGTCGCGCTGATGTAACAGCAGCTAAAGAAGGTAATGGCGGCCGCACAATCAGCATCCAGATCCTAAAGCAGCCTGTTGAAGCCAAGACACGCAAGCTACAAGCTCGCTGGACATTCGAGGCAGCACAGGATGCACAGAGCATGCATGGTATCGACGTAGAAGCCGAAATCATGGCCGCTCTAGCACAAGAAATTACCGCAGAAATTGACCAGGAAGTTCTAGGTTCACTTCGCTCACTAGCAGCAACAGAAGAGACCTTCAACCAGGCAGCAGTCAGCGGTACAGCAAGTTATGTTGGCGACGAGCACGCAGCTCTAGCAGTTCTAATCAACCGCACAGCTAACAAGATTGCACAGCGTACACGTCGTGGTGCAGGTAACTGGGCAGTAGTAAGCCCACAAGCTCTAACAGTTCTACAGAGTGCAAGCACAAGTGCTTTTGCTCGTACAACAGAGGGCACCTTCGAAGCACCAACCAATACAAAGTTTGTTGGTACACTAAACGGCGCAATGCGCGTATATGTCGACAGCTATGCTCAAGACGATACAGCAGTTCTAGTCGGTTACAAGGGTTCAAGCGAGACAGACGCAGCAGCATTCTACTGCCCATACGTCCCACTAATGAGCTCTGGTACAGTACTAGATCCAACAACATTTGAGCCAGTTGTTAGCTTCATGACCAGGTATGGATATGTCGAGCTATCCAACACTGCAAGTTCACTAGGTAATGCTGGTGACTACGTTGGAGAGATTGCGATGTCAAATATTAGCTTCTCATAAGCTAGTAAAGACATTGTAGTTTACCTAACCGTAAGCTCAAAACAGATTGGGGAAGCAGAAATGCTTCCCCTTTTTGTTGACTAAAAATGTAGCAGTCAACACCTATGCTCGCTGGCACGGAGATCGTTGCAAAAACCAATAAATACCCAGTCTATAAACTAGACTTATGCGGACACCACCGCGTACTTGGTAGAACCAAGATTGGACTTCTTGAAAGGAGAAAACAAATGGGTAGACCACTAAGAAGAAGAGAAGACGTTGTAGCAAACGTTAATGGATCTTCAACAACAATCAATAAAACTGGTGTAGTAGGAACTGATTCACTATCAGGCGAGCAGATCCGTATGAACGCTTATATTCCAACAGCAGACGGCGGTTCCAGCGCAGTAGCAACAAGCGCAATCCTACAAAAAGGAACCAAGCGTTTCCGTTGCACAACAGCACAAGGCACAGGCACATGCACACTTCGTCCACTAGCCAGTGGCTCACTGGCTGCAGGCGAGTGCCAGCTAACAGCAACAGACAGTGCTGGCGGTACTTATTATGTAAGCCGCATTAGTCCTACATGGATTGAGATTGGTGCTCTGGGCACAGGTTCACAGGTAGCAGTTGGTGATCGTGTACAGTGGGTGGATGATCAAACTAGTGCAGTTGCTATTAACACAGGAACATGGGCTATTGGTGATGTAAATCAACCAGGTAGATTCCAAGTTGTAACAAACTAATAATTTTTTAGTTTACTATGAAAGGCTACACATAACTAAGTGTGTAGCCTTTTTTATCATGACAGAATTTGCATTTGTATTGGGTAATGGAATATCCAGAAAATCAATCAATCCTAACCGGATATACAGGTTTGGAAAAACATATGCTTGTAATCGAGTATATGAAGATTTCACTCCTGATGTTTTAGTTGCAGTTGATAAACCTATCAGTACTGAAATACAAAAATCTGGTTATAGTTTAAATAATAGGTTTTATACAAGAACAAATAATATTATTTCAGGATCTGGAGCATTACCTATTCCTAAAAATAATGGGTTTAGCAGCGGACCAGTTGCGGCAACTATAGCAGCATTGGACAATTTCCCCTACATATTTTTAATAGGCATGGACTTAAAAGGCAATAACGGCTACTTTAATAACATATATGCTGATAAAACGTTTTACAAAAGTAGTACAGATGCTGAAACTTATTATGGAAACTGGATAAATCAGATTACTCAAATCATAGTTGAATTTTATAATCAACGATTCATACATGTAAATCCACTAGACAATTATACGCCACAGGAATGGCGTAATCAGAGAAACTGCTCAGTTATGAACTTGGATGAGTTTTATACAATGATAAATAATACATAAATGGACAGATAAACTATGAGTCAAACCAAACGAATTACCGGAGATCTTACACTAGACCCCACTGGGGACTTTATTGTCCTTGCTGACACGCAGATCACTGGAAATTTAACTATTACTGGTAGTACAACAACTGTAACTACTACAAATACAAGTTTAACAGATACAGTTATTACATTAAACGCTGGAGAACTTGGATCTGGGGTAACTGGTAGATACAGTGGTGTAGAAGTAGATCGTGGTTCATCAGCTAACGCTCTTATAGTGTTTGATGAAAATGACGACTTGTGGAAAATTAGTACAGACGGTGGCAGTACATATACGACAATTCTTACAGGTTCATCAGGGTCAGGTCTTACTGCTGTCCTAGATGATACTAGCCCACAATTAGGTGGCAATCTAGACATAAATGGGTTTAATATTACAAGTGCTGTAAGCAATCAGGATATTAATATTATTCCCAATGGATCAGGAAATCTTGTTGTTACAAGTCCGTTACGACTTACAGATCAGCCCGGTGCTCCTAGTGCTGTTACAGGTACTACATTACTTTATGCTGCTACTGCCAGTGGCGGTGGCACAGGATTATACTTTGTAGACGGCAGCACAACTGATGAACTAGTAAGTAAAAGTAAAGCCATAGTTTATGGATTGATATTTTAAGGAAAACACACAATGGCAATAGCACAACAACTAGTAGGAAATACAGCAACTACAATCTACACAAGTAGTGGTAGTAGTGCTACTACGTCTATTTTCTTTATGAACGATAACGCTAGCGCAAGAACACTGGATGTCTATATTGTTCCTAATGGAGATACCGCCGGCACAACGACTCAGATCATTAAAGGTTTAAGTATTGATCCTGCTGACACCTATATTATAAACATAGAAAAAATTGTGTTATCCGATGGCGACACTATTCAAGCAACAGCAAGTGCTACAAGCAGCATCTATGCTACAGTAAGTTATGTAGGAATCTAATATGCCTAGATTCGTAAAAACAAAGAGTATTGAAAGTAGTGTTAGGGCAGGTTCAGATGCTGGTCTTAGTGTTCCAGCTGGATCAACAGCTACACGCAGCACTGTTCCTATAGCAGGTGAAATTAGATTTAATACTGATACTAATACTTTAGAAGTATACAATGGTAGTAGTTTTTTGAGTATGGCAACTACTGGTTTTGCTAGTATTACACAAGACAGCTTTACTGGCGACGGATCAACTGTAGCATTTACAATGAGCACAAGTGTAACCAGCGATCAAACTCAGCGTATTATTGTTGCTGTAGGTAACGTTTATCAGAATCCAGCTAGTGCTTATACACTCAGCGGGACAACTATTACCTTTACTAGCCCACCAGGCGGCGGCGAAACTATTACTGTAATCCACGGTTTAGATAGTACCTCCGCCGCATAACAATCCAAGCATAAATAAACTTATACAAACCCTGTCACCTCGGATGTTAGTACGGTGAGCGCAAGATAGCGGAGAGAACGAGTATGA
>Ga0181596_10003989_pt1 | contig 13532 bp, 10 predicted proteins | sample 041ome_6_FD_148655 | JGI IMG/M metagenome (GOLD analysis project Ga0181596, IMG submission 148655) | Coastal salt marsh microbial communities from the Groves Creek Marsh, Skidaway Island, Georgia - 041402US metaG (spades assembly) | ecosystem: Environmental > Aquatic > Marine > Intertidal zone... | reverse complement strand
GATTATGTTCCGCGAGTGCGGCCTCTAGCTCCACTAGAGGCGTACCAGCTCGCGCTGTCATAACAAGCTCTACCGGGTGATAGCTCACAATGCCCGAATGACCAGATAGATCTAACTGGCAATCAGCTTGGATGGGGCGCCCCATGAACGCCTTAGAGCCCCCAGCCTTGATTGATAGGGTCTGATTACTGTTACAGGCAGTAACAATCTGATCTAATAAATGCTGTGTGATATCAGCCACGTGCTTCTCGCAAGTTATTTTCTGGTTGCGACGCGACCTGCGCATTGGGCATCAGATTCATATTGAGTGATCGATACTCCTGACAGCTGCGCAGCGTAGGAATACCCTTGCCTGGGTTCAGCAATGTTTTCGCATCAAAGGCGCGCTTAACACGATGGAATTGTTCCAGCTCTGCATCCGTAAACTGCGCTGGCATCTGCCGCAATTTTTCGTAACCAACACCGTGCTCGCCGGTAATACAGCCACCGACCTCTACACAGAGCTCTAAAATTTTTCCGCCAAATTCTTCGGTACGTTCCAACTCGCCGGGTACGTTTGCATCAAAGAGAATCAATGGGTGAAGGTTGCCATCACCGGCGTGAAATACGTTAGCGACTCGCAAGTTATAGTGCTCAGACATTTCCTCCATCGCGAGTAGGACACGGGTTAACTGGCTGCGCGGAATGGTTCCATCCATGCAATAGTAATCTGGCGATATACGCCCAACCGCGGGAAATGCCGACTTGCGGCCCGCCCACAGGCGAGCTCGCTCATCCTCGTTTTGTGACACCCGTACTGAAGTCGCACCAAGATTTTTGAAAATTGTTACTACTGTTGCGACGTGCTCATCGACCTCCTCGTGAGTCCCATCAACTTCACACAGCAGTAACGCCTTTGCGTCGAGGGGGTAACCCGCCCTGGCAAAATCCTCAGCTGCTTGAATAGCAAAACTGTCCATCATCTCTAAACCGGCCGGAATAATGCCTTCTGCGATGATTTTACCCACCGCGTCTCCCGCCTCGGAAACCGTTGCGAAGCCCGCCATCACAACCTGAGCACGCTCCGGTTTTGGCAAGAGCTTCACCCGAACTTCAGTAACTAGTCCCAACAGGCCTTCTGAGCCTGTTAACAGCGCCATTAAATCCATGCCGTAACTATCTAATGCCTCACCGCCGAGGGTAATTAACTCGCCTTCCATGGTGAGGAACTGAATGCTGAGCAGGTTATGTACTGTTAGCCCATATTTAAGACAGTGAACCCCACCAGAGTTTTCCGCCACATTGCCTCCGATGGTACACGCGATCTGCGATGAGGGATCTGGAGCGTAATAGAAGCCAAATTCCGCCGCTGCTTCACTGATCGCAATATTGCGTACGCCCGGTTGGACTCGAGCGGCACGGGCTGCGATATCGATCTCTAGCACGCGATTAAACTTTGCCATCGAAAGCACAACACCCTCGGCATGAGGCATTGCTCCGGCAGACAATCCAGTGCCCGCACCTCGTGCTACCACCGGCACGCCTTCCTTGTGACAGATTTTTAGTACTTTTTGTGCTTGGGCTACAGTATCTGGCAGGACCACCAGCAGTGCTTCTTCACAGTAGGCCGACAGACCGTCGCACTCGTAGGGTCTCAAGGTCTCTTGGTCACTCACAACAAAGTGCGGATCAATGAAGGCGCTAAACTGTTTTGCCAGCCTGCGACGAATCGATGAGCGACTTTCTTGTACCGCGATTGATTCCATAAAACTCTCCGTTAGCACCAGGAAATCTCAGTTGCTTCGTCGTGAGCGTCAGTATGCTGAACTAGCCCGTGGACTTGATTATATACGTGGCCATGAGGTGTTCGAATTATCGTAGTGAGATAGACGGTTCGACACAATGCGCACGAAACAGTAACCGGATTGGGCAAGCAACGCGAGTGTGCGCCACTTTGCCGCCCGTAAAATATGCGGCGGCGACTGGTTAGGGGGGTCAAATACACGCTGACAAGCAAACGGGCTGATGATGGCAAAAGTAGGCGGCGGTTAGGCGGACTCGATGAATGACTCCAGATCCGCCGGCATGTGAGCACTGCTATTGGCAGATCTTTTCAATCATGCGGTGGTAGTGCTGTACCGCAGGCTCATTCCTGCCGATTAAGAAGCTTTCATTCGCGCCTGACTGCAGAGCTTCTTGCACCGTCGCGACAAGCACATAGTCCTCATCGCGAACCGCTTGCAAGGTCATTTGGCTAAAGGCTTCGAGGGCGACCTTGTCTTGGTCTGTAGTGGGTGTTTGAGCGCTTAATATGAGCTGTCTTGTGACAGTTTTTGAGCTGGTCTCCCCCGGATAAATGAACCCAACCAAACATTGGCCCCCAAGGATGGCAGAAATTGATAAGTTGGGAAAAACCGAGTGCACGACTCTGATGTATTGTTCTGGCGAGCCCCAAGATGCAGATTCGGATTCGTTTAGTTCGCTAATATTTTTTCTGGCAAAAGCCATGCGTTGGTGGGGACCCCACGTGTCGTGCACCAGCAGGTTACCAACGGTGTGCGGTCCCACGGTTTTTCCGTGAACACTGTCGTGATGATATACCTCCAAGTAGCCGTCCATGGTGGCTTTCCAGCCCGCGCCAGCGATATAACGAGACTCGTAAATATGCCAGTTTGTGAGGTCTTGATCATGAAGCTTGTCCGAAAAACCGCCAAGCCAATCGTCTATATCGAAGGACTTTTGGGTTGTAAGGCAAACAAAGATGATGCCGGCCTTCTCCTCGCACCACAGCTCAGTTAATCCCATGGTGTCGCGGTCGACTTCACCAAAAGAATTCTCGCCATATATGCCAATCAGCTCACCCCGGTTGCTGTAGGTCCAAGCATGATAGGGACAGGTAAATCGTGATTGGTGGCCATTCTCCGCGGAACAAATCTTAGCTCCCCGATGGCGACATACATTGATAAAGCAATGTATTTTCCCCTCGCTATCGCGGGTAATAAGTAGCGGGATATTCATAACGGTCTGGGTTTGAAAGTCTCCGCTACCGGGTACTTCTATCGATAGCGCAACGGCTATAGGCGACTCAAAAAACACCGCCTTTCGCTCGTCTTGAAAACGCGCCTCGTCGATATAGGCGGCGATTGGGACACGCATTTGAGAGGGAGCCAGATCCGTGGTCCCCGCATTGAAATGTTTCAGCGCGCGCGTTGCGAGATCCAATGCGTCTGACATGCTCAGTGTCCCTATCTATACAGCGGGGTACTATATCAAAAGCGATAAGTAGCGCTCGCTGTAAAAACCCGAGGGTGGCCGTGGGTGCCAATAATAATTTCAGGCGGTTCTGTGCCGATTAACCCTCCAAAACCAAAGTTGGGAAATGGCTCGAGATCTGAGTAGTACCGCTCATCAAACACATTATCCAGATTGAACATCAGCTCCCAGCTATCCGACACTACGCCAATCTGCATGTCCATGACCGTGTACTCGGGGTTGCGCACGGTTCCTCCAGAGGGCTTGCCGCCTTCCATGGTGCCGTTGTGGCTCACTTGCATATTTGCAACGAGATCAAAGTCAGCAAATACGGGCATCTGGAAATTGGCAGTCAGCGCCGTACTGTTCTCAATGACCTGCGGTGGAGTTTGCCCGCCTAGGTTGGCACTTCCATCCGGTAGTACCGTGCCGCTATCCCAAATCGCTCGGTCTCAGCAGCTCAGCGTGCCATGGTTGGTAATTAGCGCGGTGATGGTGTCTGCATTCAGAATTTCAATCCAGTACCCGTCGGGGTCTTTGATGAAAGCGAGCCCTTTCATGGAGCCGTCATCAGGCCGCTTCACGAACTCTACCCCCAGCGCTTCAAACCGCACGCACGCTGCCTCAACATCGGGCACCGTGATACCAATATGGCCGAAGCCACGTGGTTCGGCATTGCCGTCATGATATCCCGCAAAGTCGTCATCGTGCTCTGTGCCCCAATTATGAGTGAGTTCCAGCAGTGCACTCTGCTCAAACGTGAATCGTGACCGCTCGGTGGGGTCCTCGGGTATCTCGGTTGCGGGATGATTTGACGGGTATCCCAGAAAGTAGAGTGAGAACTTCATACTAGCGAAATCAACCCGCTGATAGAGGCTCATTCCTAATACCGTCTGATAGAAGGCGAGGGAAACTGCGGGATCCTTGATACGCAACATAGTTTGGTTGAAGGTAAAGCCAGCCGTTTGCTCAGGAATTTCGGTCATTTTAATAGCCTGTGATTTACGATTACCTGAAGCTAAACCCAGGAAACCTAAACGACAAGCTTCTGTTTTGCTGACGGTGCAAGTTAATGTTGCTTGCGAGGAAAATAACGACGCGATTCGCGCTCAGGTCTTCTGGTTGGCGATGTAATCCGTTAGCTTAGCAATACGCCGCTATAAGGAGAATAAGGCATGAGCGAAGGTTCACTAGCATTCAATCCCGAGTTTGATCCCGACGGTGCCGAGGGGGGGGTCGATACCAATCAGCTACCGTGGTTGCCGCTCCCGGGTGTAGCAGGACTGTCTTTTAAGCCGCTCCGGGCGAGTATGGAGAGCGGTATGATTAGCCTCATCATTCGGCTCGAAGCAGGCTGCTCCATTGATCGGCTGCTGCCATTATCAGGGATGGACCTTCTAGTATTGTCGGGTACGCTGGACTATTCCGACGCGGCGGGTACCACCCACCTTGAGCCGGGTGTATGGGGCTATTTGGCTGCGAATACGTGCTTAGAAACGTTGCAGGCCTGTGATGCCGCTGAGCTGCTGGTAAATGCTTACGGGGCGCTTGCCTTGCTGTCACAGGACCAGGGTGTGGTGCGTTTAGTGACCAGTGCAGACATCCGGCAAGCGGCATTAAGGGCCGGTATCAACATGGTGCCCAATACACTCGCCGAGTGCATGGTATCTCGGGAAGCGTACGCGGGACCGGGCACGCCTCTCGCCATTGCTGGCGAGAAAGCCGGCGACTTGATCGTCGGGGTTACCGATTCCCATGGATCCAATCTTTCGCATCCGTATTTTGTTGATTGCAAGGCGGTACCGTGGGTTGTTAATCCGGCCTTGCCAGATATTGGACTTAAGATCCTGCGGGTGAGTCAGGAAACCGGCTACGTTTCGCTGATGGTTAGACACAACGGCGTCGCAGCGCCCCACAATCATATTGGGGGAGGCGATTTCCTGGTGCTGGAGGGTCAGTTAGGAGTGCGAGCGGGACCACCCAATGGATATGGGCCGGGCACTTGGTTCTACGAGCCCGCAGGTGCGCGCCATGATGCTACTCAGCGGGTTACCGACGAGGACCTCATTTACACCGCAAATATATATGGCCCCTTGATGTTTGATAGCGGGCTTGGGACTCCCGTGGTGGCAGTGCTCAGCTGGATGGATTATTTGGCTCTGGCCGAAGCCGGAGGTGCAAAGCTGGTACCAAACACCTTCAGTAATGATAGTAGTTTGTTGGCTTGGGCACCGGTTGGACACGGAACCACTGTCTGACCACGTGGAAAAGCGGGGAAAGCAGCGGTTTACTGCGGGGATGGATGATTGATGCTGATCTATTGAGCGCGCGCGTTGAATTGCGCCTGTAAGCGCTTCAAATCAGCGGCGAAGCTAGCCGTATCTATCGGTTTGTTCATGTAAAAGTCGCAACCTGCTTGCAGGCATCGAGCGGCATCTTCCGTCAGCGCAAATGCGGTAAGCGCTATCACAGGCGGGGTATCCCGAATGGCCTTAATCCTACGCGTAGCCTCATAACCATCCATGATCGGCATTTGCATGTCCATGATAACGAGCGTCGGTGGAGAATTAGCGTCGCTGAGTTTCTGGAAGCACTGCACGCCGTCCAGCCCGTTGCTGCAGTGTGAAACCTGCGCGCCCTCTCGTTCAAGCAACGCCGTAACTAAGGCCGCGATTGGCTCGCTATCTTCACAGAGCAGGATGTGCTCGTTCTCAAACTTCAAATCTGTGGGCCGGTCTGCGCTGTGCTCGAGAGACTCAGCGGTAAGCCATGATTGCGCGCTGAAGGGGTTCAGGAGGTTCGGTTCCCGCCACTGGGCGTTGGCGGGTAGTTTGGCTAGGATCTTTAGTGAAAACACCGAGCCAACCCCAAATTCGGATGTGGCGGTTACTGCTCCGCCAATGAGTCCTGCCAATTTTTGAGCAAGCGAAAGCCCAAGCCCTGTGCCTTGAATACCTGCTAGTCGTTTAGTGTCGTGAACCCTTGAAAACGGAGCAAATAAATCTTTCAAAACTGTTGCCGGGATACCAATGCCTGTGTCCGTTACGGCAATCAGTATTTGGGCGCCTTCAGGAACCCTGTGCGCAGAGACTGCAATGTTAACGCCACCTTCCTCAGTGTATTTCAGCGCGTTGGAAATGAGATTGTCCATGATCTCTCTGACTTTTATTGGGTCAGAGATGATTGCTGAGGGCAGGGTGCCGTTGACTGCAATCTTAAGATCTAGCCCTTTTGCGTCCGCATCTGGTCTGAAATTTTCAACAATGTCCGTTAAGAAATAATGGAGCACAATTTCATCGGCAATGACGTCAGTCACACCCGCCTCAACCGCGGTTACATCAAGCACATTACCAATCAGTTTCTGCAGATAGTGGGCGTTCTGCGTTAATTGATTCCGCCAGAGTATCTGTTGCTGTAAGTCTGCGCGGCCCTCGGCTAGTAGCTCGGCAAAGCCAACGATAGCGGTCATTGGAGTGCGTATTTCATGACTCATATTGGCCAAGAAATAGCTCTTTGCTGTAGATGCTGCTTCGGCTTGAGCGCGGGCAGCCGTCAATTCTGTAGCCTGATCCTCTAGCTGTGCCCGAGCGTGCTCGAGGTCGCGCACAGTGCTGCGTAATTTTTCAAGTGCGAGCGCCGCGTCAATTCGCGTTGAAGCTAGCGAGGCGATTGTGGTGAAAAGCTGAACGTCCTCTTGCGTAAAAAAGTCGACTTTTCTATGTTCAGAATCCAGTACGCCAATGACTCTACCTTCGTGCATGATAGGCACCGCGAGCTCTGACGGGCGAACATCATCGTCCACTATGTATCGTGAATCATCCCGGGCGTCGCGGATGCATTGCACCTCGCCGGTCGCAGCCACGTGGCCGACAATACCTTGCCCCACTTCAATGGTGATTTTATTGAAAATCTCGCGATCGACCGGGTTTTTGGGCCCGTGTGCGGCGACCTGGCGCAGTGTCACGCCATCTTCATCCAGCAGATAGACAACGCAGTCTTCAAAACCGAGTTCCGCTATCGCTGTTTTAGCGATGTTCCAAACAATATCTTCAAGGCTGGTCAGCTGTGCCTGTCGCGAAGCAAAGTTATGCAGGATTTCAAGCTGTCGCTCCCTGACGATTCGCGCCTTGCTCTGCGCGTTATGGGTATCGCGGTCACTCGTATTCATCTGTTAAATCGCCAATGACTAGGCTTCACGCCCCCCTAGCTGACGTCATCGGGAGGCTCCGACTACTAGCCGTTGATTATAATTTCAGTCGAAATATAGCACTGCAAAGATTTTGCGTCGTTTGAAAAATATCAGAATCGTCGATGCCAGTGACTCAGGCAGCTTGTATTCTTTGCATCTCTGAAGTTAACCAAGCTTTCTTTTCCGCCGAACAACATGGCATTAAATCAACGCAGTGCTTCAGTAAGGTTTGCCTGCGGAACTCCGCCAGATCAATTAATCCTTTTTGCCAGAGCAAAGCGGTACCCCATTGACTGGCGGTGAGTATATTTGACAAAAGTTTGCAGTCGGCGTCAGGTAGCAATTCGCCCTGAGCCTTGGCCATTTCCAACGCCGAATAGAACCACTGCCGTGATCGCCCGATGCGGTGATGATCGGCCTCCTCAGCAGGGCTAATCCCCAGCACGATGCTTATGGTTGACTCCATAAACTCGGGAGATTCGATAAACGTCTGGATTGCGCGATGTGTCAGCTCGAAAATTCGCGCAATGCCGTCGGTCAAGCCAAGCTCTGCCGTGCTTTCTTCATTGGCGGCGTTAACCATTGAAGCTGCAGCGAGCAACAAGCCATTGCGATTTTTGAATATGTTGTACAGGGTTTTTGTGCTTACCCCGCTGCGCTCAGCAATGACATTCATGTTGACGTCATCAATGCTGCCACTCTCTAGAAACTTAAGCGTTTCTTGCAGAATTCGCTCTCGTCTCTCGACTTGAATCGGAGATGAGTATTTTCCACGTCGCTTCTTCATCGTTCCAGATGACATGTTTTTTGCGCGACGCATTTATAAACTAGATTTTGCACATCTTCCTCTTTGTCGCCTGTCGGTAGGGGGCTTGATGGCAGATTATGCCATCGCAAATCAAAAAATTTTAAAAACTCGCCTGAACTCGCTTTAAATGTTGCCGATTTTGCTATTGGCAGTGTCACATCCCAACAAAATTTCTGTCTATTCTTCGTCGATTCATTGATATCGAAGCTTCAACTCAGGACATTCCGGGGGTTGAGGTGCTAACGGTCTGGGCTCGATATGCCCCACCAGCTCTAAAAACACGCCATCTGGGTCAATGGCGTGGACGATGCCGGTGTCATCGTCAGGTGATGCTGAACAGCAAGGCGCCACTTCAGATAGGAATGGCACGCCCTGCTTTTTGAGAATGGCAACCGCCCGTTCAACATCAGGCACTGTGAGCGCCAGTCGATTTATGCCTTTATGGTTGATTGGTGGAGGATATGCGGCTTCCTTGTTGAACGGATCGATCCACTGCAGCAGCCGCAGTCGATGCTTGTCGCCCCGGCGAATTGCAATGTCTGCACCACGGTAGCGAACCGGGCGATCAAAGCCCCATGCCTTGGCTTCTTCGTGACCGAGCTCTTGCTCGTTGATGGGTCGAACCTCGGTATAGCCGAACAGCGCATAAAATTTAAGTGAGGCTTCTAGATCACTCACGTTGATCCCAACGTAGGGCATGCCGACGATGCCTGTTGTCCCGTTGTCAATGGGCTGTGGAAGAGCCTGTTCTTCAAGTTTTAAAAATACGCCCTCTGGATCGCGCATGAAGACAAATCTATTGCCGTGTACTCCAAAGGGCTCAGTCAGAAACTCCACGCCACTCGCTCGCAGCATGTTGTAGGTCTCAGTGAGGTCGCGTGTTAGCAGTGTCGCGTAAGCCATCCCTAAGTGATTGAGTGAGTCATAGGGTGGCGCAGGATTATGTGGCTCTATGAACTGCAGTAAGTCAATCCCAGTGGTGTTTATGGCCCCGGGGAAAAGCAAAACTTCGCCCTCTGCGAGTTCGTAGCCACAGATATCATTCATGCCAAGCGCCCGGGCGACGGCGTGATTATTGTTGAGTGGGAAGCCGCCAAGACCTTTGGTAAACCCCAACGTTCTGTAGAATTCTCGTGTTTTCTTGAAGTCGCTGGTATGTAGCGCAAAGTGAAATCTGGCCCACAAACCTATGTCATGCGCATCGAGTGTGCTCAGGGCTGGAGTCTTAACGGCAGTTTCTAGCTCAGACATTTCCGATGCCGATGAGGCAGCGGGCATGATGAGTAGCACATATACTGCGATTATTGCTTTGATCGATGTTGTCATTTTTATTCTCTCACTGAGTTTATTGTTTTTCCGTTTGCACCCAAGCTCAGTTGTCTAGCCCACACCTACATAGCCCCCCAAGCTATGCTTTCCCAGGACGGGTAATTCCTTGCGGTTTGAAACCGACGGGCCCTGAACCTTACCAGTTTTTCATCCAAAGCCATTCAGAACAGCATAAGGCTTCGAACTGCAGCCCCCATGCTCGGCACGTCTTCCGACCGCTTAAGCGTCTTTGTCGCCTTGATGCTAATGCGGCTTGACGCTGCATGAGCGTCGTTGTAAAACACTGAAAACTACACGAGAGTGTAATTTATAGCGCGAAGCATAAGAAACATAAAAGCAATATCTATGGAATGCGAGGTTATCTGCGGGGCTACTTAGGGATAACCCCAACCACTCACTTGAGGTCAGATGCTATCGATTACGAATTCAGGGCATCTAGTGCAGCAATGTGTGTCATTGACGAACTAAAAAAACTGATTTAGCAGCGGGGAAATAACTATGAATAAAAATACCTTGGTTGTACTTGGCTCGACGCTCGCGAGTACTCTATTGACACTACCTGTAGCGGTGGCCCAATCCGATCGCAGTAATACGGCCGGGCCGCTCGAAGAAGTGATTGTTTCGGCGCAAAAACGCGACCAAAACATGCAGGACGTGGGTGTGGCGGTAACTAGCTTTTCGGAGTCAGAACTCAAGGACCTGCGCATCATGCGTCCTGAGGACCTGTCTTCCCAAACACCAGGTCTTGATATCAAAAACTCCCTCGGTGCTGTCAATCCAATCTTTACCATTAGAGGCATAGGCCTCAATGACTACAACACTAACAACAACCCTTCGGTTGGGGTGTATGTAGACGAAGTTTATATGTCGAGCGGCGCGTATTTGTCTTTTAATCTATTTGACATAGAGCGTGTTGAAGTTCTCAAGGGTCCGCAGGGAACCCTATACGGTCGTAACACGAGTGGTGGTGCAATTAATTTCCATACCGCTAAGCCCACGGAAGAGTTTGAGGCCTATATCGAGGCTGACTACGGTAACTGGAACACCATGCGAGTAGAAGCCGCTGTCAGTGGACCCTTGGGTGATTCGGTTCGAGGTCGCTTGGCCATGCAGGCTAATCAATCCGACGGTTACTACAAGAACAATGGAACAACCGTGACCACAGGTTTAGTGGGGCGCGATGCACAAGTGCTCGATGGACTGGGTGCCGCATTTGGCATGCCTCCAGCAGGCGAGGCTCATCCTGGCAACCCTTACCAAGCTCCCGATGACGATTTTTTTGAGCAGGATAATTTTTCGATTCGAGGCACACTCGATTTTGACATAAGTGACACTGTGCAGGCGCGAGCAAGCATGCATTACGTCAAAGACGAATCAGATATGCTGGTGCGCTCAATGGACGGTGATGCCGTTGATCGAAACGGATTCACACCAACCGACAATGACCCCTACACCGTTGATGCTAACCTGCCCTGGGGAAGTCAAATGGATAACAAGGGTTATGGCGGCTACTTGAAGGTGGATATCGATCTCTCCTTCGCCACCTTAACTAGTATCACTGGTTATGAAAGCATGGAGCGCTTACTGCCCTTTGAAGAGTCAAGTCCTTGGAGAATGCTGGATACACTATTTTCTGATGATATGTCCCAGTTCAGCCAAGAACTGCGGTTAACCTCAAACGGTGATGGCGATCTCTTTTGGATTACCGGTTTGTATTATGGTGATGAGGAGATCGAGTTCCGCAAAGATATTCTGGGTTTAGACGTAATTACTCGAACCTCTCTTGCAACCGAGTACAAGCAGAACGCCGATAACTGGGCTGCGTTTCTGCACACCGAATACAAGCTGTCAGATGATCTCAACCTTATCGCAGGAATTCGTTATTCTGACGACCACAAAGACTATACCGGTGGTTCTTTTGTGCCGATTGCACCCTTCGGACCTTATGGCACCGATCTGGCTCCAATTATTTTGGGCGCCCCTCAATATAGCAGTGATGGCTTCGATGAGGACGACGTTTCTGGGAAGCTAGGCCTAGACTGGAACATCTCCGATGATGCCCTGCTCTACGGGTCTATCAGCAAGGGCTATAAGAGCGGTGGCTACGACGGCTCAACAATCACCAATGAAGCGTCGTTTACCCCATTCTTCGGCGAAACGTTATGGGCTTATGAAGCAGGTCTAAAACTGACGCTTGCAGACGGCACCGTACGTTGGAATAGCGCGGCATTCTTCTATGATTTCTCAGATATTCAAGCAGAAGCACAGCGACAGTTGGAGAGCTTTGGTGATGGTGACCCCGTCTACGAAAGCATAAGAACTAACGTTGGTGAAGCCGATATCTGGGGCATCGAGTCTGAGCTCTGGTGGGCGCCCACCGATGAGCTCGACATCAAGCTTGGTATTGCCTATCTGGATACAGAGATTACAACTTGGAATTCTGACGGCTTGGACTCAGATGATCCCGACGTAGTGGCTGACGCCCTGGCGGACATCGAGGCCCACGTCGGAAATGAAATTCCAGATTCTCCCCAGTTGACCTTCAATGGATTGTTCCGGTACACCACCTCAATTAGCAATAGTTTGGCGGGTATGGCGCAGGTTGACTTTAACTACGTGGATGATACCTACAAAAACATCGATAACGACGACTATCTCAAGGCACCTTCCTACTGGCTGGTGAATGCGCGGATTGGCATTGCGTCCGCAGACGATACTTGGTCTGCGATGTTGTGGGGTAAAAACCTTGGAGATGAAATCTATTATCGCGAGCGTATTGATAACTTTGGACCCCAATGGGTTTATGAGACCCCCGGAGTGCCACGTTCCTACGGTATTACCGTAAGCTATGCCTGGCGTTGATAAGTACTGCTGCCTGACTCAGCCTTTGGCGTAGGCAAAAACGAAAAATGGAAGCGTAGATATGGCGCGGTGGTTGGCAGGAATCTTTTTGTGTGGAGTAGCCTTTCTCTCCCAGGCGCAAGCATTGAATATTGTTCTGGTTAATGACGATAGTTTTGAAACCCGAAATATTCAGCGTTTACGGCTCAAATTGATTGCTGCTGGTCACCAAGTGCTGGTATCTGTCCCATGCGCTCACCAAAGCGGAAAGGGTGGCTCTCTGGGGAGCTACTTAACACCGATGCCTGTTCATCCTTTGAAGGTAGCAGACGACGGTGAGCTCATGATTACCGAAGGTAATGAGGCAGGCGTTGGCTATTGTGTTGGCGACACCGAAGCCGAAAAATCCACCAAGACTTTTAAAGATTACCGGGATGGCACGCCCCTACAAGCGGCGGCCCATGGTATTTACGAGGCAGAGCAGCGTTGGGGCGCGAAGCCCGATCTGGTGATCTCGGGGCCGAACGAGGGCCGTAATGTGGGCTTTGCCGTGTTTTTGTCGGGCACATTAGGTGCGGCCCACTACGCTATCGCAAATCAAGTGCCGGCTATCGCGGTTAGCGCAGGTAGTACACCAGCCGATGCTGAACCGGCCATAAAGCACGCGGATCTTGTGGCAGATCGAGTGCTTAAAATTTTGGACCATTTGATTGACCGACGCGAGCCCGGACAGCCTCTGTTACCTCAGCATACCGGCTTGAACGTAAATACTCCTGACTTCGATGTTTTGGCAGAGGCACCAGCGAGACTTTCCCAGGTGAACTGGTACTTTGGTAACGCACTTGTTTGGGGAGACTTGACCCTGGCTGGAAGCGCCGGCGAGCGCCTTTACGCGGCCAAACTGGCGGGGCAGTCCCAAAAAATCTATGGTTTGAATATCATTCCCTCTACGGATATGACAGGTGATGACAGCTCATTATCTGAAGGGCGCTTGGCAGAGGCGGGCTTCGTCAGTATCAGCGTCATCGATGCCACTGAAAACGCATCAGAAGAAAAGACCAAAGCAGTTGCTGATCTCTTGAGTGATCTTAAATAGCTTTTGCCGCCCAGAGGCTAAGGAGCGAGTTTGGTGAT
>Ga0181596_10003980_pt1 | contig 13549 bp, 9 predicted proteins | sample 041ome_6_FD_148655 | JGI IMG/M metagenome (GOLD analysis project Ga0181596, IMG submission 148655) | Coastal salt marsh microbial communities from the Groves Creek Marsh, Skidaway Island, Georgia - 041402US metaG (spades assembly) | ecosystem: Environmental > Aquatic > Marine > Intertidal zone >... | reverse complement strand
TCATCGGTGGATTTCTCAAAGTAGCAGTGAGGGTTTTCCGGACGGTGAAGAGATTCGAGTAATGCGAGAGGGTCGGAGAAGGTGGTTTTGTAGGAAATAGAACAGAACAGCTTCCCATGACTGGCCTTGGACTTCTCGACTAGATTGTGAAAATAACCGGTTAAGTCGTCCGTCGGTTTGCAATGGGCAGGTGCGGTAAAAGCGGTGACCGGCATTACTCAGAGTGGCTAGATGTAAGATCGCTTGGTGGATGCACCGGGTCATGTCCCCCCGGGTGCATTGGATTGCATCGGCAAATCCGGAGGAGGGAACGAGTCATAGCTTTATGAAGGGGAAGGGTCTGAAAGCACTCGAGAGCAAATTCAGAACAGGTGGGATGAAAGCGGCACCGGGCGTAGGGACCAAAGATTATTTGCTTAACTGGGGAAACGAAACGATAGGCCCTTATGCAAACCAGAAATGGAAAAGATAAGATTTGCTGAAGGGTAAAAGTTTGAGAAATAACATTCACAGTATTTTTCCTATCTGACGGAGATCGATCGGACAAATTGCTCATGTCCAATGTAATTCAGATCAAGAACTGATGACCCGTGACTTGGGTAAAGATTTTGAAGAGATTTCCTCTCTGATCGCTGAGACAGCAGAATCGATCGAATGGGGTCCGTCCAGTTCAGGATTACTTCTTGAACGTAAGGAAACTTTATTTTCCTCTGCTTCTCTTTTACCAATAATCATCATGTGTGGGATTTTGTCGGTCTCTGCACGACGGATTTTTGCACCCAATTTTGCCGATTGTCCGTCCACACTGGACCGCACACCTTTAGACTTAAGTTTCATCAGACATTCTTCCGCATAAGGAATCATTTCATCGTTCATTGGAAGAATTCTGACCTGCTCAGGTGCAAGCCATGTTGGGAAGTTTCCACCAAAGTGCTCAATCAATACTCCGCAAAAGCGCTCCATGGAACCAAAAGGTGCACGGTGGATCATTACGGGACGATGATCTCTGTTATCGCTCCCGATATAAGAAAGGTCAAAACGTTCGGGTAGATTGTAATCGACCTGTACTGTACCAAGTTGCCATTCCCGTCCGATCACATCCTTAACCACAAAATCAATTTTTGGCCCGTAAAATGCCGCCTCACCAAGTTCCTCCTCATAATCGACCCCAAGGGTTTGCACCGCATGGCGAAGGGCAGTCTCTGCTTTGTCCCATGCCTCGGGAGCACCGACATACTTATCAGAGCCAGGATCGCGTAAGCTCACCCGAACGCGGTAATCATTCATTCCGAGGGTGGAGAAGACCAGTTTGACCAGGCTCAGGCAGCCCTGTATCTCATCTTGTAATTGGTCTTCGCGGATAAACAGGTGGGCATCATCCTGGGTAAATCCACGTACGCGGGTCATACCATTAAGTTCGCCAGATTGTTCCCAGCGGTAAACCGTTCCAAATTCCGCCAGTCGGACAGGGAGGTCGCGGTAAGAGCGTTGTTCGGATTTAAAGATGCGGATATGCATCGGGCAGTTCATGGGTTTGAGCAGATACCCGTCGATCTCCCCTTTTTCCAGTTTATTGGAAAGATCGGAGCAGGTGCATCCTTCCTCCGCCAATTCATCCAAGTACTCGCGATGAATAATCGGTGGGTACTGCGAGTCCTGATAGTAGGGGAAGTGTCCTGACGTACGGTAGAGATCGAGCTTGCCGATATGAGGGGTATAGACTTGGGAATATCCCTGCTGGTTGAGTTGCTCGGTAATAAACCCCTCAAGTTCCTGACGGATGATGGCCCCGTTTGGTTTCCAAAGGACAAGGCCTTGCCCAACCTGTTCGTCGATATGAAAGAGACCGAGATCTTTTCCAATTACCCGGTGGTCGCGCTTTTTTGCCTCCTCCAAACGAGCCAGGTGCTGGGCGAGTTCATCTTTCGTCGGGAAAGCGGTTCCATAAATCCTTTGCAACTGTTTTTGGGAGGAATCCCCACGATGGTAGGACCCGGCAACATGAAGTAATTTGAAAGCTTTGATCTTTTTGGTGTAAGAAACATGGCTACCAGCACAAAGATCGAGAAATTCTCCATTGCGATAGAAGGAAATAGTTTCCCCTGTGGGGATGTCATCAAGCCTGCCCAGTTTGTACTCGGTCTGGTTCATTTCTTTGATCATCGATACAGCCTCATCCCGACTCACTTCCAGTCTTTCAAAACGCTGATTTTCTTTGATCACTTTACCCATTTCCTCCTCGATTTTTTGAAGAACATCGGGAGTGAAAGGAATTTCTGAATCAAAGTCATAGTAAAAGCCGGAATCGGTGGGTGGACCAATATCCAGCTGGGTATTCGGGTACAAGCGGAGAACCGCAGTAGCGAGAACATGAGCGGCGGAATGGCGGATTTCCTCTAAGGGGGACATTTCCTTCATGCGGAAATGTTATACTTTTTCACTTGGCACCCTGCAATGCCAAATGGGGTACGGATGGAATCGATGGATGAGGAACCTCCTAAGCGTCAAAGCCAAGATTCGGACGCAACCACTTAATTGCCTGTTTGGTTTCCCATCCCTTTCGTTTCGCGTAGTCCTCAACTTGATCCCTGCCCAAACTGCCCACATTGAAATATCTGGCTTCAGGGTGCGAAAAATAAAGGCCTGATACGGAGCATCCTGGATTCATTGCCCGCGACTCGGTAAGTTCGAGGCCGATGGTGTCTTTTGCATTTAACAACTCCCAAATAAAGTCCTTTTCGGTGTGGTCTGGTTGACAGGGGTAACCTGCTGCTGGGCGAATCCCTCGATACTTCTCGGCGATAAGATCTTGTTTGCTTAAACCTTCAGCTTGACCAAACCCCCATAAATCTCGGATCTTTTTGTGAGCATATTCGGCTGTGGCTTCGGCAAATCGGTCTCCCAAGGATTTGACTAGAATAGAAGTGAAGTCGTCATTTTGAGCTTTATATTGGTCTGCGAGTATATCGACTTCCTTCCCTGCATTGACCGCAAATGCTCCCAGGTAATCCATACGACCGGATGATTTGGGGGCAATATAGTCGGATAAGCAGAATTGTGGTTGATTAGGGATGACCTGCTGGCGCCTTACAAAACAAAAGGATCCTAGCTTGTGATCCTTGGATAAATCAGAAAATAATTCCACATCGTCCCCACAACTGTGGGCCGGCCAAAGACCAACAACAGCCTGGCAGGAAAAGAGCTTTTGTTCGGTAATTTCTTGGAGAAGTTCCTGAGCCTGATCAAATAATTTTTTCGCTTCTTCGCCTGATTCTTTCTTTTCGAAAATTTGAGGATAGGTACCCTTAAGTTCCCAGGCCCAGAAAAAGGGAGACCAATCAAAAAATTCGAGCACCTCTTCGAGTGATGGTTCGAAATAATGAGTTCCTAAATTATCGGCTAATGGGCTGGCTATCTCCTGTTTTTGCCAATCAAAATTTAAGCCTTTGGATCTAGCTTCGGAAAGGGAAAGAAGAGGCCGTTCTCCCTGCTCCTCGTATTGTTTACGAATGCGGGACTGATCTGCTTTTAAATCATCGATATACTTTGTCGATTTCTGAGGATGAAGCACATCATTACACACGTTGACAACCAAGGAAGCATCCGGCACTTGAATGACTGGAGATTCATAGTGAGGAGCGATTTTGATGGCCGTGTGAGCACGACTGGTAGTAGCTCCTCCAATAAGTAAGGGGATTTTTAGGCCAAGCCTTTGCATTTCCTTAGCATTATCAATCATTTCATCAAGGGATGGAGTAATCAGCCCACTCAGTCCAAGAACATCGGCACCGTGTTGAGCCACTGCCTCTAAAATTTTGTCACAGGATACCATTACGCCCAAATCGATCACCTCCCAATTATTACAGGCAAGAACGACACCCACGATATTTTTACCAATGTCATGAACATCTCCTTTTACAGTAGCAATCACCATGGTACCTCGCTTCCCGGAGCCCGAAGCATCCTTTTCCTTTTCCATGAATGGTTCGAGGTAGGCGACCGCTTTTTTCATCACTCGGGCACTCTTAACCACCTGAGGGAGAAACATCTTTCCATCCCCGAAAAGATCACCCACAACCTTCATCCCATCCATTAAAGGACCTTCGATTACATCAAGGGGGCGGCCTAATAATTGGCGTGCTTCTTCGGCATCCTCTTCAGCATAATCGCCAATTCCTTTGACTAATGCATGAGTTAGACGCTCAGCTACAGGTTTTTCGCGCCAACTAAGATCCGGTCCTTCTGACTTCCGGTTTTCGTTTTGGTCTTTGATGCTTTCTGCATGGGCCAGCAGTTCCTCGCCAGCATTTTTGGATTTATTTAAGACAACGGCTTCCACCCTTTCCCTGAGCTCCGGCTCGATTTCGTCGTAAACTGCGAGCATACCGGCGTTGACAATTCCCATGTCGAGCCCGGCTTGGCATCCATGATAAAGGAAACTTGCATGCATCGCCTCGCGGACAAGGTTATTTCCGCGAAAGGAAAAGGACACATTACTGATCCCTCCACTAGTCCGGGCATGAGGGCAGCGTTTCTTGATCTCCCGAACCGCATCAATGAAATCTAGACCATAGGCATTATGCTCATCCATCCCTGTGGCAAGGGTGAGTACATTGGGGTCAAAAATTATATCCCATGCTGGGAAATGGACCTCATTAACCAGAATTTTATAAGCTCGTTCACAGATTCTTACTTTGTCATCCAGCGTGGCTGCCTGTCCCTTTTCATCAAAAGCCATTACAACCACAGCGGCCCCATACCTCATGGCTAAGCGGGCATGCTTCTTAAAGGTCTCTTCCCCTTCTTTAAGACTGATCGAATTAATGATGCACTTTCCTTGAATGACTTTCAGCCCTGCCTCGATTACAAAAAGCCATTACAACCACAGCTGCCCCATACCTCATGGCTAAGCGGGCATGCTTCTTAAAGGTCTCTTCCCCTTCTTTGAGACTGATCGAATTAATGATGCACTTTCCTTGAATGACTTTCAGCCCTGCCTCGATTACAGACCATTTTGAACTATCGATCATAATGGGTACGCGGGAGATATCGGGCTCCGAAACAACCAGGTTGAGGAATTTGGTCATGCACTCTTCGCCATCAAGGAGGGCGGCGTCAAAATTTACATCGATGATATTGGCCCCGTTCTCCACTTGTTGCTTCGCGATCTTGAGTGCGGAGTCATAGTCACCTTCTTCGATTAGTTTTTTAAATTTTGGGGATCCAGTAACATTGGTGCGTTCACCCACCATGATGAGGGATTTGGATTCCCCCTTTATCTCAAATGGTTCCAATCCGCTTAGGCGCATCGCAGGGTCGATCTTGGCTACTTCTCTGGGTGCAGCTTCTTTTAATTTTTCGGCGATCGCATGAATGTGAGGAGGAGTGGTTCCACAGCAGCCACCTGCCATATTGAGTAGCCCTTCATCGGCGAAAGTAAAAAGGGCACCGGCTGTATCCTCTGGTTTTTCGTCATATCCAGTCGGGGCAAGAGGGTTGGGGAGACCCGCATTTGGGTAGCAGTGTACAAAGCAATCCGAATTTTTGGAAAGAGCTTGTAGGTAGGGTCTCATCGCATCGGCACCCAGAGCACAGTTTAACCCAACACCCAAGGGGTTAGCGTGGGCAATCGAGTTCCAGCAAGCTTCCGTGGTTTGTCCGGAAAGAGTTCGTCCGGAGGCATCCGTAATGGTGATGGAGAGAATAACCGGGAGGCGATTTCCCGATTGATCGAAGAAATTTTCCAAGGCAAAGATTGCCGCCTTTAGGTTGAGGGTATCAAAGGTGGTCTCGGGCATCAAAATATCGACACCTCCTTCCACGAGAGCTTTGATTTGGGAAAAGTAGGCATCGACCAACTGATCGAAAGTCACATTTCGTTTTGAGGGATCATTTACATCTGGAGAGAGTGAGGCGGTACGATTTGTTGGACCGATCGCACCTGCAACGAATCTGGGGCGTGAAGGATCCTTTCTCATTGCCTCATCGGCTGCTTCCCTTGCTAACTTTGCGGATGCCACATTGAGGTCGTGTACCACTTCTTCAAGATGGTAATCCTCCATCGCAATACTGGTGGCACTGAAGGTATTGGTTTCAACCAAGTCACTTCCTGCATCGAAGTAGGACTGATGGATCTTCCTGATTACATCGGGTCGGGTAAGGCTAAGAAGGTCGTTGTTTCCCTTGAGTTCACCCTTGTGATTTTTAAACAAGTCACCTCGGAAATCTTCTTCCACCAGTTTCTCCTGTTGAATCATCGTTCCCATTGCCCCGTCTAGGATAAGAATCCTACGGTTCAGAATGTCTCGTAAATCTTTTTCTGAAGGTCTTGTGTCCGAAAAATTACTCATAAACGTATCAACATATCATGATGCGATGATGCGTTTTGCCAAACAAATTCATAATATAAGAGCTTGTTAAGGAGTGAATGATTGTTTTTGCCAAGTGTCCAAAAATAGTTCATGGGTTATGGTTTTGTTTTCGGGATGTAGCGTAGTCTGGTTAGCGCGCCTGCTTTGGGAGCAGGAGGCCGTGAGTTCGAATCTCACCATCCCGACCATTTTTTTTCCCTTCTATTCTTCCCCTTATACTTTTTTAACTGGGTATTGTATTATGGATCATGACACTTACGGAATCTCCCGCTGGGGAGATGGATTAGTCGGTATACTCCCCAATGGAAATATTGGTCTCCATGATCCACTATTTCCGAATAATCAGCCTGTTGATTTGGCCGGAGTAATCCAGAAGCTTGAGAAAAGAGGAATCCAAACACCTGTTCTTCTCAGGGTCTCTAATTTTTTAGAGCACCGCATACAGGTAATTAATGAAAGTTTTAACGAGGCGATCCAACAAGTTGGCTATCGCGGGAAATACCGTGGAGTTTTCCCGATAAAGGTTAACCAACAGGCACATGTAGTGGAGCGCATTTCTGAGTACGGGGAGCCTTATCATTTCGGACTGGAGGTGGGTTCCAAAGCTGAACTCCTGATTGCTCTATCCCAAAATGTAAACCCAGAAGCTTTGATTATTTGCAATGGGTACAAAGATTCTGAATTTATTCGGCTTGCCTTACTCTCTTCGAAGTTGGGCATGCGAACGGTCATTGTTATGGAAAGTGTTCGCGAACTGAACTTGATCATTGAGGTTTCTCGCGAGCTTGGCATTCCTCCCACTCTTGGCGTGCGGGTCAAACTGGTTAATGTGGTGAGCGGTTACTGGTCGGCAACCAGTGGAGACCGTTCTTCCTTTGGGCTTTCCATTGCTCAGGTAGTCGAGGTTGTCGAAATCCTACGCCGGGAAAATCTTCTCGATGCTTTGGTTCTCCAGCATTCCCATCTTGGAAGCCAGGTTCCTAATATGATCGAAATTCGTAAGTTTGCTCAGGAAGCGAGCAGGTTATTTATTGAAATTAAGAAGCTTGGTGCCAATCTCCAATACTTGGATCTAGGAGGAGGCTTGGGAGTTGATTACACTGGAGAAAACTCATCCAGCCCCAACTCGATCAATTATTCCTTGGAAGAATATTGCTACAGTGTGGTTGAGACAGTTGGTTTTGAGATGAATGATGCGGGTTTTGACCATCCATGTATTGTTACGGAAAGTGGACGTGCCTGTGTAGCCCAATCTTCCATGCTTCTTTTCAGTGTCTTGGAAAGCACAAGTTATGAAAGCGACGGGGTGGTTTTGGCAGAAGAAGGGGATCATCCTCTCTTATGCTCCCTAATCGAACTGTCTGATGGATTATCCAATGATAACTTACTCGAATCCCTCAATGATGCTACCTACTACCGGGACGAATTAAGGGCTCTTTTTCGAAGAGGAAGGCTTTCTTTGCCTGTACTTGCACGAGCGGAGCGAGCCCATCAGAGAATACTAGGGCAAATTAGGGTAAGGATGGAAAGCCTGGATGATGCGGAATGGAGCGAAGAGCTTAACCAACGAGTTCAAGGAATGGCGGATATATATCATTGTAATTTTTCCCTTTTCCAGAGTCTTCCTGATGTTTGGGCAATTGATCAACTACACCCAATTATTCCGCTGACCCGTTTAAACGAGAAGCCAGATCGAAATGCGGTTCTTTGTGATGTGACCTGTGATAGCGATGGTCGGATCGACCGTTTTGTAGTTGCAGATGGGGTATCCGATTGTTTGCCATTACACAGTCTCGATGAAAATGAGGAGTATTATCTGGGAGCATTTTTTGTGGGTGCATATCAGGAAACTCTTGGAGATTTGCATAATCTTTTTGGGGATACCAATGTGGTTACCATTCGGCTCAAGGAAAAGGGCGAGTTTGAACTCCTCGATGAAGTGGAGGGGGATACCGTTTCTGAAGTGCTTAGTTATGTGGAATACGAACCCAAAAGACTTCTTGAAAAGTTTAAGGCGAGAGCAGAGCGTGCCGTCAAAGATCATGGTGCCTCACTGGAAGAATTAAAGGAATTAGTTTCCACATACCGTGAGAGTTTGCGGGGATATACATACTACGAATCAGACTAACCAAGGATAAATTATGTCGAAAGTATTGGTCATAGGAGCCGGCGGAGTCGGTTCGGTTGCCGTTCATAAGATGGCTCAATTGCCAGAGGTCTTTTCTTCCATCACTTTGGCCAGCAGGCGTGAGTCATCCTGTCAAAAAGTAGCCAAGTCAGTTGAGGAAAGATTTGGGGTAAAAGTAGAAACTGCCGAAGTTGATGCCGATTTTGTCGAGCAAACTACCCGGTTGATCGAAAGGGTCAAACCCGACCTCTTGGTCAACCTCGCTCTTCCTTATCAGGATCTTACCCTGATGGATGCGTGCTTAGAAACAGGTACTCCTTATTTGGATACCGCAAATTATGAACCCAAGGATGAGGCGAAATTTGAGTACCGCTGGCAGTGGGAATACCAGGAGAGATTTGAGAAAGCTGGGCTGATGGCTTTGCTCGGTTCCGGTTTTGATCCGGGAGTGACCAATGTTTTTACCGCATGGTTACGCAAGCATCACTTTGATCGGATCGATACCCTTGATATTTTGGACTGCAATGGAGGGGATCATGGCCATCCATTTGCAACCAATTTTAATCCGGAAATTAACATCAGAGAAGTAACGGCACCGGCTAGACATTGGGAAGATGGCAATTGGGTGGAAACTCCAGCTCTTTCCCACAACCATACTTTTGATTTCCCTCAAGTTGGAGAGAGAAATATGTACCTCATGTATCATGAGGAATTAGAATCCTTGGTGAAGCACTTTCCGGAAATCCAAAGAGCTCGCTTTTGGATGACTTTTGGTGATGCATACCTAAAGCATTTGGAAGTACTTCAAAATGTCGGACTTACTTCCATTGAGCCAGTCATGTACCAAGGGCATGAAATTATACCTCTGCAATTTTTGAAAGCTGTGCTTCCAGATCCTGGAGGACTGGGTGAGCGTACCAAGGGAAAGACCTGTATAGGAAACATTGTGACTGGGGAAAAATCTGGGCAATCCGTTACGAAATACCTTTTTAATGTGTGCGATCACGAGGAGTGCTTCCGTGAGGTCGGTAGTCAGGCAGTTAGTTACACCACCGGAGTGCCAGCTATGATAGGTGCAGCTCTTGTGATCCAAGGAATATGGCAGGGTAGGGGTGTTTTTAATATGGAGCAAATGGATCCTGATCCATTCATGGATATGCTCAATCATCACGGTCTGCCCTGGGAAGTTCGTGATTTGGATCAAGCACCTCAGTTCTGATGCTACCCACTCAAAGTGGGGGTCCAGGTGCATTCTCCCATTTCGATCTAAATCGAGTTCCTAGTCCATCCTATGTGGTGGATGAACAAAAGATTCGTTCCAACCTCGAAGTTCTGCGTAATATTGGAAACCAATCAGGGGCTAAGGTACTACTCGCGCTCAAAGCATTTTCAATGTGGTCTTTGGCGAGCCTTGTTAGTGAGTATTTAGACGGGTGTTGTGCCTCGGGTCTGTGGGAGGCAAGATTGGCGACGCAAAAAGGATTTATTCAGAACCGAAAAACTCAAATTCTCTCCACATTTTCACCAGCTTTCCAGCCAGCGGAATTGGAAGAAATCTGTGCGTTGACGGATCATCTCATTTTTAATCATCCATCTGCATATGGGGTGAAACAAGCACGTAAAAGTGGAGTTTCTGTTGGGTTGAGGATTAATCCCGAAATTTCATTGGGTCTCGACCCTAAATATGATCCTTGTGCGGAAAATTCCCGCTTAGGATATCCGGTCAGCAAACTTTCTCCAACCGACCTTGAGGGATTCGACGGCTTACATTTTCATACTCTTTGTGAGCAAAATTTTTCGCCTCTTGAAAAGACTTGGAGGAAAATTGAACAGGACCTTGGGAGTTCATTGAGTAATTTTAAGTGGATAAACTTAGGAGGTGGTCATCACTGCACCCGCGAAGATTATGATCGGGAGGCCTTAGTCATTCTGATTCAGGAGATCAGTCAAAAATATGGATGTCAGGTCTACCTTGAGCCGGGAGAAGCGGTGGCACTCGATGCTGGCATTCTGGTGGGAACCGTTCTCGATTTGATGGATGGAGAAAAAACGCATGCATTATTGGACTTGAGTGCGACCTGTCATGCACCCGATGTGATAGAAGCTCCTTATCGTCCTGCATTGCTAGGCGAATCAAAGGAGGGAGGGTATCAGTATTTTTTGGGAGGAGCCAGTTGCCTGACAGCTGATAGCTTTGGTTTATATCAATTGGGAGTACCTTTGAATCGAGGTTCCAGAGTAGCCTTTTTGGACCAAGCTCATTACACAATGGTAAAAACAAACACTTTCAATGGCGTTGCTCTCCCTTCGATTGCTCTTTGGAACTCAACATCTGACCAGTTAACGATAACCAAAAAATTTGGCTATGAAGAATTCGTGAATCGATTGTCATGAACGAAAAATTAAAGATGCAATTTTTGGGTTCAGAATTAGGTGAAGATGAAAATAATGAGGAGTCCGCTCGCTTCCATATCATTCCATGTCCATTGGAAAAAACAGTTTCTTATGGCTCAGGGACTGCCCAAGGTCCGCGAGCTTTGATTGAGGCGAGTTGGGAGTTAGAGAGGTCTTCAGTGTGTGAGCAGGGAATCTTCACCCAGGATGCAATTGACTGCACCGTCAGTCATAGGGAATGCCTTGATCAACTGCGACAGCGTACAAAATCTGTGGCTAGCCAATCTAAAGTGCCGATCACTTTGGGCGGTGAACATTCTTTGAGTTGGGCGGCGGTGCAAGGGGTTGGAGATGCCTTGGGAGAGAAGATAGGAATCTTACAATTTGATGCCCATGCGGATCTTCGAAATTGTTACATGGGAGAAGTTCACTCTCATGCCAGTGTGATGAATCTTTTAGTTAAAGAGGCGCATAGATTGGCTTCCTTTGGGGTGCGTGCTCTTTGTGGGGAGGAAAGAATTTCCCGAAATGATCATGGAGTGTTTTTTATCGATGGAGAGGAACTGGTTCGAGGAGATATTAGGGTGGTGAACTTACCCAAGGATTTTCCAAGACATGTTTATTTAAGTTTTGATTTGGATGGATTGGACCCAAGCATCATGCCCGCTGTGGGTACGCCGGTTCCAGGGGGGCTAGGTTTTTATCAAGCCATTGATTTGGTTGAATCCGTATTAAAGGGGCGAAAATGTGTTGGGTTGGATATGGTCGAACTCGCTCCTATTAAAAATGATCTTGTGTCTCCATACACAGCTGCCTGTCTACTTCAAAGATTTTTATCATTTGTTTAAATAATTTTGTTCCCAAACTTGACCTAGCAACCAAATCGGATCGATATTTGGGTACATGTTCAAAGAGTACCTATGGGGAAAAAGCAAAATCATTGAGACGAGGATTCCTGATCCTGATGATTGGGTGCCGGAATTATTGCAAAATTTTCACAAGAATCAGGATAAGTGTGTTTTTTCCCATAAAATAAGTGGGAGGTGGGAAAACAGTTACCTACCGATTGATCTGGTACCCCAAGCCCGTATTCCGATTAGGTATGCTAGGGATATCGGTGTAGAAAAATTCTCACGCTCCCTTTGTATGATTTATCAGCCGTTGGAAGAAAGTGAGAGTTCCAAGTTTCCTTTTTGGTTTAATTCTTCCATGCCGGGGGAATCGACTGGTTTACACGATCATGCTCATCTCGCTGCTTTGTCAGGGGTCGTATACCTAAGTTGCCTGAGTAAGTCGGGTAATATTTACTTTCATCTGGATGGTCTACCTGAATTGGAGATTATGCCAGAGGTGGGTAAACTTATTTTATTTGAACCCTGGATGAGGCACGGGGTTCGTATCAATCAAAGCAGTCATCCAAGGCTTTCACTTGCCTTCAATTTACAACCCTTTCCACTTCCTGTTGTGGGTTTGTAATCCCAATAGAATTTCAATAGATAGGAGTTCATGTTTGTTCCCTTTTTATTTTATTAATAATTTCGTTGTGAATGTTGTTTTAAGTGGTCATAACTGATTCGTTTTTTTCCTAACAAATCCCCCCATAAATCATGACCCAAGCAACTGATTCTTTTGAAGAAATCGAGTCTGCCGTTGTTCGTTTCGCAGGCGACTCGGGAGATGGTATGCAAACTATCGGTGAACGTTTTACAGATTCCAGTGCATTTGCTGGAAATGATATTGCAACCCTCCCTGATTTCCCAGCCGAGATCAGAGCTCCCGCTGGTACGTTGGCCGGAGTTTCCGGATACCAATTGCAATTTGGCAGCCGTTCGATCCTGACCCCAGGAGACGAGCCGGATGCACTGGTTGCGATGAATCCGGCTGCATTGAAAGCCAACATTGCGGATCTCCCGGAAGGTGGATTGCTCGTTGTAAATGTGGATTCATTTAAGTCAATGAATCTTAAGAAGGCAGGCTATGAAAGTAACCCATTAGAGGACGAAGATTTTCGCAAAAAGTACCAGCTAATCGAGCTGGACCTTACCACGCTTACCAAAGAAGCACTCACCGATAGCCCTCTTAAACCATCCGATAAGGCTCGTTGTAAAAATTTCTTTGCTCTTGGTTTTATGTGTTATGTTTATGGCAGACCCCTTGAGCCTACCTTAAACTTTTTTAATCAAAAGTGGGGTAAGAAATTGCCTGAAGTTGCCGATGCCAATTCGACTGCTCTCAAAGCGGGCCACAACCTTGGGGATACCATGGAAACCGCTCGAAACCGGTATCAACTTGCCAAGGCTGCGGTTCAACCTGGTGTTTACCGCAAAATCTCTGGCAACGAAGCGACTGTGTATGGATTAGTTGCTGGAGCCCAATGTGCAAATCGTGAATTACTCTATTCTGGCTACCCAATCACGCCTGCGTCTCCTGTCTTAGAGGGATTATCCGCACTTAAGAAATTTGGTGTAAAAACGGTTCAGGCCGAAGATGAGATTGCAGCAATGGGTGTTGCTATCGGAGCAAGCTTTGCGGGTGATTTATCCGTTGTTGCAACCAGTGGTCCTGGCATGTGTCTCAAGAGTGAGTTTATCGGTTTAGCCAGTATTACTGAATTGCCTGTCATAATTTGTAATGTACAGCGGGGTGGACCAAGTAC
>Ga0181596_10003976_pt1:5000-12500 | contig 13557 bp, 14 predicted proteins | sample 041ome_6_FD_148655 | JGI IMG/M metagenome (GOLD analysis project Ga0181596, IMG submission 148655) | Coastal salt marsh microbial communities from the Groves Creek Marsh, Skidaway Island, Georgia - 041402US metaG (spades assembly) | ecosystem: Environmental > Aquatic > Marine >... | reverse complement strand
AGTTTTTAAAATATACTCCGAGAGTATTAGAAATATAAAACTTTTTACTGTAGGCAATAAAAAAAAATTATTCTTCAAAAATATTTAAAGTTTTGTATATAATATTAGGTATAATATTAGTGATTAATATTATTTTCTGTATTTAAATTTTAACATTTCTAAAGGACTATCAGTTATGGATACTCGTTTACTAGTAATTGCTGCTCCTGTTTTAGTAGCAGCTTCATGGGCTTTATTTAATATTGGTCGTTTAGCAATTCAACAAATTCAACGGTTATCACGTTAAAACAAGATTACAAGACTAGAACAACTAAAAATAGTCTTGTAATCTTGAGGTATTAAGAATACCAAGGATAAATTTTTTTTAGTTTAATTAATTAACTTTCTGAAAGCTACTTTAGACAAATATAGACAAATTTAAATCTATTGTGTACAATAAATTTAAATTAAAAAACTATCTTAAAAAAAGATAAAAAATTATGGCTGTACCTAAAAAACGGACATCAAAAGCAAAAAAAAATAGTCGTAAAGCTAATTGGAAAAGAAAAGCTGCAAAACCAGTACAAAAAGCTTTATCATTAGCAAGATCATTTGAAAAATCATATTTTAAAAACCGTAGTACTTTTGTATTTAAGTTCCGTACAAAAAGCTTTAGCTCTCGATCGCTACCGAAATCACCGAAAAGTTTTGGAAACAATATTTAAGTTCATGAAAGGGTAAAAGAACACCTAACTGTAAACGTTTTTTAATATAAAATTAAACCTGTAGTAAGAAACGTTTATAATTATTAAATATAAAAAATAGCTTTTTTAATAAATCTTAACCAAATATCCTAATTTAAAATTGGCGGATGTGGCGAAATTGGTAGACGCGCTAGATTTAGGTCCTAGTAACTTTTGTTTTGAGAGTTCGAGTCTCTCCATCCGCAAGTATAAAAATTCTTTTATTAATTTTTTAAATATTATTTTTATGGTTCTTCCTTTTACTTTACAACAATTACGCATTTTTAAAGCTATTGCATCTGAAAAAAGTTTCACTCAAGCTGCCGAAATTCTATTTGTTTCGCAACCTTCATTAAGTAGACAAGTTAAAGCTTTAGAAAACCATTTAGGAATTTTATTATTATATAGAACTCGAAATCAAGTAATATTAACAGAAGCTGGTATTGTTTTTCTACAATATTCAGAGCGAATCCTTGCTTTATGTGAAGAAAGTTGTCGAGCTTTAAATGATCTAAAAGATGGAGAAAGAGGAAATTTAAAAGTTGGAGCAAGTCAAACTATTGGAGCTTATTTAGTTCCTCGTATAGTAACTCTATTTGCTCAAAGTTATCCTCAAATTAACTTACATATTGATATTGATTCAACTCGAATTATTGCAAAAAAGGTTGCTAATAGGAGTCTTGATATTGCGCTTGTAGGAGGGGATATTCCAATAGATTTAAAAAAAAATTTAGAAATTGAAGATTTTGTTAAAGACGAACTTATTTTAATAATTTCAAAGTCTCATCCATTTGCAAAAAAGAAAAAAAAGTATATAAGTAAGGACGATCTTTATCATTTAAATTTTATAACATTAAATTCAAATTCTACTATTCACAAATTTATTAATAATATTTTAATTCAAAATAATATTCAAACGAAACAGTTTAATGTCATTATGGAATTAAATTCAATTGAAGCTATCAAAACCGCAGTAAGCTTAGGTTTAGGGGCCGCTTTTGTTTCATCTTCATCTATAGAAAAAGAGCTAGAATTAAAAAAAGTTGAGATTTTACCAATTGAGAATCTTAAAATAACCCGAACATTGTCTATTATTACAAATCCTTATTTAGATAAATCAAAGGCATTTGACTTTTTTTACCGTGAACTGTGGTTAATAAAAAATTTATAAATTTATCCGTTTCTAATTTAAGTTGACTTAAATAAATTTTATTTTGTAATATTATTTAATAAAAGGAGGAAATAATTATGTTTATTAAGGATGATGACTTCTCAATATGCCTAAAGAGAACCCAGCATATACAAACAAAGTATGTAATTGTCGAAATTAGTGGAAGACAATTTTGGATGAAACCAGATAGATGGTACGATGTAAATCGTATTCCAGCAAAAGTTGGAAGAATAATTACTTTAAATCGGGTTTTATTAATAAATCACGACTGGACCCACCCCGTGATAATAGGAAAACCTTATATAACAACATTATTAGTTACAGCCGAAATTTTAAGACATTTACGGGGGCCTAAAACAATTGTTTACAAAATGCGACCAAAGAAAAAAACACGTAAAAAACAGGGTCATCGTCAAGAATTGACTCGAATTCGTCTTAATTATATAGGGGCAAAATATAAATTTCATTTTAACTAATAATTAAAATCAAAGGAAAAAACATATGGCACATAAAAAAGGTGCAGGTAGTACAAAAAATGGCCGGGATTCAAATGCAAAAAGATTAGGAGTGAAAAGATTTGGAGGTGAAAAAGTAAAAGCTGGAAATATTTTAATTCGTCAAAGAGGGATGAAAGTTAAGCCAGGCTCTAATGTTGGATATGGAAAAGATTTCACTCTATTTGCATTAACTGATGGTACAGTAAAATTTGATTACAAAGATGCTCAACATAAACGAATAAATATAATTGCTTAGTAGATCTTTCAAAATTGTTAAAAATGCGCCTAAACCCAATTGCTAGAAAAAGTCCACTTCTAGAAGAATATCGAACAATAATGACCGAAATTAATGCACTTGAATTCAAAATAAAAGCATTAAATAATACAGAATTAAGAAATAAAATTTTTCAATTAAAAAAATACTATCAGGAAGAACAAGATTTAAGTAAATTAATTGCTCAATCATTTGCAATTACAAGAGAAGCCAGTTATAGAACATTAGATCTTTATCCTAATAATCTTCAATTAATTGGAGGGTTAGTTTTAAATAATGGGAAGATTAGTGAAATGCAAACTGGTGAAGGAAAAACACTGACTGCAACTTTACCAGCGGTTTTAAATGCGTTAACAAACAAGGGTGTTCATATTGTTACTGTAAATGATTATTTAGCAAATCGTGATCAAAGTTCAATGGGACAAATTTATAGATCTCTAGGTTTAAATACAGGCTTAATTCAAGAAGATATGACCTTTCGGGAACGACAACAAAACTATAAAGCTGATATTACTTATGTTACAAATAATGAATTAGCTTTTGATTATCTTCGTGATAATATGGCTTCTAATCTTAATCAAGTAGTTTTACCCCCATTTAATTATTGTATTGTCGATGAAGTTGATTCAATTTTTATTGATGAAGCCCAAGTTCCTTTAATAATTTCACAAGCTATTGATACATGTGTTGATAAATATATTATAGCAGCAGAAATTGCTGAATATTTAGAAGTTAATCTTCATTTTAAAGTGGATGAAAAAAATAGAAATATTATTTTAACAGAACAAGGAACAACTCAAATTGAAAAAATTTTGCAGATTGAAGATTTATATAATCCAAATGACCCATGGATTCCTTATATCTTAAGTGCTATAAAATCAACTACTTTATTCTTCCGTAATGTACATTATATTATTCAAAATAATCAAATTGTTATTGTTGATGAATTTACAGGTCGAATAATGCCTGATCGGCGTTGGAATGAAGGTTTACATCAAGCTGTTGAAGCAAAAGAAGGTGTGCCGATTCGACAAAATACGGAAACAGCAGCATCAATTACTTATCAAAACTTTTTTTTACTATATCCAAAGTTATCAGGAATGACGGGTACAGCAAAAACCTCTGAGGTAGAATTTGAAAAAATTTATAATTTATCTGTTGACGAAATTCCAACATACCAAGAAAACCTTCGTAAAGATTTACCCGATTTTGTTTATAAAGATAGCTTAACAAAATGGAGTGCAATTGCTAAAGAATGTCAATTTATTACACAAACAAAACAACCTATTTTAATTGGAACAACAACTGTTGAAAATTCCGAAATGTTAGCCGACTTATTAGAAGAATATCAATTATCATATCGAATATTAAATGCAAAACCAGAAAATGCAAAACGAGAATCAGAAATTGTCGCACAAGCTGGAGAAATTGGAAGCATTACAATAGCAACAAATATGGCTGGTCGTGGGACTGATATTATTTTGGGTGGAAACATAACATTTAAAGTTCGAAAACAACTTTATAAGATAATAGTTTATTATAAAAGCCAAAATGTATTAATAAAAGGTATTGATTTTACTACACAACAAGTTTTAAGTGTTTTAAAGTCTTTATTTATTGAATCCAAATTCGTAAGTTTATCATCAACTGGAATTTTAAAGTTTCTAAATGAAATTGATCAAATTAGCATTCCTAAAAATCCTTATGAATGTTCCATTAATTTTTTATTAACTCATCTAAGTAAATTTGAAAAAAAGACTCACACTCTTAACAATAAAATTGTTAAAAATTTGGGTGGGCTTTATATTATTGGAACAGAAAGAAATAATTCACGGAGAATAGATAATCAATTACGAGGGCGATGTGGACGTCAAGGTGATCCAGGAACTTCTCGATTTTTTTTAAGTTTAGAAGACCCTTTATTTAGAAATTTTGGAAGTTCAAACCTTCAAAATTTTATGCAAAGCCAACTTTTAGATGATTTACCTTTAGAATCAAATTTATTGACTAAAAGTTTAGATGCAGCTCAGAAAAGAGTCGAAGAAAGAGATTATGATGGCCGAAAGTATTTATTTGATTATGATGAGATATTAAATAAACAACGTAATATAGTGTATTATGAAAGAAGAAAACTTTTAGAAAGTCACTCTCTGCGTGAAACTATTTTAGCCTATGGTGAACAAGTTATTAAAGATATTATAAACATATTAAATGAAACTACGATTCAAAAAAATAATTCTGGAATTGAAGAACTTTTCAAAACAAAGTTAGTAAGTTTAAATTCTAATTTAAGTACTTCAGATCCATTTCAATTAAAAACATATTTATTTCAAGAATTTTGGTTGTGTTACGAGACAAAAGTACTTGAATTTGAAATATGTGAGATTGGATTAATTAGATCTTTTGAACGAACCATTATTTTATATTATACAGATATTGCGTGGAAAGAACATCTCCAAAAAATTGCTTTGTTACGTGATGCTGTAGGATGGAGAAGTTATGGACAACGAAATCCATTATTTGAGTTTAAAGAGGAAGCATATAATTTATTCCAAAATAGAAACGTGGTAATAAGACATTTATTAATCCGCGATTTCTTACATTCATTTATTCTATAACGGTTAAATTAATTTTTATTCAAAAAAAAAATAAATATATTTATGACAAAACGTACTGTATCAAACAAAACTCGTTCTTCTATTTTAAAAGTCTCAGGATTTCGTGCACGGATGGCTACTGCTGAAGGAAAAAAAATAATTCAAAAGCGACGAAAAAAAGGGCGAAAAAAATTAGCAATTCAACGTTAGTTAAAGAAATTATTAGAGTTAATACTGGTACTGAGTATTTACTCTAATAATAAATAATTTTTTATGTAAAATGACAATAATAAGAATTTATTACACAAAATTTTAATTAACAAATTTCATGAAATTTACCGATGAATTAACGCTTTTATTAAAAGCTAGATATCCAATTATCTATATAACTACTATTGAAGAAGATCGAGTAGAATATATTATTCGTAAATTGATTAAAACAAATTTAAATAGAAGTATTTATAGTTGGGATTTTATTGATGGCTATACAAATAATCCAAATAATGAAGGATTTGCAAAACGAAATCCCGTTCAAGCTCTGGAACTCATTGAACGTTTAACTCCTCAAACACCAGCAATATTTTTGTTAAAAGATTTTAATAGATTTTTAACAGATATTTCAATTTCCCGAAAATTAAAAAATATTACTCGAATTTTAAAGCTGCAACCTAAAACAATTATTATAATTGGTTCAGAATTAAATATTCCAACAGAATTATATGATTTAATTACAGTTTTACAGTTACAATTACCTATTGATAAAGAAATTAATTATGAATTAAAAAGATTAATTGAATCTTTAAATATTGAAATTGAGCAACCACTATTAGAAAGTTTAACCCGAGCGTGTCAAGGTTTATCTTTAGAACGTATTAGAAGAGTATTATCTAAAATTATTGCTAGCGCTAAAACAATTGATGAAACCAGTATCAAGATTTTATTAAATGAAAAAAAACAACTTATTAGTCAAACAGAAATTTTAGAGTATTGGGCTGTAAATGAAACAATTTCGAAAATTGGTGGAGTAGATAATTTAAAAGATTGGTTAAAAAAACGAAAAATTTCTTTTGGTATTCAAGCATTAAATTATGGATTGCCTACCCCACGTGGTTTATTACTTGTAGGAATTCAAGGTACAGGAAAATCTTTAACTGCTAAAGCAATTGCTACTGAATGGCAATTACCATTATTAAAACTAGATGTTGGAAAACTTTTTGGTGGAATTATTGGTGAATCAGAATCCCGACTTCGCCAAATGATTGAATTAGCAGAAACCATTTCTCCCTGTATTTTATGGATTGACGAAATTGATAAAGCTTTTACTAAAAATGATAGTAAAAGTGATAGTGGAACAAGTAATCGTATATTAGGGACATTCATAAGTTGGTTATCAGAAAAAAGTAAACCCGTTTTTGTGGTTGCAACAGCAAATAATGTCGAGGTTTTACCCTTAGAAATTATTCGGAAAGGACGATTTGACGAAATTTTTTTTCTAGATTTACCACAAAAACAAGAACGAGAGCAAATTTTTAAGATTCATATTCAAGAATTTCGACCAAATAGTTGGAAATCATTTGATTATTCAAAATTAGCTCAACTTTCTAACTCGTTTTCAGGAGCAGAAATTCGTCAAAGTATTATCGAAGCTATGTATCATGCGTTTTATGAAAAAAGAGAATTTACAACTGAAGATATTTGTTTATCATTAACGCAATTAATTCCACTATCTCAATTAGAAAATACCCAAACATTAAAATTAAAAAATTGGGCAGCTTCAGGTCGTATTCGCCTAGCTTCTTCAAAATCTATTTCTATTAATTAAAATTTTCATGAAACAAAATATTTTAAAATCAATTGCAGATTTAAGGTTTGCTATATGCATTTTATTAATAATTGCCTGTTTTAGTATAATTGGAACAATAATTGAACAAGACCAATCAATAGAAACTTATAAACTAAATTATCCTTTAACAAATCGAATTTTTGGTTTTTTATCATGGGATCTTATTCTTAAATTTGGTTTTGATCATATTTATAAAACATGGTGGTTTCTAGTACTTATCTTATTATTTGGTATAAGTTTATTAGCTTGTACTTTATTACAACAATTCCCTTCTTTAAAAATTGCGCGTAGATGTCAATTTTTTCGGACCTCTCACCAATTTTGTCGGTTAAATATTTCAACAAACTTGAAACATATAATCTTTTCTCATTTATTATTCAAAATAAAAGAAAAAAA
>Ga0181596_10003969_pt1 | contig 13573 bp, 11 predicted proteins | sample 041ome_6_FD_148655 | JGI IMG/M metagenome (GOLD analysis project Ga0181596, IMG submission 148655) | Coastal salt marsh microbial communities from the Groves Creek Marsh, Skidaway Island, Georgia - 041402US metaG (spades assembly) | ecosystem: Environmental > Aquatic > Marine > Intertidal zone... | reverse complement strand
GTTCGAGAACAACAGCCTCTGTACTGCCACTGCCAACGCGGCCAACCCAGACGAGTGTAACGACAAGGGCTTCTACACCACCACATCCTGGGGCTACCGCGGTCGCGCCATCCTTGATTACAACGATGTGTTTGCCGGTGTAAACCTCAAGCCAAACGTTTCCTGGTCGCATGACGTTGATGGTTACGGTCCAACCTTTAACGAAGGTTCCAAGGCGATCAGCCTGGGTCTGGATGCTGAGTACCAGAACACCTATACCGCCAGCCTGGCCTATACCGATTTCTTCGGCGGCGAATACAACACTTCAATTGACCGCGACTTTGTTGCGCTCAGCTTTGGCGTGAACTTCTAAGTAAGCGGACAAGATTTTGAGGACGACTATGACTATGAAAACAACAAAAAGTCTGCTGCAAACTGGCGCGCTGACACTCTCGCTGCTGGCCAGTAGTGTGATGGCCGCCGTATCGTCGGATGAAGCTGCCAAGCTGGGTACCACGCTGACGCCAGTCGGCGCTGAAATGGCGGGTAATGCGGATGGTTCGATTCCTGCCTGGACTGGTGGTCTGCCAGCTAGCGCCGGTAGTGCTGACTCAGCTGGTTTTCTCGCGGATCCATTCCCGAGTGAGCAGCCACTGTTTACCATCACTGCGCAGAACGTGGATCAGTACAAAGACAAGCTGACCCCTGGCCAGCTGGCGATGTTCAAGCGTTATCCGGAAAGCTACAAGATGCCGGTATTCGCGACCCATCGTACTGCCACTATGCCGGATGCTGTTCTGGCTGCAGCGAAGAACAACGCAGTCAACACCAAGATGGTTGAAGGCGGTAACGGTCTGGAGAACTTCGATCAGGCTATTCCTTTCCCGATCCCGAAAGACGGTCTGGAAGCGATCTGGAACCACATCACCCGTTATCGTGGTGGCAGCGTGAAGCGTCTGGTTACCCAGGCTACACCGCAGCCGAATGGCTCTTACAACCTGGTGTATTTCCAGGATGAGTTCACCTTCCGTGGTGCGCTGAAGGATGCCGACACCAGCAAGCCAAGCAACGTGCTGTTCTACTTCAAACAGCGGGTAACTGCACCGTCGCGTCTGGCCGGTAACGTGCTGTTGGTTCATGAGACCTTGAACCAGGTGAAGGAGCCGCGTTTGGCGTGGCTGTACAACGCCGGTCAGCGTCGTGTACGTCGTGCGCCGCAGGTATCGTATGACGGTCCAGGTACTGCAGCCGATGGCCTGCGTACGTCAGATAACTTCGACATGTACAACGGTTCTCCTGACCGCTATGAGTGGAAGCTCAACGGTAAGAAGGACATCTACATTGCTTACAACAGCTACCGTTTGGACTCGCCGAAGCTGAAGTATGACGAGATCATCAAGGCTGGCCACATCAACCAGGACCTGACCCGTTATGAGCTGCACCGTGTATGGAATGTGACCGCAACCCTGAAGTCGGGTGAGCGTCACATCTATGCCAAGCGTGACTTCTACCTCGACGAAGATACCTGGCAAGCAGCTGTGATTGACCACTACGACGGTCGCGGTACCTTGTGGCGTGTGGCTGAAGCTCATGCTCAGTACTACTACGACAAGAAAGTGCCGTGGTACAGCGTAGAGACCCTGTATGACCTGCTGTCCGGTCGTTACTTGGCTCTGGGTATGAAGAACGAAGAGAAGAGTGCTTACGAGTTCGACTACCCTGCTAAGGAAAGCGATTACACCCCAGCGGCCCTGCGCCAGGCGGGCGTACGCTAAACCTGCGTCATGCTGCATAAAGAACCGGCCTGTGAGGGCCGGTTTTTTTATGGCTGCCCATTAATGGCAGAGCGCCTGCAACTGCCTGTGTTGTGCGACAGATCAATGGCCAATCATTGCTGTTTGCTACCTGAAGGCTGCAATGGCTTCAAAAGTGCGTACCAAGGCGCTAGTCTGCGGGGCATCGGTAGTGCCTCTGCCTGACGACTACAAGAAATCGCCTGATGAATGATTTGCCCCCCGCTTCTGGCTTGAGTGCCGCGCCCAATGTATTGGGTGGGCACTTCTATCGGCCGCCTTTACCGGCCAGTTATGTACCCCGCCCTGGTCTATGCGAGCGTCTGCTGGGCGGGTTGTCGGGGCGCTTATTGTTAGTCAGTGCGCCGGCCGGGTTCGGTAAAAGCTCATTGGCTATCGAGTTTTGTGAGCATTTGCCTGAGCAATGGCAGAGCTTGTGGTTGGGGCTGAGCGCGCGTGACAGTGACCCGGGACGGTTTCTTGAGCGCCTGCTGAATGGCTTGCAGCAGTTTTTTCCCGGTGTCGGGCAGGAAGCGCTGGGGCTGCTGCGTTTGCGTCAGCGGCATCAGCCGTTTGCCTTCGAGGAGTGGCTTGATGGGTTGCTTGATGAGTTGATGCTGCGCCTCGATCCGCAGCGACCGTTGTTATTGGTGCTGGATGATTACCACCTGGCCCAAGGCGCAGTGCTCGATCGTTGCTTACAGTTCTTCCTGAGTCACTTGCCGCCGGGGCTGGTCATGCTGGTGACCAGTCGTCAGCGTCCGGATTGGCATTTGGCGCGTTTGCGTCTGTCACGCCAGTTGTTGGAGTTGCATGAGCAGGACCTGCGTTTAAGCGATGCCGAAAGCACCGAGTTACTGGCGTTGCAGGGCGCGTCGTTGTCAGCTGAAGCGCTCACTGTGCTGTTGCAGCGCAGTGAGGGTTGGGTGGCAGGGTTGCGCTTGTGGTCACTGGCCGCCAGTGCCACACAGGACCCTAGCGTGGCTCCTGCGCAGGCCCAGGGTGGTGACGGGCTGATTCATGACTACCTGCTCGAAGAGGTGATTGAGCAGCAGCCCGCCGAGGTGCAGGCTTTTCTGTATGACACCGCCAGTCAGGAGCGTTTTTGCGCTGAACTGTGCGATGCCTTGCGCGAGACCCATGACAGCGCCGCGATCCTGCGTCACTTGCAGGCGCATCAGGTATTTCTGGTGCCGCTGGATGAGCAGGGGCGCTGGTTTCGTTATCACCACCTGTTTTCCGATCTGTTACGCAGCCGTCCACAGCCCTCTGCCGGCTTGCACCTGCGTGCCTGTCGCTGGTTCAGTGCCGAGGGTCTGCTCGATGAAGCCATTGAACAGGCACTCCGTGCAGGGCAGCCGGATGTAGCGGCCAACCTGGTACAGAACCTTTCCGAAGAGCAACTGCTGGCTGAGCAGAATGTGGCCACCTTGCTGCGCTGGAAGATTGATCTGCCAGACAGCCTGTTGACCAGTACGCCACGCCTGATCCTGTTATACGGCTGGGCGCTGGCGCTGGCCTGTCAGCTGGATGCGGCCGAAGAGTTGCTGGTTCAGCTGGAGCGTTTTCTGCCGGCGCGTGAGCGCAGCGAGCAAGAAGGTCTATTGGCCCAGTGGCTGGCCCTGAGTGGCGTGATTGCCCGTGGCCGGGGCGACAGCGCCAAGGCGCAGGCTTATTGCAGTGAAGCGCTGAGTTGTCTGCCGCTGGAGCGTTATGGGCAGCGGCTGATGTGCCTGTCCAGCCTGGCCAACCTGGCTATCGTACATGGGGATTTGTGGCGCGCTCGCGGGCTCAATCGCGAGGCTCTGGAGTTGGCACAACGGGTCGGTAATCCACTGTTTGAAGCCCTGGCTCATTATGACCGGGCACGGGTGCTGCAAGCCCGTGGTGAGGTGCTGCGTGCGCTGGATGAAGTGCGCCATGGCTTGCAACGCCTGGCTGGTCTGCCAATGCAGCGGCAGTACGCGGTGCGTGGACGCCTGACCTTGTATGAAGGGTATTTGCTGAGCCTGCGTCTGCAGCCACAGCAAGCGCGTCAGCGTCTACTGGCCGGGATTAATGAGTCGCGGGGCTGTCGTGATATCAGCGTACTGATCGGTTACTGCGTGCTGGCCAGCCTGGAGGGGCATGCGGGCAATCTGCCGGAAGCGTTTGCTCAACTGGCTGAAGCTGAACGGCTGATGCATATCTGGGATGTGCCGCCGGTCTATTACCTGGCGATGGTCACCCTGACCAAATGTGAGCTGTGGTTGCGTCAGGAGCAGAGCGAGTTGGCCGGCGTCTGGCTGAATCGTTTGCTGAATACTTATGGCGGTGAGCAGGCGGCGGCTGCCCCAGAGTTTCATCCGCAGTTGCCATTGCATATCCAGCTGCACCTGGCCACGTATGAGCGTTTGCTGGGCGACGATGAGCAGGCCGAGCGGCGTTTGCGCGGCTTGAGTCAGCTGGCGCAAAACGCCGGCGGGCAGCTGCTGGGAGCGATTGCACAGATGCAGCTCACTGGTCTGCTGCGTGATGTCGGGCGTGAACGCGAAGCCCAGCAGCAGCTGCGCAGTGCATTGCAGGCAGCGGCCGGTGGCGGGTTGCTGCCTTTTCATCGGCTGCTTAGTCAGCATCCCGAGTGGCTGCGTGAACAGCTACTGCTGCAGGAGGCGAGCCCCTTGGTTGAGGCGCTGTTGCAGCACTTGCCGCAGGCCGTGCAGGTGGCTGGGCAGGAAGACCATGCGGCGATGGTCGATGCGCTGAGTTTGCGCGAGCTGGCGGTGCTGCAGCTGATTGCTCAAGGCTGTTCCAATCAGGAAATCAGCGAGAGTTTGTTTATCTCATTGCACACGGTGAAAACCCACGCCCGACATATCAACAGCAAGCTGGGCGTTGAGCGGCGCACCCAGGCCGTGGCGCGCGCCAAGCATCTGGGACTATTGCGCTGATTCAACCGGTACCGACAGGTCGAGGCTGCGTGTAGGCGGTTGGCGCGGCTGCGTCGCGGCGGCAGCGAGTTTGCTCTGCACATCCTGCTGAATGCTCAGTAGCACGGGCTGCAGTTCGCGCATGGAGGCCTGCACCTCGCTGTAGCGGTGCTGTTGGGCCAGTTGCTCGATGCGCTGCAGCAGGGTTTCACGCACCTCGCCACTCAAGTGAATAAACAGCTCAGGCAGCTGCTTGCTCAGCTCGGCGCTGTAGAGCACCAACTCCTCGCGGCCGAATTGCTTGGTCAGGCCCAGGTAATCAAGGGCGCTGGAGGTCAGCATGGCAGCCGCCGCTTTGGTTTCATGCAGGCCTTGCAGGCGTACCGGATTGCTTTGTTCGGTTGCGGAAAGGGTCATCCAGAATTCGGTGGTGAGGGTGAACAGCACGGCTTGCTGGCGCAGCGAATAGCTCATCAATCCGAGCGCCTCGGCGGCATAGGGCTGCTGTACGGCGCGAAAATCGAAATACAGGCGCATCAACTCCTTGAGGCGGAACAGCGTGTCGCGGGCCTCGTTTTGTCGTAACTCCAAGGGCGCGTAAATATTCAGCTGTGGGCGGAAGTTTTCTTCGCTGACCATGCGCTGATAGATCGGTCCGGTAAACTCCCCGCTGCGCCGGGGCAGGGCGTTGAGTTGTGTGCTGTTGACCTTGTTCAGCGCGTCCAGCAGCTGCTGATAATCGGCGCTGTTCCAGGGTTTGTGGATGTCGGGAATTTTCTGCCCGAGATAGAACAGCTCGGCCGCCTGCACCGGTAACAAGAAAACCAGCAAAAGGATGGCCAGCGGTAGCATGCGGGGTAGTGGTAGCGTGTGCGGCACAAGAAAAATCCCGTGGATATGACGTGGCCCAGCGTAACCAGCTCGGCGGTCGGCGTCACCCGCGCCTTGGTTGGGAAGATGCTAATGCCGCAGGTTTTGCCTGAGCTCAGTGCCTTGCACGCCGTATTTGAAGACCTTGGTGGCTACGGCGCCATAACCCAGCAACAAGGTGATAGTGGTCCGCTAGTTGGCCATTTGCAACGCACCAATATTCAGTTGGCGGCGATCCCGGTATTTGTCCGTAAGGGGCTGGCGGCCACCACGGTGAATGACCTGCTGGCGGCGGCTAACGTGTCGCGGCGGACCTTTTACAAGTACTTCGAGAACAAAATGCAGGTGCTCGAAAGCATCTACCAGACGGCGGTCGCCCTGTTGCTCTCGCGTTTTTGCGAGATGCAAAGCCTTGCCGGCAGCCCGCAGGCCTGGTTGCAGAACATGGTCGGGCGTTATTTTGATTATCACCTGGCCGTCGGGCCGATTATTCGCCTGATGCAGGAGGAAGCCCTGCGCGCCGATTCACCGCTGGCCGCCCACCGTCAACGCGCCCATGTCGAGATGACACGCCTGCTAGTCGAACGCCTGCACGGCGACACGCGCACGGCCGAGCCGCTGAGCTATCGAGCGTTGATCTGGGCGATGGAAGCCGCCTCGTTGGACTTGCTGAACCGCGCTGCCAGTCGCGAGGAAATCGAACAGGCCAAGCGGGTGCTCAGCGAGCTGCTGATGGTTTCGCTGTGCCCTGGGCCAGGCGCAGCCTCAACCTAGGTTAGGCGTCAGTTGTGCAAGGGCATGCTCTGATAGGGCGTATACATCTGTCCTAGAACAAGAATATCGAGGTGCCTTCATGTCTGCTTCCAGTCTTCCGTTGATGCCACCGCTGGCGGCCGGCTTTGCCCGTCTGGGGTTTGGTGCCCTGCCGCTGGAGCGCCTCAAGGCGCGCTACGGCAATGCGGGCAATGGCTCGCGTTATATCGAGCTCGACGGCTTTAACCTGCACTACCGCGATGAAGGCAGCCGTGACAAGCCGGTGCTGGTATTGATCCATGGCGTAGTGGCCTCCTTGCACACCTGGGATGACTGGCTGCCGGCCTTTGCTGCGGATTACCGGGTTATTCGTTTCGACGTACCGGGCTTCGGCCTGACCGGCCCGGCGCGCGATGGTGTGTATTCGGCCGAGCGGATGATCAAGGTGTTTGGTTTGCTGCTCGATTACCTGGGTGTGAGCAAAGCTTCTATTGCCGGCAACTCTCTGGGTGGTTATATCGCCTGGAACTTCGCCCTGGCGCAGCCGCAGCGTGTGGAGAAACTGGTGTTGATTGATCCGGCCGGCTATCCCATGCGCAAGGTGCCGTGGATGATTGCTGCTGCCGCCTTGCCAGGCGCGACTGTGGCGATGCCGCTGTGGATGCCGCGGGCGCTGATCGCCCAGGGAATCAAGGAGGTTTACGGTGAGCCGGCGCGTATCAAATCCGGCGTGGTGGATCGCTATAACGATCTGAGCCGGCGCCCAGGCAACCGTCGAGCGATGATGGAAATCTTCCGGGTGCTGCTCAAGGTCAATAAACAAGAGCTGCACACAACTCCGCAACGGGTGGCGCAGCTTCAAGTGCCGACCTTGCTGTTGTGGGGCGAGCGCGATCGTTGGATTTCACCCCAGCATGTGCCGCTGTGGCAGCGCGACCTGCCGGCTATTCAGGTGAAAACCTACCCGGGTGTCGGGCATATCCCCATGGAGGAAATTCCGCAGCAGAGCGCAGCGGACGCCTTGCGTTTTCTGCAGGGTTAAGCTGTGCGGCCGCGAGTTTGACGGCGGGCTTGTCAGTCGCCGTCTGCTATTACTGAGATAGAAATGCCAAGGGAGCCATCAGGCTCCCTTGTGCTTTCAAGCGTATGTCTGGCTATGCCGCCTGGGTTTGCGCCGGCAGGTCGAACTCGTTGCGCACCTGATACAGCAGCTCCAGATTGTCGTGTTGCCAAGGGTGGAAGCCGGCTTTGAAAAAGTCGCGGTAGGGCCTGAGCAATGGACGGAACACGCCTTCCTTGCCCCACATCCACTGAATGCCGTCGCGCCACACGCGCCAGTTCCACAGCAATCCATCGCGCTGGAGCATATGGGCTAGGCCACGTGTGGTGTCGAGCAGGAAGAAGAAGGTGCCCATGATCATCGCGCGGCGCAGCAGCTTGCGACTGCCGCAGACCTGGTTGTACACATCAAAGGCCACGGCCTTGTGTTCGGTTTCCTCCAGGGCATGCCAGCGCCACAGGCGCGCCATGGTTGGATGCGCTCCGCTCATGTGGCGTGGGTCTTTAAGCAGGCCGTCGGCCATGATCGCGGTGATGTGCTCCAGCGCGGCCGTGGCTGCCAGCTGCCGTTGTGGCGAGAACTTCTTCTGGGTGTAGCGAATTCGGGCCTGGGCGCGTTTCTCGATACGGGTGATGTCGTAACCCAGGTCGCGCAGGCGATTGCTGTATTCCAGGTGCTCGCGGCTGTGATGGCCTTCCTGGCCGATAAAGCCACGTATCTGCTCTTTTAATACCGGGTCGTCGATCTGGTCGCGGAAGTGGCGCACCGAATCGATAAAAAAGCGCTCGCCATCGGGGAATAGCACCGACATTGCATCGAACAGGTGGCTTTTGAAGGCATCGCCGCTGTGCCAATGCCGTGGCAGTGGATTGGGGAACGCGAAATCCATATGCCGTGGACGGATCTGCAAACCTTCCGGGGTGGTGCTGGCCATGCTGACTCCCTGAGTCCGTGACTGAAAAGGTGGTTTAACTATGGACACGGCGAACCGTTCGGCACAGGTTCACAACAGCCAATGTTGCGGTCATTTGTGGCCATGGCCGTATCCTGTGGCTTTCACTTCGCGCTAAGTCAGGTCCAGATCTTTTAGCGGCCAACTGCGTTTACGCGCAGGCTTTGCCAGTTAATTTCGGGAAGCCATGGCTGCCTTTGCCCAACCTCCGGCTGTTGTGAGCAAACGCTCAGGCGGTTGATGATGGCCAGTCTTTGAGCGGGTCCTGGCGAGGGGTTACAGCAGTAATCTGGAACCATGGTGCATTGATGCCTTGTCGGGTTTTGCCGAACAGGGTTATCGTCGGGACTAATGGCCAAATCCTAATAAGAACCCATGAAGCCATCACTGAATTTCACCGCTGAGCTGGTTCCGGTGACCTATGCCGCCGCGCTGCTGGACTTGGTCGAGACGCTGGGTGTGCCGCGTGCGCAGCTGTTTGCCGAGGCGCAGGTCAAACCCGAGGTCATGGGGAATCCGCAAGGGCGCCTGTCCTTTCTCGATTTCACTCAGCTCAGCAGTTGTGCGCTACGCCTGTGCGACGAGCCGGCGTTGGGACTGCTGTTTGGTCAGCGCCTGAATGTGTCGACCCATGGCATCCTGGGTTACGCCGTGCTGTCCAGTGCCAACCTGGGTAAGGCCATGCAGTTTGCCCTCAAGTATTACCGGGTGCTGGGGCTGACCTATGAGCTGGAAGTTGTCGAGCAGGTTGATCGGGTCGAGTTGCGTGCCAGCGAGTCAATGCCGATGGGACCACTCAGCCGGTTTGCTGCCGAAGGCCTGCTGGCCAGCCTCTACACTATTTCGCGGTTCCTGGTGGGCGAGCGCCTGCAGCAGATCGAGGTGGGTTTTGCCCATGCTGCGCCGCATTACGCCGAGCGTTACGAACGGCTGTTTGGTGTGCCGGTAGCGTTTGATCAGCCTTACCATCGCCTGAGTCTGCCTATTAGCTACTTACAGCGGCCGATGGCTCTGGCCAACCCGGCCACGGTGCAGATGTGCGAGCAGCAATGCGAGGCCTTGCTGGCCAGTCTGGATGTGCAGGATGGTTTACTGACCCGTGTACGGCGCCTGTTACTGGCTCGTCCAGGTGATTTTCCTGATCTGGCCAGTGCCGCCGAAGCCTTGCACACCAGTGGTCGTAGTCTGCGCCGGCACCTGTCGAGTATGGGTACCAGTTATCAGCAGGTGCTCGATGAGGTGCGCAAGAGCCTGGCCTTGCAATACCTCAGCACGACTCATCTGCCGTTGTATGAGGTCGCCTATTTATTGGGCTTCAGCGACCCGTCGAATTTTCGCCGAGCCTTCAAAAAATGGACGGGTAAATTGCCCAGTGATTACCGCAATGAGTAGCGATCATCAACGCGTCCCTGTGGCGGGCTGCAGGTTTAACCATAATGCAGTAGCGAATGGTTATATGTAGGCTATATTTTGCTTCGGCCATGCCGGCGTACAAGTGCTGAGAGATAGCGATTTATAAAGATTGAGTTGGTGCCTTATCGCTCACGCAGGGCGAAGTATCTCGCCTCTGCGCAGCCTGTAATGTCGCGTGGTGCATCATGTTATTTAGGCTCGGTTCGGCGAGTGTGCCGTCTGACCTCCAGCGCCCGTTGTCACTATGATTCGGCGGACTAATACCCCAAACGATACACCTACTACTAAAGTGGAGAGTCACATGAAGCTATCCAGTAAGTTGTTTGTCAGTGTCGCCGTGAGTGGTTTGCTCCTCGCAGGGTGTACCTCAAGTATCACCAGTAAAGAACAGTACTCAGGCTTCCTGTCGAACTACAATAATCTGCAAGAAACCACTTCGGCGAGTGGTCATAAGGTATTGCGCTGGGTAGCCCCAGGGTTCGATCCGCACGCATATGACGCGGTAGTTTTCAACAAGCTAGAGCTTTACCCGGCGCCGAAGCCGGACGAGCGCGTCAGTCAGGAAACCCTGCAAGAGCTGCAGACCTTTACCAGTACCAGCGCCAAGAATGTGCTCAGCCAGACGTATCGCGTGGTTAACAGCCTTGAAGCGGTGCCAGCGGGTTCGCGGGCGCTGGTTATGCATGCCGCCATCACGGGCGTATCTGCGACCAATAAAGGCATGCGTTGGTATGAAGTGGTTCCAATCGCAGCGGTGGTAGGCGCCACTCAGGCGGCCACCGGCCACCGTACCCAGGATACCGAGCTGTTCATTGAGGCTGATTTTGTCGATGCCGCCACTGGCGCACCAGTGGTCAAGGTCGTGCGTAAGGTTTTCGGTGAGAGCCTCAGAAACTCCAGCCAACCGGTGACTGCAAATGACTTCAGAGCGGCCATTACGGGCCTGACCAACGACCTTCATGCGCTTATCAAGTAAGCTGTTGGCCGATCCTCTGCATGCTGCTTCCTGGGTAATGAAGAGGCGCGTCCCTGGTTCAGGCTACCTACTGAATTAGGACAACGATACTGTTGGCCGCTGCCGCCAGCAGAGTGAGTCAACCTGTAGCAGGTCTTGGTTATCCAGGTCTGCTGCAGGGCATCATGCGCCACCTCCTGCGCAGCACACTGTGGCATAGCATTCTCCCGCCCTCATTCCGTCGCTTAGCGCGTGTGTTCTGTTGCCCGCTGTTTAACTTCCAGCAGGGTGATTGAATCATCCAAAGCTGCTGGAGCTGAGCGATTGCTCGGGATTGATCGGGTGGTGGACTGCCTGACTATTGAATGCTGATGGCAATTGGCGTCACCCTTGCTGCAGCGAGCCAATTGTCGGAGCCTCTATGCAAGCTGTTCAACCCGCGCTAATCCGTGAAACCTTCCCAGTCGGGCCTTTGCAGTGCAACTGCACGATTATCGGTGATCCGCTGACCAGGAAAGCCATCGTGGTCGATCCCGGTGGCAATCCCGAGCACATCATGGCGCGGCTGGAGGCTCACGGCCTCAAGGTGGTGAGCATCATTCACACCCACGCCCATCTCGATCATTTTCTCGCTTCCGGGCAGATGAAAGAGAAGACGGGAGCGACCCTGCATTTACACAAGGAAGATCAGTTCCTCTGGGATAACCTGGAAATGCAGTGCCGTATGTTCGGCGTGCCTTACACACCGGTCCCGGCTCCGGATCAATGGTTGAGCGATGACGAAGAGCTGGCATGTGGCTGTGGTGTGGCGTTGCATACGCCAGGTCATACGCCGGGCTCGATGAGTTTCTGGTTTCCGCAGGACAAACTGCTGATTGCCGGTGATACCTTGTTCAAGCGGGGGATCGGTCGTACGGATCTGTGGGGTGGCGATTACGCCACCATTGAGCGTTCGATCAAGCAGCGCTTGTATCGCCTGGATGAGGACGCCACAGTGGTGACAGGCCATGGTGCCGACACTCGGCTGGGCGATGAAATGCGTGACAATCCGTTTGTCCGTGCCTAGTTGCCGGATTTTCTGGCGTGGCGTGAGACTGAATAATGAACTTTGCGCAATCTTGCGCCTCGAAATAGCATTAAAGCCTGTATCTATTTGAAATATAAGGACGCGCGCATGAGCCTATGGCGAAATCTTGCAGTAATAACCCTCGGCCTTGGCGTGCTCGCCGGCTGTACCACCAACCCTTATACCGGCGAGAGTGAAGCCGGTAAGGCGGGCATCTATGGCGGTATTGGCGCTGTTACTGGCGCGGTGATCGGTGCGGCTACCTCCAGTAAGAAGGACCGTGGCAAAGGTGCCCTGATTGGCGCCGCAGTCGGTGGCGCGGCCGGTGGTGGTTATGGTTATTACGTCGATACCCAGGAAGCCAAGCTGCGTCAGACCCTGCAGGGCACCGGGGTGCAGGTGCAGCGCAATGGCGATGAGCTGAAGCTGATCATGCCGGGCAATATCACCTTCGCCAGTAACTCGGCGGACATCTCCAGCAGCTTTTACCCAACGCTTAACTCACTGGTCCTGGTGTTCAAGGAGTTCGACAAGAACGGTGTCAACATCGTTGGTCATACCGACAGCACTGGCTCGCTTGAGTTGAACCAGAACCTGTCCAATCGTCGTGCACAGAGTGTAGCGTCCTACCTGAGTGCCAATGGTGTTCCAGCTTCGCGGATATCGTCCTATGGCGCGGGCCCGAATCAGCCTATTGCCAGTAATGCCAATGAAGCAGGTCGCGCACAAAACCGTCGCGTGGAGATCAATCTGCGTCAGCTGTAAGCGCAGAGCCTCTCTGAAAGCCGCGTACTCGCCAGAGTAGGCGGCTTTTTTATGCGCGCCGTTTAGAGCCTGTCGCCCGGGGAAATCGTGACTAGACTGCTACTAGGAGTTCGATAACCCTGCCGCAGCGGCGCACTGCCAGCGCTGCACATGGACGAAAATTGGAGAGCACATGGACGACAGGCATGCTTCCACCTCAGGCAAACCCTGGCTGCCGTTGTGGGTCACGCTGGCTCTGGCTTTTGGCCTGGGCTCCTTGATCGTCTGGCAGTGGCAGGCTTTAGAAGTGCGTGAGCGCGAACAGAGCCAGCAACGCTTCGAGCTTGAGGCGCAGGACATCGGGCAGCGGGTGCTCAGCCGCATGCAGACCTACGAGACGGTGCTGCGAGGTGTTTCGGGGCTGATGACCGGCAGTGATCATGTTTCCCTGATCGAATGGGATCGCGCCCTTGATCAACTGCAGCTGCAAGATCGTTATCCGGGTATTCAGGCCGTGGCGTGGTCGCGCTACCTGCGTACCGAGCAGCTCACCAGTTACCTTTCCGCTCAGCAAAGCCAGGGGCGCACGGATTACCGGCTGTTTCCCGTGGGCGCGCGTGAACACTATCTGTTGATTGATTACATCAGCCCGCTGGATTGGCGTAACCGCCGGGTGTTGGGCTACGACATGCTCAGTGAAGCCGTGCGCCGCGCCGCAATCGAGCAGGCGATTGACGGTGGTCAGGCGATCCTGAGTGCACCGGTTACCCTGCGCCAGGAAACCGAGGTCGATGTGCAGGGCGGAGTGCTGCTATACCTGCCGGTCTACCTGCCCGGCATGCCCCAAAGTACTGCCGAAGAACGCCGCGCTGCCTTGCTTGGGGTGGTGCATGGTGCGTTTCGCAGCCATGACCTGATGGCGGGTATTCTCGGTGCGCAGAGCCAGCGTTTTGACGTGCGGATCAAGGATCAGCAAGCCTCGCAGGCCCCGTTGTTAAGCGCGCGGCAAGACGCAGCGTTGCAGCCACGCTTTCAGCATGAACTGGATTTGCCGCTGTATGGGCGGCACTGGGTGCTGC
>Ga0181596_10003927_pt1 | contig 13657 bp, 11 predicted proteins | sample 041ome_6_FD_148655 | JGI IMG/M metagenome (GOLD analysis project Ga0181596, IMG submission 148655) | Coastal salt marsh microbial communities from the Groves Creek Marsh, Skidaway Island, Georgia - 041402US metaG (spades assembly) | ecosystem: Environmental > Aquatic > Marine > Intertidal zone... | reverse complement strand
CTCTCAGAGCCCCGCTAATTATTGCGGGCATGCTCAAAGCTCAAGAGAATCCAAAGGTGCCCAGAGTCGAGCAAGCGGTGGCTGTGGGATGTGCATTGCATTCGATGCAGCTCGCTGCGGATGCGTTGGGATTTGCTGGTATCTGGCGGACGGGTACCTACGCCAGAGATCCTCTTGTGATTTCCGCTTTGGAGGGTAGTCCCGGCGATGAGATCATAGGCTTTTTGTATTTGGGAACCGCAGAGGGAGAGAAGAAACCCCTATGCCCCGTGGATCTGGACAACTGCGTGAGCTATCTGGCTTCTTGAGCAGTCTGTCATTCTGCTAAACGGGGATCGTTTCCCAAAATTAATCATAACAATGGAGAATACACACCATGGCTGTACCGCAGTATGAAACGCTGCTACTCACATTGGACGAACACATCCTCGATATCCGATTGAATCGCCCGAAAAACGCAAACGCAATGAATGCGCCCATGTGGCAGGAGCTGCAGGCGGCGTTTGAATGGGCTGATGAGACGCCTGCGGTGCGTGTCGTTATTTTGTCGGGGGAGGGCAAGCACTTCTGTGCAGGTATTGATCTGTCCATGTTGACCACCATTCAGCCCGAGGAAGATGACCCCTGCCGTGCTAATGAGGCATTCCTGCGCCACGTTCGGGTGTTGCAGCGTAATCTGCAGTCTTTACAGGCCTGTCGGAAACCCGTGCTTGCGGCCATACACGGCGCCTGCGTGGGTGGTGCAATCGATATGACCTGCTACGCGGATATGCGCTATGCGAGTGCCGATGCCAGCTTCTGCGTAAAGGAAATTGATATTGGCATTGTGGCCGACGTGGGCACGTTACAGAATTTGCCGAGTTTGATCCCCGAGGGCTTAGTTAGAGAACTGGCCTTCACCGGCCGCAATATGAGCGCCGACGAGGCCTGTCGCGCGGGCTTCATCAACAGCGTGTACGACGATCGCGATGCGCTCATGGCGGGGGTTCGCGATATTGCCAGCTGCATCGCCAAGAAAGCACCTTTGGCTACCCGAGGCACCAAGCAGGTGTTGAATTACACTCGCGATCACTCGGTAGAAGACGGTCTCGAGTACGTCGCGCTTTGGAATGCTTCCATGATGAGCAAGCACGAGGTTCGCGAAGCTATGACCGCCAACCTAGAAAAGCGTGAGCCTAATTTCCCGGACTAAACAAAAATGAGAGAGTTCATAACTCGCCGCTGGCTGCCCGGGCCGGTTTGGCTGCACTTTGTGGTTCTGGGAAGTGTTTTGTTTGTTTTGAACAAACAGCTTTTCCCCGAGCCTCTACCCGTTTTGGGTCCTCCGAAGGAAGTGCGCTTGGCAGCATTGGAAGATAACTTTGCACGCATGGCGGGCCGGCTTCCTAATGAGGAAGAGCAAGCGCGTTTCGTTGATTTGCTACTGCGCGAGGAGCTGCTGTTTCGTATTGGGGTTGAGCGCGAGCTTTATTTGGCGGACCCGGCGGTCGAACAACGCATCATTCGAAACATGCGGTTTGTGGATCCCAGCACGGATTTATCGGATGCAGCGCTCGTGAGTCGTGGTCTTGAACTCAACATGCACCTGACCGATGAGGTCATTCGCCGCCGAGTCGTGCAGGTGATGGAGCAGTTGCTGGTGGCGGCGGCTAACTTGCCTGAGCCCACTGAGGCAGAGCTAAGGACGGCCTATGAAACCCGCAAAGCTGATCTGACATCACCCGCAACGGTGAGCTTTAGCCATGTGTTCTTAGGTGAGCGCTCAGAAGAGGATGTGCAACGCCTGCTGGACACCGTCCGCTCTCAGGGTATGAGCCACGCGGAGGCGCTCCCCTTGGGCACGGCATTTCTGGCAGGGTTTGAATTTACTGAACTGGGCTGGCCCGCAGTGGCTTCGAGGTTGGGCCGTGAATTTTCTGACGCATTAAAAGCGCAGGTGGCTGGAGGCGCGCAGAACGGTGAGTGGCTAGCGCCCATTGCCTCGGTGTTTGGGCAGCATCTGGTCATGTTGCGCGGCTTCAATCCCGAGCGGCCACTGACCTTTGAGGAAGCCCGGAAAGCCCTGCTTTGGGAGTTGAAGACAGAGCGAGATCAAGGGGCCCTCGATACCGCCTTGGCTCAGCTTATGCAGGGTTATGAGGTGCGTCGCTCATGATTGTGGCTAGCTTGACTCGTTATTTGAGCCCCAAAGCTTTGCTGGTGATGGCATTGTTTGGATTGTTACTGGTCACCGCACCACAAACCCAGGCCCATCGTTTCGCACCCTCGGTGCTGCGGTGGGAGCAGGTTGCTGAGGGCCAGTTCGCCGTGAGTTGGAAAACTCCGCAGCAGCAGGTGAGCGACGTACCCATGCAGCCTGTGTTACCCGAGAACTGTGAGATAAAGGCAGAGTCATCTTGGTTGCCCGAGGGAACAGGTAAACGGAAGCAGTTTATGCTCACGTGCACAGGTGAACTGACGGGGCAGAGAATCAAAGTGTCGGGGCTGGCGGCGAATCAGTCCTCTGTGCTGCTTAACGTGGTTGGACCTGAAGCCGCAACTTATCAGGCGGTGCTAACCGCAGAAGAGCCGGAGTTTGTGGTGCCCCAAGAGCCCAATCCTTGGACCGTGGTCACGCGCTACAGTGTGCTGGGGGCCGAGCACATCTGGGCGGGTCTGGACCATCTGTTGTTTGTGCTTGGGCTACTGCTATTGGTGGGTCAAGGCCGCAGGCTGGTATGGACCATCACAGCGTTCACCGTGGGGCACAGTATCACCCTGGCCATGGTGACCCTCGGGGTTTTCGACTATCCGGTAGCGCTTGTTGAGTTCTTGATAGCGCTGTCTATTTTCGTGCTGGCCCTCGAGCTTACCAGGCGCGCGGGTCACTCACGTCTATGGCGTCAGCCCTGGTGGTTGGCGGGTATTTTTGGACTGTTGCACGGCATGGGCTTCGCAGGAGCACTAGCCGAGACCGGGCTACCGAGCAATAACATCCCTCTGGCGCTACTTTTCTTCAACATTGGCATCGAGCTGGGTCAATTGGCGTTCATTGCGGTGCTGCTAGTCGCTGGCTGGGCGATTGTCCGCGTAGTGCCCCGCCGCCCGGAGTGGTTGCCGCAGCTGCCAGTGTTGGTGTTAGGGGTGCTCAGTGCTATGTGGTGTATTGAGCGCGGACTTGCCGCGCTCGTTTAGGGCCTAGGTTAGCTTTTATTTCGGTGGCGTTCCTGGCCAGTTCGCCATTTTAATGAGCGGGTGTAGGGCAAGCTGGATGCCTTCGTCGATAAAACTCTCGTTTTCCAGCACATCCTTCCGTCGCGTCCAGCCAGAGCCAGTTCGGGTATCTATGGCGTCACTGAGGTCAATGCCGCCGATGCCGACAAATAACTGATCCAAGTCTTTGTCGTAGATGCTGATCTGAATGGAAATTGCAGCGACAGCGGCACCCCAATCGAAGTCTGCGGATACGCCATCACCGGCGCCCTTGAGCGGCGGCTTGCGGGTGACCCCGTGGAATCTAGCGACATGGTTCATACCCCCGCCCACTACCACGTCGTGCTCGATCAGGTCGGTAAACATGATTGCGTCTACCTGGGTACGCTCAAGCATTTCGTCGCGAACCGCTTGAATCATTTGGATAAAGGTTTTGGTGTTTACCCGGCCTGTGGTGGGGTCGACGGGGTCGCCATAAATCAATTTTGCGTTTTCCCAACGTTGAGCGAACTCTCGCTGAGGTAGCACATTGTAGCCGTTGGATTTGAGGTAAGCCGCCACGCGGCCATCAATCATAGCCTCGGAGCGTTCAACATAATTTCGTGATGGCGAGCCGATGTTGACGTTGGCAATCACAACGTTCTTGATGGGCCCCTTGGCAAGAACATCTGCTTTGAGTTCATTTGGGCTGGTGGTGGGGTTGTACTCACGTGTGGTTGCGCAACTTGAAACAAAGGTCGTGACTGATACCGATATCAGGGCGATTGAAATCATCCGATAGATGTTAGTGATCAGGCGTAGACGGGCTAGACAAGACATTGGTAGATTTCCGGTATTGAACGAACCCACATGCTAACAGAGGAGTATTGGTGATGAACAACAAGCTGCACGACAGTGTGCTCGGAGACGGGCCTGATGTGGTGCTGCTACACGGTCTTTTTGGTCAGGGCGGGAACTTGGGCAGCATAGCCCGCGCGCTGCAAGAGGATTTTCGTGTGCACAGTCCAGACCTGCCGGATCACGGTCACTCCCCCTGGAGCGATGCTCCCTGTATCCCAAGTTATGCTGAAGCGATCGCGGGCTGGATGGACGAGCGAGATATTGGGATGGCCCATTTTGTAGGGCACTCCCTCGGCGGCAAGGTTGCCATGCAGCTGGCCTTATCGGAACCGAGCAGGGTGGATCGGTTGGTGGTGGCGGATATTGCTCCCGTGTCCTATGAACCGGGCCATCAGGGCGTGCTTGAGGGTTTAAAAGCGGTGACTGAGGCGCGCTGTAAAACCCGTAAAGAAGCCGGAGACATTCTTGCTCAGACCATTGATGAGCCGAATGTCGTGCAGTTTTTACTCCTGAGTCTGATGAGAGAAGGGGATGAGTTTTGTCACTGGCGCCTCAATGCAGACGGCATTACCGAAGCTTACCCTCGGTTTCGCGAGGCCTTGGACGGTGAAGTACCTTTTGATGGCGACACACTATTCATTCGCGGAGCCAACTCGAACTACGTGCTTCCCGAGCACGAAACAGAGATTGCGCGTCTGTTTAGCCATTGGCGGGTAGAAACGATTGAAGGTGTGGGCCACTGGTTGCACGCTGAAAAACCAGCAGAATTTAATCGTTTGGTGCTGGACTTTGTGCTCTAGAGTAAAATCAGTGCGGGTGCAGGGGTCAAAGCAGAGATTTTCATCTAATCCATCCACAGAACCTGTGGATAATTTAGTGGGTAATTTGTTTAACTGACCTCTAATCCCAGACAATATGATGGTTTTGTTAAAGTGGTTATTTTTTAACCAATACCATATTTGCTATTTAAATCAATAATTTATGTTCATTGCTTTGAGCATTTTGACTGCTTGGGGCGCTAACTAAGCTACTTTGCGTTGCCATTGATGAGGTGTGCATAAACACGCGAGGGGGTCAACCGGTGCAAGGAGATTTTTTATTTTATTTTGCGCTATTAACCCGCTCTTTTGTCTCATCATTGCCCCGGATCGGAGTTGACTAATCTCCTCGATAAACGCAGCCAACCGTACAGGTTTCTCTAATCTCCACTGAGGTTAACTCCGCCAGGCTGGGTTTTAGCTTATTCCAAATCCACTTTGCCAATATCTCGCTGGTTGGGTTCTCTAGCCCCGGAATGTCGTTAAGGTAGTGATGATCTAGCTGCTCGAGCAGGGGAGCGAACGCCTGCTTGATATCATCGAAATCCATGAGCCATCCCGTGTGGGCGTCAATTTCCCCCGTCACCGTAAGACGGACCAAAAACGAGTGTCCGTGGAGGCGCGCGCATTTGTGGCCCTCTGGAACGTTGGGTAAACGATGTGCTGCCTCGAATCTAAAGTCTTTGTAAAGCTCCACGATGTTCTCTCAGGTTTTTTGCCGGGAATAACCCTGGCCATAGATGCACGAACAAGAGTGGTTACGCCACTCCGGTGAAATGAGGCGCGAGTTTACACTGTCTCTGTAGATTCAGCGAAAAATATAAGTCAAAAGTGTTGACATGTTGGGCTTCGAATCTATAATGCGCGGCTCTGGTTTGGGGTGATTAGCTCAGCTGGGAGAGCATCTGCCTTACAAGCAGAGGGTCGGCGGTTCGATCCCGTCATCACCCACCATCTACTCCCCGAAGTAGTTGGAACCAAACCAAACAACCGACGCGCAAGCGTTGTCTACCGGAGCGGTAGTTCAGTTGGTTAGAATACCGGCCTGTCACGCCGGGGGTCGCGGGTTCGAGTCCCGTCCGCTCCGCCATTTTTAAAGGGCCGTGTGAAACGCAATCACACGGCTTTTTTGTTTCTATCCAAGGATTCTAGCCTCTGCGGCTTGCGAAACGGCCTTATTGGGCCGCGCCGGCGGCGGTCGCCTCGGGTACCTCAATCAGCTTGCCTGTTTTGCAGTCGTAGATGTAGCCATATACCGGTATACCTGCCGGCACGAGTGGGTGTGCTTTTATGCGTAGCACGTCCTCCACGACCGATTGGGCGTTATCGGAAATCGTCAGCCAGTTGATGTAGCGACCCTCGGGTGAGCCCGGACCTGCGCCAGTGTCATGCCAGCCGCTGGCATCGACCGTAGCGGTATCAAGACTGCTGCTGAGCAGGTCTGCCATGATGTCGTTAGTAAAGGTTTCCATGCCGCAGTCAGTGTGATGAATAACAAACCACTCATTGGTGCCCAGTAGCTTATGGGAAATAATCAGGGAGCGGATGGCATCGTCGCTGGCGCGGCCACCGGCATTGCGAATGACGTGGGCGTCACCTTCGGCCAGACCCGCGTATTTTGCTGGATCGAGGCGCGCGTCCATGCAGGTCAAGATGGCAAAGTGCCGGCCCGGGGGCATGGGCAGATCACCCTTGTCAAAACTCTCCGCATAAGCATTGTTGGCGGCCATTACCTCATTGACGGTATTGCTCATAACTAACTCCTTAGTTGGTGCGTCTGAACTGCAGCTCGATTGAATGTAACTTGACCTAGAAATGTACCACCCAAACACGGTTGCAGCTTGTCGGCGTGATGATTTTATTGATGCGCCACATCAATCGCCCGCATGGGGTGCACGGCCAGGTCCATTCGGACCTCAATGGTATTTACTGGGAAGCATCGAGAGCGTTGGTTCCGACGACAGGTCGTCGCTCAAATCATTGCGTTAAAAAGATGCTATTTCTCAGCGGTGTCCACCGCTAAGGATGACGGGTCTGAACTTTCAGCGTGCTGTTTACGGAAAAGCCCTGGTGTGACAAGGGTCTTCTTCTTGAAGGCGGTGTTAAAGGAGGAGATGGAATTAAATCCACTGTCATAAGCAATGTTGGTGATATCCAGCTGGGGCTTATCGATAAGCAGCGCCTTAGCTTTTTCTACCCGGAAGCCGTTGATGTAGCTGTTGAAATTGCTATTGAAATGGCGGTTGATGAACTCCGATAGCTGTGGTCCGTTGAGGCTGAGCTTACGCGCTAAATCGGTGATACGTAGATTGGAGTTCAGGTAGGGCTCCTGTTCCTCCATGATGCGTTGGAGCTTTGCCGCGATTTCGTCTTGATCCACCAGCTGCAGTCGCGTGGAACGGAGATAGCGTTGCTCACGCAGTATGTTAGAAACATCTTCGACTGATTTTGAGCTAGAAAACGTGCTTATAAAGATGAAAAAGATCAGAAACGAGCTAGCGATCGAGGCTGCCATGAAGCCCAGTGCCTCTGGGTCTCTTAGTGCGTTCAGGTGCAGTGCCATCGCCGTAGCCATAAACGCCACGGCTATAAAGAGTACCTTGTAGTTCGCTCTGGCAGGGCGGCTGGGATAGAGATGAACAACGAGGGTCGCCGTCAGGTACAGAATTATGTGATACATGCCAATTTCGGAGACCAGCTCATGCAGATTGTTCCGCCTGGTGTCGATAGTTGCCTGGATTAGATCTACTTTGCTGGACGCGTCTGTGGTCAGGAGAAAGGGCAGCAGTAGCAACAGAGCAACTAAACTGGGTACAAAGTGCAGCCATTTGCGCCAGTTCATCTCAAAATGGTCGTGCAGCAGGGCGTCAACGAAGAGGTATAGCAACGGGCCCCACATCAGCATCGCCGGATTGGCTGTGTAGTAGAAATGAGGATGGCTAAAGATAGCGCGGGAGCTAAATAGGAAGCTGGACCACTCTAGATATGCCCAGCACAGTAAGAATCCCCCCGCTAGCCAGTCCCTTGGACTTTCGCGGTGTCGAAGCTGCGCTACTCCCATCGCTCCCGCGAGTACAGTACCTGCCAACATGGTCAGATCTGTGAGCGAGGGCGAAAAATAGAGCACTAGTAACACCAGCTGTGGAGGACTTTGTCTTTTGCATCTTAGGGGTTGCTTCTACATTGTCAACAGAATCACCCGGTCATGCCCTATTGCAGTTACTCCTCTGCTGGCTGCGGTAGATACCTGATGCTGACCAGAACCAGGCAGGCAGCTGCGAAAAAGAAGAAGCTAAGATACTCCAGTGCCTGCCTGAGTGCAGCGGCCTCTCCCAACTCTGGGGTTAGGTGGTCGCTGAGCATGCCAACGGCAAGCGGTCCCAGACCAAAACCTATCAAGTTATTACAGAGAAAAATCAAAGCGGTAACCATTGCATGTAGATTGGAGGCAACAATTTGTTGGCTAATGCTGATCATAGGGGGGGTAAAAGCAGAGGAAATAACTATGGGTATTGCGCATAGTAATAACGTGAGCGTCATATCTTGGACAAGGAAAGCCGCCGCCGTCGCGGGTGCGGAGATGCTAAATATCAATGCCGGAATCCAGAGGTTCCAACGGCGGTCTTTGCTGGCTAGCTTGTCGGTTAAGACGCCCAATACCATGGCTGCGGCTATGCCCCCGACACCCACTATGAGACCCAAGATTGCACCGATCTCGGCTTTGCTAGAGGCATATTCTCGAATCATAAAAGTTGGTAGCCATGTCATGATACCTGCATATCCAAATACTGCTATGGAGCTGCCAGAGACGTACCAACGGAAAGCGCGTATTTTCCAAAGAACTCCAACGCTGGCGAAGAGTCCCAAAGTATCCGTAGAGACGACAGAGCGTCTAACAGGCTCTTTTAGATAGCGCCAGGTGAGTATGGCGAAAAGTAGTCCGGGCGCCCCAACGGCATAGAAAGCAGCGCGCCAGCCATAGTGCTCCGCAATCCAACCTCCTAAGGCGAAGCCTAAAAAAGCACCCGCGAAGTAGCCAGAGCCATAAAAGGCAAGTGCGGTGGTCCGGTGGCGCCGGGAGTAAGTGTCGGCAATCATCGAGTGAGCCGCAGGCGTGCAGGCAGATTCTCCAATACCCACGCCAAATCGCGCCAGAATCAGCTGGGTATAATTTTGAGCGGCGCCACAGAGCACAGTCATTAGACTCCATAGCGCCAGTGCCAGACTAATTAACTTGCTGCGGTTTTTACGGTCGGCTAGATAGGCTGCCGGAATGCCCATGGTGATGTAGATAGCGACGAATGCAAAACCACTGACCAAGCCGAGTTGGCTATCGCTCAGGGTGAATTCTTGCTTAATGTCTTCCAATAATATGATCAGTATCTGCCGGTCGAGGGCATTGATCATGAACAGCCCTGTCAGTGCAATTAAAAGACCGTGCCTTGTGAGCAATGATCGGAGCCGAGGGATGAGACCCACCGGTACTGCCTGTTGAAGCTTGGGATCAGTACTCGGTTGGTTTTGATAGGAATTCATTAAAATGCCGCCTTGTGCTGGGTCTGATTCTTCTAGTTTTCCCCAACTTAACCAAGTCCAATAATCGATGCTAATGAAATCATGTTTTCGAGGCACAGGGCGTCCGATCAAGCGTTGCTGGATCTTTCTGTAATTCGGCGTTGACTGGGAGCTTTTAGCGCTTATTTGGTTAAATTTTGATCAAAACTGCGTCAAGGTTTACAAAATCATGATTTTAGAGCCCGAAAATCATGATTTTGTAAGTCTCTAAAACAGATTTTGTGGATCTTTGGGCGATCGTGCCCCTAGAGCTGCCTGGTGGCGTCGCTTGTCGGCCCACCCAGAAAGTCGAGTTGGGGATAAATCACCTAGCGGAGATAACCATAAAAATGACGACTTACACTCAGAAGAAAATCGCCACAAGTCCTCGCGTAGCGGGCTTTAAGAAACGTTTCCCCTCGGTTGTGCTGAGTTGCATGGCGGCATCAACTGCGGTTTATGCTCCGGTAGGGATGGGCGCCCAGCTTGAAGAAGTGGTGGTCACTGCCCAGAAGAAGGCTGAAAGCCTCCAGGACGTCGCGCTGACGGTACAGGCGTTCAAAGGCGAAAACATTGCAGCAGCTGGCATTACTGATATGGAGCTGCTTTCTGAAAATATGCCAGCGATCACTATTGCACGGTCAGCGAATTCCCAGCGTATCGTGGCTCGCGGGATTGGCTCCGGGACCAATGCGGGTTTTGAGCAGTCGGTTGGGACATTCGTTGATGGTATTTACTATGGTCGCGGTCAGCAAATCAGACCAAGATTCATTGATATCGCGTCTATTGAAGTACTGAAGGGACCTCAATCCACACTGTTCGGAACTAATGTGACCGCCGGGGCGATCAATATCCGTTCCAACGATCCCACCAGCGAGTTCGAGGGCCAAGTCACTGTGTTAGCCGGCCAGGATGGAGAACGGGACGGGAATGTGGTTGTTTCTGGGCCCATCACGGACCGTCTCATGGGACGTTTGGCACTTTACAAGCGCGACTACGATGGCTACATGAATAACCTAAGTCGCGATGACAGTGTGTCCCAGGAAGATCACTGGGGCGGTCGAATGGTATTGCTGTTTAACGCCAGCGACAGACTCTCGGTGCGGGCAGCTTACGAACATCACGACTTGGAACAGGACGGTAACAACGCACAGAATGTTATTTATACCGACAACTTCTTGCCTATAGCGACGGCCGATGATGGGGTATTCGACTACAAAAACGTTGGTGGTGTTCTTGCCAATATGAGCGTCATCCCCAACGGACCCATCAGCGACAGTAACCAGTTTGACACTGTAAGCGTCAGAGTTAATTACGAGGGTGAAGGTTATAGCTTGACGTCGGTGACGGGTTACACTCAATACGATTGGAAAAACATTGCCGATTCGGACTACACCAATTTGGATTTGTTAGTCCAACAAACCGACCAACAGTTCAAGCAGTGGAGCCAAGAGCTGCGATTGGATACTGAGATCGGTGACAATCTCGACGTGTTGGCTGGCTTTTATTACCACAATCAGGATTTTGAGCAGTTGCGAACGAGTGAGCTGGTCGCAAGCGCGGCAGGTCCCAATGTGATCCTCTCGCCTTCGCAACAGGACACCGATACCTGGGCGCTGTTCGGGCAGGGTACGTACAGTTTCAGTGATCGGGCCCGCATGACCCTGGGTGTCAGATACAGCTCCGACCAAAAAGACGTGTCTGACGACCTGACCATGTCGAATCCTATTTTTCAGGTAATTGGGTTTTTTGGCGCCTTCCCCCATGAGATCAACGACAGTCGGGACGAAGAACATCTCTCCTGGCTGGTTCGCGGCGAATACGATTTTGGTGAAGACAGCTTGGCATACGCTCTGGTTACCCGTGGTTATAAAGCGGGCGGGTTCGACGTCAACGGTCTCGGTGGCAGTAAAGGGACTACGCCGGCGCCCGATTTCGAATTTGATGAAGAGCAGGCAACCAACTTCGAGGTGGGCACCAAGCTGAATCTGCTCAATGGCGCGGCAATGCTCAATGGTAGCTTGTTCTATACACTTTATGAGGACTTGCAGGTCACACAATTTAATGGCGCTGGCTTTGAGCTTGGCAATGCCGCGGAAGCAACCGTCATGGGATTGGAGCTCGATTATCGTCAGGCATTAACTGATGAGCTGACATTGTTCGCGACTGCAACCTGGCAAGACTTTGAGTTCGGCGACTATTTGGCAAACTGCAACCAGCGCCAGCGTAACGGTTTGGAAGAGGGTTGTGTCAATGGCGCGCAGAATTTAGATGGTAAAGACGGCCAGTTCGCTCCGGACATGTCAGCTAATTTAGGGTTGGATTACGTGACCGCTGTATCGACCAACCTGTTGTTCAAAGCCAACCTAAATATTGTGTATTCCGATAGCTACTACACCCAGCTGGGTGTGGACCGAAATGTGCTCCAAGATAGCTACAGCAAGATCAATGCTCGTATTGCCATTGCCTCGGCGGACAACAAGTGGGAGTTGGCGGCGATTGGTAAGAACCTCACCGATGAAGAGGTCAGTGTCAACAGTTTTGATTCTCCGATCAGCGGAAACTTTCCGCTGACCTATGTGAAGTTCATAACCCAACCACGACAATTGGCCCTGCAAGCTACCTACCGTTGGTAGAGCTGATTTCGGCATTGCTCGGCCCTGAGCGGGTCGAGCATTGTCTCCCCTCAGGCTTATTTGGAGTGGATCCATGAACACCCCTCAGTCAAAAGCCAAAAGAGGCTCTTTGCGAGTGCCTCGGTCGAATCTTCCTTACTACGGGCAAACCATCGGAATTATCATGCTTGACGTGGACTGCACTCAGGGCGCGGGAACTGCTGTAATCGGGGGTGATACCCTGAACGAGGCCGGCTTTACCCGGGTGCCGGGGGACGTTGGCAACGCCAGTAGTTTTGGGTTTTCTGTGCAATACAAACTGTTGCGGGATCTTCAAATAAACGAGGTGATTACGAGGCAGCCGAGCGAGCGAGGCATTGCGGCTATGGTGGGGGCGGCACAGGCTTTTGAGCGTGAAGGTGTGCGAGCGATAGCCACAACCTGTGGTCTATTTTCTGTTTTCCAAACTATTTTGGCTAACGCAGTCGATATACCCGTTCTATCTTCTTCTCTGTTGCAGGTTCCCATGGTGTCTTTAATGATTGGACCGCAGCGTAAAGTGGGCATTATGACCGCAAATTCGCACATTCTTACCGATCAGCACTTGGCTGCTGTCGGTATTGACAGCTCGGTGCCCTATGTTCTCTGGGGAGCGAATCAGCGTCCGGCCGAGGAAGACGTTTGGATATTTGATGAACTCGATCCGGAACAACGGACAAGAAGGCTTGAAAAGCAACTGTCGTTATCTGCACAGCGCATGATGGAAGCACACCCGGATATCGGTGCAATTGTCTTGGAATGCACCAACATGCCTCCAGCCGCTATGGCCATCCAGCAGGCGACAGGTTTGCCCGTGTTCGATGTAATCAGCTTGATCAAATGGACGCAGTTGGGTGTTAACCAGCAACGGTATCGCGGTGCGATGTAATCCCCTAGCCGAGGCTTACGTTATCCGAGACTGCGCTCTTTGGAATCCTGATTTTGTCAGATTGAATCATAACCACGATTGCTGAGCATGACTGAATATCCAATATTTGCTGTACTTTTTTATCACAGGAGTTGATGGCGCTATGTTAGACAACCAGTACGTTGAATACACAACAGAGGGCGCGCTGGCCTTCATTCATATTAATCGCCCCGACTCGCTTAACGCTTTCAATCGTGAGGTTTATCGCGGATTAAACGAGTCGTTTGTCCGTTTCAATGAGGACAAAAACTTGCGGGCGGCTGTGCTGAGTACAGCCGGCCGATCTTTCTCCGGTGGCGTCGATTTGAAGGACTTGAAATTGGCGATGGATGAGGCGGGGGTCGACAATCCCGGCACACTAGCACCGCAGTTCAGTCTTGATCACGAAGATCTTGCGTTCTCCGAGAAGCCCATTGTTGTGGCCATTCAGGGGCAGTGCTACGGCAATGGCATGACTTTGGCAATGGCTTGTGACTTGCGTGTTGCCGCCGAGGACGCACAGTTTTGCTTGCCAGAAGTGAAAATAGGCATTGCTAGCGTTCACGGCACTTTGCGCTGCGTGCACACAGCCGGCCTTGGTAAAGCGCTCGAGCTGCTCTTGCTGGGAGAGCCGCGTTCGGCGGAGTGGGCAGAGAGAGCCGGTTTGATAAATGAAGTGGTTCCGAAGCAAG
>Ga0181596_10003921_pt1 | contig 13680 bp, 11 predicted proteins | sample 041ome_6_FD_148655 | JGI IMG/M metagenome (GOLD analysis project Ga0181596, IMG submission 148655) | Coastal salt marsh microbial communities from the Groves Creek Marsh, Skidaway Island, Georgia - 041402US metaG (spades assembly) | ecosystem: Environmental > Aquatic > Marine > Intertidal zone... | reverse complement strand
TCACCAGAGTGAGGACTACAACCTCTCCACCGCGCTGCGCCAGACCAGCACCGGGTTTATCTTCGGCTGGATCTTCTACCTGCCGATGGCTCTGGTTGGCGTTCCGCCGTTGGTGTTCCTGACGGTAGCCGCGCTGAACCTGCTCTATCAGTTCTGGGTGCACACCCGGCATATCCCCAAGCTGGGTTGGTTTGAGTGGGTGTTTATTACGCCGTCCAATCATCGTGTGCACCATGCGCAGAATGCTGTGTATATGGATCGCAATTACGGCGGCGTGTTCATTCTCTGGGATCGCCTGTTTGGCACCTTTCAGGAAGAGCTGGACGAAGATCCGGTGATTTTCGGCGTGACCACACCGCTGGCCAGTTGGGACCCGCTGTGGGCCAACGCGCAGTTTTATGTGGCGCTGTGGCGTGATGCGGTGCGCGCCGAGTCCTGGTGGGACAAGTTGCGCATCTGGTTTATGCGTACCGGCTGGCGCCCGGCCGATGTGGCGGCCAAGTATCCGCAGAGCAAGCCGGACCTGAGCCAGTTCGTGAAATTCGACGTACCGCTGAGCCTGACGCAGAAGCTCTACGCTGGCGTGCAATTCAGCCTTTATGTGCTGGGCGGCACCTTGTTGCTGGGCATGGGCGACACATTGAACCTGGTGCAGACGTTATTGGGCGTGGCCTGGGTGACGCTGGGCCTGTACGTGATTGGCCTCTGGCTGGAGAACCGCCCCAGCGCTAAGCGCCTGGAAGTGCTGCGCGTGCTATTGAATCTGCCCGCCGCCTGGCTGGCAGTGCAGGTGGGGCTGTTGCCGGCTCCGCCCTGGCTCTGGGCGTTGCTGCTGAGCTATAGCCTGCTTAGCCTGGGCGCGCTGTTCTGGACGCCGCGTGGGCAGGGTGCTGTTCCCGCGTAGGCACGGGTTATGGCTGTGCTTTGCAACGGTGGACGGGCGCAGGCCTGCTCCACCGTTGTGCATTTCAGGCCCGAGAAACCCTGTCGCCCCTAGGCTGGCAACATATCTTCGTAACAGGTCCGGCGCTATGCTGGCCGAGCTTGCGGCACGCGGTCGCAGCGCTGTCGCGGGTTGTCATACTTTGGTCATAATGGCAGCTTATAACTGTCACACTCGCCCGTCGCTACGGGCTTCGGAGCCTGCCGTGAGCTTTACCCCTGCCAATCGCCTGTTTCCCGCCACTCGCCTGCGCCGTAACCGCCGCGATGATTTTTCTCGGCGACTGGTGCGCGAGAATCGCCTGAGTGTCGATGACCTGATTCTGCCGGTGTTCGTCCTTGACGGCGAAAACCGCCGCGAGGCGATTGCCTCGATGCCGGGTGTCGAGCGCCTGTCCATCGATCTGCTGCTCAAGGAAGCTGAGCATTGGGTGGCGTTGGGTATTCCGGCGTTGGCGCTGTTTCCGGTGACGCCGCTGGAGAAGAAGTCCCTGCTCGCCGAAGAGGCCTGGAACCCGGATGGCATTGCCCAGCGGGCGATCCGTGCCCTGCGCGCGAAATTCCCCGAGCTGGGGGTGATCAGTGACGTAGCGCTGGACCCGTTCACTACCCACGGTCAGGACGGCATTCTCGACGCCGATGGTTATGTGCAGAACGACATCACCGTCGATGCGCTGGTCAAGCAGGCGTTGTCCCATGCCGCCGCCGGTGCCCAGGTGGTGGCGCCCTCGGACATGATGGATGGCCGCGTGCAGGCGATTCGCGAAGCGCTGGAGCTGGCGGATCACAGCAACGTGCGGATCATGGCTTACTCGGCCAAGTACGCCAGCGCCTACTACGGGCCGTTTCGCGATGCGGTGGGGTCGGCGGCGAATCTGGGTAAGGCCAACAAGGCCAGCTACCAGATGGATCCGGCCAATGGCGATGAAGCCCTGCATGAGGTGGCCGCTGATCTCGCCGAAGGCGCAGACATGGTCATGGTCAAACCGGGCATGCCCTATCTCGACATTCTCTGGCGTGTCAAAGCGGAATTCAAGGTGCCGACCTTTGTCTATCAGGTCAGCGGTGAGTACGCCATGCACATGGCGGCTATACACAATGGTTGGTTGGGCGAAGCAGTGATTCTCGAATCACTGACCGCCTTCAAGCGTGCGGGTGCCGATGGCATCCTGACTTATTTCGCCGTGCGCGCGGCAGAACTGTTGAAGCAGGGGAACTAGCCCCTCCAGGATTTGGCAATGAACACTGAAGGACTCAGTAACACTGAATTAAAAGACGCCCAGCCGGTCGTCGATGAGGTTGTCGTAGTGGAAGCTCCAGTTGTAGAAGCCGTGGCGCCTGCCGCCCCGGCCCCTGTGGTTGTGCACAATCTGGATGACAGCAGCCTGTATATCCACCGCGAGCTGTCGCAGCTGCAGTTCAATATCCGCGTGCTGGAACAGGCGCTGGATGAGTCCTATCCGCTGCTGGAGCGACTGAAGTTCCTGCTGATCTTCTCCAGCAACCTCGATGAGTTCTTCGAAATCCGCGTGGCCGGGCTGAAGAAGCAGATCAACTTTGCCCGCGAGCAAGCGGGCGCCGATGGCCTGCAACCGCATCAGGCCTTGGCGCGGATTGCCGAGCTGGTGCACGAGCAGGTCGAACGCCAATACGCCATTCTTAACGACAACCTGTTCCCGGCGCTGGCCAAGCACAACGTCAACTTCATCCGCCGGCGTTTCTGGACGGCCAAGCTCAAAGCCTGGGTGCGGCGTTATTTCCGCGACGAGATTGCACCGATCATCACCCCGATTGGCCTCGATCCGACGCATCCGTTCCCGTTGCTGGTGAACAAGAGCCTGAACTTTATCGTCGAGCTGGAGGGGGTCGATGCCTTCGGTCGTGACTCGGGTTTGGCGATTATCCCGGCGCCGCGCTTGCTGCCGCGCATCATCAAGGTGCCGGAGGACGTCGGCGGCCCAGGCGATAACTTCGTGTTCCTCTCGTCGATGATCCACGCTCACGCCGATGACCTGTTCCAGGGGATGAAGGTCAAGGGCTGCTACCAGTTCCGCCTGACCCGTAACGCCGACCTGTCGGTGGACACCGAAGACGTCGAAGACCTGGCCCGTGCCCTGCGTGGCGAGCTATTCAGCCGCCGTTACGGTGATGCGGTACGCCTGGAGGTGGTTGATACGTGCCCGCAACCGCTGCTCGATTACCTGCTCAAGCAGTTCAACCTGACCGAGGCCGAGTTGTACCGCGTCAACGGTCCGGTCAACCTGACTCGGTTGTTCAGTATCACTGGTTTGGACAGTCACCCGGAGTTGCAGTACACGCCCTTTACCCCGGTCATCCCCAAGCTGTTGCAGAACGCCGAGAATATCTTCAGCGTGATCAGCAAGCAGGACATCCTCTTGCTGCATCCCTTTGAGTCGTTCACCCCGGTGGTCGATTTGTTGCGGCAGGCGGCGAAAGACCCCCACGTGCTGGCGATCAAGCAAACTCTGTATCGCTCTGGAGCCAACTCGGAGATCGTCGATGCGCTGGTCGACGCGGCGCGTAACGGCAAGGAGGTGACCGCAGTGGTTGAGCTGCGCGCGCGCTTCGATGAGGAGTCCAACCTGGCACTGGCCAGCCGTCTGCAGGCGGCCGGTGCGGTGGTGATCTATGGCGTGGTGGGCTTCAAAACCCACGCCAAGATGATGCTGATTTTGCGCCGCGAGAGTGGCGATATTGTGCGCTACGCGCATCTGGGTACCGGGAACTACCACGCCGGCAATGCCAAACTGTACACCGACTACAGCCTGCTGACGGCCGATGTGGCCTTGTGCGAGGACGCCTCCAAGCTATTCAGTCAGTTGATCGGCATGGGCAAGACCCTGCGCATGAAGAAATTGCTGCATGCGCCGTTTACCCTGAAGAAGACCCTGCTCGATATGATCGCGCGCGAAACTGCCCTGGCGGCCGACGGCAAGCCGGCGCACATCATGGCCAAGTTCAACTCGCTGACCGATCCGAAGATCATCCGTGCTCTGTACAAGGCCAGCCAGACCGGGGTGAAAATCGAGCTGGTGGTGCGCGGCATGTGCTGCCTGCGTCCGGGTATCGCCGGGGTTTCGCACAATATTCAGGTGCGCTCGATCATCGGCCGCTTCCTTGAGCACACGCGGGTGTTCTACTTCCTCAATGGCGGCGAAGAGAAGATCTACCTGTCCAGCGCCGACTGGATGGAGCGCAACCTCGACAAGCGCGTCGAGACCTGTTTCCCGGTGGAAGGCAAGAAATTGATTCTGCGGGTCAAGAAGGAGCTGGAGAGCTACCTGACCGACAACACCCAGGCCTGGGCGCTGCAGTCGGACGGGCGTTACCTGCGTATCAGCCCGAGTGGCAACCAGAACCCGCGCAACGCACAGGCCGGGCTGCTGGAAAAGCTCACTGCGCCACTGATCAGCGCGCGTTGATGCGTGCTGGGGTTGCGCCGTGCTGGCGCAGCCTCAGCGTACCTTCAGTTCGATGCCGATGCGTTTGAGCCACTCGGCTTCCTGGGTGAAGTCCGCCTGGGTCAGCGGGTTATTCTCCAGCCAGCCTGCGGGGAACTGAATCTCGAAGCACTGTTCGGCGGCCTTGAGCTGCACGGCCGGCATTTCCTGAGTGCCGCGGATGTGGTGAAACAGGATAGCGAAGCGCAGGAGTACGCAGAGGCGGGTTAGCTTGACGCCCTCGGCGCCGAAATCGGCGAGTTTGTCCTTGGGAATATTACGTCGATGGCCGCGTACCAGCAGGGCCATCATTTGCTGATCCTGACGCGAGAAGCCGGCCAGATCGGAGTGTTCGACCAGGTAGGCGCCGTGCTTGTGGTACTGGTAGTGCGCAATATCCAGACCGACTTCATGCACCTTGGCCGCCCAGCTGAGCAGCTCACGGTGCCATTCGTCCTGCAATTGCCAGCCCTTGGCGACTTGATCCAGGGCGGAGAGCGCCTTGCTTTCGACCCGTGCAGCCTGCTCCAGGTCGACGTGGTAGCGCTCCATCAGTGACGTCAGGGTGCGCTCGCGGACGTCTTCATGCTGATGACGGCCGAGCAGGTCGTACAGCACGCCCTCGCGCAGGGCGCCTTCGGAGTGGCTCATGCGCTGGATATCGCAGGCGTCGAAGATCGCTTCAAGAATTGCCAAACCTGCCGGAAAGATGCTGCGGCGGTCTGCTTTGATCCCGTCGAGGTCGAGTTTTTCAGCCTCGCCAACTTTGAACAGCTTGCGCTTGAGCCAGGCCAGCCCCTGGCTATTAACCTCGCCGCTACCAAGACCGGCGGCCTGAATGGCCAGGCCGATGGCCTTGATGGTGCCAGATGCGCCGACGGCATCCTCCCAGCCCAGGCGGCGCAGGGCGTGCTCGATACCCATGATTTCCAAGCGTGCAGCGGTGTAGGCCTGGGCATAGCGTGCCGGTGTGATCTTGCCGTCTTTGAAAAAACGCTGGGTAAAGCTCACGCAGCCCATCTGCAGGCTCTCGCGCAACAGTGGCTCGAAGCGCTGACCGATAATGAACTCGGTACTGCCGCCGCCGATATCCGCTACCAGGCGTTTGCCCGGTGTATCGGCAATGCTGTGGGATACGCCGAGGTAGATCAGGCGGGCTTCTTCGCGGCCGGAGATGACCTCCACGGGGTGGCCCAGCAGCTCTTCGGCACGGCGGATAAATTCATCACGGTTGCGCGCCTCGCGCAGAGCATTGGTGCCCACTACGCGCACCGCGCCTTCCGGCAGGCTGGCGGTTAGTTGAGCGAAGCGGCGCAGGCAGTCGAGCCCACGCACCATGGCTTCTTCGCTGAGCAGGCGCTGTTCATCAATGCCGGCGGCCAGTTGGACCTTGTCGCCGAGGCGTTCGAGGATGCGGATCTCGCCGTGATCGGCTTTGGCCAGCACCATATGGAAGCTGTTGGAGCCCAGGTCGATAGCTGCAATCAAAGGAAAAGACTCGGCAGGGGTATGCGGCATGGCAGAACCATCTCGATGCGTAACCCCGTCATCGTGCCACGATAGCCTGGCCCCGCCAACGCATACTGATGTCGCAGCCACCTGTCCGAGTCTCTGTGCTAGGACGTATGCGGCGCTAGCGCGGGGTTGTTGGTTGTTTGAATAAATTATGACAAGGGCCTGATGTGGCCCTTTGTGGGGTCGCAATAGAGAAGCTCAATTACCGCCGCCTTCCTGTGTGGGAAAAGCCGGGCTATGATGTCGGCCATCTTTTGCTTCCGAACTCGGAGACCTTCCATGAGCGAATTCATCACCAATGTCAGCGACGCCAGCTTCGACCAGGATGTACTCCAGGCCGAAGGTCCGGTGCTGGTCGACTACTGGGCTGAGTGGTGCGGCCCGTGCAAGATGATCGCGCCGGTACTCGATGAGATCGCCCAGACCTATCAGGGCAAACTGAAAGTCTGCAAGCTGAACATCGATGAAAACCAGGACACCCCGCCGAAATTCGGCGTGCGTGGCATCCCGACCCTGATGCTGTTCAAGAACGGCAATGTCGAGGCGACCAAGGTTGGTGCACTGTCCAAGTCGCAGCTGGCAGCTTTTCTCGACAGCAACATCTAAGGTGCGCTGACGTCGCCACAGGCTTTAGAAGCCCCGCACATTGCGGGGCTTTTTTCTGTCTGGGCGCTAGACGTATCAATAAAGCCGGTGTTACATTCGGCCTCGCTGTATTTCCTATACAGCCCCCTGCAAGCCGTCGCCGACGCATTCCTACGCGAATACCTTCGATACACGCTGGCGATCCAATCGCCTTTTAGCGGCGCGGCCTCCCAAGCTGAATAGCTTATTTCCCCTCCTTCATGAATTACGTCATTCCTATGAATCTGACCGAACTCAAGCAAAAGCCGATCACCGAACTGCTGGAACTCGCTGAACAACAGGGCCTGGATAACATGGCCCGTTCGCGCAAGCAGGACGTGATTTTCTCGCTGTTGAAAAAACACGCTAAAAGCGGTGAGGAAATCTCCGGTGATGGCGTGCTGGAGATTCTCCAGGACGGTTTCGGCTTTCTCCGCTCTGCGGATGCCTCATACCTTGCTGGCCCCGATGACATCTATGTCTCGCCGAGCCAGATCCGCCGCTTCAACTTGCGTACTGGCGATACCATCGTCGGCAAGATTCGCCCGCCGAAAGAAGGCGAGCGCTACTTCGCGCTGCTCAAAGTTGACACCATCAACTACGACCGCCCGGAAAACGCCAAGAACAAGATCCTGTTCGAGAACCTGACGCCGCTGTTCCCCAACAAGCGTCTGGTGATGGAAGCCGGTAACGGCTCCACCGAGGACATCACCGGCCGGGTTATCGACCTCTGCGCGCCGATCGGCAAAGGCCAGCGCGGCCTGATCGTGGCGCCGCCGAAAGCCGGTAAGACCATCATGCTGCAGAACATCGCGGCGAACATTGCGCGTAACAACCCCGAGTGCCACCTGATCGTGCTGCTGATCGATGAGCGCCCGGAAGAAGTGACCGAGATGCAGCGCACCGTGCGCGGCGAAGTGGTTGCCTCGACCTTCGATGAGCCGCCAACCCGCCACGTGCAGGTGGCCGAAATGGTCATCGAAAAGGCCAAGCGCCTGGTTGAGCACAAGAAGGATGTAGTCATCCTGCTCGACTCTATCACCCGTCTGGCGCGCGCTTACAACACCGTGATCCCAAGCTCCGGTAAGGTCCTCACGGGTGGTGTTGACGCCCATGCGCTGGAGAAGCCTAAGCGTTTCTTCGGCGCCGCGCGGAACATCGAAGAAGGCGGCTCGCTGACCATCATCGCCACCGCGCTGGTGGAAACCGGCTCGAAGATGGATGAAGTGATCTACGAAGAGTTCAAAGGCACCGGCAACATGGAGCTGCCGCTGGACCGTCGTATCGCCGAGAAACGGGTGTTCCCGGCCATCAACATCAACCGCGCCGGTACTCGTCGCGAAGAACTGCTGACCGCCGATGACGAACTGCAGCGCATGTGGATTCTGCGCAAGTTGCTGCACCCGATGGATGAGATTGCCGCCATCGAGTTCCTCACCGACAAGCTGAAAGCGACCAAGACGAATGAAGAGTTCTTCCAGTCGATGAAGCGCAAGTAGGGCGTTCTTGGTCCTACAACAAAAGCCGGGTTAGCCCGGCTTTTGTGTGTCTGAAGGTTGGCTTTCCCTTCTGAAAGCCCCCGTTCGGCGCTAAACTTTGCCCCCCTATCGTTCGGCCTGAAACGAGGCATCTGCATGCAGTATCGCGACCTGCGCGACTTTATCCGTGGTCTGGAAGAACGCGGCGAACTCAAGCGCATCCAGACGCCAGTTTCTCCCGTGCTGGAGATGACAGAAATTTGCGACCGAACCCTGCGCAAGGGTGGCCCGGCGCTGCTGTTTGAAAACCCCACCGGCTTTGATACCCCGGTGCTCGGTAACCTGTTCGGCACGCCCAAGCGCGTGGCGCTGGGCATGGGTGCAGAAGAGGTCAGCGAACTGCGCGAGATCGGCAAGCTGCTGGCTTTTCTCAAAGAGCCTGAGCCGCCAAAAGGCCTGAAAGACGCCTGGTCGAAGCTACCGATCTATAAAAAAGTCTTCTCCATGGCGCCTAAGGTGCTGAAAGATGCGCCCTGCCAGGAAGTGGTTGAGGAGGGTGATGATGTCGACCTGGGCAAGCTGCCGGTGCAAACCTGCTGGCCGGGCGATGTCGGCCCGCTGATCACCTGGGGGCTGACCATCACCAAGGGGCCGAACAAGGAGCGGCAGAACCTCGGTATCTACCGCCAGCAGGTGATTGGTCGCAATAAGGTGATCATGCGCTGGCTGAGCCACCGTGGCGGCGCCCTGGATTTTCGCGACTGGTGCGAGAAATACCCTGGCCGCCCTTACCCGGTGGCTGTGGCCTTGGGGGCAGATCCTGCGACCATTCTCGGCGCGGTAACCCCGGTGCCGGACAGTCTCTCCGAGTACGCCTTTGCCGGCCTGTTGCGCGGTCATCGCACCGAGTTGGTCAAGGCTCGTGGTAGCGACCTGCAAGTGCCGGCCAGCGCCGAGATCGTCCTGGAGGGCGTGATTCATCCGGGCGAGATGGCGCCAGAAGGCCCGTACGGTGATCACACCGGCTACTACAACGAAGTCGACAGCTTCCCGGTATTTACCGTCGAGCGCATCACCCGTCGGCAGCAACCGATCTACCACAGCACCTACACCGGCCGCCCGCCGGATGAGCCGGCGATTCTCGGGGTGGCGCTGAACGAAGTGTTCGTGCCGATTTTGCAAAAGCAGTTTCCCGAGATCACCGACTTCTACCTGCCGCCCGAAGGCTGTTCCTACCGCATGGCGGTGGTGACCATGAAGAAGCAGTACCCCGGCCACGCCAAGCGCGTGATGCTCGGCGTGTGGTCGTTTCTGCGCCAGTTCATGTACACCAAGTTCGTTATTGTCACTGACGACGACATCAATGCACGGGACTGGAATGATGTGATCTGGGCGATTACCACGCGCATGGACCCCAAGCGCGACACGGTGATGATCGACAACACGCCAATTGATTACCTGGATTTTGCCTCGCCGATCTCTGGCCTCGGCTCGAAGATGGGCCTGGATGCTACCCATAAATGGCCGGGGGAAACCAACCGCGAGTGGGGGCGAGCTATCGTTCAGGATGAAGCGGTCAAACAGCGCGTCGACGCGTTGTGGTCTGAGTTGGGAATTGATTGATGAATGTCACCCTGAATCCTTCGGGTGCGGTACTCCAGGTGCAACCCCGCGAGCGCATCCTCGATGCCGCGCGGCGCCTTGGCTATGACTGCCCGCAGAGCTGTCGCAATGGTAATTGCCATATCTGCGCCGCGCTGCTGGTGGAGGGGCGTGTGCAGCAGAACGGGGTTGAGTTGAGCCACGGCGAGTTATTCACCTGCCTGGCCGAGCCGCTGGAGGATTGTGTGCTGCATTGGGATGGCGTGCTGGCGCCGGGTGAGTTGCCGGTGCGTGAACTCGTCTGCCAGGTTGCCGCGTGTGATGAGCTGGGTGGCGATGTGTTTCGCCTGCGTCTGCATGCGCCGGCCGGCAAGGCGCCGCGTTATCACGCGGGGCAATACCTGCTGCTGCAGCGTGACGGTGACGACTACGCCGCCTTTTCTCTGGCCTCGGCCCCGCACTGCGGGCGTGAGTTGGAGCTGCATGTGTTGGCCCGCGATGAGTCCACCGTGGCCTTGATTAGCCAGTTACGCAGCAGCGGTCTGGCGCGGGTGAAGCTGCCTTTTGGTGATACGCACCTGGTCGAACTGCCGGATGGCCCGTTGGTGCTAATAGCGGCCGGCACCGGCATGGCGCAGATGCACAGCCTGATCGAGCATTGCCGCGCCAGCGGCTTTGCCCATCCGATACACCTGTACTGGGGGGCGCGCCGTCCGGAAGACTTCTATGCGCTCGAACACTGGGCGCAATGGCAGTCGGTACCCAATCTGTTCCTGCACCAGGTGGTCAGCGACCAATGTGGCTGGCAGGGGCGCTGCGGCTTGCTGCACGAAGCGGTGCGCGAAGACTTTGTCGACCTCAAGGCGTTGCACCTGTACGCCAGCGGCTCGCCAGCCATGGTGTATGCCACACTGGATGCATTGGTTGACGCCGGCATGGAGGCTCGGCAGATGCGCGCCGACGTATTTGCTTATGCGCCACGGGGCTAGTTGATCCCACAAAAAAGGCCGCCTATTGGGCGGCCTTTTACTGTGCGTCGGGTTTAGCGCACGTTGACGACTACCTTGCCTACCGCTTTGCGTTGGCCGAGCGTGTTGATCGCGTCGGCGGCCTGGGCCAGCGGGAAGGTCTGCGAGACCAGCGGCTTGAGCTTGCCTTCGGCGTGCCAGGCAAACAGCTGCTGGAAGTTGGCGGCGTTGTCCTGTGGTTGGCGTTGGGCGAAGGAGCCCCAGAACACCCCGACCACGGCTGCGCCCTTGAGCAGAGTCAGGTTGACCGGCAACTCTGGGATACGCCCACTGGCAAAACCCACCACCAACAGGCGGCCGTTCCAGGCGATGCTGCGGATGGCCGCATCGAACAGATCGCCACCCACTGGGTCGTAGATCACGTCCGCGCCCTGGCCGCCCGTCAGGCGTTTCACTTCCTCTTTGAGGTTGGCTTCGCTGTAGTTGATCAGCTCATCGGCGCCGGCGGCCTTAGCTACCTCGAGTTTCTCGGCGCTGCTTGCCGCGGCGATCACCTTGGCGCCCATGGCTTTGCCGATTTCCACGGCGGCCAGGCCAACACCACCGGATGCGCCGAGTACCAGCAGGGTTTCACCTGGTTGCAGGTTGGCGCGCTGCTTGAGGGCGTGCATCGAGGTGCCGTAGGTCATGCCGAAGGCGGCCGCGCTGGCGAAATCCATGCTCGGCGGAATCGGCATGACGTTGTAGCCAGGCACCGCGACCTCTTCGGCAAAGCTGCCCCAGCCTGTGAGTGCCATCACCCGGTCGCCGACTTTCAGGTGGCTGACTTTTTCACCAACGGCCGTGACTATGCCAGCGGCCTCGCCACCCGGAGAGAACGGGAAGGGCGGCTTGAACTGGTACTTGCCCTCGATAATCAGGGTGTCGGGGAAGTTGACCCCGGCGGCATGCACTTCGAGCAGGACTTCATTCTTCTTCGCTTCGGGGCTGGCGATTTCTTCCAGTACCAGGGTTTCGGCGGGGCCGAAGGCTTTACACAGCACGGCTTTCATCGGGCTTTTCCTCTGCGGTTGATGGCTATGCAGTGTAGGTACGGGCGAAGTCGGGTCAACGAGCATGCTTGCGCCTGATGGTCATGCATAAGCTTAGGGCTTGGGGCGTTGCCTGACTGTGGCTATGCTAGGGGCTGAACTCTTGAGGAATACCGCCCGTGAAAGTCTGGATCGCATTGCTGCTTGTTCTGTCGTTACCCCTGCTGGCCCAGGCATCGGGAAGCAAGGAAGAGGGCGAAGGTAAAGAGGGGGCTGCGCCAGTGGTGTCCTATGTCACCTTGGTGCCGGCTTTGGTGGGGAATTTTGGCGATGGGCCCAAACTCAAATTCTTCAAGGCCGACCTGTCGCTGCGCGTCACCGGCGCGGATACGGAAGCCAAGGTCAAGCACCATGAACCCTTGATTCGCAATCAGTTGGTGATGCTGTTTTCCCAGCAAACCGAAGCTGCAATGGCCGCTGCGGGGGCGAGGGAGGCGCTGCGCGCTGAAGCGCTCAAACAGGTGCAGGATGTGCTTACCCAGGAAGAAGGCAAGCCGCTGGTTGAAGATCTGCTGTTCAACAACCTGATCATTCAGTGACTGCCCGCTAGTACATGCCTTGTTTTAGCGCAGTGCCAGAACGGCTGCCCATTCCTCGGCGCTGACCGGCATGACCGAAAGGCGACTGCCTTTTTGCACCAGCGGCAACTCCAGCAAGGCGCTCTGGGCTTTTAACTGCGCCAATGGAATGACCCGCTTGAAGGCCTCGACAAAGGCGACATCGACCGCGCTCCAGGGGTTCTTCTCACTACTGGCCTTGGCATCGAAATAGTGGCTGTCAGGCTCTAGCGCGGTGGGGTCTGGGTAGTGCGGCGTGACGATACGGGCGATCCCTGCAATGCCCGGCTCCGGACAGCTGGAGTGGTAAAAGAAGAACAAATCCCCTGGCTGCATGTTGCGCAGGAAGTTGCGTGCCTGGTAATTGCGTACGCCATCCCAGCGCGCTTGCTCCAGGCGTTGCAGGTCGTGGATCGAGAGTTCGTCGGGTTCTGACTTCATCAGCCAATAAGGCATGAACTTTGCTCCTGTGATTCGGTCCTTTAGCGGGCTGCTGCTGTTTACCTGATGTTGCCCGGTGTGTGCAGCTCTGTATCCCGGGTTGTGTAGAGAGTCGCCGCTGTTGGATCCATAAAAATAATCGCCGCGTATACAGCGTGCGCTATGCCTTGCAAGGGGGAGGCATTCAATGAAACGTAAACCAGATGTGTTGTGGGTCTTGGTCATTCTGTTCAGTCTGGGTGTGGTAACCACCGGTTATACCCAGAGTTTGTGGGATCGCCAGGCTGATGCGCCGATCACTCAGTCGCAAACGGCTGGTTGATCCGGACGGGCACCGCAGGGAGCGCGGTGTCTTTGCAGAAGACTCGAATCAGTACCATGCCTTATCCGTCACTGTGCCTTGCAGTGGCACATCCCAGCTGGCCATAGCCAGTCGTTCCACCTGCTGACATTCATGCGCCAGGCCCAGTAATGTCGGTTTGTGCCAATTTTTGCGCATGCTGCGATAAGCCAGACTGCGGTCGTAAAACCCCCCACCCATTCCCAGGCGTGCGCCGTGGCGGTCGAAGCCGACCAGCGGTAGCAGAACTAAATCCAGCGTCCAGATCTTGCGTTGCTGCTTGCGGTTCGGCTTTGGCTCGTAAATGCCAAAGCGATTCTTGCGCAAGGGCTCACCGGCACGGCTGCGCTGAAATACCATCTTGCTCCGCGGCCAGGGGCTGAGCACTGGCAGGTAGGTCGCCTTGCCGCGCTGTTGCGCGGCACGCAACAAGGCACGTGGGTCGATCTCACCATCATTGGGCAGGTACAGGGCAATCAGCTTCGCGCGGCGAAACAGTGGGTGCTGCGCCAGTTGTTTATACAAGCCTTGCGCCGCTTGGCGTTGGGCGTGACGGCTGAGCGCACGCCGCTGCATGCGCAGTTGGCGGCGCAGTTGGGCGCGGCTTAGGTCAGTGGTGTCGAGCATGGGCTGTTGCTGGCGCGATTGCTGCAGAGGGGCA
>Ga0181596_10003897_pt1 | contig 13710 bp, 8 predicted proteins | sample 041ome_6_FD_148655 | JGI IMG/M metagenome (GOLD analysis project Ga0181596, IMG submission 148655) | Coastal salt marsh microbial communities from the Groves Creek Marsh, Skidaway Island, Georgia - 041402US metaG (spades assembly) | ecosystem: Environmental > Aquatic > Marine > Intertidal zone >... | reverse complement strand
GATGGCACCGTCGAGGTCGATGTCAGCCGTCACGGCGCCAAGTCCCTTGCCGCCTTCCACAACGCCGCCGGCGGTGGAAGCGTCGCGGAAACTGCCGTCGCCGTTGGCAAGCCAGAGTCTGTCCGACACGCCGGTGAACTCGCCAGGCGGGCAGACATCACGGTGGCCCTGCACAACGCAGGGAGGATTGTTGTCGGGACTCCAGTCGACATACCGCACACAGTAGAGGTCGAGATGGCCATCGGCATTGAAGTCGCCGGCGGCAACGGTGGTATGCCAGCCGTCGCTGGCGAGGCCATGCTCATCGGCTGGAACTTCACGAAAGCTGCCATCACCGAGATTGGCTAGCAGCCGCAGGCCTTCGTAGCCGCTGATGATCAGGTCGCTGAAGCCATCATTGTCGAAGTCGGCAACCTCAACGCCATGAGCATAGAAGCGGCCTTTCCCGATCCTGGCAGCTTCGGTGATGGCCGTGAAGCGACCACGGCCATCGTTGGCAAACAGGCCGTCGTCGACGGCTGTGGGTGTGGTGGTGTCTTCGAGAAACCGTCCACCTCCCACCGCAAACAGGTCGAGGTCGCCGTCGGCATCGATGTCGAGCAGACCGACGCCACTACCAAGGCTCTCCAGGATCGCCAGGTTACCGGCCTCCTCGCCATTGACCGCGGTGAAGGCCACACCGCGATCAGCCGACTCTTCTGAGAACTCCAGGGTCACGGAGTTGGAGGCGGCGACGGCAGGCGGCGGGTTGGGAGCCACCGCGTCTGCAGGCGGGTCGCTGCGGCAGCCAGTGCCAAGGAGGAGTAGACAGCATGGCCACCAGAGGGCAGCTGGGATTGCTGCGGCAGTGGTGAGGAGCGGACGAGGCTGTCGGGAAGCGTGTGGCATGCGAGAAGGCTATGGACGTTCGGTGGTCAGAAGTGGGGTGGCCTCGCCTGCGGCATGCTCAGCCAGCAGGGCCTTCGCGGCAGCATGCTCAGGGTCGAGATCGAGTGCAGCGGCGCACCACCACAGCCCTTCGTCATGAGACTTCCAACGATAGGTCAGTTCACCAATCTCGGCACGGATGTCCGGATCTTCAGGCCGAGCGGGAAAGTCGTTGAGCAGCTGGCGGAGGTCGGCGAGTGGCTGCTCCGCTGCCTGGCGATAGGCAAGGTGAGGCTCGGCTTCGGTCTCCTTGCCGGCGAGCCGCAGGGCTCTGCCGAGGGCATACCGCAGCTCGGCATCCTCCGGCCGCAGGCTGACGGCGGTGGCGAGCCGCGTGATCGCCGCCGCTGCGTTCCCCTCCACCAGCTCGAGGCGGCCGAGTGCTTCGAGGGCAGCGAGATCGTCAGAATGCTCAGCGAGCCAGCGATCCAGCTCCTCACGGGCGGTCTCAACAGCGCCGGTGCGAGCCAGCGAGTTGCAACGGCCAACGACAGCGTCACCCGCCTCGGGCTCTGTCTCGAGCACGGCATCCCAGGCGGCCAATGCCTCCTCAAAACGCAGCAGCTTCTCAAGGGCATCGGCGAGGCCACGGCGGGCATCGATCAGCGAGGGATCACGATCGATGGCGGCCTGGAAGTTCTCAACCGCTGGCTCCCATTCCCGCAGCGAGACATGAATCTGTGCGGTGATCAGAAAGGGGACTGCGTCTTCGGGGCGATCCTGCCTCCAAGCATTGAGCACCTGCCGGGCATCTCTGATATGCAGCCGCTTGAGGGCGCTGCGGGCAAACGCTTCGCAGATCTCTGGCAGGTCTGAGCCAGGCTCCATCAGGAGCGTATCCCAGTGGGATCGCATGGCCGGTTCTTGGCCGGTCTGTGCAAGCGCGATCCACTGCTCGCGTTCGAGTTTGGCGATGGGCCAGCCAGCCTCAGATGCGGCGAGCAGCTCGCGACGGGCATCTCCAAACCGTTCCTCGCGGCGAGCGAGACGAGCGGCCAAGAAGGCGGTCTGGGCACGACGCGGTGACACCGTGCGGGCGACCGCAAGCCAGCGGCCCGCTTCGGGATGCTCGCGGTTGTCGAGAGCGACGCCCGCCTGCCAGACCGAAAACTCACCAGCACCGAGCACCACCACGACCAGCAGGCCTGCGGCAGCCACGCCTTGGGTGATGCGGCGGCGGGACGAAAGGACACCGGACCGATTGGACAGAACCATCCTGAAGTAGCGCTCCGGCTGAACAGACGATGCCTGGAGTATCACGCTGCTGCAAAGGGTGGGTCAAGCAGCATGAAGCCAGCGCGATCGGTAGACTTCCGCTTGCCGAACCCTCAGCCCTCTGCCTCGATGAGAACCCAGACATGCATCATCCTGAACCGATCGAACGCCTGGTCAACCTGCTCGATCCTGCCGGCAACCTGCTGTTCAACATGACCGTCGACGAGGCAGTTGAACGGGTGGGCTCTGGCGATCCGGAACAGGTGCGGGCGATCGAAGGACAGTTTGCCCTCGTGCACCGCCAGGGCAAGCAGATTCGAATGGCCCGTTCCCTCGGCAGGCCCCTGCGGTATTTCATTGCCAAGAAGGCGGCCGGGCCGGTGCTGATCACCGCCGATCGGATCGATACGATTCTCGCCTGGCTGGAGCAGGAGGGGCTCGCTGATCAGTTCCATCCTTCCTACACCCGGATGGTGCCGGCCCATCACATCATGGAGCTTGCGCTGGTGGGATGTCCGGATCCCAATCCGGTCTGCACCCGCTTCTTCACGCCACAGCGGAACCGCTGGTCGACAAGCCTCGACGACATCGGCCGCCGCTACATGCTGGCGGTGCGGGACGCGATCGATCACTGGCTCGACACGATCGGCCCTCGCGAGCCGATCGGCGTGCTCTTCTCAGGCGGCATCGATAGCGGGTCGCTGGTAGTCATGCTGCATGACCGGCTGATCGCCCGCAGCGAACCGCCCCAGCGGCTCAAGGCCTTCACGCTCTCGGTGGATGCCGATGGTGCCGACCTCCAGCAGGCGCGGGCGTTTCTCCAGGCGATGCAGATGGAGTATCTGCTGGAGGCGGTGGAGGTGCGGCCTGAAGAGATCGATCTCAAAGAGGCGATCCGCACGATCGAAGATTACAAACAGCTCGATGTGCAGGCAGCGGCTGCCACGCTCGCACTCTGTCGAGGCATCCGCAGCCGCTACCCCCACTGGAAGCACCTGATCGATGGCGATGGAGGCGATGAGAATCTCAAGGACTATCCCATCGAGGACAACCCTGAGCTGACGATTCGCAGCGTGCTCAACAACCTGATGCTCTACCAGGAGGGCTGGGGTGTTGATGCGATCAAGCACTCGCTGACCTACTCCGGTGGCCAGAGCCGTGGGCATGTGCGGACCTATGCACCGGCGGCCTCCCTCGGCTTTCAGGGCTTCAGCCCGTTTGCCCTGCCAGATGTGATTGAGGTGGCGGAAGGCATTCCGTTTATCGAACTCACCGACTGGGATCATGAGCGGCTCTATGCCCTCAAAGGGGAGATCGTTCGTCGTGGCATCGAACTGCTCACGAACCGTCAGATGCCGGTGTTTCCCAAACGCCGTTTCCAGGCGGGGATCTCACAATCCGGAACCGTGGAGTCGCTCTTCCCCAGCGACCCGCAGCTCTATCGCCGCCTGTTCCAGGAGTGCTGGAGCTAGCTTGCGTCACGTGTGTCGCGGATCATAGCGAGTGTCTCTGCTGCCACCCGCGTAGGCTCCATCCAGTGCAGCAGATGGCCCACCCCGGGAAACCTCTCCACCGTGCAGGAGCATGCTGCCGTGGCAAACCGCTGACAGTCGTCATCACGGAGGGCACCGCCAGCTTGGGGATCTGCCTGAAGCAGTCGCACCGGGGCCGTGATTGAGCGAGCGATCTGTTCGAAGTCGTAGCCGTCGAGCCAGCGGCCTTCGATCACCGGTGTGAGCAGGTCTGGATCGAGAGCTGCCAAACACTCGGCACTCCAGCGGATTGAGCTGAGGTCACGCAGGTCGCCCATCCGCACCGTGCTCCCATCAGGGCATGGCAGCGTGATCTCGGCAATGGCGACGGTCAGTTCTTCGAGCGAGCTGTGGGCCCGGCCAGCCGCCCGGAGGCCGATGAAGAGTGCCTGCCAGGAGGTTCCAGCAATCCGCTCACCCATGCTGTGAAACGGAGGATCGGCAAGCACCACCCCTGCCACCTGCTCTGGCAACTCCGCGGCGACGCCAGCAGCAACCATCGCACCGAGGGAGTGCCCCAGCATCACAACCGGCGTGCGGATCTCGTCGCGGAGCAGTCTGACCGTATCGGCGACATAGTCGACCACGAGATAGCGATCTGCCCGTTGTGAGCCCCCGTGGCCGCGGTGGTCTGTTGCCATGATGCGACAGCGTGCTGAGAGCTGCGGGAACAGCGGCGAGAAGTCGCGATGGCTGCGGGAGACGCCATGCAACAACAGCAGCGGTGGATCACTGGCATGGGAGTCGGCAAGCAGCAGGCGTGGGCTGCCCTCAGCGAGGGTGGTGGGCAGCTGGATCATGCCCCACCTAAAAACGCGGGGTCGGCGGCCAGCCGGCCAGCTTTCACAATGCCGCCTTGGATCACCGCGAGCAGATTCTCTCGTTTCTCCAACAGAGAGATGTCAGCGAGTACGTCACCTTTGACCACCAGCACGTCAGCAAGCTTGCCTGCTTCCAGGCTGCCGAGTTCCTCGTCGCGTCCCATCATCTTGGCGCCCCCTAAGGTGCCGCAGCGGATCGTGTCGAGCGGGCTGAAGCCGACATAGTCGACGAAGAAGGTCAGCTCTTGGGCGTAGGTTCCGTGTGGTGTCCAGCCGAAGCCGTAGTCGCCTCCCAGACCCATCGTGCCGCCTGCCTTGAGGACCTTGCGGCAGCTCTCGGCGCCGGCCTCAAGCGTTTCCTGATGGCCATCGATCACCCGCTGCGACAGTCCAAACTCACGGCCACGGTCCACGCTGAACTTCTCAAACCCGAGCCCCGGACACATCGGCACGTTCCGTTGAAGCAGCAGTTCAAGACATTCATCGTCCATGAAGGTGCCATGTTCGATCGCGTCGTAGCCTGCGGTGAGCGCATTCTTGATGCCAGCAGTCGCCCGGCAGTGGCCTGTCACCTTAAGGCTGTGGTTGTGCGCGGTGGCCACCACAGCGTGCATCTCTTCGAAGGTCATGGAGAGGGTGTGGTGGTCGTTGATGTCGGGTGAGGCTGCATCACCGGTGGGGTACGTCTTGACCCACTCGATGCCATCCTTGACCAGCTTTCTCACCGCAGTGCGGGCCTGGTCTGGGCCGTTGACGATAAACACGATTCCCTCCATACCGATCTTGCGGTAGTCGGGGTTCCAGTCCATCAGGCCACCGGCCCCACAGATCTCTCTGCCGCTCGCGGTCAGACGTGGGCCAGGAATCATGTCTTCCTCGATCGCCTTCTTCATCCAGACGTCGATATTGTGCAGGCAGCCGCCACTGCGGGCGCTGGTGTAGCCGCACTCAAGCGCTGTCTTGGCATTCACGGCCGACTGCAGGGTCACATATTCAACCGGATACTTAATGTCGAGGTCCTGAAGTTCCGTGACGTTGAAGTAGGTGAGATGGATGTGGGCCTCGATCAGTCCGGGCATGATCGTGCCACCAGCGGCATCGATGCGAATCGTGTCATCGGCAGGGGTGTCTTCGCCGACGCGCGGACAGTCAGCTGCGGGGCCCGCGTAGGCGATCCGGCCATCTTCGATCAGGAGAGCTGCGTTGGAGACGGCGGGCCGCCCGGTACCGTCAAGAAGCTGACCGTTCGTGATCAGCATTCGTCCTGTTGCCTGCTTCATGATGATGAGGTCCTCAGCAGAAGTGACCGTGGTGGAGGGCTGCGGCTGCAGCTGCAAAAGACCGATCAGTATGTCGCTGCAGAGAAGCCGATGCCAGTGAACGACGGCTCGTTCACGGGAGGGTCGCGGAGGTCTTCCGCGGTGCGGTGTGGGCGAAACGGTTGCCAGCTGAGGGATCAAAAAGCCCGGCGGTGTCCCAGCTCGCAAGGGTCTGTTCAATCTCGCGGATCGTTGCCTCGAGCGGTGCTATTCCTGCAGCCGCCTGCAGCAGCCTCGTGCGGGCGTTTCCAAGTGCTGCTCGCAGCGACGGTGTGTCGGCAGCGAGGAAGCCTGTCTGGTGTGGCGGCGTTCCCGAAGTGGCCGTCTGCTCAAAGCGAATGGTGGCCAAAAAGAAGAGCATGCAGGCGGTACGAAACAGCCGTGGCTCAGTCATCGACGCGTAGGCAGCGCTGACGAGCCGGTCGATCCACTGAACCTCATCGATCACGGCCCTACCGTAGGCATGCCACTGTTGGGACTGATGACGTTCTGCAAGCAGCAGCGCCGCCAGACGCGCCACGCCATGCACGCCATGCGCGAGCCCCGTGCTGTGCAGGGGATCGACGAAGCCTGCGGTCGTTGGCAGCATCGCCCAGCCGTCGCCTGCAGCCTCCGCCCACAGACGTTGCAGACGGCCAGCAGACTCCAGCGGACGGAGAGGCGTGGCGTTTGCGAGCAGTGACCAGAGCGATGGGTAGCGTCGAAGAGCGTCGAGCCAGAACGACTCAAGAGAGGCTCCTCGGGTGGGTGGATCGCCAGGCTCGACCAGACCGACGCTGGTGAGGCCGCCGTCAAACCGCAGCATCCAGACCCAGCCATGTTCAAGCACGTGGTGCTGAGCCGCATCGTCGGAGTGGAAGGGCCAGGTGGTGGAGTCGTCTCCTGCATCGCGTCGTGCGGCATCCCAGCTGCCGACATTCTGAAAGTGGCTGTAGATCGCAGAGGTGAAGGTCTGCAAACTGCCGTCGAGTTGGGCCAGCCCAAACCTCCTGCCCAACACGCCACCGCCGCCGCTGGCGTCAATCACAACTCGGCAGGAAGCCCGCTCGCGAGGCTCGTGCGACGTCTGCCAAAAGAGCTGCCAGCCGCCGGTGGTTCGCGTTAGCTCGTCGAGCCGACAGTCTTCTCTGGTGACGGCCCCCGCACTCGCTGCCTGTGCAAACAGATAGGCATCGACATCGGCGCGGAGCCAGTGGGTGTCGCTCTCGTCATCGCTGCTGCTGGCGGCCACAAGCAGGGATGAGGCTCGGTCTGGTGTGTCGTGGTAGGACGTTCCGGCTCGATGACGAAAGTAGGAGAACCCACGCTTCTTGCCACAGCCAAGCTGCGGCAGCCTGGCCTTCCAGGTGCCGTAGCGTGAGAGCGGTGCGAGGCCGGGCAGCTGATACCGAGCAGCGAGATCGGCAATCACCATGTCGGCTGCAGGGGTGCTCGACTCACCGATCGCGAACCGTGGATGCCGACTCCGGTCGATGATGGCGACCCGCATTCCTTGAGACGCGAGGATCCAGCCGAGCATGCTGCCGGAAAAGCCACTGCCGATGATCACCACATCAAATGTCATTGGCAGCAGCCACACGAAGAAGAGTGCCAGGGGAGGACGACCTGGGCGACGTTCATCGCCTCGAGCCGATCGCGGCGGAGAACCCGGCAGGCCTGGCAGGTGCCACGGAGCCGGTCGAAGTCCCAGAGATCAACCGTCACGACCTGCTGGCGTGATCGGGGCAGCGCCACCGCCTCGTCGGCAGCCTGCTCCAGATCAGCGGCCGTTGGCAACTCAAGGCAGCCCGTATGGATCTGCTGGTCGATCCAGCCATTGCCTGCCCTCAGTGGCACCACGCTCACATGTCGCACACCACAGTCGATCGCACATGCCACCGACTGGCGGCACCAGGCAACCGCGTCCTTCGGTGGCACGCCGGGTACCCCCAGCAAGACAAAGGCCCGCGTCTCAATCTCGAGCCCGTGGAGTCTGCTGCAGGCGGCTTCAAAGTCGGAGAGCGTCATCTGCTTGTTGAGTGCTGCGAGCGCTTCTGGATGCGCCGTTTCCAGCCCCATCGCCACCTCCAACTGGCCTGTCAGCTGGTCGCGAAAACGAGCGACGGCGTCGCTGTGCAGACGGGGATGATTCTCCACGATCACGCGTTCAAACGGGCGGGCCAGCTGGGCAACTGTTGGGAGATCCTCACGGGGGACGCTCCGCTGATCAAAGAAGTTGCTGCCGTTGTAGAGCTTCAGCCAGCGAGGAGCGGTGGCGTCTGAAGCGGGCAGGGCGAGGCCGGCACGGATCTGTGTCGGCAGGCTGCCGACAGGCGTGGGGCTGGCGAGCGTGTGTCGCCAGAGATCGCACATCGAGCAGGTAAAGCGGCACTCACTGCCGGTCAGGATCATGACCCGAGTGGTAACTGTCGTGCCTGCGGCAGCTGTTTCTTGCTCGTCCCAGACTGCCTGTGGCCGCTCGGGGTCTACCGGCTCGCGGGGTCCGCGGAGATCACGGATCGCGGTGCTGGCTGGTACCTGTTCCACTGTCTGCCAAAAAACTGTCTGCCAAAAACTCGTGACTGGCAAAGGCACGTCTAGAAACCGCACAGCTGGCCCAACCGGACGCTCCGCGGACGTCCCATGCGACCACGTTAGGCCAGCACCGCATCGAGCCGGCCGGTGGAGTCACCGAACTCCTGCTGTGGCGCACCCATCAGGTCGAGCATCGTCAGGTAGAGGTTCGACATCGGCTGGTCTTCACCGAGCACAAGGTTGCGACCAGTGGAGAGCCGGCCACCGGCTGTGCCTGCCATGATCACCGGCAGGTCGTTGTGGTTGTGCCGATTGCCATCCGACAGACCGCTGGTGTAGAGCACCATCGAGTTGTCGAGCAGGCTGCGGCCATTCTCCTCGCGGATGTCCCGCATGCGGGACAGCACATACGCAAACTGCTCACCATAGAAGCGGTCGATGCGAGCGATCTTCTCGAGATTCTCTTCCTTGCCCTGGTGGTGGGAGAGGTTGTGGTGGCCATCGCCCACGCCCACCTCGGGGAAGCTGCGATTGCTGCCGTCGTGGGCGAGCATGAAGGTGGCGATCCGAGTGGCGTCGGTCTGGAAGGCGAGCACCATCATGTCGGCCATCAGGCGAATGTGGTCGGCATAGGCCGTTGGAGGCCGGTCGGGCAGAGAAAGGTCGGGCACACCAGCGACGGAATCTGGCTTGAAGGCAAGCACACGCTGCTCGATCTCACGGACGCCGGTGAGGTATTCGTCGAGTTTCCGCCGATCATTGGAGCCGAGTTTGTGAGAGAGCCCATTGGCTTCACCGAGCACAAAGTCGAGGATCGACTTCTGCTCTTGCTGGCGTGCTGCCAGGCTCGCAGCCCGCTCATCACCGCTCCCCGCACCAAAGAGCCGCTCAAACACAAGCCTCGGGTTGGTCTCGGCAGTGGCGGGCTGGTTCTCGCTTCGCCACGACATGTTGAACGAGTAGGCGCAGGAGTAGCCGGAGTCGCAGTTGCCACTCTTCCGCGAGGCGTCACAGGAGAGTTCGAGCGAAGGAAAGCGGGTCGCTTTGCCGATGGCGGACGCGGCAACCTGGTCGACTGAAACGCCTGCCTTAATGTCGGCTCCGGCCGTCTTGCGGGGGCGGGCCCCGGTGAGGATGGTGGCAACGGCACGGGCATGGTCGCCAGCACCATCAGGACCAGCAAAGCCGTTCTGCTGGGCCAGGCCTCGAATGAACTGCAGGTCGCTGCGGAAGGAGGTCAGGGCTTCGAGTGAAGGGCCGAATGAGAAGTCTGTGCCACTGCCGGTGGGCATCCAGCGATCCACGTTGACCCCATTGGGAATGTAGAGAAACGCCATACGAGTGGGCACGCCTGCGGAGGCGGCGGCCCGCGCTGGGCTGGCCAGCGACGGAAGCGCAGGCAGGGCGAGCGACACGCCCAGCCCCCGCAGAAGGGAGCGGCGGCTGAAACCGGTTCGGCTGGCTGCAGGCATGGGTGATCTCCTCAACAGGTTACGGCCGGCGATACTGGAATGGGACGCTTGCGACGACACCGCGGACGATGTCGGTCAGACTTCCTCCAGCATCTGCTTCCTCTACGATTCTATCGACTGCCGGAGCGTCGAAGTATTCCACTCCTCGGCCGAGGGCGTAGGTCATGACTTTTTCGCTCAAACAGCGGTGAAAATCGCTTTTTCGCGGGCCGGCGATCGTTTCTGCCAGTTCCTGCACGTTACCGAACGATTCGCCTGTGATGAGTGTGCCGGCTGTATCGATGCCGCCTGCCTGCTCTCCACGCCACTGCCCCAGGGCCGAGTACTGCTCGAGGGCAAGACCGAGGGGATCCATGCGGGCATGGCAGGAGGCACACAACGCGTCTTTGCGGTGCAGCGCCATCAGCTCCCGCATGCTGGCATCGTCGCCGACTTCCGCCGCGACATCTTCCAGAGCAGGAACATCAGCGGGCGGTGGCGGGGGTGGTGTGCCGAGCAGGTTGGTGAGGATAAACAGTCCTCGCTTGACCGGCGAGGTTCGCGAGGGATTCGAGGTCACCATCAAAAAGCTCGCCTGGGTCAGCAGGCCACCGCGGTGGCTGCCCTCCGGCAGCTCCACCAGCTGCATGTCTTCGCCCTCGATGTCTTCCACGCCGTAGAAGCGGGCAAGTCGTTCGTTCAGAAATGTCGACGTGCCTACCAGCAGGTCTGTTGCCGGCAGCCCTTCCCGCAGCAGATGAGCGAAGAGCATTTCCGTCTCCTGCTTCATCGCCAGGCGGAGGTGGTAGTTGAAGTATCGCTCTGGGCCGCCTCGCCACCGCCGGTCGTCGCCACGATCACCGGGCACGATCAGCACGCTACCGAGATCGAAGGGAAGCGTTTCAACGTCACGAGTCTGCAGCCACTGACCAACAAAGTTTTCCACGAAAGCATTGCTCTGCTCGTCAGCGAGCATCCGTTCAAGCTGCTGATCGAGTTCGGCACGCAGCCGGCCTTCACGTGCCAGTGTGAAGAGCTCGTCATCAGGCATCGTGCTCCAGAGGAAGTAGGAGAGACGCGAAGCGAGCGAGAACTCGTCGATCGGCACAGCCTGAGGGCCGAGGTCTCCACCACCCTCTTGGCCAACATCTTCAAAGCGGAACAGAAAGCGAGGCGAGGCAATCACCGCCGCCGCAGCCGCGGCAATGCGATGTTCGAAGGGTGTGCCTTCGCCGCCCGCCGTTTTTGCCACGGTCACCAGCCGGCCGAGAGTCAGGTCGTCGACGGGGCGGCGATACCCGCGATCGGCCAGTCTGCGGAGCGTTTCCCGGAGATGCTGCTCACGCTGCTCTTCGTCGTCCGGAGGAAGTCCCAGCGGGAAGAGCCGCTGGTAGTCGTCGCGAAAGCTCTCGCCATCCCGCGATCGAGCCTCATCGGCAATCTGTTCGGCCACCCGCGAGGCCACGCCGACATACTTCTCCAAGAGCAGTGGCGAGATCGACAGCACCGCACCGATGGTGTCGAAGCCATAGCCAGTGTCGTCTGGCGGCAGTTCATAGGTCACATCGATGTCGACGCCGGTCAGGTCGCGAACGGTGTTGGCATATTCCACGCGGTTGAGTCGACGGAGCACGACCTGGCCCGGATCTGGATGCGCCGCATCGACACCGAGCACATCCCCTTCGATGAACGTCACGATCGAGGCACGCTGCTCGCTGGTGGGCTGCGGCTCTTCTGCTGGCGGCATGATGCCGGCCCGCACGTTTTTCACCACCTTGGCCCAGGCGGCCACCTCGTCGTCTCTCAGCTCGCCGCCCAGCCGCTCCAGCAGGCCGTCGAGGGCCACGCCCCCTTCCTCAGCGCCGTCACAGTGACAGCTGCCGCACGACTCGCGGAGCAGGGCTGGGGCATCGTCGGCGGCCAGCGTCTGAGTTGCGGCGGCCAGGAAAAAAACACCCGTGTATGCGGTGAACTGAAGGGCTTTTCGGAAGCCACGAGGTGGAATGGGTGCCATTTGCATCAGGTGCCTGCTCAAGAAGTGGTGGGCATGGTGTCTGGCAACGTCGCGTCGCTCTACTTTTTCAGGCGTTTTTCAACGGATTCACCCTACCATCCAGCCGCCTGCCGGGCCACGTGGCCGCGGTGTCGTTGTCGGCCGTCTCGGGGCATACTATGGAAGGATGCGACAGACGAACACGAGGCCTGTGGAGATTCCGTTTCTGTTGAAACGGCTGCCCCTGCTTGGGGTTGTGTGGGCCGCTGCTCTCGGTGGCGGGCCGATTGGCGGGGTCCGCGAGGTCCGGAGCGAGGAGCCCACCGCTGTCACCCGCATGCCTCAGGCAGACCTGGCGGGTTTTCGGGCCGACATTGAGCCGGTGCTGCGTTCGTCGTGCCTGGACTGCCATGGCCCCGACACGACCGAGGGCAACTTTCGCATCGACACGCTCGACCCCGACCTCCTTCATGGCAATGACATCGACTGGTGGCAGGAGGTCTTTGCGGTGCTCTCGAAGGCGGAGATGCCGCCGGCAGACGCAGAGCCACTGGCGGATGAAAGCCGCGTGCGGGTGGTCGACTGGCTGGCTGAACAGCTGCGGCAGGCCTCGCTTGCTCGCCGGGAGGCTGGGGGAGCGTCGTCGCAGCGGCGGATGACCCGCTACGAGTTTGGCTATTGCCTGCAGGATCTACTCGGGCTGCCGTATGACTTCGCCCGTGATCTGCCGCCCGACGCCGCGAGCCCTGATGGCTTTGAAAACGGGGCCGACACCCTGCAGTTCTCAGCCAGCCAGTTCATGGCCTACCACGAGGCGGCCCGCGAGGCGCTCGCCCGGGCGAGTGTCCGCGGTGAGCAGCCGCCGCCGCTCTTCTGGTCGATCACCATGCAGCAGGCGGCCGGCGAGGCCTGGAGCGACGACTCCGCTGCCCATCCACGACCCTACTATCGGCAGCTCTCCAGCGGTCGCACTGCTGTGATCAAGTGGGCCTATCCTGAGGCGAAGTATGCCTGGGCCCCAGCAGACAGCAGGCCAGAGCCACCAACCGACACTGACGTGGTGGCAGTGATTCCGCCACGGCAGAAGCTGACGGTGGAACTCGGCGACCGGGTGGCCGAAGCTGGGATCCTGGAAGTGCGGCTGCGGGTCTCGCGACCAGCAGAAGCCGAAGGGCCACCGCCGAGTGTGCAGCTGGAGTTTGGCTGGCAGGCGAGCAATGACTCGCAGGCGGCGGTGCGGGTCAGCCTGAGTGACGAGGTTGTTGAGTCGCCGCCGTCTGCGCCGCAGACGATCCTCTGGCGGCTTGAGGCCAGTGAGATCCTGCCACGGAACAATGTCCGCGGCATCAACGCCCTCGGTGATCTGCCCAACCCTTCTGAGTTTCTCCGAGTCGTCAACAGCTCCGTCGGGTCTGGTGACCTGCAGGTGCACTCAGTCGAAGTGGCCGGGCCGGTCTATGACGCATGGCCACCGCAGTCGCATGTGCAGCTCTTTGGTGGACACGACATCGCGAGTATTGCCGCGGTCGATGAGCCCGTGATTGCCCGCGAGCTGCTCGCTGTGTTCATGGCGAAGGCCTGGCGGCGAGATGTCAGCGATGATGAGGTCGACCGCAAGCTCGCGCTGCTGGCATCGCTGCGGCCTCAGGCGGAAGACTTCCAAGAAGCACTCCTAGAAACCTACGCAGCCGTCATCGCCTCGCCGCACTTCCTCACCCTCAGCGGCCCCGAGCGGCTCTCTTCGTCTGAGCTGGCCACGCGGCTCTCGACATTTCTCTGGTGCAGCCTGCCAGATGAGACCCTGCGGGCTCGGCAGACCGATGGATCGCTTGAGCAGCCGGGAGTGCTCGCTGCCGAGGCTGCCCGGCTCTTGTCGGACGCCCGCAGCCGCCGTTTTGCCGAGCAGTTCACCAGGCAGTGGCTGGGCCTCGACCGGCT
>Ga0181596_10003879_pt1 | contig 13751 bp, 17 predicted proteins | sample 041ome_6_FD_148655 | JGI IMG/M metagenome (GOLD analysis project Ga0181596, IMG submission 148655) | Coastal salt marsh microbial communities from the Groves Creek Marsh, Skidaway Island, Georgia - 041402US metaG (spades assembly) | ecosystem: Environmental > Aquatic > Marine > Intertidal zone... | reverse complement strand
GCAAGGAATTCCAACTGGACTTACGCTGAACCGCCTCGCCATCTGCCTTAGCGGCTGATACGCTTTATCCAACTCAACAAGACTGAAAGGCGGCGCCGCACATGGCTGACTTCAAATATCTACACACAATGATCCGCGTCCTGGATCTCGATAAATCCATGGACTTCTATACCCGCCTGCTTGGCATGAACGAACTCCGCCGGAAGGATTTCCCAACCGGCAAGTTCACATTGACATTCGTTGGCTATGGCGACGAAGCGGACAACACAGTCGTAGAATTGACCCACAATTGGGATCAGAAAGAACCGTATGATCTGGGCGATGCGTTCGGCCACTTGGCGCTCGGCGTCAAAGACATTTACGCGACCTGTGAAGCGCTTGGGAAAGAGGGCGTCAGCATTCCGCGCCCGCCCGGCCCCATGAAGCACGGTGGCAGCGTCATCGCATTCATTGAAGACCCGGATGGCTATAAGATCGAGCTGATCGAAAAGAAAGACATGTAGCCACCACGCTACTCAGCGACGAATGCATCCAGGCCGAGGTCGGCGCGAAACTCCGCGCTGATCTCGGCTTTTGCGTCTTCCAGGGGAATGCCAGTCGCGTCTGCGATTTTCACGACAGCTTGGAAAATTGCGATTGTCGCCGCCGCATCTACAAGTGCTGCTTCGCCAAGCGTACTCCTTACCGCCTCACGCCGATCCGAAAGGTCTGCACTAACGGCGGAGCAAGCCTCTGCAAAATCAAGCAGAAGGCGGGCATGGGGCACGCCGCTGTCAGTTTCAGCATCGATAGCAAAGCGATCATCGTACGTCTCTCCAGCATGTTGGCCGCTCCCACGGAGCAGGACGAGATGGCTGGTTGTTCAATACAAACATCGGTTCAGCGCCGAGACCCTGGCTGCCAGCAGCTCAATCTGGGCATGGGTGATCGCGCGCGGCTCTTCTTCGAACTTCCGCAGCAACGCATCAGGCAGATACATCGCGTCGTCCAGGTCAAAGAACCCGTTCACCGCTTCTGGCAACAGGCTGAGCGCGCGATGGATGTTGGCGGCGGAGCGGTTGCGATACATCGCCTGAACCGGCTCTGGATCATCCGCGCTGACATCCTCTGGTGCGACAGTTGGTACCCAGGCGCCTGCAAGTTTCGCGGCTTTTGGGCGAATTCCAGTTAACGCGCCCGTGAGCGGCTCCGGAAGCGGCCATAATGGCATGCCCATTGCGGTCATGAAGCTATCAACTGCCGTCACTTCAGCAATGACGCCAACCGTTTCCACGTAACGTTCAACGGACAAAACCGACGGCACAACACGTGCGAACCACGCAGGCGTTAGCCGGTCAGCATCTGTACGGATGCGATGGATCACATCAACCCACGCTGCATCTAAATCACTTGGCCCTATATGCGCTGGAATCGGCTGTTCTGGCGACAGTGCTGCTTTTCGTTGGGCGCAGGCCGGGCAATTGAGAGCGGCGCGGGCTTCAGCGGCAATGGCGGTTTTCTCCGCCCCTGTCAGCCAAGCGCCTGGGGCAGCGAGCCGCAGCCACGCGCGTGCGTGTGCGGCGCTCAAGTCTTCACGAATTTCAGCCATTCCAATTCAATCCCAGTACCTTCAATGGCCCTATACTAGCACACATGCCCGCCAATTGCTCTTCGCCAGGGCGCGCCCTAAATTGCTCCAAGGGTGATTTACGCCCTAATCATATCCCGCAGGAAGCAGGCATCACCCCATGCAGAAATCGAAAGCCGCAGGCCGCGTTGAAGGCGCGACCATTATCGGCATTGGGTTGATGCTGGCCGCTATAGCCAATTTCACCGGGCTGAACGGCGCGGTGAAATGGCTGACCCAAACCCATGATCCGCTCCAGGTCGCCTGGGCGCGGAATGTTGGGGCGCTTGCGTTCATGTTGGTCGTATTCTTGCCTCAGCACGGCATGAAGCTGCTGCGCCCGCAGATGCCGTCTGCCCAAATTGCGCGCGGGATCTATCTGTTGGGCTCGACGATCCTCTATTTCATGGGCTTGTCCCATCTGGATCTTGCAACCGGGGCCGCGATCCAATTCACAGGCCCGCTCATGGTAACCGCGCTGTCTGCGCCCTTGCTGGCAGAACGTGTGGGTTGGCGGCGCTGGTTGGCCGTTGTCATCGGGTTCGCAGGCGCTTTGATCATCATTAGGCCAGGTGCCGATATGCAGTGGGCCGCGCTGTTTTTTGTCGCCAGCGCCCTTTGCTCCACCTTCTATCAAATCACCACACGTCACTTGTCGAGCTACGATTCACCGGCGACCGCAGCCACAATCGCCGCCATTGTCGGCGTCGTGGCGTTGACGCCAGTAGCACCGTTTGTGTGGACAGACCCGGATGGATGGTTGTCGATAGCGCTATTCGTCGGCCTTGGCGTTTTCGCCGGATTTGGGCACTTCCTGCTGACGTCCTCTTACCGTTATGCCCAGGCATCAACCCTCGCACCATTCGCCTACACACATCTGCTTGGTGCGACGATCATGGGCTTTCTGCTGTTCGGAAATTTCCCGGATAAGTGGACCTGGATTGGTGCTGCCGTAATCATATCTGCTGGACTGTATGTGGCGCACCGTGAACGCGAACAAGCCAAGCAAGCAGTCGATGCCCGGCATGCGGAAAAGTCGATTTCCGATCATCGCGAATCCCAGTAAGGTTCGATCCATGAGCCCCCTGGCCTCCGCCCGTGAACGGTCTGACGCGAAGCGAGTCTTCGTAGACGTTGACGCGCCGTTTCATCTGTCTGAACCCGAAATACAGACCGTGCCACTTGTTGTGGCATCCCCTCACTCTGGCAGCCGCTACCCAAGCGATTTGGTTGATGCCAGCAAGTTGGATGCTGATGCGCTTCGCCGGTCCGAAGACGCCCATGTTGATGCGCTGTTTGCCAGTTCCATTGATCACGGCGCGCCATTGCTGGCCGCACTCTTCCCCCGCGCCTATGTGGATGTAAACCGCGAGCCCTACGAGCTTGACCCAGCAATGTTCGATGAGGCCTTGCCGCCTTACGCATCGACACGCAGTCCGCGTGTAGCGGCAGGCTTAGGATCAATCCCGCGCATCGTCGCTGCGGGCATGGATATCTACAATCGCCGCCTCTCCTTTGCGGAAGCGGCAGCCCGTTTGGACGCTTGCTATAAGCCTTATCACAGAGAACTCAATCGGTTGATCCAGGCGACACGAAAGCGCTTCGGCACATGTCTCTTGCTCGATGCGCACTCCATGCCGTCCGCTGGCCTCGCCTGCCGGGATGATCCGAATTTTGGACCGATTGATATCGTGCTTGGCGACAATCATGGACGTGCCGCTGCGCCGGACCTAACAGACGCCGCCTATCGCTATCTCCGTGATCTAGGGTACGCGGTGGCGATCAATGATCCCTATGCTGGCGGCCATGTTACAAAGGCTTATGGCGCGCCAAGGGCCGGGGTGCATGTCTTGCAGGTAGAAGTGAACCGTGCGCTCTACATGGATGAAATAAGCTTCGAGCGCAGCCGGTATTTTGAAACACTACAAAGCCATATTGATGGATTGATAAAGGTCCTTGGCACAGCAATGCAGATTGAAGACATACCTTCCATGGCGCGCTGATCAACAGACGACAGCATTTTCGCACTTGCAGCAAAAAAGAGGCCGCGCCGAAGCGCGGCCCAAGTTCAGGGAGGAAACGCCCATGAAGGACGTGCAGGATAACTCCTACCCCCTCAACATAAATGCTGCGGTGCAAAATTCAAGGCGTAAGCCGTAGATTTTTTGTAAGATTATATCAAAAATTACCGCGACATTTTTGCAATGCAGGATTGTCGCGACTGCGTGTCCTATGCGCTACTCGCGGGGCGCGTGTTTCGCCAAAATCCGCTGCAAGGTCCGCCGATGCATCCGCAAGCGGCGTGCAGTCTCAGATACATTGCGATCGCACTGCTCATAGACGCGCTGAATATGCTCCCAACGCACACGATCTGCAGACATAGGCATTTCCGGCGGTGGCGGCGTCTCATTGGGTGCTGCAAGCAATGCTGCTTCAATCTGATCAGCGTCAGCCGGTTTCGGCAAATAGTCGATCGCACCTGCTTTAACTGCGGCAACGGCTGTAGCGATATTGCCGTAGCCTGTCAGGATAATAGCGCGAATGTCCGGTCGTTCAGCTTGAAGGGCTGCCACAACATCAAGGCCGCTGCCGTCGCCCAAACGCAGATCAACCACCGCATATGCGGGCTTCAACCGGGCTGATTGGATGCCCTGGGCTGCTGATTCCGCTGTATGCACATCGTAACCGCGCCGCTCCATCGCGCGCGCAAGACGCTTCAAAAAGGGCAGATCATCTTCAACAATCAGCAAACTTTTTCCGGCGTCCGCGCCGCCGCTGCCTTCAATCGACATCACACATATACTCCGTAGAATTACCGCGCCTCATCCTGCTGCACTTCAAGCAAGACTCGCGACCAAACCGCCTGAACAGCAGCCCCGCCTTCCGGCCCATTCGCGAATGTAAGGCTAGCGCCCGTATTCTCCAACAGGGTTCTTGCAATAAACAGCCCGAGCCCCATATGGCCATCCTGCTTCGCCCGTGTCGAGATGTATGGTTCGCCGATCCGATCCAGGACATCAGACGGAAAACCTGGCCCATCATCCGAGACATGAGCGCGGATTTCCTCATCATCCCATTCAATCACAATCTTCACTTCAGTTTTAGCAAACTGCAGCGCGTTGGACAGGATATTGACGAGACCATTCACCAGTTCAGGCGTTTTCTGCACACGAGGCTCTGGCCCAGCTTCATCCGACAGGGGGCGCTGCAGAACCGTAAAAGCTATTTCGGGCCGCCGATGCTGGGTCGCCGCACCGCCGACGAGCGCTGTTAGCGGGATTGGATAGAACTCTGCGCCAGAATCATCACTTGGCCGTGCTGCAAGCTCTGCCAAAATATCCCGGCAGCGCTCAGCCTGGGAAACCAATAGGGCAGCATCTTCCGCCGCCTCGCTGCCTTTAGGCAAATCCAGCATCAATTCCTTCGATACAAGCGAGATTGTGGCTAAAGGCGTTCCAAGCTCATGGGCTGCCGCTGCCGCCAGCGCGCCAACGGCGGAGACCTGCTGTTCACGCTGCAGGGTCGTCCGCACTTCACCAAGGGCCTGCTGCATCCGCCGATGCTCACTGGCTACTCTAACGACATAGCCCGCAATAAAAATGGTCCCGACAACTGTCGCCACCCAAGCCGCCAAAGAATAGATCATCGCTAATTCAGGAGCTGGGCCCGGCACCGGTAAGTGCGCTACCGCCAAAATGCTAATCGCAAGCAAAGCGAAAAGGCCAAGTGTCAACGTGCGTTGTGCAGACAGGATGGTGGCAGACACAGTTACAGGGGCCAACAGCAGGATGGAGAACGGATTGTGCAATCCACCTGTCAGGCCGAGCAGCAGCGCCAATTGAGCCGTATCAAACGCCAAGGACGCCAGGACGAAGCGTTGCGTTAGCTGGCGTCGCCCGCCAAATCGAAACGACAAAAACAGGTTCAACATCGCAGATGCGACGATAGCGGCGAGGCATATTGCCAAAGCCGCTGTCATTTCAAACAGCACAGCTACAATCAACACTGTCGCTGACTGCCCGATGATCGCAACCCAACGGATTGCAATTAGCGTTGCACCCCGCACATGGCGCGGCCCCGAACCGGGAGCGTTTTCGTGGATATCAAGCTTCAAAGCATCAAGCAGGCCGGTCATAGACATTACTCCTCACCCAAGATAGCTAAACAAAATATGAGCAATGCGGAAGCACATAAGCCGGTCGAAGTGATTGGGCTTGGTAAAAAGTTTGGCGATGTCATCGCTGTCGAAGCAATTGATTTCGCCGTCGAGCGCGGTCGCGTTATTGGCCTGCTTGGCGGGAATGGCGCCGGCAAGACAACGACCATGTCCATGTTGATGGGGCTGCTGACACCAACATCGGGCATTGCCAGAATATTCGGCGCAGATTCCAGCACCCGAGACGCGAGCGCCCTCGCCCGCATCAATTTCTCATCCCCCTACGTGGAAATGCCTGGACGCCTAACAGTCGCAGAAAACCTTGAAGTTTATGCACGCCTGTTCGGCCTCCGCCGTCCAAAAGACCGGATTGCGAAGCTCGCTCGCGATTTGGACCTGGAGAGTTTCCTTCACCGACCAACCCGCACCCTCTCCGCTGGTCAGAAATCCCGCTCAGCACTTGCTAAATCGCTAATCAATGCGCCCGAGTTGTTGTTGTTGGATGAGCCAACAGCGAGCCTTGACCCGGATACCGCCGATTGGGTGCGCCGCTACCTTGAGACCTATCAGGCTGAAACGGGTGCTGCGATCCTACTGGCATCCCACAACATGCCAGAAGTCGAGCGGCTCTGTGATGATGTCCTGATGATGCGGGACGGGCGGATCATCGATCGTGGCGCGCCGAACGCGCTGATCGCCCGCCATGGCCGCCAGAATATGGAAGAAGTGTTCTTGGATATCGCCCGTGGCGGCGGCGCAGTGCCGGCAGGAGCAGGCGGATGAATAACGACAAGATCGTGCTGACGGCCCGGGGGCGGATATTCGCGCTCATGCTGCGCCACTACTATCTGTATCGAGGCTCATGGCCACGCATCATTGAGCTCGCCTACTGGCCGCTCATGCAGATATTTTTATGGGGCTTCATTTCACAATTCTTCCAACAGCACTCTACACTAATCGCACAAGCGGGCGGCTTGCTGCTGGCTGGCGTCATGCTGTGGGACGTGATGTTCCGGGGCCAGCTTGGTGTATCCGTGTCATTCCTGGAGGAACTTTGGGCGCGCAATTTGGGGCAGATGTTTGTGTCCCCACTAAGGCCCGTTGAATTGGCAGCAGCGCTGATGAGCGTCAGCCTGGTGCGGACGCTTGTCGGCCTCATCCCCGCAGCCCTAGTTGCCTGGCTTCTTTACGCGTTCGCCATCACGTCCATTGGGCCGGGGCTGATCGTGTTTTTCCTCATGCTGCTCGCGTTCAGCTGGGCTGTTGGTCTCGCCGTCTGCGGTCTGCTGTTGCGGTATGGGCTCGGTGCGGAAAGCCTCGCCTGGGTCACGGTTTTCGCGTTGGCACCAATTTCAGCCGTGTATTACCCAATCTCGATCCTGCCGGAATGGCTGCAATGGGTCGCCCTCGCCACACCGTCCGCGCATGTGTTTGAAGGCATGCGGGCTGTGATGCTCGAAGGCCGGTTTGATTGGGGGCATTGCTTTTGGGCGCTAGGTCTCAATGCGATAGCGATGGCTCTCGCGATTTGGACCTTTGTCAGCGCGTTTGATGCTGCTCGCCGCGATGGTCGTTTGCTGCAGTCTGGCGAATAGAAAAGGCCGGACGCTTTTCAGCATCCGGCCCAATCTTGCTAGAGTGCGGGCAATTTATCCCGACTAATCTGATTCAGATTGGTCGGGAATTGCCCTAGAGTGCGGCGAACCGCATCCGTCAATATTTAGTCGTCTCGGAATTGGCGCTCGTTACGCTCGTGGCGTTCTTGCGCTTCGATGCTAAGTGTTGCGATTGGCCGTGCGTCCAGACGGCGAACGCCGATTGGCTGCGTGGTTTCTTCGCAATACCCGTATGAGCCATCCTCGATCCGATACATCGCGTCATCGATCTTTGCGATCAGCTTGCGTGCACGGTCGCGGGTGCGCAGCTCAAGCGCACGGTCGGCTTCGATGGACGCCCGGTCCGTTACATCTGCTGCAGTGTTTGTCGATTCCCGCAATACGCAGATTGTCCCGGTCGATTCCTTTAAAAGCCTGCCTTTCCAAGACGTCAATTTTTGACGAAAATACTCTATTTGCAATGGGTTCATAAACTCTTCTTTATCATTTGGTTTATAGTCGTTTGGTAGCGTTATCGCCATCTTGATTCCCCCTGAGCCGTTTTAGGCAGGGGCAGTATATGAATAGTTTGTCGCAGGTCAACGCGCCGCTATCTGCGGGCTTTTAGGCTTTACAGATATTAACTATTAGGCTGAAATTTTGTGAAGTTCTGTGTGATTAAATCAAATTCCGCTTCGCCAGCTCCACAGACGCACGCAGTTCAATTTCCGCGACAAGTTCATCCAATAAAGGGTCGTTTGTATTGTATTTTTCCCCATCCACATCATCAGCAAGCTTCTGAAGCGCTGCATCTGATATGGCACCATCCAACAATGCCAGGCGCAAGCCATCTAAGCGTTGGAGCAAGGCCTCAGCATGATCGTATGCTCTTGCACGACCATCTAATGCGTCACCAACGGACTGTGCCGCGAGCAGCGCGCCGACGCCTGTTGGTGCACTAGCGACCGTGCTTGGAGTCGCGGCTTCAGTCCCGCCAAGATGCGTGCCGAACCCCGTTCCGCTTGCGGCTTTTGACCGGCCGGGTTTTCCGGCCCGGACACCGCCAACCGAATTCCCATTTGTGATTTTCATATAACGGCGCCGATTTCCATGTGGAGTGACGTGAGAATTAGAATGTCGCCGCCAGGTGGATAAATTTTCGTTAACACTGCTCTCCATGACCGCATTAGGCCCGGCAAATATTGCCACCGGGCGGGTTCTGAAGCACAGCCGCAATGAATTTAATGCAATAATTTAATATGTTAGATCATATTTTCGGTTTGGCACGGCATTCGCATAGGGAGAGGCACACAATGTGAGTCCATCAATATGTCGTTCAACATTCGCCTCTCTGCCCGCCTGCTGCTCGTGACAGCCGTCATGTGCCTTGCGCTGAGCGTGGCGTCTGGGCCAGCAGAGTCCCGCTCACGGATTAAAGACATCGCAGACTTTGAAGGTGTCAGGGACAATATGCTGGTCGGATACGGCCTTGTTGTTGGCCTTAAAGGCACGGGCGACAAACTGGGCTCCTCCGTCTTCACCAAAGAAAGCCTCATCGGCATGCTGGCGCGGCTTGGCGTGAATACGCGCGGCGCTGGCGTCAGCACTAAGAATGTGGCTGCCGTTATGGTAACCGGTACACTTCCGCCTTTTGCCCGCCAGGGTAGCCGGGTTGATATATCTGTCAGCGCACTTGGCGATTCATCAAGCCTGCTTGGTGGCACCTTACTTGTAACGCCAATGATCGGCGCAGACGGCGAAGTCTATGCCGTTGGCCAAGGCCAGCTTGCAGTTGGCGGATTTGAAGCCCAGGGCCAGGGCGAAACCATCACCAAGGGCGTCCCAACCAGCGGGCGGATTGCCAACGGTGCCATCATCGAGCGGGAAGTGCCGTTTGACTTCGCTGGCATGCAAAGCTTCCGCCTGGCCCTGCGCAATCCAGACTTCACGACAGCCCGCCGCATTGCCGCCGCTGTCAATAAGCGCCTTGGCCCGAATGCCGCGACGCCGCTTGATCCAGGAACGGTTCAGGTTGATCTGGCGCATGCGAATGGGCGCAACATCGTCGCTGCGATTGGCGATATCGAGCAACTTGAAGTCACCCCAGACCTCCCTGCCCGCGTCGTTATTGATGAACAGACCGGCGTAATCGTTATGGGCGACCGGGTGCGCATCAGCACCGTCGCTATTGCCCAGGGCAATCTGACGATCCGCGTCACAGAGACTCCGCAGGTCTCCCAGCCAAACCCGCTTTCCAATACTGGCGACACCGTCACCGTTCCCCGCACGACAATTGAAATTGATGAGGACCGGTCCCGGCAGCTTGGTGTGTTGAGTGAGGGCGTCAGCCTGCAGGAATTGGTCAACGGCCTGAATTCCTTGGGCGTCGGCCCACGCGACATGATTTCAATCCTTCAAGCGATCAAAGCCGCCGGCGCACTCCACGCTGAAATCGAGGTGATGTAATGACTGACGCAAGCCAAATCTTTAGCCTTCCAGGTGCCTCTAATCTTGCTGTCTCCAATGCGCAGCAGAAACCTTTGCAAGCGCCAGTCCCTGGCAAGTTCGGCGAAGCGCGCGAAGCAGCCCAGGCGTTCGAGGCACAGTTTCTCAGCCAAATGTTCCAGCTCGTGACAGATGCCATGCCGGTCGATCCGGTATTCGGCGGCGGCCAAGGCGAAAAGATGTTCCGCAGCATGCTGACGGAGCAATGGGCAGAAAGTGCCTCACAAAACGGTGCCACCGGCCTTTCCGACACCATCATGCATGAACTTATCCAGCAACAGGGAGGGCAATCCTGATGTCCAAACGACCCGCTTCCGGCCTCGTGAGTGAGATTGTGCTTGTAACCGGTCAGCTGATCGCCCTGATGGAACAGGAGGTCAGCCACCTACGGGAGGGCGACGTGCAGTCCCTGGCAAAGACGCGACCTGAGAAAGGCCGCCTGATGCGCGGCTATGAAGCAAAGCTGCATGCCCTCAAGGCCTCCCCAACACTTTACGCAACAGTCGAGCCAGCACTGAAAGGCCACTTGGAGACTGCGACCCGCAATCTGCAAAGCGCGATCGAACAGAATGTCACGCAATTACGTGCCGCTGCTGAGGCCAATCGGCGCCTTGCAGATGCGCTCGCTAAATCAGCGGTGCAGACGGCAGCAAAGCCGGGCTACGGCCCCAGGCGCTCCATGACACCCGTCCTCGCCTCCCGCGCGACCTCAGAACCGCTTTCCGTTAGTCGTGCGCTTTAAGCCCACTGCCCGCCCGCTACTTGTTCCATCCGCTTAGGACACACACCGCGCCATGTCACTCTCCACCGCCCTAAACGCAGCCGTCACTGGCCTGGCCGTCAATCAGCGCGGGCTGGAAATTGCGTCCCATAACATCGGCAACGCCCACACTGATGGCTATAGCCGTAAAGTCATCCAGCAGGAGGCAATCGCTACATCCAGCTTTGGCTCTGGCGGCGTCCAGATCGCCAATGTTCAGCGTGTCGCGGATGAATTTCTCGTCAATCAAGTACGCACCGAAAGCGCGACATTTGGCAAAGCAGAGACGCGGGACCGGTACTTTGGAAACCTGCAAGACATGTTCGGCACCATTAGCAGCAACAGTTCTATCGGCCAGCAGATGGCAGATTTATCTGCGCGGATGGAAAGCCTAGCAGTCGAGCCTGAAAGCCCCACCAGCGCCCTCGCCCTCATCGACACAGCCCTGACGATGACGCGGGACATGAATGACATGTCCAACCGTATTGTTGATCTCCGTCACGGTGCAGACGTTGAGATCGACCAGGTGGTCAACCAGGTGAATTTGGATCTGCAACGTGTGGTCAAACTCAACCAGGATATCTCCAATGCCAGCAATCTAGGCATTGATGCCGGTGACCTCAGAGACGCCAGAGACCTCGCGCTGAAACGCGTTGGCCAAGCAATCAACATCAAAACATTCGAACGGGACACCGGCGAAGTCGTCGTCGTTACTGGTGACGCTAAAATTCTGGTCGATGGCGACGCCGCCACCATCGACTACGAAGCTTCATCAACGGGCCAGATTGGAACGACGTTCCAGACCATCAGCATCGACGGACAATCCATCCAAACGGACATCCGCGACGGCAAGCTGAAAGGCCTTCTGGAAGTTCGGGATAAAGTGCTGCCAAATCTGCACAGCGAGTTGGATGCACTCGCTGCCAAAACCCGTGATGTCCTCAACCAAGTGCATAATCGCGGCATGGGCTTCCCGGCTGCAAACAGCCTTTCCGGTACACGCGGGTTCACTGACACGGCAACCGAAACAGTGACGCTTGATGTCGATATCCGTGTCGCGACCACAAGCGCTAATGGCTTGATCCAGGGGCATTTTGATCTACCGGCGGGCGCCTACACGCTGGATGACATGGCAACAGCCCTGAATGATGGTTTCATTGCTGCCGGGCTGCCTGATGGCCCAATCGCAACGGCAAGTGTCAGCGCAGCTGGCCTGACGATCACCGCCGCAAATGCAGCCCACGGTATCGGCATCGCAGACTTGAACGGCGGGGCAGACGCAACCATTACTTATGACGATGGATCGGGCGCTGTAGATGTTGCCGGGTTCTCAAACTTCTTCGGCCTGAATGACCTCTTCGTCACAGAGGGCCTTGTACCGGGCGGTTCCAGCCAGAACGCCTCTTCAACCATCGACGTCCGCGCCGACATCATCGCCAATCCAGGCATTGTCTCCCACGGTCGACTTTCAACAGATCCGACAGTGCCAGTAGCTGGCGAAACACGGGGCGTCTCTATCGGCGATGGCTCTATCGCAGCCGCCATGGCGGCGGCACTTAGCGAAAACCAAAGCTTTGACGCAGTTGGCGGCCTGCCCCCCATCGATAAGCCATTGCACGAATACGCTGCCGAAATCATCGGCCTTAACAGCCAGCTCGCTGCGGATGCTTCGGAGAAGATGGCATTTGAAGAGGCACTGATCGAACAGCTTGAAACCCGCCAGGCAGATTTTTCCGGTGTCAGCATCGACGAAGAACTCGCCAACATCCTGACTCTGCAGAACGCGTTCAGCGCGTCGGCCCGGGTCGTCACCACGGTGGACGAAATGCTGGACACCATTCTCCAGCTGAAGCGATAGGAGGGCTTGAAGCATGAGTCGCGTAGCCGATACCGCTAGTCACAGCACGCTACTGAATAACCTGAACCGCTCGATTGAGCGGGCGCGGGATATTCAGGTGCAAGTGTCCACCGGGAAAGTTGGCCAGGACTATGCCGCCATTGGCCGTGATTCGAAGCGCCTTGTCTCCCTGGAAGCCGAACGCTCCCGCGCCGACCATTTCATCGGTACCAATCAGGTCGTCGACCTTCGCCTACAAAAAATGGAGAGCGTAGTCGCACAAGTGACAGAGCTTGCGAGTGAAGTTCGGACATTCCTGGTCAATGCCGGGCATTTTGAGAATGCGCAGGAACTGGACATTCAAGGCCGTATGGATGGGTTCTTGCAAACCCTCTCCGGCCTCCTGAACTCCGAACAAAACGGGCGCACGCTTTTCTCTGGCGGCGCTACAGACACACCACCTGTCGACCTGGACCAGCTTCCGGCAGATGGTGAATTCCTCGATACCGCTGACCAACTCTACTACGACGGCGACTCCCAGGTGCTGAACCACCGGGTGAGCGACACACTCTCTGTGAATTATGGCGCGACCGCTGCTGATCCCGCTTTCGAAAACCTAATCCGCGGCCTCAAAATTGCCGAAACCGTCGATACCTCAGACCCCGAAGCGACCCGGCAGCGGCTGGATCGTGCAATGGAATTGGTCAACGGAGCACTTGACGGATTGCCAGATGTTCGTGGCCGCATCGGCAGCTCTCGCTCCATCTTGGAGCAGGAATCCAATCGCATGAAGGATTTCACCCTAGCGCTCGATCAAAGCGTAGGGGACCTGGAGAACATCGACTTTGCCGAAGCAATCTCCCGCCTCGGCGAAGAGCAAGCGCAGTTGCAAGCCTCTATGGCCGCACTCTCGCGTCTCCGCCAAGTCACGCTGACGAACTTCTTATGAATCATCCAACTGCTAAATCGACTGTTTCCGTTAACCGATCAGCAGCAAGACCCGCAGTACGTTTGGAGCTTCCGAAATGAACGCGATGCCAATGACCGCCAACGCCGACGCCGATCTGCACGATCCTGGAATGATCCAGGCAAGCGCGAAGAACGATGCAGCCTTGGCCCCAGGCCGCCGCATCATTCCGTGCCGGTTCGGCAATGTGGAAATCGGCGACGACAATATTATTTGGGGCTGGCCTATCTAAGGGTTTCGGTTCAGAGGTTTGCCCACTTGCGTAATACTTTCAAGAGGTTTTCGGTGGGCCTGTGATTGAAGCGCCATTCGCACTCTTTGAGAT
>Ga0181596_10003875_pt1 | contig 13757 bp, 9 predicted proteins | sample 041ome_6_FD_148655 | JGI IMG/M metagenome (GOLD analysis project Ga0181596, IMG submission 148655) | Coastal salt marsh microbial communities from the Groves Creek Marsh, Skidaway Island, Georgia - 041402US metaG (spades assembly) | ecosystem: Environmental > Aquatic > Marine > Intertidal zone >... | reverse complement strand
GTGAAGTCGGGTGCGTTAGAAGGATGTTGGGGAACGGTCAATTATCATTCTGCTTTCGCAGACTTGTGATTGGGTTCTTCTCAGCGCATAAAAAACGGCACCCCGGCCGGAGACCGGGGTGCCGCATGATCGATCAGCAGATCGACGAGCAATCGGAGAGTCGGCAAGTTGCCGAGATCTTGATTTATTCGGAAGCCGGTCCGGCACACCGAATCAGGTGATCGTGGTCAACATAAACGACTTCCTGACGTTGATCGGTGTGAGAGAAAGGAACTGGCCAATCGGATCGTTTGGTTTCGTCGTAGTACACAGTACATTTGTAATGGCACTTGTGGAGACGAGCTGGTCCGACCATCGGATAGAAACGACAGTCTTCCAGTTTGTCGACAATGGGCTCCACAACAATTCGTACGTTGTTGCGTGATGTTTCTGCGATGAAGGGAATACCGGCAGTGACATTGTCTGGCAATGCTCGCATCACTTCATCATCTGAAGGGGGATCGATACAGAACAAAGGAGCGTGTTCTCCTTCGACGGGATCGAGAATCGGCACTCGCCCATAGCGTTCTTCTTCGTGGTAGCCATCTTCAACTGCCTGGCTCCAATAAGCGGGAACCGGGATGAAGGGGGTTGTTCCCCAGAAAGTCATACCTTCCCACATCACTTCGACAAAGCCGAGTGAGACTTGGCAACCGCTGCTGCCAACGGTGATCAGGCACAAGCCTGTCAACATGAGAAAGCGTTTGAGTCTGCTATTGTGATTGAACATGAATGTCCTCCGGTGACTGTGACGGGCCTCAATGCCCGGTCCTGTATCATTTGCTCGTTCTGCTGAACTCGATCGAAGCTCGTCCGTAAGGTGTTCCATACGGGGCTGATTCGAAGTCCACAGTCGGAATATGACCGTGGTATCTTCTATATCGATCATTCCGCCGCCTCACTTGTGAGGTTTTTCCGGTTTTAAGGATTTTTCCGGCAAAAATTCCGTCGATCCCCTGGTTTTCGCTGAAGAGAATCTGTGGATACAAAAAAACGCCCCCCGGTATTAACCGAGGAGCGTTGAATATCCGTTTTTGTCTCAGAGCTGATTACCAGTTCTTGGGAGACATAAACCACCACCATTTGTCGGTCTTGGAATCGAAGTCGAGTGCCCAAGAGCCATCTTTCCATTCCAAAGTCGATTTTCTCCAACCCAGGGGAACCTGAGGATAAGGATAGAACGGTCCGATGTAAGGAAATGCCGAGGCACCGTATTGCTTCGGATAACTCACAGCGGCAGAGTTCGGGTATGCCCCGTAAGTGGGGTATGAGTGTGGTGGCAAGTTCGGTGAGTTATGCACCGTGTGTGATGCCATTGCTCCAGGATGACCGTATCCAGCGGGAGGGCCCGGTTGACCCTGATATCCTGCAGGAATGTACGGTGATTGTGGAGGTGCCATCTGCTGAGCAGCAACTTGCTGTGCAGACATCTGTGGTGCAGCCGCCATTTGAGGAGCAGCCGGGAGGCGAAGTTGGTTAGAAACCAGTTTCACGCCGGAAACACTCGATGCAGCTTGCTCTGCCAACAGACGCTGTTGTGGATTCGCAACGGCTCCAGAGAGTGTCGCGGTTCCATCCTGGTAGCTGATTTGAATGTCGTAGCCATTCAAGCCAGCCGTTCCCAGAGCACCTGCAATGTTTTCCGCAACAGCTTGGTTTGATGCTGTTGGTGCAGCGGTCGGTGCTGGAGTTTCAGCACCGACTTGTTGGATCGGTGAGAAATTCGGTTGAGCCGGTCCATCGAAGAACGTAGCTTGTTGAATTCCACCTGCATTCGGGGTTCGGGCAGATTGAACCTGCAATCGGTTGTCAACAGTTTTCACACCGGAGACCTGCGACACAACTTGCGTTGCTTTGGCTTTCTGACCCGCATCTGTCACTTTGCCTTCCAGTGTGGCAACTCCGCCTTTGAACTCGATTTGAATATCGGTTCCTTGCAGACGTGCCTGTTGCAGTGAAGACGCGATGCCTTCTGCAACTTCCTGGTTACTCACTTTTTCTTGTGTGAAAGGGAGTGAAGGAAGTGAAAAGGGACCAGCCAAGCCAACCGCAGGAGCAGCCGCCATGACCCCCATCGTCAATACCCATTCTCGTAACTTACGCATGAACAGCTCTCCTTATGAATCCGTTCGAAGGGAGCGGCGGACTCCCCGCAGAGTCGCCTGTGACATCCCTCTGAGATGTCTCAATCAGTAATCATTAATCGGTTTGTTTCGCCCGAGAACTTCAAAATGAGGTCACTCGCGCATCGAGACATCAGTAAAAAGATGACTCAATACTTTGATCGGCAGATGAGGTCCGGTTGCACAAACTATTCTGGTTATTTCGGAAAAAATGATTTGGATTAGTGAACGAAAATCAGACAATAAATGACTTATCGTTATTCAGGGTAAAGGCTTATGGCTTTTTATGTGGATTTCGACAGGATGCTCACAGTTGAATGAAATCTGGCCGCTCTACACTCTTGCAGCCAGAATGCCCAATTGTGAATCCCCGGATCAGTAGAGAATCGTCGCCAACTTTGGTAATTTACCTGCTCAGAAGCCGTATTTGATCCCTTAATCACTCGTGAAAGCTGCCGCCAATGGCCAAAAAAGCCACAAAAAAAGCGACTAAGAAGACCGCTACCAAGAAGAAATCCACTAAGAAAAAGTCGGCAAAACGGAAATCACGAAGTAAAAAAGCGACGGCAGAAGCTCGAAAACGCATGGTTTGGGGCGTCTTCAGTAGCAGTATGAAGGAAGAAGCTCGCTTCCCGTATGATCAGAGAAAAGAAGCCGAGAAAAAGCTGGAACAACTTTCTTCCAAGTCGAAGAAGCCGTTCTTTATTCAGCCGATGAAAGAAATCATCGACGCGCCAGCCGTCAAAAAGAAAACCACTAAGAAGAAGAAGTCGTCTGACGAAGAAGAATAGGTCTTCAGTCGCCGACTGGTTGGTGGTCAATGCTTTTGAGTACACGTATCGCAGTGTGAACATTCTTCCTCACACGATTGGTGGCCGCACTTTTCGCACAATGAGCGATTCATCTTGCAGGCTTTCCAGTCCGAATGCCCGATACGGCTGAGATCCCAACAGGGACTATAGTAGCAATCCATGCAGAAGCCGTGGTCGCTGATATCGTCGATCTTGTCGCTATAGACATCCGTGAGAGATGTGCATTGGCAGCCCGTCATGATGCCGATCAGACTGAAGCACAAAATCGACAGACAGCTCTTTTTGAGAAGAGACAATTGCATGGAACGACCCTGCCGTAACGTGAGGAGGAATACAGAAGCCGACGAGAGGGACGTGTCGGCTACTTCTCACATCGGTTCTTAAGTCGCTTCAGCTTCACTGGCGATGCTCATCATTAAGCCGGTTCCTGAAAATTCAGGACTCAACAGGAAGCTCGGCTTCCTTCCATCCCCGAAAGCCCCCATCCATCGAGATTGCTTGCGTATATCCCATCTTCCGCAAGTTATCAGCCGCCAATGCTGAGCGATATCCCCCGCCACAATATAAAATCATTTCTGTCTCTGTGTCGGGAACTTCCTGTTCGATGTCTCGCTCAATGATTCCTTTTCCCAGATGTTTTGCGCCGGGAACGTGTGCTTTGGCAAATTCGCTTTCTTCACGCACATCGATCAGCAATAACTCTTCACCCTGATCGAGCCGCGCTTTGACATCGGCAACGGTACACTCTTGGATGTTCTTCCGTGCTTCGTCCACAATTGCTAAAAAGCGAGTTGCGTGATTTTTGGCCATACTATTCTCCTTGACTCATTGAATCTTATGAAATGATCTCTGCATCATCCTTGTCCGGAGTCGCAACGTCAATCGAATCGTTTCGGTTTCCAGAGACAGGTTGCAGAGTCCGTCGGCAAGTTCCTCGAACTCGTCAATTTGACTGGCCTGCCATTGCGCATTGCGGTTCAGTTCTTCCGCCATGATTTCTGCGACAGGTTTCGCTAATGATTTGGCGACTCGGGCGTTCAGCAACAAAATCCGATGCCTGCGTGAAAGAATATCTTCCACGGTTCTCGCCATTTCCTCACGAACAGACCAAATCGCTTCCGCTTTCGTCAAAGTGTGCTCTTTTACCAGTGGTTTTTCCCAATCAGGATTTGACGCAATCAATTGGTCAACACCTTTCCGATCACTTCCCAGAGTATCCCAATAATCATTGGTATGATCTGAGGAAACAGGAGCCGAGCCGCGAAGCTTGAGGTCAGCCGTCACACAAGGATTCGGCGGGAGATCGGTCAATTCTGCTGCCAGATTGACACATTCTTCAGCCATCTCGCGATAAGTTGTCCATTTACCACCGGCAATGGTGATTAACCGAGACTCACTCACTTCAATCGAATGTTCTCGTGAGACCTTCGCAGAATTGGAAAGCCCCGAAGGATTGACGAGTGGACGGATTCCGGAAAATGTGCTGAGGATATCGTCGCGGGTCGGTGCCGGAGAAAAATAATCGGCAGCCGTCTCCAGTAAGAAGTCTACTTCTTCACGTGATACTTCGGGTTCAAGTTTGACCAATTCCACAGGAGTGTCGGTCGTCCCTAGCACACAATAACCATGCCAGGGTATTGCGAACACGATGCGCCCATCACTCGTCTTGGGAACCAGTAAGGCCGTTTGGCCACCGAGAAACTTACCATCCAACACCAGATGAATACCACGGCTCGGCATGATCAAATTCGGTAACTGAGGATTGTCGAGAGATCGGATCCCGTCACTGAAAGGGCCGGTGGCATTGATCACGCACTTGGATTGAACCGTGTATTGTTGTCCGGTTTCGAGATCCGAAAACTCAACGCCGTTTACGAGACCTTCGGGAGTCTTCAGCAATTGCTCAACACGACAATAGTTTAAGGTGGTCGCTGAATGCTCGGCAGCCGTCTGAATCAGATTGATGACGAGACGCGCATCGTCGAACTGACCATCGTGATAAAGAATGCCTCCACGAAGATTGTCGGCGTTCATACCCGGCAATCGTTGACGAACTTCTGCTTTCGAGACTCCTCGCGATTTCCCAAACGATTGACGACCTGCCAGCCAATCGTAAATCTTGAGTCCCAGAGAGAAATACGGTTTCTCCCACCAGTGGTAGGCCGGGATCACGAAGGAGAGGTCATGTACCAGATGAGGGGCATTGTGGAGGAGTCGTTCCCGTTCGCGGAGTGCCTCGCGAACCAGCTTGATGTTTCCCTGTTCCAGATACCGGACTCCTCCATGAATCAGTTTGGTGGACCGGCTCGACGTTCCCTTTCCAAAATCTGACTGTTCCAGTAACAGAGTTCGAAATCCTCGCGATGCGGCATCGACGGCAATTCCGGCACCTGTCGCTCCTCCACCGATGATGACGATGTCCCAGAGTGGGGTTTCGGCGATTTGGGTCAGAAATCGATCACGGTGGAAATCAGGGGAAGCATTCATCGTTTTATCGTGTCGGTTGTCGATTCTCTCCGCAACTGAAAATTCTCCAATTGTTACATTGCAACATTTCTGCGGGGAAATACGGACTTTATCGGGGGCTTCCTGATTTTTCTCGATTTCTGGAGTGCACGGCATCCGATGCTGATGCTATGATAAAGAGACGTTGATGCTTTGGACGATGGTTTATCCCTCAAGTCACGTTCCTGAGCGAGTTTACTTGTCCCCCCGCCTGCCAACTTCTGGCCACTGGACGAGTTTAATCGCCGGAAATCTGACAAATCGTCTTCTGGACGTTAACACCAACCCACCTAGAGACACCATATCACCTCTCCCAAGTATATCCGGGACTTATTCCCTGGTATCGATGCGGACAGGTGGAAGAGGCCTCCCCATGACGAATCTCCCTCGCACTCCTCTCTCACTTCTGAAAACTCCGCGCGGTTTGTTGGCATTGCTAGGTGTCTGTGTGACATCTCTCATCGTCACGTATCCCTTGCTAAGCGATTCGGTACTAAAGCTGGCGACCGATGAAGAGGGTAACGCGATTGAAACGGGAGTTGTTAGAGAAGCACCGTTCGAGCATGCGATCCTTGCCAAAGGCGAAGTTGATAGCCACAAAAAATCGACGTTAATCAGTGAGGTTGATGACTCGACCAGAATTTTATGGCTGGCTCCTGCCGGTGAAGATGTGGCGGCTCCGTTGTGTTCTCCCGTCAACGGCATCGTGAAAACGATTCGACATCCCAATCGTAAGCTTTCTGTCATTGTCGTGGAAAGTGAAGAAGGTGATCGGCAGACCTACCAGTTTCATAAACAGACTCAGCTTTCTGCAGTGGTCGTGACGCCGGGTGAGCGAGTCCGCAAGAAGCAAATTCTTGCCGGTGATGTGGTGTGCCGACTCGATTCTTCCGAAATCGAAAAATCGGAACAAAAGTATGAGATTCGAGTGAACGATTATCGAGCGTTATTTGATAAAGCCGTTAAGGATGTCGAAATACGTCAGGTCTTGAATGAGAGTAATAATTCTCAAGCGGAACTGAAGGCCCAACTTGCCGAACTCGATTTACAGAAATATCTGAAAGGAAGTTATCCCCAACAAATCGAGAAATTGGAGGGTGAGATACAGTCTTCGAGAGAAGATCTGACCCGTGCCAGAGAAGCCTACGAGTTTGCCGAACGGATGGCCTTCAAAGGTTACAAAGATCTCGACGAAGTCGAAAAAGCTCGACTCAAGGTCATGAAGCTGGAGTTTGCCGTTAAAAATCAGGAAAAGTCACGCGAGGTTCTCCAAGACTTCTCTCATGAACGAACATTATTGCAATTACGGGAAACCGCACTCCATCTGAAACGTCATGCCAAGCGAGTCAAACTCGCAGGTGAGGCTTCGATGGCCCAGTATCGAGTATTGAGAGCCTCCCGTGAAAGAGTCTACAATATCTACAAACAACGTTTGGATTGGATTCGCGAGCAGATTAAGGCGTGTACTCTGGTGGCCCCTCAAGCCGGCAAAGTTGTGATCGCAACATCAGGATCCTCCCGGAGTCCAACCGTTCTCGAAGAAGGATCGTCCGTTCGTGAACGTCAGAAAATACTTTATCTCCCCGACTTGTCGGATATGAAAGTTGAGGCCCGCATTCACGAGTCGATGATTAGTCATGTGCGTGAAGGTCTCGAAGCAAAAGTCGTGATCGATTCACTTCCTCAAGATGTATTGGAATGTAAACTCACGTCTCTCTCGACGCTCCCCGTGCCGGGCCGATACCCAAATTACGACCAAAGAGATTACATTGCCGAGTTCCGTATCGAGATTCCCGATCATTTAGAGGGAGAGCTACGTCCCGGAATGATGGCGGAAGTGGAAATCCTTGCGAACAAAATCGAAGAACCCGTGATTCAGGTTCCCATGAATGCCGTGATCCAAACCGGGTCCAAATATTTTGCCTGGATTCCGTTTGGTGAAAGTGTTCTTCGCCGCGAGATCACCGTGAGCCTTTCGAACGATGAGTCTTTTGTCGTTCGAGACGGTCTTCTCGAAGGCGAACAGGTTGTCTTGAATCCGCACGTCCATTTCCCGATAGAAGTGGCCGGGCTTCGGAATCAACATCCCGACCCGATTCAGGCCAATCCGAATTGGAAGTCCGAGGAGCGTGTCGAAGAGGAAACGCTTCCACAATCGGAAGAGGAGTTTTTCGAGATGATTGGATATCTTGAGAAAGAAGAAGTCACCGAACCAGAAGTGGATTTCTCGGTTCGCAAACCGGTCGCTTCCACATCGTCCATCGGTGACTGAATCTCAACTTCAGACTCTCTGAGACTGGCCTTTTCTCCGACCAGTTCGTAGCCTGAGAACATCCGCCGACATTGCGTTCCGCGGAAAATCATCTCATGGGAAAAGGAGCCTCCTCGCGATGTCTGCGCAGATCATTGATGGAAAACAAATCGCTCAAAAAGTTCGTGCGGGCCTCGGAGAAGAGGTCGCCTCTCTGCAAGCGGAAACTGGTGTCCAACCGCATCTCGCTGCGGTCTTGGTCGGCGATGATCCTGCGTCTGCCGTCTATGTTCGCAATAAGCAAAAAGCGTGTGAACAAACGGGAATTGCCAGTACGCTTCATCGCCTGTCGTCAGAAACCACCCAACAGGAACTTCTCGATCTTGTCCATCAACTCAACACCGATCCGTCCATTCACGGCATTTTGGTGCAGTTGCCGCTTCCTGATCAAATTGACGAACTGGCGATCCTCGATGCGGTCACGCCTCTGAAAGATGTTGATGCATTCCACCCGGAGAATGTCGGCCTCATAGTGCAAGGACGCCCTCGCTTTCTTCCCTGTACTCCTCACGGCGTGCAACAGATGTTGATTGAATCTGGTACCGAAGTGGCCGGTAAGCATGCGGTTGTTTTGGGGCGAAGCGAAATTGTCGGCAAGCCGATGGCGTTATTGTTAATGCAAAAAGGTGAAGCCGCCAATGCGACCGTCACCATCTGTCACTCACGCACGCAAAATCTGGCCGAGATCACACGTTCTGCCGACATCTTGATCGCCGCGATCGGTAAAGCAGAATTCGTGACCGCCGACATGGTGAAACCGGGAGCGACTGTCATCGATGTCGGAACCAATCGCGCAGCCGACGGAAAACTGGTCGGCGATGTGGCGTTCGACGAAGTCAAAGAAGTCGCCGGAGCGATCAGCCCGGTTCCGGGAGGCGTGGGGCCAATGACGATTACGATGTTGTTGAAGAACACGTTGATCGCGGCGAGGTTGGCTGCGGGACAGTCGATCTAAATGAACTCGTGATCTTGGGATGGTTGACGTGTGGTTGATTAGATCAACTCTCAAAACAATCGGTTCAAACCGTTCAATGCCGCCACGCGATAAGCTTCCGCCATCGTCGGATAATTGAAGGTCGAATTCACGAAGTAATTGAGCGTGTTCTGCTCGCCGGGCTGTGACATGATCGCCTGGCCAATGTGAATGATCTCTGACGCATTCGCACCGAAGCAATGGATTCCCAACAATTGAAGCGTTTCGCGATGAAACAGAATTTTCAACATGCCAACCGTGCGGTCCGTGATCTGTGCACGGGCCAATGATTTGAACATCGAATGCCCCACTTCGTAGGGGATCTCGGCAGCCGTGAGCTCGCGCTCGGTTTTTCCTAACGAGCTGATCTCGGGAGAGGTATAAATTCCGGTGGGAATGTCTTCGATCATGGCCCGTTCGCAGTGTCCTTCGACCAGGTGATGAGCCGCGTATCGTCCCTGGACATAGGCCGCGCTGGCGAGAGAAGGAACACCAATCACATCACCGACTGCGTAGACATTTGGTTTTGATGTCTGGAAGTCTGAATTGACTTCAATCTGTCCACGGTGGTTGGGCTGAATGTCGAGGTTTTGAAGATTAAGGTCTTCGGTATTTCCTGATCGGCCCGCCGCCCAGAAGAGGATGTCACTTTTGATTTGTTTTCCCGATTTCATATGCACGATGACGCCATCATCGCATGGCTCTACGCTTTCATACAGTTCGTTGTGTCGGATCAGTACGCCACAGTCTCGCAGGTGATAGCTGAGTGCATCGATGATCTCGTCATCCAGAAATTCGAGCAGTTTGCTGCGGGTGTTGATAAGATTCGTTTTAACACCCAGATTGCGAAACATCGATGCATACTCGCATCCAATCACGCCGGCACCATAAATGGCGATCGATCGAGGTGTGTGGTCGAGTCCCAAAATTGTATCGCTATCGAAGACACGAGGATGATTGAAGTTGATGTCGCTCGGTCGAAACGGACGCGAACCGGTGGCGATCACAAATGCTCCCGCCGTCAGTTGACGTTTTCCCCCGAGTTCGTCTTCGACTTCAACAGTGTTTTCATTGACGAACCGAGCGATCCCTCGAAAAACGGGGACGCCGTTACGCTCGTAAAAGCTCATCCGCATGTTGACCTGCTTCTCAATCACCGATGCCGCAGAGCGACGCAATTCGGGAAACGAGAGCACGGGAGAGATCCCCGCATCGCGAAAGAGTTTACTCTTGGCGATATTGGTCATTTGAAAGATAGAATATCGTAACGACTTGGAAGGGATCGTTCCCCAGTGAGTACAGCCGCCGCCAATCGTTTCATGTTTATCAATTGTGGCGACTGTCTTCCCGAGCTTGGCCGCCTGCATCGCGGCCCCTTCGCCCCCCGGTCCGGTTCCGATGACGACGACGTCGTAAGACTCTTGGTTCATAGCTGACAATCAGTGATAGTGTGTTAGCGAATGGGAAGCGAGTTAGACGGCAGAAAGTTCGACTTCCGATAGTGAAGCTTCTCCCATGAGCACTGGCAACGGCTGAGTGCCAATCGTACCTTTGAGAGTCTCCATATAGTCAGGCGAAGTGATTTCGTCGAGACGTTCCTGAGCATACGCTTTGCGTTCGACAAGTTGCATTCGCTCGGTGACATCTTGATAGCGTTCCTGCGCGAGAAACTGATTTAAATAATCGACATGCCGCTGCCACAACATCTGTTCCTGATATTGACGAGCCACGAGACGATCCTGATACCAATCACTCTCCAGTAATGCTTCGCGAGAGAACATGGCGCGGAACTCGGGATCGTGAATCGTTTTTCCGTTCCAGGTTCCCTCTGCCATGATCGTGATGAGTGCCTGTAACGGCGCGCAAAGTTCGTCGATTGTGCCATCCGACAAGTAGAGCTTGGCGATACGTTCGTGAGCTTCGGCAATGTAGAGAACGCCATCTGCGTAGGAATCCGGGTCTTGAGTCTCCGGTTTCAGCATCGTTTCATCAAAGACTTTCCCTGGATTATCGAACATACGACCGAAGAAGATTCGCAGGAAGTCGTAATTGATTCGATAGCCGAGTCGGCTTTGAGGAATCAACTTGCCGTTATGTTCGTAATCTTCCAGTTTCTCGAGATATCCGTTTTCGATGAGGTATTCAGGAGTTCGTTCTTCAGCCGTCAAACGGCACCAGATTTCGGGGATCAACAAACTGATATCGTGATCGACTTGAACATTAGGGCCAATGTGACCGGCTGCCGTCGAAAATCCTCCCAGCTTCGTCAACAAAGCGCTGACAAACGCCGCGTTCAAATCGGCTGCGGGACGCAACATGTTGAACGGGCCTTTGGTGAGGGCACCTTCGGAACCTGCTCCTGTGGTTGAGGGGCTTTTTCCCGTGAGCGAGCAGGCGAAGTCCATAAACAGTTCAGGAAGTTCCTGGTAATGCATGGGATTGTAAACGGCCAGAGAGCGAATCCCGGCTTCTGCGTCGGGCGGGTTGTTTCGTCGTCCCGAGAGAACACCGTTGACGGGGAAATGTGCCGGTTCCTCTGACGAGACACCGCGCCAAAGACGTGTCCCCATTTCCGCCACATAAGAAGCCATCGGATTTTCGAGATCGGGACGGATCTGAAGATAACGGGGATTCTTCGTCGGCTTGCCATCAATTTGTCTTGGATTGGCCGAGCAGACCACATAACTGCGACCCGATTGGACGGCCATCCGTAGCATTTCCTGCATCGGTTGGCTGAATGCATCAAAGTCGACGATGTATTCCGTCATTTCCTCGACTTGTTCGAGACTGAGTGGTTCAAAGTTGGAGATAAAGTTACCGGGACGAGATAAATCTCGTTCTGTTTGTTGATCGAGACCACGATGAATAGCATCGTCGGGACGTTGGAACAAACGATATTCGCAGTTACGAATGAACTTATAGCTGAGTTCTTCCTGCGAATCTTGCGGAAGAGATTTCAGTTTTCGACCGGGAACAACGACCGACGCACTAATATCATCTTCGGTCTGAATTTTTATGGAAGGAATGAAGTCTTGTCGGACTTTATAAGTGCGCCACATCGAGCGGGATAATAACCCGACTCGCAAATAAATGCCGACCAGTTTGCGGTCTCGGTATTTCAGTTCGTGTCCCGGTTTTCCGTTGACGATATCGACCCCAAAATGAGACTTCCAATCATCACCCCAGGACGGTTTGTGGAATCGTTTGATGATGAAAACCATCGCCAGGATGTAGTCGGGAATGGACTTCAACCATGTGTTATAGCTCTCGGTGTATTTGGGAGAGGGGGTGAGTAGCTTGATGACACTTCCCACCGAGCGTTTGGAATCGAGGATGCTGCGGCTGGATTTCTTGTCGGGATGTCCATCGGGAAGTGGTTCTTCCCATCGGTCAAAATAATCGTGGTCAAAGATTTCCTGCACCAACTTCATGTCTTCTTCAAAGTCGGAAACAAACAAAGGGCCGTAGTGCATGTAATCTCGGAGAGACTTACTGATTTCGCTTTTGCCACCTCCCGAAACAGTACACGGTTTGTGGCACACCGCTCCATCACCGGCAGTTCCGACGATGCGCCAAGAGGGCGCGGCGGGATGTTTCTCCATACGAAGCTGATAACCGGACGGAGCAATGTAAACATTCGCCGGTAACAACGGGACCTCACAAGTCTTGCCGTCACGTTCCCAGCGGATTCGTTGTTCTTTGAGAGACGCAAACGCATCTTCGGGAATGTAAATCAGGTTGGGATAATATTTGTCGATGCCGTAGCCTTCGGGAGCCACTTCAACTCGGTCGGCATAATCGCGAGCCACATCGGCGAACGTCCGACCGTTGTAGCGAACACTGTTGACTTGAAATTCATCTCCCAGATTGTAACTGGCAAATGCCAAGGCACCCCCCGCATGTTCTTCTTCCATACCACCGGCGAGATTGGTGGCAAAGCTGATTTGAGTTTTAACTTCTTTTTTGCAATACCCAAAATAGTTGTCAGCAATGACCGTGACAACAACTCCGGTCGGAGTACGACAGGTGACTTTGAATGCCGTACCATCGTTATAAAGTTCGTCTTCCGACTCCCAGCACATCCGATCATTTTTCTGACGATCTGTCGCGTCATCAATGTGCGGCAGGCCGAGTTCTTTTTTGGTCAACTCGATCAAATGGGGAGCCAGAATCACGCAACCTGTGTGGCCGGTCCAATGTTCGATATCGAGTCCCGCGTCGTTTTCCGGGATGTCCGGGTCACCACCATTTCCAAAGATGGATTCGACAAAGTCGAGATTGCTGGTGAGTGTTCCCGGAGCAAAAAATCGCGTTTCCATCCGCTGTTCTGCACACGCGCCGGGAACTTCAGGACGAACCAGAGGACGAATCAGTAACGAAACCCAAGTGCTCGTCTTTTGTTCCATCTCAGACGTGAATGGTAAATCGAGTAGAGAAGCGGGCGGGTTCATGGCGTGTTCGTAAAGCTTCAGGAATGTCGCTCGTGGAACGGCTCTTTTGTCACCCGCAATCGGGAAGCTTCCTTCGACGACATGAAATGTCCCTTTAGTTGTTCGTCGGTCATGTTTGGGATTGTGCAAAACACCGTTACTGACCCGGTAGGACTGAACAATATCGCTCACATACTTGTCGCCATTGGCGGGAAGCGAAAGTTCCCGCGCCATTCCATATCGGTCGAGGACAAACGCTTTTCCAGGAAGATGAAAATTACTCCCCGCTTCTCCCTGATCACTGAAATGCTCGCGGATCGCTTTTTCGATGCGTTGATCGGCGGGACAACGATGTTGATCGAGTAACCGGACTTTTTGCCGATAATTGCTGAGCAAACCGCTGGAGATTTCGGTGAAGTCGGAATCTCCCGGTTGCACGGCAGTCGGCAGTCCCTGGGCGATTAATCGAAGATTGATATAGCGAAGTAGCTGTGCTCGTTCTTTATCCGCCTGCTCGATAGAATCCGACATCGGGAGTCCAAGACTGTTTTTCAGGACGTAATC
>Ga0181596_10003839_pt1 | contig 13830 bp, 12 predicted proteins | sample 041ome_6_FD_148655 | JGI IMG/M metagenome (GOLD analysis project Ga0181596, IMG submission 148655) | Coastal salt marsh microbial communities from the Groves Creek Marsh, Skidaway Island, Georgia - 041402US metaG (spades assembly) | ecosystem: Environmental > Aquatic > Marine > Intertidal zone... | reverse complement strand
CGGGTGTTAGCAGAGGCACCACGGGATAGAGAAGCCGTGCTCATCGCAGAGCTGGATCTGGGGCAGCGGCAGGACTGGCTGACCCTATTCCCATTTTTCGGCACCAGACGACCCGAAACCTACACCGCCTTGAGCAACCCTATTCAAAATCCTCGCCAAGCGTCAGGTTCTGGCTCTGACGGTGGTATACCGGGAATTCCACTTTGACCGGCAGCCGTTACATGCCCCCCGAATGGGCACCGCATAAGGCCACTTGGATGGGTTTCCCAACGGGCGCCTATCCGAGCAGTGGTGTCTCGAGTGAGGACGTATTCAAAGCCTGGGCTTCGGTAGCCAATCTTGTTGTCGACCACGAGCCGGTGCATATGCTGTGCCGGCCGTCTCAATTACAGCAAGCTAAAAAATACTTAAGCAGCGCAGTTATTTTACATCCCGCCGAGATCAACGATGCATGGCTCAGGGATACCGGGCCAACCTGGGTTGTGGACAACGGTCAAGTCCGCGCTATTGACTGGCGCTTTAACGGCTGGGGGGACAACACCAGCTTTGACTGGGAGGCGGATGCTCTTGTTGCCAGCAAAGTAGCTGAGTTGACCGAGACACCGGTGGATGTCTCGGCGCTGACCAACGAGGGAGGTGGGATTCATGTCAATGGCCAGACAACAGTGCTACTCACCGAGTCGGTGCAGAGCGACCCAAATCGCAATCCTGACTGGGATCGCGACCGCATAGAAAGCGAAATCCACGCCCAGCTTGGTACCAGCATTGCGTGTTGGTTTAGTCGCGGTCTTTATCGTGACTACCAAAACCACGGCACCCGGGGGCACGTTGATGTTTTTGCCTGTTTTAACGAAGGGGGCGACGTCCTGCTGCACCGTCAGCTGGAAAAATCTCACCCTGACTACGAGCGCTACAGTGAACATCGAAAGACGCTTGAGCAAGCAGGTCTCCCGCACATTGATGTACCGGCACCCAAAAAAACCCGTGATAACATCGACTGGGTTGATTACAGCTACCTGAACCACTACGTCTGCAATGGCGCCGTCATTTTACCCACCTTCGAAGATCCCCACGATGAGCTTGTCACCGAGCTCCTGACAGACGCTTGGCCGGGAAGAGAAATTCGGCAGGTGGATGCCAGAGTCATCTTTGCGATGGGCGGCGGCGTACACTGCATTACCCAGCAGCAACCGGCAATCTGATGTTTACCTACTTAAATCCAACGATTCGCGAGCGGCTGATAGCCAACAACAAGCTCATTCGCATCAACGCCGATGGCGAGCTCATCGAACAATCCGGAGATGCACCGGCGGGCAAGCGCAGCCTCAACCTGCTGGGCCCCGTGCCCCTGCCCCTTGCCCGAGGCCAACATCATCCCACGGCTCAGTGGTATGCCACGGTGCGGAGCACCGAGCTTTCTGAAGTGGAGAATCTCGCCAGTACCCTGCGGGAACAGGGCGGACAACATTTGTTTTCGCAATTAGCATCGAGCATGGCAGTCAACAGCGTCTTAGTTATTGGCAACGCTGAGACATCCGCCTCACCCATGGTAAGGGTGCATTCCAACTGCTTGACGGGAGACGTTTTTGGCTCAAGACGCTGTGAGTGCGGACCGCAACTTGAAGCCGCCATCGATAGACTTGCCGAAGAGCCTGATGGTGGTTATTTGATATACATGGCGGGGCACGAAGGTCGGGGCATTGGGCTCTGGGCTAAGGCTGCCACCTACCTGTTGCAGGACGAAGGTGAAAACACCTACCAAGCAAACCGATCCCTGGGTCTCCCCGACGACTCTCGAGATTTTAGCGACGCGGCAACACTGCTTAAGTATTTTGGTCGCGGACGCCCGCTGCGGTTGATGACCAATAATCCCAAAAAACTCACGGACCTAACCGATCAAGGTGTCACCAATATCGAACGCGTCAAACATGTATCGGGGGTTGACGACTGCAACCTGCGCTACCTGGCGGCAAAGCGCGAGTGGGGGCATCGGATTGACGAGGACGATCTGAAGACCTAGCTCACTGCAGCCACTCGGGTAGCGGCTGGTTTCCCAGCGGTAGCTCCATGGTATTCGCGCTCGCGGCGTAGCTGTGTCCTACCATTTCGTCATAAGCACTGCGCTGGCGAAGGGTCAGTTCCACTTCGATGATGGCTTTCAAACAGCGTTTCATTTCCAAGATGTTCTTACGCTTGAGAATTTTGCCGTCATTTTCTGCCAGCAAGTGCTCTTCACCGTCGATAACGGCATGGGCGATGTACAAACTAAGATCGACGGACTCAATAATGAACCTTTCGATGTGGCTACTACGCGCCTTGGTCTGCTTCAGGGTCATTTTCATAACAGCGGTCCGACAACGGGTGATACCACAGGTTACACAAGGTCACCGATGCCGTCGGCCACCGTCCGGTATTTGTCCAGCGCAGGCGACAGCCAATCGAAGGTTTTGTACTGCTTGAGGTCATCGGGGGTGCCGTCTATGGCCGCGAACAGCGCTGCCAGTGCGCCGTCTACCCGCAACAAGCTGGCCAATGGATCCATGTGCACCCGAATAGTGAACGCCAAAGCCTGACTATTGGGTAAGCGAGTAAGTGTTTGACGCTCTACCCGATACCAAAGCGGCGTTGCAGGATCGAGGGCGCCGTCATGGGTAGTTGGCCAGGCAAAGAGCGCGTTGTCGGCCTGAACCGACCAGTTATAGCGTTCGACCGGTGTGTCGACGCGCAAATTGTCGAAGATTCGGTCGATGCGGGGGGTTAATTCCTGATGAATACGTGGAATGGGATCATGCACCCGCGCCATCGGCCGACCAATTTTTTCTGGCAGGCGCCAATGGGAGGGACTGCAAAGACTGGCGGCCACTAGGGAATACCCCTCTTCCCCCGGCGCCATGACAACTAAATCCTCGTGCACGGCTAAAGAGGACAACCATAGCAGTTCCCCGGGGTCACTAGCGGGGCCGAGCTCTTGAGTATCGAGTGCCAAATAATCGAAAACCCTGCGCGCCAGCTCCTCAGCACCGGCCCGCCCCTCGGGACATACGCGATAGACCGCATCACCCAAGGCGGCCCTTCGCTCGAGCTTGTGAGCGCGAATTTTGACCGGCTCTTCGGCGGGTTCTAACCAATCTCCAGTCATGGGCGACATTCCCATTGTTAACACTTTGGGATTAGCGACATGGGGTAAATGCGGTGGAGTCCGCAGTGTAGATAGGTCAGGCAACCAATCAAAGGTTAAAGGCATCGCAACAAAAGGTGGACGAGACAGTCGTCCCCGCTCCAGAAAGAGGATCATTAGGACATGATGCCAGAGCTTGAAGAGATTGAAATAACCCTTGGGGGCGAAAGCCCCACCGAAGAATTACCGCGCTTTGCCGGGGTCTATCGTTTTTTTAGCGCTGAGGGTCAGTTACTTTACATCGGCAAAAGTGTCGATATTCGCGCACGGGTTCAATCGCATTTTCAGGAGGCGCGCAAACCCGGCAGGCATCAGCGCATTATGGGGCAGGTCGCCCGCATAGACTGCACGGCGACTGCAGGGGAAGTTGGCGCCTTGCTGGTAGAAAATGCAGCCATTAAAGCCGAGACACCGCTTTACAATCGCCGGCAACGCAGGGTTCGAAAGCTTTGGACCATTCATTTGAAGCCCGGCTCAGATGGCTTCCTCAAGCCCGTAGCTGCGGATTTCTTGATCGACTCCGAGCGCAGCATTGACTGTTATGGACTCTTTCACAATCAGCGACACACTGATTCAACGCTGCGTCGCCATGCTCGAGACCATGGGCTTTGCCTGCGCATGCTGGGTTTGGACAAAGGGCGCGGCCCCTGTTTCCAATTCCAGTTGGGGCGTTGCGACGGCGCCTGTGCCGGTGAGGAATCCCCCGAGGATCACAATGTTCGTTTGCTGTCGGCCTTAGATCGAGATCGAATTGCCGCGTGGCCTTTTACGGGAACACTAGCGCTCAAAGAAACCAATGTTGCACCGGTTGAGGGCCAACCCGCCGAGCAATTTCATTTGGTGCGGCAGTGGTCATACCTTGGCAGTTTCGACTCCATGCAATCAGCTCAGGCGCGGCTAGGCGGCAAGGGAGAGCTTCTCTTTGATCGGGACGCCTATCGGTTGCTGCTAACAGCGCTGCAAAAAGGGCGTTTAGACATATTAGATGCCAGCTCCGGCAAGCCCGTGGACAACCCGCTGCTGGGGTTGGACAGACGCCAATGGGGATAAACGTCGTTTGGTTCAAGCGGGATCTGCGGCTGTGCGATCACGCCCCTTTATCTCTGGCGTGCAATGAAGGTAAGCCCTTACTTCTGCTATACCTTTTAGAACCTGATCTGCTGCGAAATGCTCATTATCGCCGACGTCACTGGCACTTCATCAGTCAATCGCTCCAGGACATGAATCATCGCCTCGCCCCTCTCGGGGGTCGCGTATTTGTACTGGAGGGTGACCCGGTGACAATCCTTGCCAGCCTTGATCAAAGCGTGGGCATAGACACGCTTTGGTCCTATGAGGAAACAGGTTTAGAGGTCACGTTTGCACGGGATCGTGCTGTCAAAGCGCTGGCGGCTGAACGGGGTTTTCAGTGGCGAGAATTCCCCACCAACGGCATTCAACGGGGTCGTACTCACCGCCGAGGCTGGAGCACTCGCTGGTCTCAGCTGATGACCGCATCCATCGACAATGTCGATCTGCAGCGCATTGGAACACTCAGCGCCGAGTTACCCGAGTCGCTACAGGGCACCCTTTGCCAGCGTCTACAGCAGTGGCAGCGGGAACACCCGGATTTTCAGGCCGGCGGAGAATCCCGAGCACATTCCACCCTGCAAGATTTTTTGAGCCATCGCGCCGGTGGCTATCAACGATTTATTTCCAAACCCGAAGAAAGCCGCCAACACTGCTCCCGATTATCGCCCTACTTGGCCTGGGGCAATCTATCCATCCGGCAGGTTCATCAAGCCCTCGAGCGTCGCCAGGAGCAGGGAGGTTGGGCGAGGCCGCTGGCGGCATTCGAATCGCGACTGCATTGGCATTGTCACTTCATTCAAAAATTTGAAAGCGAATGTCGCATGGAGTTTGAGCATATCAACCGCGGCTTTATGGCGTACCCCCGGGATACGGACCCCGAAAAATTGAACGCGTGGAAACACGGGATGACGGGCTACCCACTGATTGACGCCAGCATGCGATGCCTCATGTCCACCGGATATGTCAATTTCAGATCCAGGGCCATGCTTGTTAGCTTTCTAACCCATCATCTTTGGCAGGATTGGCAGTCGGGCGCCGAATGGCTGGGGTCCCTGTTTTTGGATTTTGAACCCGGCATCCACTACCCACAAATGCAAATGCAGGCGGGGGTTACCGGCATCAACACCATCCGCGTCTACAACCCGGTTAAGCAGTCGCTAGAACACGATCCCGACGCATCGTTTATACGGCGCTGGGTGCCTGAGCTTGCAGATCTACCAACGCCCCTGGTGCATCAACCCTGGCTGCGTTCACCCATGGAGCGAATGCTGCATCCCATTGACTATCCAGATCCGATCGTTGACCTAGAGACCAGCCATCGCAGAGCTCGCGAAGTGCTTTGGTCCATCAAATCAGACCGTAGAATTGCCTCCGAGCGCGAGCGCATCCTCAATCGCCACGTTGAGCGTCGCTTTTTCAAAGCCACCCGAGCGGCGAGTTGAGCATGCTGCTATGCTCTTGGGCACAGCAGTGATTCTTAGGAGATAGGCCCATGGTATTCCTTTTAGTGGTGCTCGGCATCGTAATTGCCGCAGTCATTCTTGGATTAATGTTTCTCCCCGCCCTCATCGATGAGTCAGCCATTATCGACCTCGCCCAAGAGCAGGTCAGAAAAGCCACCGGTGGCGAATTACGCGTTGAGGGTGGTGTAGAGATATCCCTATTCCCCACCTTCGTCCTTAAGTTGGGGGACACAAGCGTAGACATGCCCCCCCAGGGCGACGGGGGCTCGCGCATCTTGGCTGAAATACAAAGCGTTGACGTAGGTCTCTCTATTCTCGGCGTGCTCATGGGCACCGATGAATTTGGCGATGTCATTTTGAATGATACTGACGTCACCTTGTTTGACGAGCTGGGCAAACCGGCAACCCAAATTCGGGTAAGCACACTCAAAGCGCAGCGACTCAACCTTAGCAACAATCCCATGGGCCTAGAGGGCGCCGTTGAAATAGTCAACGCGGCAGGCGGCGAACCCATAGCCATTACCTTTGATGGTGACGTTCGCGTACCCGAAGCCCTAGATATGATCACCTTGGATGCGCTCAATACCAAAGTGACCGGCGCTCTCACTCAGCCCATTAACAGCGCGTTGAGTGGCGCGGTTACCTTGACGCCCCTGCGTGCGGATTTAGATCTGCTGCTCAACTTACCCGGCGGGGATGTCCGAGGTGACATGATCTATGCGGCGTTGGAAAGCCCTCAGATCGACCTTAACTTCAATGCCGACCGTCTGGATTTAGATCAAATCCAGCCAGCGGGAGGTAAAGATGCGCAAACAACACAAGCCTCTGAGAAACCCGATCCGAAAGCGCCGCCCATCCCCGTCGCTGTAGGGCCCGTTAGAGATTTGGACATGCGGCTGGCCATCAACGCCGGCAGTTTGCTAACCGCGGGGCAGGAGATCACCAACGCCCAGGTATTGTTGCGCGTGCTAAATGGCATTACTGATATTAAATACGTGCGCGGGGTTATGCACGAAGGTCAGCTCGACACAACAATGCAAATTGACGTCAGAGAGCCGGTGATTAAGGCAACCGTGGCAGGTTCGCTGAAAGGCTTTGAGCTTAATAGCTTGTTGACCAGTGTTGGCAGTAGCGACACTGCGGCAGGTTACGTGGATATGGATTGGGACCTCGCCACCCAGGGAACCACCCCGGCAGCCCTGCAGCAGAAAATTGATGGCGATCTGCACCTTTCAGGTCGAAACGTTGAACTCACGTCGCTATCAGTACAAGACTTAATGTGTCAGGCCATTGCCCAAGCCAATCAGGAGTCGCTATCCAAGCCCATGCCAACCACCACTAAGGTTTCTGCACTGGGAATGATTGTTGATTTTGGCGACGGCAAAGCCAGATTAGGCAGCTTAGACCTAGCAACGCCGGGCGTGGAACTCAACGGCAAAGGTGAAGCTGACCTACAAAGTATGAATTTTTCAGCGCGCATCACCGCCAAAGTGGGCGAGGCCCTTAGCCAGCTTGACCCCGCCTGTCGCGTTAACGAGCGCTACTCCAGCATGGACTGGCCTGTAAATTGTTCCGGCAATTTGCTCTCGGAGGATCAGCAAGCCTGCAAAGTGGATGTAGACAGTATTTTGCAGCAGCTCTTGGAATACGAGGCGCGCAACCAGCTGCAAAAACAGGCTGAAAAATTGGGTGAGAAAGCAGGCAGCGCCCTTAAAAAATTATTTGGTAATTAAAGAGACAGCTGAGCCGCGAGAAAGCGAACTATGACTATCGAACGTAATGGATTGCACAGACGTAAGCTGCTCGCGTTAGCCGCCTGTGGGTTGGTCATGAATGCCGACGGTCAAAATCATGGGGCAGCTGGTAATGGCCACGGCAGCAACGACGCCTCCAGCAATACTGGACAACTGAACCCCAAGAGCGCCAATGCCATCGCATTGGGTTATGTGAGCGATCACCGACAAGTTGATCGGGCGCGCTGGCAAAAGAAGGGCCTCGAGGGCGGGGAGCAGCAACGCTGCGCATCATGTGCCATGTTCGCGCCGGGGAATGGCACTACCGGTCGGTGTAGCATCTTCGGGCAGCAGCTCGTTGCCAGCGAAGGCTGGTGCAACGCCTGGACAGGTGGTTGAGCCTATGAGTCTCGCGGGGCGTTTTGATAACACCTATGGTCAGCTCGGTAAGCCCTGGGTTTCTGAGGTGGCACCGAGTCCGGTACCTGCCCCCCGATGGCTAGCCTGGAACAGCGCACTCGCGACAAGACTTGGCTGGCCCGAGGATTGGTCCCAGACCGACCAAGCCCTTGAAGCACTGGCGGGAAACACCGTTTTTGCTGGATCACAGCCGGTCGCCAGCGTCTATGCTGGTCATCAATTTGGTGGCTACAACCCCCAATTAGGTGATGGTCGCGCACTGCTCCTTGGGGAGTGGTTAACGCCGGATGGGGCGCGCTTTGACATTCAACTTAAAGGGGCAGGCCCAACGCCCTACTCCCGCGGCGGGGACGGCCGATCTCCGGTGGGTCCCGTGGTTCGGGAATACCTCGTTAGCGAAGCTATGCACTGTTTGGGCGTACCCACAACCCGCGCTCTGGCGGCGGTGGCAACCGGCGCCCCGGTTTATCGCAATCACCCTGAACCCGGAGCGGTACTCACTCGCATCGCGTCCAGCCATCTGCGGGTGGGAACGATTCAATTCTTTGCCATGACACAGCAGGGCGAGGGACTGGCCGAAGTCATTGAGCACGCGACGCTACGTCACTACGAAGACGCACTGCAGCAAGCGCGCAGTGGCAACAGCAACGTGAGCTATGCAGAAGTCTTGCTAACCGAAGCCAGTAAGCGGCTGGCCGCTTTGGTCGCCCAATGGCAGTGCTTAGGTTTTATTCACGGCGTCCTCAACACAGACAACATGCTGCTTTGCGGCGAAACCGTGGACTACGGTCCCTGCGCCTTCATGGACGACTATCAAAGCAATAAAGTGTTTAGCTCAATAGATTCCGGAGGACGTTACGCCTACCAAAATCAGCCCGGTATCGTGCATTGGAATTTGAGCGTATTAGCCCAGTGCTTACTGGGGGAAATCCACCCGGATAAAGACGAGGCAGTGACCATTGCTCAACGCATCATTGATGAGTTTCCCCAGCATTTTAGCGCCATTCACTCGGGCTTACTGGCGGGGAAATTTGGGCTAAGCCACTTCCGGGAGAATGACCGTAAGCTGGCCGAAGGCTTTTTTAACGCCCTAGAGGCCGGTCAACTAGACTTCACCTTGGCATTTCGTTGGCTCACAGAAAAAGCTAAAAACAATACCGACAACACCCCCCTGCCCGAACTCTTTACACCGACGCCGGCACTGGACGCGTGGTTTGATGATTGGCAGGCCCTCTTTAAGCAGCGCGGGGGGGATTACGTAAGGATGGAGAAATCCAATCCGGTAGTGATACCCCGCAACCACTTGGTGGCGCGGGCGATCAAGGCCGCTGAAACCGAGGATGCGTCGGTATTAACAACCCTTTTTGATCGCTGGCAGAGCCCCTATCGCTGGTCAGAAAATGACCAACTATTTGCTGCCGCACCGGTGCCCGAAGAGATCGTACACCGGACTTTTTGTGGGACCTGATGCACCCACGTATAATGGGTGAAACGCTTTTAGGACTCTCCAGTGACCTACGAATTTCTTGGTAAAAACCTTAGTGGCCCCTTTACGATTCCCTCGGGCATTGTCACCACTGCGCCTTCGATCATTCAGCGAGTCCTCAGAGATATACCCGCCGTAGGCGTCATAACCACCAAGAGCATTGGCCTGGAGCCTCGATCGGGGTATCGGGAGCCGGTATATAGTCAGTATGCGCCAGGCTCCTTCGTGAACGCAGTGGGACTGACCAACCCCGGGGCAATGGCCTCCTTAGAATCGTTGCGCCAACTCAATGTACCCGACGATAAATTTCTGCTGGTTTCTATTTTTGGCGGCAGCGTGGAAGAGTTTGTTGAGGTGGCTCAAATTCTAGAACCAGTGGCAGACGGTCTGGAGCTTAACCTGTCCTGTCCCCACGCCAGCGGTTACGGCATGGCCATGGGCCAAGACCCCGAAATGGTCGCCAGAATTGTCGCCGCGGTGAAGTCTGCAGTTGCGGTGCCCGTCATCCCTAAACTGACTCCTAATGTAGCCAACATAGCGGAAATCGGCCGTGCCGCGCTGGAGGCCGGTGCCGATGGGCTATGTGCCATCAATACCGTCGGACCTGGTTATACCGAAAGCCACAACTACCCCGTCCTCAGCAATGGCGTTGGCGGTATGTCGGGTAAAGGCGTATTACCCATCGCGCTTAAATGTATACGGGAGCTTCGCAGCATCACCGACAAGCCCATCATCGGCTGCGGCGGCATATCTAGTGCTGCAGATTGCCGAGCGGCATTGCATGCCGGCGCCAGCGTGGTGGGTGTGGGATCAGCGCTGACGGGCATGGATACCAACGATCTAGTCACGTATTTTGAGACTCTGACTGCCGACCTCGGCCGCAATGGGAATGTGGCTGAATCGTTGATTCGCTATGACATGGACATGGCGTTCAGGCCGGTGACCTTAGTCAGTAATGAGCCCGTTTGCAGTGATATCACGGTGTTAACCTTCAAAGAGCGCGTTAACGTACAGGCCGGTGAGTATGTTTTTGTCTGGATACCCGACGTCGGTGAAAAACCGTTTTCCTGCTTGACCGATGATCCATTTCGACTCGCCGTCATTGACGTGGGATTGTTCACTAATGCCTGCTACCAACTGCAGCCTGGGCAGGAGATATACATCCGAGGTCCTTATGGTACTCCGGTAGATCCCCCCGAGGATGCCAACATTATCTGCGTCGCCGGTGGCACCGGCCTAGCGGCGGTATATCAAATTGCCAGAGACTTCGGCTCCGAAGAGCATCCTGTGGAAATTTTCGCCGGCGCCCGCAGCGCAGATCGACTGTACTTTGTTGACGAGTGTCGCCAGATTGCCGAAGTGACTGTGGCTACCGATGATGGCAGCGCTGGTTTTAATGGCAGGGTCACCGAAGCGTTAGAAGAACGCCTGAAAGCAATGTCTCAAACAGAACTGGAACAACTTTGGTTCTACAACTGCGGTCCCGGACCGATGATTCATGCGGCGGAAGCGGTGCAGCGGAAATACTGTCGAGGCGATCAGATCTTTAGCGCGATTGACTATCTCACAAAGTGCGGCGTTGGCATCTGTGGCGCCTGCGCCTCACCCGATGGACGACGCATCTGCGTGGATGGACCCTTCATAAATATTGAAGAGCCAATGATTAGCAGCGCAAGCTGAGCAGTGTAGACCGCCGCTTTAATAGGAAATTGGTCAGCTCGGGTAGAGTGCGCGAAGTTTCTGCACAGCGTGAGCCATGAGCTCCATATCCTCAGGGTTGGTGACTGAGTACATTTGCCAGCCTCTTATACCGACTCGAACGAGAGAACTACTGCATCGCCTCAATCATTGACTGAAGCTCTTCGGCATTATCTTCGAGGAGATCGGCTACCTGCTGGGCAGAGAAATTCAGTCTAGCGAGAGCGTCCAGGTCACCTAAATGAGCTGCAACGCGATGGCCTGCTCGGGCTAGGATGTTACCGATATAGAGCAAATCGCTGAGATCGGGGGATGACTTGCGATCACGGGTTCTCACCTCTTGCTCATCGACCGCGTGGGCGATTCGCTCGGGAAACCCCCACGACTCGACGATGGCCCGCGCCACCCCCGAGTGCCAGTTTGTCATCAAGCGCGCCAGTGCCTGCTTATTGGCAAACAGCGTGGGGTACTGGCTCTCTTTGGTGAGGATGTAGAGCTTGCCAACCGCATGCAGCAAGCCCGCCAACATGGCTTCCTCGGGTTTCTGTGCTGACTTGCCAGCTCTGGCCAGCAGAAAAGCAATGGCTCCCACACGAACACTGGTGCGCCGCAACTCATTCACATCAGCCACGTGATTGCTGTCGGTGCTAATACGAAAAGTTTCCTTAGACGCAAAGGCAACCGCGACGTTCATTACCATGTCTAGTCCGACACGGGAAATTGCTGTTGGAATATCCGTTATCTCAAATGGCCCACGCCTGAGCGCCACCGAGTTCGCCATGCGCATTAGTCGCGCGGCGAGGGCAGGTTCTGTGGCAACAATAGCTGCGATCGTGGATATGTCAGAATTTTCGTCACGGATACATTCCTGGACGCGGATCGCCGTATCTGGGAACGGCGGCAAATCAAACTCGCCTTCGGCGATGTCCGCTGCCAGCTGACGAACAAAGGAACCGGTTTCACTGGCGAGCAGCGGAGACTGGCTGGCTTCTTTGGGTGCATCGCCAGGATCACCGTCAGCGAAAGGGTTTACGCTGCTAGAGGAAATAGATTTGGGCGTGTCGCTCATTAACCTGCCTGCCAACATTACTTTAAAACGCTGAGTGCGGGAGTATAACGTCAGTTTGATGCCGTAGGTGCCATCTGGTGAATTATCGCGCCGCCTCTCACCCACATTGATGTATTCTGGAAAGTGATGAGGGCGCTGTGATGTATTGCGTTTCTATTGATCACCGCAAGCTTGATAAGCTGAGGCCAGACAAACAGCAAACCGCTCCACTACGACGACGGGCTCCAGACGCTGTTCAGATTTGTACCGTGATCGCTTACAAGTATGGGTAACCTGTTATGGCCAACATTGACGCCGATGAACTGCACCTTCTGATGTCCTTCGAGGCGTCAAGGACTGCCGTACCGGATGGTTTTCCCGAGCTGCCGCCCATCAACTCCCAGCGCTATATCGACGATGCTTTCGCACTGCTTGAGCGAGAGCACATCTTCGGAAAATCTTGGTTGCTTGCGGGCCATATGGATGAAATACCTGAGCCCGGCTGCTTTCAGCGCTGGGACCACGCGGGCAAGCCGGTGCTTTTAATCCACACCGAGGATGGCCAGATTAGCGCCCTGTTGAATCGCTGCAGTCATCGCGGAGCCCCGGTCGTACAGGCACAAAGTGGCCGACGTAGACTCCTAACCTGTAGCTACCATGGCTGGAGCTACAGCGCGAAAGGCGACCTCATTGCAGTGTCCAGCGAACGTGATTTCCAGCAGCTCGATAAAGCGTGCTTGGGGCTTAAGTCGTTCAAATGCGAGCGCTTGGGCAACCTGATTTTCGTGAATTTTGATTCGGAAGCGCCGCCCCTAAACGCGAGCTTGGGAGCATTATCGGAACAATGGGCCGAATTCGAGCTGGGCAATTGCCGCCTATCGCGACGGGATCGATTCCTCGTCAAGGCTAATTGGAAGATAGCTTTGGAAGCGAACATGGAGGTCTACCATGTGCCCACAATTCATAGCAAAACGGTAGCCTCGGTGATTGATTCGCGGCGTAACGTGAACACCTTATATTCGGGTGGACATGGCCGGATGGTGGCGCCCATGCCTTCTCCATCGACCTGGCAGTCCTCACGGAGGGAGATCGCGTCAGTGGGTGAAATAGGCCGAACATGTACGCTCTCTTATAACGTGTTTCCGAATTTGGTGATGCCGCTTAATCAATACGTGATTCCACCCATACAATTTTGGCCACTAACCCCCGATCAGTGCATTGTAGAAACATGGACCATGGCACCTGACTGGACATCCGATGGGGCAAAGGTGGGTCCGGACATGTGGACCGAGGACAACGGAGCAAGGCCCAACCAAATCTTGCGCGAAGATATCGAAATGTCAGAGGCCATCCAGCTGGCTATGAGTGAAGCCGACGACAGAGGCATCCCGCTCAGCTACCAGGAGGCGCGCATTTATTTTTTGCATCAACACGTGGATGAAGTAATAGGCAGAGAGCGCATCCCAACGTCGCTGCAAGTACGCCCTGTGATAGGCGAGGACTGGACCTCCCCCAATGAACCTCGTCTGGCATTAGCGACGAAATAGATCTGGTATGCCCGGCGCGCCCCCTTATCTGGCACCAACGTAAAATGACTGCCAGGTAGACAGTTTCTCTGGGATATCGGCGGGCACGGCCGAGTCATAGGCCCGCATCCGCGTTGCCAGCCCGGGCCCTAGCGCATCTAAATATTCGACAGTGGGCACATAGTAAAAGAAGTTGAAAATGCGCTC
>Ga0181596_10003835_pt1 | contig 13836 bp, 9 predicted proteins | sample 041ome_6_FD_148655 | JGI IMG/M metagenome (GOLD analysis project Ga0181596, IMG submission 148655) | Coastal salt marsh microbial communities from the Groves Creek Marsh, Skidaway Island, Georgia - 041402US metaG (spades assembly) | ecosystem: Environmental > Aquatic > Marine > Intertidal zone >... | reverse complement strand
TCTACATCTCACGTCTTTGCGTGTGTGTGTGTTTGTGTGTGTTGTATTCTCATAAAACGACCAAAATGGTGGTGAGTTCATCTTTCTTAGAAGACGCGAAAGCAAAGTTGCAACTCGGGAAAGATCTGGAGAAGAAGACGTCTCTTCAAGAAGCGATCGAAACGTACCGCGCGGTGATATTTTCGTCGAGCGGCGCCGCGGAGGATGACGACGAAAAGAAGAGGAAGAAGACGGCCACGGAAATCAACGAGGAGACGAAGATAAAGGAAAGCGCCATCGACCGTTTGTCGCACGTGTACGCGAAAAACAACGACGCGAACGCGATTAAACTTTTAGTGGATGAGTTGAAACCTTTGTTTGAGCAAATGCCGAAAGCGAAGACGGCGAAAATCGTGAGGAATTTGATCGACGTGTTCGCGTCGTTGGAAGGATTCGACGAGTTGCAAGTGGACTTGTGTAAAGAACAAATCGCGTGGAGTAAAAAGGAGAAGCGGACGTTTTTGAGGCACAGGGTGGAGTTGCGCTTAGCGGCGTTGTATTTGAAGAGTCGGCGGTACACGGATTCGCTGAAGATGATCTCGAGTTTAGCCAGAGAAGTGAAGAAGTTGGACGATAAGCTTTTGTTGGTGGATATTCACTTGTTAGAGTCGAAGATTCATTACGCTTTGAACGATTTGGCGAAAGCGAAAGCGGCTTTGACTGCGAGTAGGACAAACGCTGGGTCCATTTACGTGCCGCCGAGCGCGCAGTGCGGCATCGATTTGCAGAGCGGCATTTTGCATGCCGAAGAGAAGGATTACAAGACGGGTTATTCCTATTTTTTCGAAGCTTTCGAGCAATTGACGAATTTAGACGACGCGACGTATAAAAAAGAAACCGTCGTGGCGTTGAAATACATGTTGATGTGTAAAATTATGAGCGGGAATGCCGGGGACGTGAAGACATTAGTGGCGAGTAAAAGCGGGTTGAAATTCGCGGGCGAGGAGTCGTTGGATGCCATGAAAGCGGTAGCTGAGGCGTACATTTCGAGGAGTTTGAAAGATTTGGAGAGAGTGTTGAGGGATTATAGAGAGTTTTTGGATAACGATCCAATCGTGGCGAACCATTTGGGAAAGTTGAAGGACGATTTGATGGAACAAAACTTGTTTCGGTTAATTGAGCCGTATTCGAGAGTTGAAATCGCTAGAATAGCCGAGTTGATCGAGTTGCCAACGTTGGCGGTGGAGAGCAAGTTGAGTCAAATGATTTTGGACGGGAAATTCGAAGGTATTTTAGATCAAGGAAGCGGGTGTCTGGTGGTGTTTGACGAGCAACCGCCAGAGACGATGTATAAGGCTACTTTAGAGACAATCGGAAATATGACCCAAGTCGTTGAGAAGCTCCAAAAGAGAAGCGAGGGGATTATTTTAGGACAATAAGTGAGTAATACATTTTGTAATAGCAGTATTAATAATAAAAACACAATCGTTAAAGCTTTCTGGATTTGATGACGGACGTTTTGACGCCAGTCTCTTCGCCACCATAGGTGGTCGCCCCAACTTTCATGTCTCTCACCTTGCCTTTTCTTCTGACTACTGCCTTGGCAAACTTGTTCTTTAATCGCACTCTCGGGTTCTTCATATCTTTCGATCTGTGCGGGGTCAAACCTCTATTAGACATAATTTTGCCACCGATTTCGCGCCTTCCTTCGGCGTCGTCCTCGGGTGCCACCGCCATGCGTTGTTCTCGCGTATATTTTTGCTGTTTCTCCAAACGCTTGCGGTCGCGATGCGAAAGCGCCAAGTCGTACTCCTCGTTTGCACCCAAATCTCTTCGAGACTCGTTCGGTTGTGCACGCATAGCGTCTTCGAGCTCTCGCATGGCTCGTTCGTGTCGCTCGTGGTGGCGAAGTGCACCTTTTTCGTATTTTTGTCGACGTTCCTGTATGGTGTAAGAAATAAATGTAAACGTTAGCGATTGGTTCGAGGCATTCGCAAAATAATTATTGCGCGTGGAAAGGAAGCGAAGAAAAATGGTGAATGTCCAGCGCGGCGAGACCGAAAAGAAGACAAAGTAAACATCGAAACGGTCAAGTTGCACCCCGTGAAGTATAAATACCTCATTCGGTGATTATTTTAGCATCAAATTTGACAACGATAAATCACAGGAAGGAGATATCGAAGCTTCGATATGATGATGCCGAAAAAATAAAAGGAGAGAAAAATGCCAGAAACAAAAAGGAAGAAAATAAACGTACCCCGAGCGTGTCTCGTAACGGAACGTCTTCTTCTCCGGTATCTCTTCTGCCGGACTTGATGCCAATTGGCATAGACCTGTTGCCATCTTGGACGACATCTACTAATCTTCGTTTCCTATCGTTCGACGGTAATTCGTCCAGCTCCTGCGCGCGTTCTACTAAATCTGCAACATCGTCGCCAAAGTCACCAATAGCCGCGATAGAGCTGATGTTTCTCGTCGTTGCAGCTTGTCGCTTGCGTTCTTGTTTCGTCAATGGAACGCGCGTAAACAAATCTTCTTCGATTCTCGCGCGAGCTTCCATGCGAGCGTGTTCTCTCTTGACAAACGCGTTGCGGTCGTTCGCTTCGCCATCTTGGATTTCTTCTGGGTCTTCGCCAAGTTCGTGTGCGAGTTCCTGTATTGATAAAAAAATACATTAAACGTGAGTATAAACGCCCGGGAAAACGATAAATGAAAGCATCGGATAACAGGAGGAAAGATGTCCACTTCTTGATTGAAGTATCGCCACGGACACGGCGATACCACTGCCCAAGACTTAGTACGTTTGGTTATACGCATCTTTAGGAAGCCCGAGAACACCTGATAAAAAGCAGGTCCCGGGGGCAAAAGTGCGAGAGTAAAAAGATCGCAACGAAGACAAAATATAATCGCATGCTCGAATAGTAAAAGAAAATTTACGCACCTTGATGAGCGAAGATCTTTGCGCGCGGCGCCTTTGTTCCTTCTCTCGTCTTTTTTCCTTGTTTGATTTCTCCTTTGCATCTTCGTCTTGTTCCATCGTAGTCGGTAACATCTTCGGCGGACGATATTTGCCATCGCCTTCCTCGTCTTCGCCTTCTGCACCCTCGCCGCGTCCGACCAAAGCCGCTGGATTCGGTTTGAACTGAAGATTATCGCCGCCTGTGGCGCCACTTTCGTTGACAACTTTGAGGAGTTTTTCAATCTGTCGAGTATCGGGGAGAGAAGAAAAAACGGAGTTCGTTAGTAATAGTTATTTTTGGAAGATAAAAAAATAGCAATCAGTCGCGCGTTCGGCAGCACATATGCAATATCGCTCAGTCCCTTAGATGTTCAATAAAAAGCCTTCATGGGCGTGCCGCGGTAAGCGGAACGTTTTCAGGACATGCTGTGAAGCATTTTTCATCACCGCGACAACATAGTGTGGGTATTTCTTTTGCGCACGCGAGAATCACACATCCAAACGAGCGAATATAAACAAACAGTGTCGGAAACATAAAAAACATACCTGATACTGCAACTTCTTATCGATCGGTCGAAGTTTTTCGATGTACGAACGAATCTCGACCAAACGCATCACCACCGGGTGGTCTTTGATCGATTTTCCTTCCGATTTCATCAACAAATAAAATACGAGATTTACGCAATAACTCAATAGAAGAATGTACTTAGTATCTAAGTACGAGATGCCTTCTTCTGTCAAGTACTCGCCTCTTTTCGCGGATTTCACGATCGGTTCGACGTTGGTTTGGACTTCGACGAGCGTTTTTTGCAACTCTAGCGCCAGGGCTCTCACTTCCTCAGCCTCGTCGGCATTCGCCGATGCATTTTCCAACTGCTCGCGTTTAGCGCGCTTCTCGTCGTCGTCTAACGCTTCGACGACCACGCCGCCACTACCTCCATCGCTTGTCTTTGTTTTCTTTTTCTTTTTCTTTCCTTTTTCTTTTTCTTCCTCTTCCTCCATCGGCGTCTTCTTGGCGCCCAACTTGCTCCTCTGCGCTTTCTGTTGCAACGTTAGCTCCTCCGAATCTTCTTCAGATTCATCGTCTTCTTCCGAACTCGACGACGCTTCTTCCTCCTCCTCCGAATCTTCTTCTTCGTCGTCCAACCCGAAATCTCCCAGACGCATCTTCCCGGCTCTTTGCTTCTGCGCCGCCCTCGCGGCGGCTTCCTCGTCTTTCCTATCCTCCTCCTCTTCCACGTCTTCGTGATCAATCTCCTCGTCGCCGTAAAAATCCTGCTTCCTCTTCCCTCTCACGCCAATATTCTCCTCCAAGTCGTCTTCATCGGATCCATCCGCCTCGTCGTCGTCGTCCGAGTGTTCCGCGCGATTTCGCAGTCTCGTGTATTCCAATTTTTTCTTCTGCGCCTTCATCGCTCGTAACAAACCAGCCTCGTCGTCGTCCGAGTCTAACTCGTCCTCGTCGTCGTCGTCGCTGTCATCATCGCTGTCATCATCATCATCGTCATCATCCGAAGACGATAAATCCATCAAGGCTTCTTCCTCTTCCTCGTCGCTCTCGCCCTCTTCCTCGTCCGACGAAGAACTCTCGTCCAATTTCACGTACGCCTTCCCCGACGTCGTTCGCACCGTTTTGTTCGCCATTTCGATTTCATCGTCCATCCACGCTTCTTTTTTACCTCCACCATCCCTGTTCTTCTTTTTCGACGAACGCGGAGGACCCATTTTGTTTACGCACGTATCACTCTCTTCTCTTTTAACAACGTTTGCGCGCGTTATCTCTCTCTCTCTCTCTCTTTTTCTCGCGCGCGCTTTTTGTGAAAAGTTCGAGAGAGAGTTAGAGAGCCGCCGCCGAGAAGAAGAAGAGAGAAAAAAACGCAAGAAGAGGCCCACGCACCGGAAAAAATAAACCCTAAACCCTCTTGACGACAAAAGTATGACGCATCGCGAGGAGCGTAAAGTTATTGAGCAAAAGAGGAAGGCGCGCGCCAGTCACCACCGCCACACTTCTTCTTCTTCTTTTCTTTAAGCGCCGCGTTACCGTTGTTGTTGTTGTCGCGGGCGATATGAGGACGACGACGACGACGACCGGAGGAGGAGGAGGAGGAGAAGGAGGCGAAGAAGAAGAAGAAAAAGCCGACGACGACGGTTTGATGGGTGATTTTTTCGAAGAGGTGGCGAAAGCGGAGAGAGATGCGGCTTTCGCTGCTGGCGCAAAAGACGGGGGTAAAGAAGAAGAAGAAGGAGAAGAGGAGAGATTGAAAGTGGAGAGAGAACAATCGTTCGTGGACGACGACGGGACGACGTACGATTGGAGCGAAGAAGAGGGGCGATACAAACCGAGAGGAGAGAATTTGGTGGCGAGCGCTTCTGGTGGTGGTGAAGGTGGCAGCAGCCGGAAAAACAACGACGCCTCCGGAGGCGTCGTTGGCTTTGACGTGAGTCAGATGACGTTCTGTCCGGACGAAGGGGAGGAGGAATTCGGCGCACCTCCTCGTTCGACGACTGATGCTTACCACGGCGGTGGTAATAATAAGAGCAACGAGAACAACAAGAGAAAGAAGCCGGACGTCGACATCGAAGCGGTGAGACGGAAACGGGAGCAACAGCAACAGAACAAGAGCAAGAAGAAGAAGCAGAAAAAGCCAAACGCGGCGCAGACGCGGACGCAGACGACGTCGGTGTATTGCGAAAATTTGCCTCGCGACGCGACGGTTGAACGCGTGGAGAAGTTTTTTAGCAAATGCGGACAGATTAAGCAAGACCCGGCGACGCTGCTGCCGAAAATTAAACTGTACAAAGAGGAAGGATCGAACGCGTTCAGCGGGAACGCGCTGGTGACGTATTTGCTCAGGCCGAGCGTAGAGTTAGCGTTGACGGTTTTAGACGGCGCGAAGTTCGAGTTGGTCGGCGATGAGGTGAAAGTGACCGAGGCTGATTTTAGCAAGAGTAAAGGTGGAGAGAAGGACACCCCCGCCGACAACGAAAAAACCAACGACGTGAAAGCGTCGAGCTCGACGGATAAATACTCGCACGTTCCAAAAGAAGAGATTCGTAAAAACGCGGCGCTCTTGAAACGCAAAGCGGAAAGGCAACTAGGATGGGACGGATTCGACGACGAACACGACCCGACGAGGACCATGGTCGTGCTTCGTAACATCTACGACGAAAATGATTTGGAAGAAGCAAGGAGAGATGGGTTAAACGCGCAGTCGTTTTCGGACGAGCTGAAAGAAGACGTCGCCAACGAGTGTAAGAAAATCGGCAAAGTTGAAAACGCCTACGTAAACGCCAACGGCGTCGTCACCGTTCGATTCAAAGATCCAGAAGGTGCCGAAGCGTGTTTGGAAGTCATGCACAATCGGTGGTTCGGTGGCAAACAACTCAAAGCTGAAATGTGGAACGGAGTCGAGAAGTTTATTGGATTGAAAAGTATAGAAAAGAAAGAAACGGAAGAGGAAGAGAAGCGACGTTTGGACGCGTACGCGGCGACGTTAGGTCACGATTCGGATTCAGATTAGCAGATGATAGAAGAAATATAAATAATAGAGCTATTTAGAATGATTAACAATAGGCTAAAATGGTAGTATAACGAAGCATTTACCACGAGCGCGGCATCGCGTCGTTTAACAACAAGTGACCACGTCGTCTAAATTCTTCAATAAATCTATGCACTCGCTCACTTCGCTGCTATCTGAAACGCTAATTTTCACCCAAAACGAGTGGAACTTCTTCCCTCTCGGCTTAATCTCCACCTCAATCGCCTCTCGGTTGCACCGATTTTCCACCGTCTCCTTTATTTGCTGACGAAGTCTCAAGACGTCGTGCTCTTCGCTCACTTTCGCCGACGCTTGAAACGTGTACACGATGGGATAATTCGTGAGCGTATCCATAATCTCGCCGTACACTTCCCCTTCCGTCTTACCTCTCGCTTTCGTAAACTCACCTCGCATCGCGCGCACGGCGATGTCGAATCGACTCGCCTCTTCCTGCTTTCTTTGCATCTCCTCAAAGTCATCTAAAGGTTTCCCAGTCTTTACATCCAACAACTCCGTGTAATCGTCGTTCCATTTCAGACCGATTTTCGCGAGCGCGGCGTCGTCGCGGATGTCTATTTGTTGCACGTTTTGTTGCTCTTCTTGTTCTTCTTCCTCTTCTTCTCGGGAGGTGTCGTCGTTCGGGGCAGCAGAAACCCGTCGTCGTCGTTGTTTCGAACTTAAGTGACGTGGAAAAGATATCCATTCGCGGCGCTGACGGACGGTAGACGACGAAGAAGACGTGGACGGCAAAGTCAGAGTCGTCGGTCGAATGCTGCTCGCGGTGATGGGGGCAAACATCATAGCGCGATTGACGACGACTGTCTCCTAACTCCTCCGCGCGTTTTTTTTGTGATTTGTGGGGTGTACTTATTTGATGACGAAAAGACGAATTCGTTTTCTAATACTTTATGCTTTTCGTCAATTTGCCTCGCGAGTTTTATGCAATCATTTTAAAGTGCTACCACGATATTATAGATATGTGTGTTATTATTAAACGCCTAACGCGGTGGTCCCTTGAAACGTCGGCTCGGCTGGACCAGTCATGATGATTTTGTTATCGCTCTCTCTCCACTCGATTTCCAAAGGTCCGCCCGGTAACTCGACGACGCACTTTCGGTCCACGTGACCTTCGATGACCCCAGCGACGACGGTCGCGCACGCGCCGGTGCCACATGCTAAAGTGCACCCGGCACCTCGTTCCCAAACGCGCATTTTCACGCGTCCTCTGTCTACGACTTGGACAAACTCGGTGTTTGTTTTCGCCGGGAACGTTTCGTGCTTTTCGAAAATCGGGCCGATTTTCGGCAAGTCTAATCCGTACACGTCCGAAATCATCTCTCCGTTTGCTTTTTTATAGACGACGCAGTGCGGATTCCCCATACCTACCGCGTTAGCTAACCACTTCTCCCCGTCCACGATCATCTCGTGCGACGTCTCGCAATCCTTCAGCGTCGACGGTACGTTCGCGACGTCCAAAATCGGCGTCCCCATATCCACCGCGACTTGACCATCCTCTCGCACTTCCGGCACAATTAACCCGGCTAAAGTAGACACGTTATACTTCTTCCCTCTCTGATCTTTATCTAAATCGGACACAAACCTCGCTAAGCATCGAATCCCGTTCCCGCACATCTCCGGCTCCGACCCGTCCGAGTTGTAAATCGTCATCTTATAATCAAACTTCTCCGGGTCCGGAGACGGCATCGCAAAAATCACCCCGTCCGCCCCGACGCCAAAATTCCTATCGCACAACAGCGCCGATCGCTCGGGACTAATCTTCGGCGTCGAACTGTCCCGATTGTCCACGAGAATAAAGTCGTTCCCGAGGCCTTGGTACTTCCAAAACTCGACGTCGGCGTCGGCGTACGTCGACCCGGCTTTGCGTTCGGCTCGAGTCACCACCACCGATCGTCTTCCTCCTCCTCCTCCTCCTCTTCCGCGCGATGATTGCATCATCATCAGAGCTTTTACTCGTTGCTGCTGCTTTTGCCGCTGATTATTACTCGCGCAGCGGCAGCGCGTCGTCGTCGTCGTCGTCGCCGTCGCGCTCATGTTTTGTCTCTCTTTTATCTTCTTCCTCTCTCTCTGTCTCTGACGTTTTCCCGAGAAGAGTTCGCTTTAAAAAAAGTTAACAACGACAAACAAAAAAAATTGAAAACCCTAAACCAAGAGAGCCGCGATATTTTTTTCCTCTCTCTTCTTCTTCTTTCTCGGCAGAAAGAGAGACAGAGAGAGAGAGAGAAACGATGGAGCGCGACCACGACCACTGGGAGGTGGACGAGTACGAGTGGGACCAAGTCAACGCCATCGGGAGGAGGAAAGAGAGGAGCGAAAATTTTCCTTTCGTCGGGATCGCGGGGGAGGCGAAGACGACCGCGAGGAGAGCAACGACTGAAAAAAAATCAGCGGGAGCCGCACCATCACCACCACCACCATCCGAGGAAGAAGGGGTCGTTCTTTTCGAAGAGGAAGAAGAAGAAGAAGAAAAGAACGGTTCGGCGTTTCATCCTCCTCCTCCTCATCCGTCGTCGACGACGACGACGACGCGCGCGTCGTCTCGCGATTCTTTGGGGTTGGACTGTAACCCGTTATTCGTCGGCGTCGCGCGAGGCGCTCGCGAGAGAGACGAGGACGAGAGGAAGTTTTTGATTGGACAACGACAGAAGGAAAACGCGGAGAGGAAGAGAACGGGAACGACGACGGTTGGAAAGACGTCGAGGAACGATCGCTCTTCTGATACGACGAATATTCACAACAACAGCGATGATGATATTAAAAGCGGAAGCGTGAAAGTGCCTCGCTCTTCTTCGAACAGTAGTATCAAAAACAAAGTCGTCCAGTGTCGCGTGGAGGGGTGCGAAATGAAGTGCGAACGCGTGTACGCGAAACGATCGAAAGTGTGCGAGATGCATTTAAAAATGGACGAGGTCTTTCACGAGGGAATGGTGCAAAGGTTTTGTCAAAAGTGCACGAGATTTCACTCGATCGAAGAGTTCAAAGATAAGAGGAGGGCGTGCGCGTTCTCGCTGTCAAAGTTAGCGAAAGTGCGAGCGCCAACCGGCGGCAATGGGATCGGCGCGTTGATAATGACGGCGGTGGCGAAAAGGACTAAGTTAAACGCGGATAAAAGTGAGCTGACATATTTTGACGGCGTGCCGCTAGATGCCATGACCGTGCTGGCCAGAAATAAAGCGACGAAGACGAAGCAACAACAGCAACGAGAACAACAGCAAAGGAATTCAAATACCAGCAATTCGAAAAGTCCTTCCTTGGTTAGGAAAGAAAATAGCGGAGATTCAAACACGTATGCAAAAGGCACGAAGTATCATCAAGAATACGAGCGACAACAAAAAGGTCAAAGCACCATGCGTGAGATGGATGTTCTCGACTTTGCGTTTCCGGATATGGAAGAGGACGATGCGGCATATTTGAACGACTTTGATAGCGTTGGAGAACAACTCCGTCCGCATAGTAACGTTCTTGGACTCTTCTCGTACGACTTCACCACGGGAAAGTTACAAAATCGGGACAAAATGAACTTTCACGACGAGCACGCGGAGGAGAAAGCAAGAAAATATTTGGGAGAGATTGGTAGTGATGAGTACTCGGGCGCCATGGATGAGTTCTTCGAACAGCAACAAAAAAGTCACGCAGACAAGTTGACCAACTTCCCGGACGTGTCCGTCTCTCGCGCTGAGATTAAAATTTCAGATCGTACTCCTGCGGATATCTCTCCCGCGGTTGGCAAAGGAATTCGTCAAAGCTTTAAAGATGCCGCGCATATTCGCGTGTGCGCGGAGCCGGGTTGCACAAAACTTACCGTGGATGCCGTTTTTCCAGATATCTTGCGCAGGAAGAAAGGGGCGAGTCCTGATATCAAAGCTCGAGAACTTGCACAGAAAGTTGTCGACGCAGATCGAAGTTTAGACGATGTTGACGCGAGCGTCACGTTCCGAAACCAAATCGCGACTCGGGTGAACGGGAAATGGTCAGTTTCCGATGAAAAATCCACGGCAATTAACTCTTTTGGAAGAAATTCGGGAGCACCATGGAGCGCTCCATTCGTGTTGTGTACCAATCCGAGTGCGAAAAAACCTAAGAATACGATTAATAGATATAACGAAAGAAAGCAACAAAATAACGGCGGCAATTTGTTTTATATAAACAACATTGCGGAGAACGTCGACGCACGCGTGCGCATTAATGGTCAAATACTGAAGGATTTGAAGCCGTTAGGTCGAATTGGAAGCGATCGTTCGGTTTTATGCCTTTCGGTGCCGCAAGATTACGCCGAGGGTGTTCTCTCCGTCGATCTCGTCTGGAGTGATAACGAAGCAACGCAACCAGGTCTGATTGGCAAGGCGGCGTACAATAGGTTCACGGCAATTTTGACGCCAGACGAAAAAGTTGCGAATGAGATTCAATCGTTCATCATGGATTTGCATTCCTGGGGTCCAAGAGTAGCCCAATCGCTTCGAACGCACTTTGAGACGATTTTTGCCGAAGACTTTCGCTACGAAAACTTTGAACGACCGATGTTTCGGGAAATGGCGAAAAATATCACCTCGTGGTCGTTGCGGAATAATTTTTCGCACACAGCCGAGCGCTTATTGGAAGGACAAAGAAATGCGCTCGAAAGTTTGCAGCTTTCCAGCAGTGCTCACACGGCGTTGGCGAGGACGTGTCAAACCTACCTCCACAGCGCGGCTTTATCGGGCTCAGCGAATCTTGTCAAGATGGTTATTATTCAGGGTGGTGATTACGACATATTCGGAAGCGCTGTAACAATGGTCACTTTGCCAGACGGATCGAAGGAATCAGCGTTACACGTTGCTTCATCGGACGTCTTCGCGCCAACCTCGACGCTCGTCGTGGAACTCTTTTTATTGGGAGAGGAAAACTTGGGTGCATTTTTCACGCTAAAAAATTCAAAAGGCGAGACGGCGAGAGACATCTTATCTGAATATGAATTTCGAGGCTCTTTGCAAAATGCATACGTTAGGCGCTGCATGCAAAGTGCACTGATTGTGTTTTGGAACGTTTCGAAAGCTATCGTTGACAAAATAGTGAGTTCTACTGCTATGAAACATCGCCTTTTTAAACACGAAGCGTTTTCGTACTGGATGGATGCTTACGAAGAGGTGTGTGACATATCGTCAGATATCATTGACGATATGAAAACAAAGTTTGATGAGGATGCCGCGAGATCTTCAGGGTTTGCTGTGACCACGAGTGCCACCGTCGCGAACGCCGCCAAAGGGAACATCGATGTATTATTAGAAGCCGATGAAAACAACGAAGGTATGCGTCACTCTTTAGAGCTCGCAAAGGTGCTTTCCTGGTGCGATTACGTCGTTCGAGAAGTTTGCGAGGAACACTTTTCGCATATCCGTCGTATGGTCACAGGTACGCTGAATAGACCCGCGATCCACACGAAAGAACAGGAAGAGAATGATAAGAAAAGGGAAGATGGTCGTGGATCGAGCGACTTTACGTCAGAAGAAGTCGGAGGTCCTCCGCGATGCGCAGATTCCTTTTTGAAGCGATGCTTTTTGCATCAGTACGGGCGTAAAAGTTGGATTGCAGAAAATCTTACGACTTGTGCGATTCGTTTCAAATCTGTGGCACGCGCTAGAATCGGCCGATTTCAAAACGCGTGGCAGCGATCGGCGGATTACGTAGCTGGAATGGCCGTTTTGTCTTTCGACGAGCCAGAAATGGAGAAGCTTTACGTTCACGAAGATTCTACGGAAAAGATTTCAACTGATTTGTTTGTGCACCTGTTCTATTCATTGGCGACGATTATCGCATACGTGCGGTTTTATCGCGCGAATCAGTTGTTTGATATGCTCTTCTCTCCGTTAACTTTTACTCAACTGTTCAAAAAGTTCGCGGCAATTTGCACTGCTCCGGCGTTGTGTTACCTCAACTACTTCAAACCGAAATTTTACGTCCGACACAGAGAAGCGATTAATGTAGCGTCGAGAATTTCGCTCAGTTTCTTACCGGCTGGCAACAAACAGCTCGAAAATGTCATCATGCCGGTGTTGGTCGTTTTAAAAGTGGTCATGTTCCGCCTGTCCTCGGCCTTGTGGCCTATTCGAGTTGAACGCCACGCGTGCATGGTCATCCTCGGAGAGATTTTAAATCCAACTTGTGTCTCCTCGATTCTCTCCGTGTACGCCATCATTCCAATGTTTTTGAACATCTGCTTTTGTTTCAGCATCGAGTTACGTCAGAGGAGGATGTTTGCGTGCAAATACGGATGCGTTTGGTTGAACCAACGGTGGAGCGTGTTTCGAAGCAAGTCAGGAAAGCGCATACGGCGGCGGTCCAGTACCACGAGAAAAGTGTACACGACCAAAAAAGCGTAGATTGTTTCAACGAACGACGACGACGACGACAACGGAAACTGCGACTTACCCGCTGTACTATTTTCGTGCCAACATGTAATAATAATAATAATAATATTGTTGTAATAATTAAACCGGTGTGCGTTGTGCGTGTATGTGTGGTGGTAAGTTTCGCCTGTGGAATTAATTGCGTTCTTTTCTTTTCTTGATCTCGCGAAAGGAAGGGATAACCGAACCAAAACATTCATCAGTCTTGGCGGCAAATTTGAGCCAAGGAAATTCGTTTTTTTCGAATAGATAAAAAAGAAACTTGAACACATCCTCATAAAAAGTAGTTTGTCGTGTACACACACACACACACATACACACATATACACAAACACAAAATGTCTGAAGCGTTAACCTCAGCCGGTCGCCAGTTGTTGTCTTTTGACTTCTCCTCGGGCACCGACCACATCAAGGATTTCGAATGGAGTGCGTCTTATTTTTCTTTCTCTCTTTTTTAAATTCTCCAAACTCTACGCCGCTTTTTTCCATTACGGGATTTCATAACTCGCGCGTCAAAAGCGCGCCGATACCCGCGTGATTTTCTCGCAGAACGCGCAGAAAGTTGCCCGGAGCGAACGTCGTGGAACGTTTTGTTCTTATTCGCGCTCGCTTTTTTGTTGGTGCGCGCTGCATCCATCGATAAGACGCCGGGGAAGAACGAGAATATTCCACGAAGTTCGGTTGCAAAAAGGAATATTTTTTTTTTTGCTTTTTTTCTGTGCGTCTGGGTAGGCAGGCGGGCAGGGATCTATCTAGGTGTCAATACTCTTTTTTTTTCAAAAAAAAAAAATGTCAAATCACATCACTGACTGTTTTTCTTTCTCTTCTCTCAAAAATAACAACCACCTCACACACGTTGTGAACGAAAATCAAAACAGTCGTCGTTCTCGGCGGTATCCTTTGCTTTTTCACGGCGTTTGGCATCGGTGCGAACGATGTCGCGAACGCGTTCGCGACT
>Ga0181596_10003834_pt1 | contig 13836 bp, 13 predicted proteins | sample 041ome_6_FD_148655 | JGI IMG/M metagenome (GOLD analysis project Ga0181596, IMG submission 148655) | Coastal salt marsh microbial communities from the Groves Creek Marsh, Skidaway Island, Georgia - 041402US metaG (spades assembly) | ecosystem: Environmental > Aquatic > Marine > Intertidal zone... | reverse complement strand
TGCCCCTAACTATTTTGGTGAAATAATTGAATGGATAGGATGGGCAATTCTTACATGGAGCATTTCAGGGCTTGTATTTGCATTATGGACCATAGCAAACTTATTTCCACGAGCACTTGCTCATCACAAATGGTATCAAGAAAAATTTAGTGACTATCCAAAAAATAGAAAAGCTATTATTCCTGGAATTATTTAAGCATCCCTAAATCTTGCATTTGGTTTGCAATATCTATAATAGACTCTTCTGCCGGCCTTGGATTCCAACCTAGTATTTCTTTAGCCTTTGTATTTTTAATACTTCTTTTTCTGCCAAGATACGGAAGCGTCAATTTCAATTCTTTGTTAAATTTAGCAAGAATTTTTGCAAGCCATACTGGAATACCCATAGTAGGTGCTTTATCAAAACCATTGTCTCTTAATATTTTAGCAACATCTGTATACCATAAATCTTTTTCAACTAGAGCAAATCTCTCACCATTTGAAGCTGGAGTTTGCATTGCAAGAATATGAGCAGCTGCAACATCTCTGACGTCAACATATCCAAACATTAAGGGCACTGCTACTGGCATTCTGCCACTAGCTACCATTTCAACGGCCTTATTTGATTCACCAATATCGCCTGAAATTGATGATCCAACGACAAGAGCAGGATTAATTACAGCAAGCTCAAATGGACGACCTTCAGTTTTCCAAAACTCCCAAGCCGCTCTTTCTGCTAAAGTTTTGCTTTTTGAATAAGCGCTTATATGAGGGTTATCAGGATCTGACCAGTCTGATTCATCATAAACATCTTTTTTTTCTAAAGAATCAAAAATAGCTGCTACTGATGATGTTAGTACAACTTTTTTAACATTATATTTTTTTGCAAATGATAGCGCTCTTTTTGCTCCATCGATTGCAGGCTGAACAAAATAATCTTCATCAGTTCTTTCTAGGGATATTGGTGATGCAACATGAAGCAAAAAATCACAACCTTCCATAGCTTCATCCCAACCTGCATCCTCAGTTAAATTTAAAGTATAAAGATTGAGGTTTTCTGTAGAAGTATTATGACCATGAAGAGCATTAACAATTTCATCTTTTCTTTCAGGAGATCTCACTGATCCATTTACCGCATAACCTTGATTAAGTAACTGATGAATGCAGTGCAAACCAATATACCCAGTAGCACCCGTAACTAAGACTTTTTCCATAATTTAAATCCCCCTAAATAAATGATAACTCAAGATTCTACATGAAAAAGTTTTGTATATATTTTCCAATCATCATTTACTTTTAGAAGTGATAATGTATCAACAAAAATCATACCTAAATATCCATCTCTTACTTTCACTGACGCTGTTGAGCCATTAATGTCACAAGATATAATTTCTAAGAGGATTTCATCATTATTTTCTTTTGGTGAGGGTTGCTGTGAGCTTACAAAGCTAGCAAAATCATCAAGATTCATCTCATGCAAACCGTCCGGTAAATATCCGCTAATCATTGCGGCATCATGAAATGATGACCTGACTTTCTGAGCATCTGACTCATACAAGCTGTCAAAATATAATTGAATGCAAGCCTCTATTTTTGTTTTATCGTTCATGCTTAAATCCCATAAAATAGAATTAATATCAATTAATATCTACAATTTTTTTCTTATGTAAACGTGTTTCTGCTAGAAGATCGCTCATGTATTCTTGGAAAAAAATAATCTTTCCTTCTTTCAATCTCATTACCATTACATAGTTATTATTATATTCACCATTTATGCCAGTAGCTTCACCTTCTACTGTATAAATCACCCAGTCTCTATCAGCAATTCTATTTGTAATATTAATTACAATACCATTTGGAAGAACCTCAGGAATAACTTTTCCGAGCCAATCACTCTCATAAGTTTGTTTATTATATTTTTGACAGATTTCGCATATACCCATGAATTCGAATTGGAAATCTTCATGAAGTAATCCCATTGATACATCAGGATTGGTAAGAATATTCTCCCAAAAAGTATCAACCACTTTAATATTCTTAGCTTCAGAGTTTTTATGATCGTTAGCATAAAGCACAGATGAAGACATTAAAAAAATAACACTTAAAATAATTTTTTTGTTCATATTTAAATCCTTTTTATGATTAGCTATCTGATGGGAACGTAGGCATAAAGTCTTTATCCTCAGACCAATAAAGAGTGAAGCCATTATATAAATCAGGCTTTTCGCCACACGAAGCAAATTCACTAAACAATGGGAACATATCACCTCTCACCTCTGCTTCAAATGAAGCACTAGCCTTATTCATAGACTCTTTGCTATTTGCAAAATTCATCCATAAAAAGCTTGATGGATCATCATGAAAAAAATAATTACCTAGGTGATAAGATGTATCGGAGTAATCTGCATTTGCAACAGCTTCTCTAAAACCGTAAAGAAAATTTATAGCATCTACTTTTGAGAAACCTTCATTTAATTCACAAATATATACTTCAGTGTAAAAATAACCTGAATCTGGTAACTCGCCATAGGTAGCTGATGGGATTGGGAAAACGCTGTCAAAAGCATTTCTAGACTCACCATCACAGCTAAGAACAGATTCATATTTTTCTTGCCAAGCCATAGCTTCTTCATTTTCCATCCATTGTTCCCAGGCTTGGTCTGCAGATTTCTCTGAAGTCCATTGAATTTCCCACCATCCAGTATCCCCAACAGAATTTGATTCACCGTCCGGAGCATATCCCCAAACTCCTTGCAGATCTTCAGCGTTTAACAATTTCTGCCATTCTGAAATCATAGCTGTCATGTTATCTGAATTAAAATCTGATCCAGCTTTACAAGGCATAAATTCTGTAAAAAACTGATTATCTAAAGGATCAGATGCTTCTGATGCTGGCTCTTCCATGGAACAACTCACTAAAAAAACAACTGCAAATAAAAATGTAAATAAATTTTTCATAACTCTCCCTAAAAATTAACTATCTTCATTCTCGCACTCTATTGCATATAGTCAAATATTTATTTGGTACAGTTAATATATATAAATTATTTTTATCAATAAAAAAGAGAGCATATAGCTCTCTTTTTTTCTTATTTATAACCTTACAGATAGTAAGGAAAAAATACATCCTTTTTAGGTTTAGATTTATTCTCAGCTATACTCTGTACGCGCAAATTATATGCAAGCTTATTAATTGCTATCTGCAATTTCATCTTATTACCTAGTTTAGGTGTATTTTGGTTTTTTTGAATGTTTAAAGCATTCATAACATCTCCTTTTAAAAAGATGCGTTCCTTCGGCACCATTACCTACTTCCGTCTCTTACGAGATGAACGATGATAATGCGTTCCTTCGTCTTTCGACTACTTCCGTCCCCTTAAGGATGAACGATTTAATTAAATATTATCAAAATTTAATTTTGTATACAAATTTTATATATAAAAAATAATTGAATAAATGGTAAAATAGTTCTTTTAGTCGGGGGAGTGATTGAAAAAAACAGTATCGCTAGATGATAAGTATATAAAAAAAACCGGGAGTATCTATATTAATGGTATTCAGTCATTGGTGAGGCTTCCTTTAATACAAAAACAACGAGATCTTAAAAATAAACTTAATACATCCGGCTTCATATCTGGCTATCCCGGATCTCCACTTGGTGGTTATGATCTTGAACTTATAAAAGCAAAAAAATATTTAATTGAGCATGAAATAGATCATCAAGCTGGTATTAATGAGGAAATAGCAGCAACTTCTGTCTGGGGAAGTCAGCAAATTGAATACAAAAATAAAAATAAAAAAGATGGAGTTTTTGGTATTTGGTATGGCAAAGGACCAGGGGTGGACAGATCATTAGATGCATTTAAACATGCTAATGCTGCCGGATCTTCTAAATATGGAGGGGTGCTAGCAATAGCGGGAGATGATCATGGTTGTAAATCTTCTTCTATACCACATCAATCAGATCATAATTTTATTAGTGCTTTTATACCCTACTTATATCCTGCTGGTATTGATGACATAGTTTCATACGGGCTGCTCGGATTTGAGATGAGCCGTTATAGCGGTTGCTGGATTGGAATGAAAATGGTTTCAGATGTGGCTGATTCCTCTAAAACTTATGATACAGCTAATGAAGATAAAAAAATTATTATCCCCTCGAATGATGATCTGATGGAATATGCAGAGCTTAATAGGAATATAACTTTTAAGGAGACCCCAAGAGAATTAGACTTCAAACTTCAAAGGGTAAAAGGTTTTGCAGCTCAAGTATTTGGTCATAAAAATAATATTGATCAAGTGAAATGGCCAAACATGGGTTCAAAAATTGGAATAATAAGCTCTGGTAAATCCTATAACGATGTAAGAGAAGCTCTTAGGTGGCTTGGTATTGATAAAGAAAAGGCAAAAGAGCTTGGTATATGTCTATATAAAATTGGAATGCCATGGCCACTAGAACCAAATGGAATTAGATCTTTTTGTGAAGGTCTTGATAAAGTTTTAGTTGTTGAAGAAAAAAGAGAGCTAATTGAACATCAAATTAAATGGCAGCTTTATAATTGGAGCGAAAAAGTCAGGCCTGAAGTTACTGGTAAGCAAGATGAAAAAGGTAATTGGCAACTGCCTCCAGAAAATGATTTACCTTTAGCTACCGTTGTAGAAGTTCTTGCAAAGCAAATCTATAAAGCTACTGGTGCCAACGAGTTGTTAGAAAGTTTAGATTGGTTCCAAAAAAGGAATCTAAAAAAATCTTTTCAACAAGCTCCAATTGATAGAAAAGCATATTTTTGTTCTGGCTGCCCTCACAATACATCAACTATGATTCCTGAAGGATCAACTGCTCTAGCTGGAATTGGATGCCATTACATGGCGGTTAATATGGATAGAGATACTGAGCTTTATACCCAAATGGGTGGTGAAGGTACGCCCTGGATTGGTCAATCAAAATATATCGAAGATAATCATATTTTTGCAAATCTTGGTGATGGAACATACAAGCATTCAGGAGCATTAGCAATCAGAGCATGCGTTGATGCTGGAGTGAATATTACATTTAAAATTCTATATAACGACGCTGTAGCTATGACTGGAGGGCAAGCTCTTGGAAAAAACTTAAGCACCGTAAAAATTGCAAAACAAGTTTTATCAGAAGGAGTTAAAAAAGTTGTTTTATTGACCGAGAATCTAAAAAATTATTCGCAAAATTCTCTTCCAGAAGGAGTTGAATTAAAACACAGAGATTACTTGCAGAATGTACAGAAAGAATTACAAACTATAAAAGGAGTTACCATCCTTATATATGATCAGGGGTGTGCTGCTGAAAAAAGAAGAAAAAGAAAACGAGGAATTATTGAAGACCCGCTTCAAAAGATTCTTATAAATCCAGAAGTTTGTGAGGGTTGTGGCGACTGTTCAATCCAATCGAACTGCATGTCAATTGAGCCATTGGAAACTGAATTTGGTAGAAAAAGAAAAATCAATCAATCAACTTGCAATAAAGACTTCACTTGTATTAAGGGATTTTGTCCCTCTTTCTTTTCAATAGAAACGGATGGTATAAAAAATATTAATACGCCAGTTATTGATTTTGAATTACCAGATCCAATTAAAAAAATAGATGAGGAAATTACTAATATTATATTAACTGGTATTGGTGGTACTGGGGTTTTAACTATATCTGCAATTCTTGGAATGGCTGCAAATATTGAAAATAAAAAATCAACAACTCTGGACATGACCGGTCTTTCTCAAAAAGGCGGTGCAGTTTGGGCATACATAAAACTATATAGCGATAAGAAAAAGCCATACAGTCATAAAATTACCCCTGGAATGTCTGATGTTCTGTTGGCATGCGATCAAGTAGTAGCAACAAAAGATGAAATACAAGAAGTTTTATCTAATAAGAGAACATATGCTGTTCTTAATACTAACTCGGCTCCGGTTGCAGACTTTGTAACAAATACCGATATTGATTTTAAATCTAATGAAATCAAAGAATTAATTAATAACTCAACAAAAGAGATATCAGCTGAGCTTGATACCATCAAACTTTCTTACAAATTTTTTGGAAACACTATAAATGCAAACATGATTCAACTTGGTGCAGCATTTCAATCCGGACTAATACCTTTAAAGAATGAATCAATAATTCAAGCAATCAACCTCAATAAATGGGGAGCTGAAAATAATGTTAAAGCATTTAACCTGGGAAGATTGGCTGTTCATGATTCAGAAAACTTAATCTTTAAAGAAAAAAAATATGTTAATAACGAAATCTCTATAAATGAGCTCAAAGAAATATTGTCTAATTACTCCAAAAAATCATTAAAAGATTTTATTGAAGTCGAATCTGCATTGATGAAAAATAATAAACTTAGTTCACATTCGGTTAATACAACCCTTAAAGAATACGCAAGAATATGTTTAATAAAAGATGAATATAGGGTGGCCAATATGCATATTAGAAATTATAAAAAAATTATTAAAAAAGAATTTAGTTCATGGAATAAAGTAAGTTTCTACTTAGCCCCACCTATTCTCTCTTTTATAAAAGATAAAAAAACTAATAATCCAAAAAAATTTAAGATTCCTGCTTATATTGCGCTGCCATTATTTTTTATACTTGATAACATTTCTTTCCTTAGAAACACTCCGCTTGATCTTTTTAAATACACTAAAGAAAGACAACACGACTTTGAACACAAAAGAATTTTTGAGAAAAGACTTGATAGGATTTTGATGCATTCAAATGAATCTGAGTTATCTGAGCTTGTTGAGAACTCAAAAAAAGTAAGAGGATATGGTTCTATAAAACAAAAAAACTTAAATGGTTTTAAGAGATATCTATCTAAAAATTCAATTAATTTTGTAAAAATCTAAAGAAAATATTATTTTCGTAAGACATAAAAAAAGCCCACTATTGTGGGCTTCTTAGTAAATTGGCATCCCGTAGGGGAGTCGAACCCCTGTTGCCGAGATGAAAACCCGGTGTCCTAGGCCTCTAGACGAACGGGACGTGATGCGAAACGTATTATATGGAATCAGAAGCAATTAGCAAAGTAATTAATGACTATTTTAGCTTCTTATTTATAGCAGCTAAAAAACCTCTCATAAAACTTGTTTCCATTTCATCAGGATGGAGTCTTGAGAACATTCGTTTTATTCTTGAAATGATTTTTTTTGGGTTATCAGGATTTATTACATCAATATTTTTAGCTGTTTCAATAAAATGATCTATTAGCATTTGAAGGTTTTCAGAATCTACTTCTGGGTAGTCATGCCAGTCTCTAGCTTCTTGATTAAAATGAGATTTAAAAATTTCATAACAAACTATTTGAGCTGACATCGCTAAATTTAATACTGGATATTCTGGATTTGCAGGAATTTCAATATGAGTATTTGCGAGTTGCAGTTCCTCATTTGTAAGACCCCTGTCCTCTCTGCCAAATAAAATTGAAACTTTCTTGTCTGATGTTACCTGATCATTAATAAGTGAAGCCCCTTCCTGTGCATGAACTGTCGGCCATTGAATAGTTCTGCTTCTTGAGGATGTTGCGTAAACAAAAGTGCTATCTCTTACAGCCTCCTCAATTGAGCTGAAGATTTGGGCATTTTCTAATACATCACCAGCATTTCCTGATAAAGCATTTGCCTCTCCAGAAGGAAACTTTCTTGGATTAATTAATGATAGGTTAGAAAGCCCCATGGTTTTCATTGCTCTAGCCACAGATCCAATATTTCCAGGGTGCGATGTCTCAACTAAAACAATGTTGATCAAATTACTTTTGAAACTCATATGCCTATTATCTCTATTTCCATTACAATAGCGACATGTCGATACAAGCTTTATTAAATGTTAATCAAATTGCTGCTAGAAAAGGTGCTAGTGAGCTTGAATTTGCTGTAAAAAAAGTTCATAGCTTGGATGCATCAAAAGGCGGTCCGGATGGATACCTTAAAGCTATTATCAGAAGAGTTGAGGGTATTGTTATTGAGGAGATAAGAAAGTTTTATCCAGAAGATAACTTTTTAGGTGCTGAATCAGGATCAGAGGTTAATAATTCAAATATTACGTGGGTTTTAAAAGCAATTGATGGCGAAACCAATTTTATTAACGGTTATCCACACTTTGCACTTTCTTTATGCTCACTTATAGATGAAGTGCCAACAACAGCAGTAATTATTGATCCCTTAAGAAGAGAAGAATTTTCTGCATCTAAAGGCTCAGGAGCAGATTTAAATAACGGTAAAATTAGAGTCAGTAAGCAACAAGGTTTAAGCGGCTCTATGGTTTCATTTTTTAAAAATAATGAAACAAAAGAAGATTATTCATATGACTTTGATAAAACTTATAAAGAGATAGCTAATCAAGATTTATCCATTAGAACTTCAGGTTCTGTGGCGCTTGATTTAGCTTACATTTCAACTGGTAGGCTAGATGCTATATGGGCACACGGGGTTAAACTTTGGGATGTTGCAGCAGGTATTCTTATTGCACAAGAATCTGGAGCGCTTATAAGTAATTTTAATGGAGATCCAAAATATTTAGATGGAGACCATTTTATTTGTTCTTCACCTAAAGTATATAAATCTATACTTAAATCAGTAAAGCCTTATTTCAAGACTTAAGGTAACTCGTCAAACTCTGCGCCTTCAGGCTCAGGCACAGCTAAATCTTCTTGAATTAGTGTAAGTGACATTAACATATTTGCGACAACATAAATCGATGAATAGGTACCAACCAGGACACCTAAAATAAGAGCTAAACTAAAGCCTTTTATCATCTCGCCACCGAAAATAAATAATGCAAACAATACCAACAAGGTTGTTAAAGATGTAACAACTGTTCTTCCTAGAGTTTGATTTAAAGATAAATCTATCATTTGCATTGGTTCCATTTCTCTTTGTATTCTAAAATTCTCTCTAATCCTATCAGAGACAACAATAGTGTCATTTAATGAATAACCTATAACCGCTAATAATGCAGCTAAAACGGTTAAATCAAAATCCCATGCAAAAATTGAAAATAAACCAAGAATAATTACTACATCATGGCCTAATGCTGTTACAGCTCCTAATGCGAACTTATATTGGAACCTAAATGCAACGTACATAAGTATCATAAACAAAGCAACCAACATACCCAAGCCACCCTGATCTCTTAATTCAGAGCCAACTTGTGGTCCAACAAATTCAACTCTTTTAAGTTCTCCTCTGTAACCTTCTTCATTTAAAAGATTATATACAGCCTCACCAATTGAACTATTGCCATTTTGGTCAGCGACCTTAATCAAAACATCTAAATTAGTTCCAAAATTCACAACCTGTGAATCCTCAAAACCATTATCACTTAATGTTGTTCTTATAGATTCAAGATCAACTGGAGTCTCATAAGTTACCTCAACGAGAGTTCCCCCACTAAAATCAAGACCTAAGCTTAAACCACGAAAAGTAAGTGATAAGACTGATAATGAAAAAATTATAATTGAGGCAATGCCTGCAATTTTTCTATACTTCATAAATTGAAATCTAATATTCATTATATTTTCAATTCCTTCACATTTTTATTTCCATACACAAGATTAACCATTGCCCTTGTACACATAATTGCTGTAAACATTGAAGTTACTATTCCAATTGATAGAGTTATAGCAAAACCTTTTACAGGACCTGTTCCAATCACATACAAAATTAATGCTGCGATTAAAGTTGTAACATTTGCATCAAAAATAGTAATAAAAGCTCTTGAGAAACCATCTCGAATAGCAGTCTGAGGATCTTTTTCTTTGAGTTCTTCTCGTATCCTTGCAAAAATAAGAACGTTTGCATCAACAGCCATTCCAACTGTAAGAACAATACCGGCAATGCCTGGGAGAGTTAAGGTTGCACCGAGAAGTGACATTATTCCTGTAATTAGAACTAAGTTAATTAATAGCGATACGTTAGCCGCTAAACCAAAAACCCTATAATAAAACGTCATAAAAATAATAACTAAAGCAAGACCCATAATGATTGATCTCATACCGAGCTCAATATTTTCTTTACCTAAACTTGGCCCAACCGTTCTCTCCTCAACGAATTTCATCGGAGCAGCCAAGGCTCCAGCTCTTAATAAAAGTGCAAGCTCACTAGCTTCTTGAGGTGATCCAACACCAGTAATCCTAAAGCTAGTTCCTAAAACAGCCTGTATCGTAGCAAGACTGATAATATTTTTTTCAATATAAGTTGTTTGTTCAATAATGCTCTCACCACTTTCATTTGTTACTAGCTGGGACTTACTTTTTTGTTCTACAAATAAAACTGCAAGCTTTCTTCCAATATTGCCTGAGGTAGCTTTTTGCATCGCTCTACCGCCTTGCATATCAAGAGTAATGTTTACCTGAGCAAAGCCACTCTCATCAAACCCAGTACTTGCATTGGTAACCCTATCTCCAGATACTACTACCGCTTTTTCAAGCGAGGCAGTCATAAACTCATTCTCTTTAAATGTAAATTCTTCCTTTCTTAAAGGAGAAGTTCTTGAATTGGCCTCTAATCTAAATTCTAGATTGGCAGTTTTTCCAATAATTTTTTTTGCTGCAGTAGGATCTTGAACTCCAGGAAGTTGAACAACTATTCTGTTCGAGCCTTGACGTTGAACAATTGGCTCAGAAACTCCTAGCTCATTTACCCTATTTCTTAATGTTATTAAATTCTGTCCAACGGCATAATCTCTTATCTCTCTTAAGGCAATATCTGAATATTCTAAAAGTAATGTATTTGTGGCTGGTCTTTCAGTAATAATGTACTGGAGGCCGCTTAAACCCGGACTATCTAATCGATACTTTGCTAATGCTTTGTTATAACTATCTCTATTTTGAAATTCAAAAATTAGTTTTAGATTATCAATTGAAGAATCCATATATTGAATTTTTTCTTCTTTAAATGTTTTTCTATAGGTATCCAGTAAGAGTTCAAGTCTTCCCTGTTGAGCGGTATCAATATCAACCTCAAGTAAAAAGTGAACACCACCAGATAAATCAAGGCCAAGTTTAAGAGGCTGGCCCCCTATTCCCTTTAACCAATCTGGAGTTGATGGCTCTAAATTAAGAGCAATAATTACTTTGTCTAAAAGTTTATTCTGTAAAATAGTTTTAGAAGCAAGCTGGTCATCCAGTGAATTAAACTTGATAACAATTTTATTGTCTCTTAAAAAAATTTCTTGTGTACTAATATTATTAGCATCAAGGGTTTGCTCTAACTCATTAAGCAGCAACTGGTCAGCTGATTTACCTGAATCAGTATATGCAACTTGAATTGAGGGTTGAGTGGGATAAAGGTTTGGAAGTGCGTAAGTAAAGCCTAAAATCAATACAAATAGTATTAATAAGTATTGGGTTATAGAAAACTTATTCACTTTGATTACTTAATAGAATCTATAGTGCCTTTTGGTAAAATATTTGCAATTGCTGATTTTTGCAGCTTGATTACATTGTTTTCACCAATTTCAATTGAAACATAAGCCCCGCTTATATCTTTAACCTTTCCAAGTATTCCACTTGCTGCAATAATTTCTGAACCTTTTTCAAGTTTAGATAGCATATCTTTTATTTGTGCATTTCTTTTATTTTGAGGCCTGATAATCATGAAGTACATGAATAAAAACAAACCACCAAAAATAACAAAAGTTGGCCATAATGAGGGTTGAGCTGGTTCCATAATAATAAATCCTATATTGGCCCATCGGGCATTTCTAAATTTCGCATATTATAGAAGTCTTTTAAGAAGTTCGCGAATTTATTATTCAAAATTGACTCTCTAATATTTTTCATCAAGGATTGGTAATAATAAATATTATGATAACTAGACAACATGCTACCAAGCATCTCGTTTGTTCTATCTAAGTGATTTAAATAAGCCCTTGAGTAATTTTTACAAACTTTACAATCACAATTTTCATCAACTGGCTCTTCACTCATCTTGTAAGGAGCATTTCTTATATTAACAACACCTGTTGAGGTAATTAATTGGCCATTTCTGGCGTTTCTTGTGGGCAAAACACAATCAAACATATCTATTCCATACCTTACAGCCTCAACGATATCTTCTGGCTTACCAACTCCCATAAGATATCTTGGCTTATCTTTAGGGAGCTTATCTGCCATAAAACTCAAAATCTTTGTTTTCTCTTCTTTTGATTCTCCTACGCTTAAGCCTCCCAAAGCAATCCCATCAAAATCAATCTCCATTAGCGACCTTAAAGATTCTTCTCTTAAATCTTCATACATACCACCTTGGACAATACCAAATAATGCAGATTTAGATTTATGAGCATCTTTACATCTTTTAGCCCATCTCATTGATAACTCCATGGAATTTTTTGCTTGCTCGTAGGTTGATGGATAGTCTGTACATTCGTCAAAAGCCATAACTATATCTGACCCTAGGTTTTCTTGAATTTGGATAGAATCCTCAGGGGTCATAAATATTTTTTTTCCATCATAAGGTGAGCTAAACTTTACCCCTTCTTCTGTTATCTTGACCAAGTCTCCAAGACTCCAGACCTGAAAACCACCTGAATCTGTAAGAATGGGCCTTTTCCAATTTGAAAATTTATGCAATCCTCCAAGATCTCTAATTGCTTCATCTCCTGGTCTTAACATCAGGTGATAGGTATTACCCAGAATAATCTCTGAACCGGTAGACTCCAGATCCTCAACAGTCAATCCTTTTACAGTACCATTAGTTCCAACTGGCATGAATGCTGGCGTTTGAATAACACCTCTGTCGAATTGCAGTTCTGCTCTTCTAGCAAAATCAGATATATTTTTGATACTAAATTTCATTTTTTTCTAATAACATTGCATCGCCATAAGATAAAAATCTATATTTTTTATCGACTGCTGTTTTATATATATGCTTCATATTGTCATACCCAATAAATGCTGATACTAGCATCAATAATGATGATTGAGGAAGATGAAAATTTGTTATGAGCCTATCAACTGCCTTAAACTTAAAACCAGGATATATAAATAGCTTTGTATATCCTGCATAACCATTTTCATCACCATACGTAAAGGCTGTTTCAAGAGCCCTTGTTGCTGTTGTTCCTACAGCAAAAACTTTCTTACCAGATTTTTGTGTTTTATTTACTAACTCTACAACATCTTTATGTACTTCAAGATACTCTTCATGAATATCGTGATCTTTAATGTTTTCAACTTTTACAGGTTGAAAAGTACCAGCTCCAACACTTAAATTTATAGTTGCAAAATTTACACCAATTTTTTTTATAGAATCTAATAGCTCTTCATCAAAGTGCAAGCCTGCTGTTGGTGCTGCGACAGATTCTTGCAGCTTTTTGTCTTCATACACTGTGGCATATCTATCTTTATCTATTTGCTCATCTTTTCTTTTTATATACGGAGGCAATGGCACATGACCTATTTGATTAAATATCTCTAAGGGAGCTCTATCAAACTGGATAATAAAAAAATTATCTTTTCTATCAATGCAATGAACCTTGTAGGATTCAAAATACAGATACGAACCAATTTTTGGGCTTCTGCCAGAACGAATTTGAACCAGCGCTTTGTTATCTTCCATAATTCGCTCAAGCATTACTTCCACAGAACCACCCGAGTCTTTTTGACCAAAAATTCTTGCAGGTATAACAGAAGTGTTATTAACAACTAATAAATCCCCTTTTTCAAAATATTTAAGAATATCTTTGAAATACTCATGCTTGATTGCATCTTGAAAAACCAGCAATCTACTAAGACTTCTTTTTTCTAGTGGATAATTAGCAATTAACTCTTCAGGCAAATGATAATTAAAATCTGAGGTTTTCATGAGAAGCTGATTTTAAATTAGTTC
>Ga0181596_10003832_pt1 | contig 13848 bp, 5 predicted proteins | sample 041ome_6_FD_148655 | JGI IMG/M metagenome (GOLD analysis project Ga0181596, IMG submission 148655) | Coastal salt marsh microbial communities from the Groves Creek Marsh, Skidaway Island, Georgia - 041402US metaG (spades assembly) | ecosystem: Environmental > Aquatic > Marine > Intertidal zone >... | reverse complement strand
CGGCGATGGCCCGTGCGATACACAGGCGCTGCTGCTGGCCGCCCGAAAGGCTGGTTCCCGGTTCGTCCAGTCTGTCTTCGACCTCTTTCAGCAGGCCGGATTTTTCGAGGCTGGATCGGACGACCTCATCCAGTTCGGCTTTGCTGGTCACGGTGCCGTGAATCCGCGGGCCGTAGGCGATGTTGTCATAGATTGATTTCGGAAACGGGTTCGGCTTCTGGAAAACCATGCCGACGCGCGCCCGCAGCTGAACGACGTCGAGCGCAGGGTCGTATACGTCCTGTCCCTCGATCTCGATCCTGCCTTTGACGCGGCAGATATCAATGACGTCGTTCATGCGGTTTAGGCAGCGCAGGAATGTCGACTTGCCACAGCCCGACGGCCCGATCAGGGCGGTGACCCGGTTCTCGGGGATGTCCAGGTTGACGTCGAACAGGGCCTGTTTTTCGCCATAGAAAACGTTGACGTCACGCGCGACGATCTTGGCGTTTTCCATCGGCTCGCCCCGGTCGTCAATGACGCCTTTGGGGGCTTCCGTCCCGTCGGAATTCGGTTCAACTACAGCGGTATCCATCTTGGTGTCCCTGTTCCTGATTATTTCTACCAGCGCCGCTCAAAACGTTTGCGGAGCAGCACGGCGATAAAGTTCATGACGATCAGGAAGGCGAGCAGCACCAGTATGGCTGCGCTCGTCCGCTCCACAAAGGCCCGTTCCGGCAGATCGCTCCACAGGAATATCTGCACCGGCAGCACTGTCGATGCGCTCATCGGGCCGCCCGGTATGTCGACGATAAAGGCGACCATGCCGATCATCAGAAGGGGGGCGGTTTCACCCAGCGCCTGCGCCATGCCAATGATCGTCCCTGTCATGATGCCGGGTAGTGCCAGCGGCAGGACGTGGTGCATAACCATCTGTTGTTTGGAGGCGCCGACCCCGAGGGCGGCTTCGCGTATCGACGGCGGCACAGCGCTCAGTGCTGCGCGGGTTGCAATAATGATCGTCGGCAGCGTCATCAGCGCGAGCACCAGGCCGCCGACAAGCGGCGCAGATCGCGGCAGACCGAAAAAGTTTAGGAACACGGCAAGTCCGAGAAGGCCGAAGACGATTGACGGCACAGCCGCCAGGTTGTTGATGTTGACTTCAATCAGATCGGTCCACCGGTTCTTCGGTGCGAATTCCTGCAGGTACACGGCAGTGGAAACCCCGATGGGGAAGCTGATCAGCAACGTGACCATCATCGTCCAGAAAGACCCGACAATCGCGCCCCAGATGCCTGCAAGCTCCGGCTCCCGTGATGTCCCGGAGGTGAAAAGCGTGGTGTTGAATTTCGCTTCGATCTGACCGTTCTTGACCAGCTCGTCGTACCAGCCGATATGCTTGTCCTTGAACTGACGCTGGGCCTCCGGCAGATCGCGGGTAAAGGCGCCCTTGTGAAACTGGTCCACTTCATCCGATGCGGTCAGCCAGACTTTTACCCGTTTACCGATGACCGAAGGATCGGACAGCACCATTCTGCGCAGTTCGAGATCGGCGCCTGAACTGACCAGCCGTGCCAGGTCGCGACGGTCGCGGCGCGACTTCACGTCGACGAATTGTTGCCGGATCGCCTTGCGATACAACGCCGCGTAATTCGCCTTGCTCAGGATTTTCGCATCGCGGTTTCCGTCGGGGTCGATTACCTGCGGGTCAAAATAGACGTTGAGTTCGACCTTGGTCTGGACGAACGCGGTATAGCCCTGTGCGGTAATACTGACGACCAGCCAGGTCAGCGCGCCGAGCGCAAGCGCGATTGCAAGAAGTCCGTAGAACTTGAAACGACGCTCCGCCGCGTAACGTTTTTTTACTTTCCGGGTCCGCTCGGCATCGGCGACCGATTTGCTTTGTCCGGATACGGATTCGGATTGCGACATATCAGTCATATTGTTCTCTGTATTTCCGCACAACATGCAATGCGATGACGTTCATGGTGAGGGTGATGCAGAACAGCAGCAGCCCCAGGGCGAAGGCCGCCAGGGTCTTGGCGCTGTCGAATTCCTGGTCACCTACCAGCAGGGTGACGATCTGGACGGTTACGGTCGTGACGGCCTCGAACGGGTTTGCCGTCAGGTTTGCGGCGAGGCCTGCTGCCATCACGACGATCATCGTTTCGCCGATGGCGCGGCTGACGGCCAGCAGGCAGGCGGCGAAAATGCCCGGCAATGCCGCCGGCAGGATAACTTTCTTGATGGTCTCGGACTGTGTCGCACCCAGCGCGTAGGAGCCGTCGCGCAGGGATTGCGGTACGGCGTTGATTACATCATCCGACAGGGATGAAATAAACGGCACGATCATGATGCCCATCACGAGGCCGGCAGCCAGGGCGCTCTCGGAGGCGACATTCAACCCAAGCGAGGCCCCGAGATCGCGGATATAGGGTGCGACCGTCAGGGCTGCGAAAAAGCCGTATACCACGGTCGGAATGCCTGCGAGAATTTCAAGCAGCGGCTTGATATACCCGCGGACTCTGGCACCGGCGTATTCCGACAGATAAATTGCCGAAAACAGGCCAATCGGCACGGCGATTACCATTGCGATCACGGTGATAAGAAGTGTGCCGGCGATGAGCGGAATGGCGCCGAACGCCCCGCTTGCCCCGACCTGGTCGGCACGCAGGGCTGTTTGCGGACTCCACTCGGTGCCGAAAAGAAATTCGACAATCGAGACCTTGGCGAAGAAGCGGACGGATTCGAACACGAGCGACAGCACGATGCCGATTGTCGTCACGATCGCGATCAGCGAACACGCCATCAGGAAAATCTTGATCGCCTGCTCTACCTGATTGCGGGCCCGCAACGTTGGGGACAGGCGTGTCCGGGCATAGAGGCCGCCGACGATGGCAGCGACAAGGGCGACCACGAACAGCGCGCTGTTGCCGATTGCCCTGAAATTATTGAGCTGCTCTGCCGCGGCAATCATGGCGGGGTCGGCGTTGCGGCTGACGATGTTGCCATCCGCCAGATTATGGATGTCGTTGACCAGCAGGCCGAGCCGGTCTGGTGACAATGCCTTCATGGTTTCCGGCAAAGCAGAAATGACGAGGCCTTCGGTAATGCCGGGCTGGAAGGACAGCCAGACAATCGAGATCAGTATCGCCGGGACGGCGCACCACAGGGCTGTATAGATGCCGTAGTAATTCGGGCGCGAGTGCAGGTTCTGCAGGTTGCCGGATACCAGCGCTGACGCGCGGGAGCGACCGAAATAGTATCCGAAGACGCTGAGAGGAACGAGCGCTAGGAGCAGGAAGGTCGGCGACATGGTCGGCTTTCAGTCAATTCTTGGCGTGCGCGGGTATGTTCACGTCACATTTTCTCGGCGTTCTCTGGGCATTCCGGGAGCCTAGATCGACCGTTTTGAGCGCCGGCGAACCCGCTTCCTTCGGGAAACGATCCCGATGGCAACGATACTATTCCGGACCGGGGACCAATTTATGAACCTTATGTGACAGTTATGTGACGATGGCCCCGCAAAAGAGCCCGGCATGACGGATTTCTGTCCCGCTGGTGATGGGATAACTTACCCGGGGCGGACAGTTTTGCGGTCTAAGCGGTCTTTTCAGACGAGACCGGCAGGAAAACCGTAAATGTGGTGCCTTGGCCTTCAACTGATTGTATGTCCAGGATCCCGCGATGCCGGCCGACGATGTGTTTGACGATGGCGAGACCGAGCCCCGTGCCGCCCATTTCGCGGGAGCGCGCGGTGTCTACCCGGTAGAAGCGCTCGGTAAGCCGGGGGATATGTTCTGCCGGAATCCCCGCGCCCTCGTCCGACACGGACACTTCGAGGTACTCCACCTCTTTATCCCTGCCGGCTGAAACAGGCCTGACCGTTTCACGCAGGCCGATGCTCACGGTTGTGTTTTCGTTGCTGTATTTGACCGCGTTGTCGAGCAGGTTCTGGAAAAGTTGAGATATCTCAACCTCGTCGCCGGTAATGTGTCGGATACCGAGGCCGGGCTGTAGCTCTATTGTGACGTTGCGGCGCCCTGCGGGGACTTCAAGCATGACGACGATATTCGACAAAACGGCATACAGGTCCACGGTGCCTTCCGGGACCATGCCTGCATTCAGTTCGATCCTCGACAGAGACAGCAGATCATCGATCAGGCGGGTCATCCGCGTGGTGTGCTGTTCCATCATGTCGAGGAATTTCTTCTGCCCCTCCAGGTCGCCGCGCGCCGGACCCTGAAGCGTTTTGATGCTGCCGCTGAGCACGGACAGGGGCGTGCGCAGTTCGTGACTGGCATTGGCGACGAAATCGGTCCGCATTTTCTGGACCATTTTGATCTCGGTGACATCGAACAGGGTGATCACCAGCACAGAACCGTCGGCCGCAGGCGCGCTGAGACGCTGTATCTGGGCGTTGATTGACCTTACCGAGGGAAACTCGATATCGAATTCGATAAGCTGGTCGCCCGCGCCGGCCAGCACGTCGTCCACGGCTTCCAAAATTTTCGGTGCCCGGATCAGCGATGAAAAATCCCGGCCCACGGCGGTATCGCCGAAAAGCTGGTTTGCGCCCGCGGTTGCCCGCACGATCTGACGGTTTTCGTTGAGCAGGACCAGCGGCTGCGGCAGGCTTTCAAGAATTGTTTCGGCTGAATTCGCGCGGGCGTCGAGCAGCCCCCGGTCACGCCCCCAGGCCTGTTGAAGACGGGTTACCGCTTCGGTGAACTCGGGGAACAGCCCGCTCATATCCTGGGCTGGCAGATCCCCTTCGCCATCCCGCGCGAGTGTCTCCGAAAATTCTAGGATCCGGTAGACGTCGCCAAGCCCGCGGCGCACCATCCAGCCAAGCATAAGGATGCTGATTGCAACCGAACCGACGGCGACATGCCAGTCGAGCCGGGACATCAGCGCGAGCACGCCGAGAACGATCGTCGGTGGCAATGCTGCCAGGGTCGTCAGCGTTGCCAGCCGACGGAACGGGATTCGCGGTTGCGCCATGGGGCCTTATCGTCCTCCTCCCGATCTTTGCCGGGATTGAATTTTGCTATTTTTTAGAGGCGCGCTTTTTCTTTGCGGCTGCTTTGGGTTTGGACGAAGAGGCCTTCTTTTTTTCGTTCTCTGCGATCACTAGTGAATCATGCGCTGCAATCGTCGCAAAGTTGACCATCTCGGCATCATTCGCGTTGATGGGCACGATCTGAACGGCCCGGCTCAACCCTGTCAGCATCGGTCCAATCACCGTACCACCGCCGAGTTTCTGCAATATCTGGGAAGAGATCGCAGCGGCGTGGAGCCCGGGCATGATCAGGATGTTGGCAGGGCCCGTCAGGCGGCAGAACGGGAACACGACCCGCAGGTCCATATCAAGTGCGACATCGGGCGACATTTCACCGTCATATTCGAAATCGGCGCCCTCGGCGTCCAGAATGGCGACGGCTTCTCGCACCTGGGTCGCCAGTGCGCCCGGTGGGTTGCCGAAGGTCGCGTGCGACAGGAACGCCACACGCGGCTCATGCCCATGCGCCCGTGCTTCGGCGGCGCACTGACGTGCGATCCGCGCAAGCTGTTCGCCGCTGGGGCGCTCATTGATCGTGGTATCCGCGATAAACACGGTGTGGCCCTGTGATGTCACCATCGACAGGCCGAACACCTCGGCACCCGGCGTGGGGTCGATGGCGAGCCGGACATTTTCATGGCTGACCGAATAGCTGCGCGACAGCCCGGTGACCATGGCATCGATATCGCCATGGGCCAGCATGCAGGCGGAAAATACGTTGCGGTCCTGATGTACCAGGCGCTGGCAGTCGCGGTAGAGGTAGCCGTCCCGCTGCAGCCGCTGATAGAGATATTCGATGTAATGGCGGTTGCCGCGCGAGAGGGCGGCGTTGTGAATTTCGATATCATCGGCGCCGTTGATCCCCAGGCGCTTGATCACATCCTTTATCTGGTCTTCGCGACCGATCAGCACGGGTGTGCCGAGCCCCGATTGCGAGAACGCGATGGCGGCGCGGATGGATGTTTCCTCTTCACCCTCGGCGAAACCGACGCGTCTCGGATTTGCGCGGACCTGGGCATGGGTTGCCTGCAGCATCGAGACCGTCGGATCGAGCCGGGCAGACAGCTCCACCTTGTAGGCGGTGAGGTCCGGCATTGCCTTGCGGGCGACGCCGGTATCAACGGCTGCCTGGGCGACTGCTGGCGGAATTGCGGAAATAAGACGTGGGTCGAACGGCACTGGTATAATGTATTCCGGCCCGTAGCGCAGACGTCTGCCGGAATAGGCGGCGGCGACTTCATCGGGCACGTCTTCACGCGCAAGCTGGGCAAGCGCGCGCGCGGCGGCGATTTTCATTTCATCATTGATCGTGCGTGCGCGGACATCCAGTGCCCCGCGGAAGATGTACGGGAAACCAAGCACGTTGTTCACCTGGTTCGGGTAATCGGACCGGCCGGTCGCGAAGATCACATCCTTGCGCACCGAACGCGCTTCTTCCGGGGTGATTTCCGGATCGGGGTTGGCCATGGCGAAGATAATCGGGTTCTTGGCCATGGATTTGACCATGTCCTTGGTTACGGCGCCGGCGACTGACAGGCCGAAGAACGAGTCCGCGCCGTCCATCGCCTGCTCCAGCGTGCGCGCATCTGTCTTCGCGGCATGGGCGGATTTCCACTGGTTCATGCCCTCTTCGCGGCCCTGGTAGACGACGCCGCGCGTGTCGCACAGAAGAATATTGTCGTGCTGCATGCCGAACGCCTTGAGCAGTTCGATACATGCAATGCCGGCGGACCCTGCTCCGTTGACGACAAGCTTGGTCTTTTTGATATCGCGGCCTGTCAGGTCCAGCGCATTGATGAAGCCGGCGGCGGCAATGATCGCCGTGCCGTGCTGGTCGTCATGGAATACCGGAATATCCATCAGTTCGCGCAGGCGGCTTTCGATCAGAAAGCATTCCGGTGCTTTGATGTCTTCAAGATTGATGCCGCCGAAGGACGGTCCGAGATAGCGGACGCAATTGACGAACTCGTCCACGTCCTCGGTGTCGAGTTCCAGATCGATGGAGTCAACATCGGCAAAGCGTTTGAACAGGACGGCCTTGCCTTCCATCACCGGCTTGGAAGCCAGCCCGCCGAGATTGCCGAGACCGAGCACAGCTGTGCCGTTGGATATAACGGCGACCATATTACCCTTGGCGGTATATTCGTAGGCGTTGTCCGGATCGTCGGAAATTTCGAGACATGGTGCGGCGACGCCCGGCGAATAGGCCAGTGCCAGATCGCGCTGGGTCGTGAGAGGCTTGGTCGCAACCACCTCTACCTTACCCGGACGTCCCGTCCGGTGCATGATGAGAGAATCCTTGTCGAGATCGCTGTAATTGCGTTTGGCCATATTCGCCTCAGGTAATTGAGTGTTCCTGTTATCAGGATAGAGAGGAAACTGCGTCGCTCCAACACACCATTGTAATGCGTGTCTGTTACATAAATCTGAAATGATTCCCCGATGACGGTTCGAACGCACAGGCGGCTGTGATAAATTCAGCCCGTGGTAGACATAGAAAACATTTCGGTCGATGGCACGGGTGCCCCTGCGCCAGTCAATAAGCGGGTTGCCGGCGGGGCACCCGATACAATGTCCGGACCTGCGAAGGTGAAGGCGGGGGGCGATGCGCCCACGCCGATGATGGCGCAGTATCTGGAAATCAAACAGGCTCACCCGGATGACCTGTTGTTCTATCGGATGGGCGATTTCTACGAAATGTTCTTCGGCGACGCCGAGCAGGCCGCCGCAGCACTCGATATCACGCTGACCAAGCGCGGCAAGCACCAGGGCGCGGATATCCCGATGTGCGGCGTGCCGGTACATGCCGCCGAATCCTATCTGTCGCGCCTTATCAGAAAAGGCATCCGGGTCGCAGTCTGTGAACAGACGGAAGCCCCTGCGGAAGCAAAGAAGCGCGGCGCCAAATCCGTCGTCCGGCGCGAGGTCGTCCGCGTCGTGACCCCGGGAACAATCACTGAAGACGCGCTGCTGGATTCACGCAGTCATAATTATCTCGCCGCCGTTGCCGAGGTTGGCGGGGCCCTGGGGCTTGCCTGGCTCGACGTATCGACCGGCGCGTTTTTTGCGCAACCGGTGGACCAGAACGGTCTTGCAGCGGCACTTGCGCGCATTGAGCCCGGTGAATTACTGGTGCCGGAGCGGCTTTCCGGCCAGCCTGAATTCTACGACATCTGTTCCGATTTCCGGGACACGCTGGCCGTGCAGTCGGATTCCAGCTTTGACAGCACGGCGGGTCGGCGCCGGCTGGAAGAAATTTTCGCGGTCAAAGCGCTGGATGCGTTCGGTGATTATGGCCGCGCCGAACTGGCTGCCTGTGGCGGTATCGTCGCCTATGTCGAACTGACACAGAAGGGAAAGCTGCCGCGCCTGCAGCCGCCACGCCGTATGTCCGGTGGCGAGGCGATGGAGATCGACGCCGCGACCCGGCGAAATCTTGAACTGGTGCGCACCATGAACGGCGCGCGTGAAGGGTCCCTCCTCTCGGTGATCGATCGCACCGTGACCGGCGCGGGGGGACGGCTGCTTACCGCGCGCCTGTCCGCTCCGCTGACCGATGCCGCCGTTATCAGGGCGCGCCACGATGCGGTTGGCTGGTTCGCGGAATCGCTCCGTATACGCGACGATGTGCGTGATCGGCTGCGCGCCGCACCTGATATGGAACGGGCCCTGACGCGCCTGACCATCGGCCGTGGCGGCCCGCGTGATCTTGGCGCCGTCCGCGACGGGTTGTCAGTGGCCGTTGATCTGCGCGGAATGCTGGATACGTCCACGGATTTGCCTGCGGATATCGCATCGGCCGCCACTGATGTCGGCGAGCACCATGTTCTGATTGACCGGTTGGCCCGTGCGATGGCCGATGAGCTACCGCTGATCTCCCGCGACGGCGGCTTCATCCGCGACGGGTATGCACCCGAATTCGATGAACTCCGCCAGTTGCGGGATGAAAGCCGCAAGCACATCGCCGCGCTGCAATCGCGCTATGTCGACGAAACCGGGATCGCGTCGCTGAAGATCCGTCACAATAACGTGCTCGGGTATTTCATTGATGTCACGACGGCGCAGGCCGAAAAAATGCCGACCGGCGAAGAAAGTCCGTTCATTCACCGCCAGACCCTTGCGAGTGCGATGCGGTTCACGACGGTAGAGCTCGGCGAGCTTGAAGGAAAACTGGCCCAGGCGGGCGAACGCGCGCTGGCGATGGAACTGGAACTGTTCGACGACCTGGTCCGGGAGACCGTGGCGCGCGCCGAGGCAATTTCCCTCGCGGCGGACGCGCTGGCGCGGCTCGATGTATCGGCGGCGCTCGCGGTATTGGCGACCGACCGGCGCTACGTGCGCCCGCGCGTTGATGACAGCACGGCTTTTTCAATTTCTGGCGGGCGTCACCCCGTGGTCGAGGCGGCGCTTGCCGCCGCCCGTGATGGCGGGTTTATCGCCAATGACTGCGATCTTGCCGAAGCCCACCGGCTGTGGCTGGTCACCGGTCCGAACATGGCGGGTAAATCGACCTTCCTGAGGCAGAATGCGCTGATCGCGATACTGGCGCAGGCCGGATCGTTCGTGCCCGCGGATGCTGCCCATATCGGGATCGTCGACCGCCTGTTCAGCCGCGTCGGCGCCGCTGACGACCTGGCGCGCGGGCGGTCCACATTCATGGTCGAGATGGTCGAGACCGCGACGATCCTCAACCAGGCGACCGACCGCTCTTTGGTGATCCTGGATGAAATCGGTCGCGGCACGGCGACTTTCGACGGCCTGTCGATCGCGTGGGCGACGCTGGAAAACCTGCACGAAGTGAATCGCTGCCGGTCGCTGTTTGCCACCCATTTCCATGAACTGACATCGCTGACCGCCCGGCTGGATGCGCTCGCCTGTCATTCCATGCGGGTGACCGAATGGGAAGGCGATGTCGTGTTCCTGCATGAAGTGATCGCCGGGTCCGCAGATCAGTCATACGGTGTGCATGTCGCCAAGCTTGCCGGCCTGCCGCCGGCGGTGGTGGCGCGCGCACAGGAAGTTCTGCGGATACTCGAACAGGGCGAACAATCGGGTGCGCTCGCACAGCTTGCCGACGACCTGCCGTTGTTTTCGGCAAGTGTTCCGGCGACCACGGTCGAATCTGCTGCGTCTGCGGTCGAAGAAGAGCTTGCTGAACTTAATCCCGATGAGCTCAGCCCGCGGGATGCGCTCGAAATTCTGTATCGGCTCAAGGGGCTGCTCTAACACTTTAGCGCCCCGTTCAGGTTCTGTTTATATTCGCTTCGCTACGGTCCAGATCGAAACAACAGTTTGTTTGGCGCAAAAATTTGTGTCGTTATATTTCGTCTGAAAAAACCCGTTGTCATTTGGCTCCGGAATTCTGGGGGTCCAATGTCTATCCAAAAATTTTCTCGCGGGTTGCTGGCCGGCGCAGCACTTGCGTGTTCGGTTTCGGGTATTGCGACAGATACGTGGGCCCAGTCAGGACAGCCGGGTGCGGACGCGGCGTTCAAGAAAGTGATTTCGGCGTTCGGGTATGGCATCGGGGATTACCTCGAACGATGTATCGCTGGCAACGCCAACCCCGCAGCCAAAGCGGAACTGTGCCACGCCGATGGGCCGACTTTCAGCATCTATAGCGGTGATTTTGGTATTGCCCGGCTTGGCAGCGTCCGTATCCCGAGTTTCGGGACCATGTTCTTCGCGCCCGGAAAACTGACGCCGACGACCGGCGTATTTGCCTTCCTGAAGGGCACAAAGTTCAAAGACGGTATCATCAGCCATGTCCCCCGGTTCAACGGCACGGTGCTTGTCGGCTCGAAGTTGCCTGGCAAACTTGGCAAGGCGGTCAGAGACAATTTTGGCGGCCGCATCATTGTTGACGGCGGATTCCAGTTCATCGCCCGCGCCGAGATCAGCGGTGTGGTGGGCGCGATGCTCAAGACGTTCGGCTTTCCGACCGGAAACGTGTTGCTGCGTGCTGGCAAAGAGGTGCCGGTCGGTCCGGGCGGATTGTTCGCGGGCAGTGGGCGCGCGAACCCGAAAGACAAGAAGGGCGATAACATCCCCAACGGTTATGTGGAGATGCGCCTTCCCGGTGTGTGGAAAAACCCCATGAACTGGCCGAACACCAGCCTCCGTGAAACCCTCGTGTTTGCCGATCAGGAAGGTGCTATCCGCATGGAGGGTATCCTGTCCTTCAACGACGACAGGCGGAAGCCGAAACGCGAATTTGCCTTCATGATGGAAATGCCTGCCAGTACTGCGGGCGTCGTCGCGGCCCGGAGAATGAAAATCGGTTTTGCGTCTCGATCGGTCAGCCTGCGCGATGCACTGAAATTGTCGGCAACAATGGCTGCGGGCGGCCCAGGACCCCAGGGAGCGCTCTCCGCGTTTTCAAACCTTAAAAACCCGCTCAATCAAATGGCGAATTTGCTGCCCGATATCATCAGCATCAACAATCCCAAGTGGGGTAAAGACTTCGATCTCAAGACCGCAGCGTCGCCCATGCCGACGGCTGAAATGTTCAATTTCCTTTTCCTGGCGACTCCCTTGGCGAGCCACAAGGTTGAGGTCACCAATGAGACCGGGAAAAAATCGATCAAAACCATCGTCGGGCCGCATTTGCAGGTTCTCGGTGATCTGGAAATATTCGGGCTGGACTTTGCCGGGGTAGATATGGCGATCGGGCCGAGCGTCAAAGGCAACAACCAGGCTGGCTGGGACGGCGCATCCAATCCCTTCAAATACATCAAGGTGCTTGCCTATCTTGGCAAGCACCCGAGGTCAAAGCGGCGCCAGGCACGGGCGGCGGGTTTGCCGGTTAACGCTTATGCCACGCTCAGTCTCGAGAACGGCCTTAAGATCAGTGGTGGTATTTCACTTCCCAAGCCAATCGGGAGCCGAAATTTTACGGTCGCCGTTCAGGGTACCAAGGCCTATTTCACGAGCCCGGCGACCTGTGCTTTTCCGTTTAATCTGAAATTCGAAGCACCCGTTGGGCAGTTTGATCTGAAAGCTATCACGACTGTTTTCAAGAACGCGAAGTCTTTCGTCCCGGACGCCAGCACGTTGGCGAAATGCGCCGGGGCCATATTCTATGCCATGAAGGACGGCGTGGTTTACGCGTTCAACGGCACCGCCGAACTGGCCAGCCTGGCGGTCACCGACCCGGTCGCTGCCGCCGCCAAGATCGGTGAAGGCGTCAAGGTTGTCGGCGGCGCGATGGTTGCCGCCCCGGGCGAAGCCGCGGAAGCAGCGCTGAAGATCGGCGGCAAGCTTGGCAAGCTCGGTGCCAATGTCGGCGGCGAAGTGGTCGGCGAGCTCGGCAAGGTCGGCGGTGAAGCCCTGAAAGCGGGCAATGCGGCGGGCAACGCGATCAAGAATATCGGCGGCGGTATTGCCAGCGGCGCCAATAAGGTCGGCTGTAGTCTCGGCCTCGGTGGCTGCAAGAAAAAGCGGCCCCCGCCCCCTGGCCGGAAAGTTACCTGGCAGAAACTGGACGGCAGCGGCTATGACGTATCGGCAAGCGGCAACGTCGATGAAAAGATCTGGACGCTCGGCGGCGATTACCGGTTCTGGGCACTTGAAAAGGGCTCGCGCAAATTCCTGAAGACCCCTGCCTATCCGACGTCGACGTCGAAAACTGAAATCCAGGATTTCCGGAAAATTGCTCTTGGCCCCAAAGATGCGCTGCTGGCCACGGACAAGAACGGCAAACTGTATTATTCGAACGGCAAGCGAAACGGCAACCGGGTTGTTGTGCAACAGGTGCGCGGCGTTACCGCTGTCGATGTTGGCATTAGTGGAGCCGTTGCCTGGATTTTGTCGACCCAGAAAACCAGTGGCGGCTATAAAATTTACCGGTCCGCGTTCGATGGCACGTTAAAGAGCCTGAAGTTCAAGCTCGTCAGCGGTGGTGCGACGACGCTGGACGTCGATGCAAAAGGCAAGGCATGGATTGTCGTCGATGGGCTGGCAGATAAAAAATACAGCGGGTCCAAGTGGGAGAATGTCGCGCCGATTCTGAATGCGGATGGCGCCAAGAAAACCTGGATCAACCATATCACGGTCGATAAGTACGACCGGCCATGGGTCAGTCTGGGCTTTGCCGCCGACGCCGAAAGAATGAAACTCGCGAAAATTTTCGGCGGTTCGACCACGTCGTATAATCTGTTCGCACTGACACCGAACGGCTGGCAGCAGTATCAGGGCGGCGCCCTGCAGATTTCGGCGCGGCGCGGGCATATATGGATGATCGGCAATGGCGGCAAGCGGAAGTACTACCGCGCGGCGCTGCCGGCAAATATCCCGGAGGCCCCGGCAGATGACTGGCGCTACACTCTGGTGTCGGAAGCATCGACCAAAGACGATTTCTGCCTCTATGCGGAAACGCCGACAAAGTCCCGGCCGAGCTATGTCGGACAGCCGGCGGTCCTCCGCGCTTGTGCGAACACGCCGCGGGCGCAGGAACAGTTTCATCTGCAGAACGTAGACAGCACCTATATCCGGGTGGTCTCGACGACGACGAAATTGTGCGTCGGGCTTGGTATCAACAGAAACAAGGACGCCGATGAGGTCCAGTACCTGCCATGTGCGTCGGGTGACAAGGGTCAGCACTGGCTGTTGACCACGAAAGACGGCACCTATTCGCTGAAATCGCGCCACAGTGCGAAGTGCTTGCGGGTTGCCGGTGGCGAAGCGAAAAAAGATGCCACTCTCGAACAGGGACCCTGTGCGTTGGTGAACGCACAGAAATTTGCGATCGGCTCGCTCCACAAGGAAAAGCTGGCCTCGGGGATCACCAGCAAGCCGGTATCGTTCAA